>JAABUV010006307.1_pt1 | contig 12988 bp, 11 predicted proteins | sample 5559971 | NCBI WGS metagenome assembly JAABUV01 (sample SAMN10711881, study PRJNA513362) | rock metagenome | isolation source: Antarctica rocks | place: Antarctica: Victoria Land, Knobhead nord | collected 2015-12-19
AGAGCCACCCAATCACACATCAACTGATATTAAGAGTGTGGAAGTGGTTCTTCGTCGCTTTGCAGTGAGCAGCTGCTCGTCTGACGTACGCGTGAAGACCTCTGAGGTTCCCGGCCGTAGGTGGTGATGGAGATCTCTATTAGCGCGCTCCATGATAACTGCAAACTTCATTTCGGTATCGTCCATCTCTTGGAAGTAGGTACGGATTAGGTGGATGACGTGCTGGTGCCGAGCGAAGTACAAAATCTTGGCTTTTTGTGCGAGCAGCCGCTTGGTAGATGCTGTCGTGTTGGTGATGATGATGGTTTTACGGACGGCTTTCATGCCCATGAATCGTCCCAGATTTCCTCTCACTTTCTCCACAGATCCACTGATGAGTGGAGCATTGCCGTCTGGTGCGAAGGGAATGTACGAGTCGTCGTTATAGGAACAGGGTTGGTCCGGACCCGTAGAACCCAGTGTGGGAACGATAGGCGACATACTGGACGCATGACTGCTGCCGCTGGGCTGTGGAATGAGCGTATCACTGACCGTTCGTGCAAAGACTTGGGCGCAATAGTAGTCATTAGATATGTGTCAAAGGTTTCGGTCGTGTGAGCGTGTAAGGCTGTCACGGGAAGGTAAGAGAAAAGAGTCCCATAGTGCTGTTGTCGCGACGGGCGCGTCAATTCTGGCCTGAATGCCTAGCGTCTCTGGAGGGGGGGAACGACGACACCTGCAGATTTACACAGCATCTCTGGAATAGGCATTCGACAGTGCTCCGAGCTCTGACTTTAGCGTGCACCCTCCTACTAGAGGGTGGCGCGGCGCGAAGCGCTAGGGCGGCTCGTTATGAACCCCAAGTCCTTCATTAGCGATGTGAGCGCTTACTGCGCTAATCGGAACTAGCGTAATGCAGGTACCTGCTGCTTCGGGAACATTGCCTCGCATCTCAGCTTTACTCACGCTCATAAGGTACAGTATATCCCACTGGATCCGTAAGTTAGACTTGCTGCAAAGGTACGATACGTCTTGCTGGCCAGTACGTCTAAGCATCTGGAAATGCGTAAACCACGTCCCCGGGCGACAGGAATTGCAGCAGCCTTCTGTGTAGTGGACACTTTGTTCGAACGTGGATCTGGAGATCTTGATGAACACTAAACGATGACATCCAGCAAGTGCACAAATAGCTTCTTGCGGCCTGGCCTTCTCTAAGTCTTGCCACAGCACCACTTTGATGGATTATAAGTACACTAAAAGCTGTTGCCTTCAAATGTAGCTGTATTCGATTTGAGCAGATTCGAATGGCGCAAGAAGGGGTCTGAACGCTAACGTTTTGCGGCTTTAGCATTCGATTTTCCGCGGATATCTGGTGCTAGACCAGAGATGGCTAGATCACGGGACTCAATATAGGCCAGCAATCACCGTTGCACCTAAGTCTGATTAGTTGGGTCTAGCAAGGCAGCATCCAAGCCTTCCGAGGCTGTCCAACCCGATGGACAGGAATGACGGCGATGGCTGGGCACCTTTGATGTGTTGTGCTTTTAAAATGAGAATGGCATGACCCTACTTTCCTGTGTATTGCTGTGATAACCTGCATGGGCAATGGAGGCCAAGGAAAGCGACGTCGGATGCAACATGCAGGCACATGTCACGAAGACCCAACCAGCCGTTCTGCAGAGCGCTGACCCTCCGCTGCAATGTAATGAGAGTCTCACGCAGCAATTAGCGGAGATTCAGGAAACGCTGCACGTCGCATCAAATCGGATAGCCCTTACTTTGATCTGAATTCGGGGACAGGAACGCGAGCAATGCAGAAAACGAGACGCTTCGGCGAGCGAATGATGCAGCTATAGCAGAGAACAAGCTGCTTCGCCAAGCACAAGATGCGATCTCAAGAGAAAACCAGTCGCGTCGCCAAGCGCGAGATGCGCACTACAGCCGAGCTTAGGCAAGTCAGTAAAGCATACGCTCGTCTCCAACGCGCGCTAAGTAGGTTGCGGTATCCGAGGATAATCCGCTTGGCGCATGAGCTTCGAGTTGCTGGATGCTGATCGGCGTAGGTTCAGACGATGCGCAGCTCCAGAACTCTCTTCTGTCCAATTGATAAGGAAAGTCAACAAATGCAGCGCACAGTAGCTTTAGGAAGTCCGGTTTCGAAATATCACTACAGGTTAGAAGATAATTGAGCTTCGGATGATGAGGAGCTCAGTAAGGGAGATTCCGAAACCCAATAACTCCGCTACAGTGCCAGGGCGATTGCAACATCACAACAGTGGCGGTGACAAAGCAACGGTACGGAGTACCTTCATGATGACGTCTATGCGCCCCACTGGCATACTCCAAACGATTCCCAGCGGAAGAAAGAAAGGCCATTCCTTCCAGTGTGTGACGGCGGTGATGGCGTACAGAAGGAAGTCCAGATTATGAGATCAGAGAGGTCCAGCAGAGAAGGCTCGACGCGTGGTCTTCCCGTCGTTCTTAAATGGCAATGCTACAGTCCCAGTAGACGACGAAGGAAGCCCAGATCCCGATGCAGCAGTACCACCATTTTCCTTCTCGATCGCTAGCGCGGTGTATGAAGGCACGTGACCATGCAATGCCTCTGATCCGGGAGTGCGGTAAAGCACCGAAGCTTCTTCCAGCGGACGGCCACGGAGGACAACGACTAAGAAGTGCTTGAAGAGTTGAACAAGTCTGTGGTTGGTTGACAGACCCTCAGAGATCATGGTTGGATTGGTTGGTTGAGCTCTACAACGTCCTCAACCAATCAAGGTTGCGCAACCACGGTTGAATGTCGAGACCACTGACTCTCGCATCATCTTCTCAAAACATCTTGCAAGAACGCGGCCAAGCGAGATTTTCCCTCTCAACAATCCCCCATCGCCCAATCAGCAGCAGCTATTGCGTGAATCTGCGCTGTGTCAAAGATTGGTAACTCACTTCCTGCCCCGTCTAGCAATAGTCCGATCTCGGTGCATCCCAGAACGATGCACTGCGCGCCTGCCTTTGCGAGGTCCGCAATGATCTTATAGTAGCTTTGCCGCGAGGTTTCCCTGATGATTCCGTTACAAAGTTCGGTGTATATGACGTTATGTACCATCGCTCGACCTTCTTCATCTGGAACGATGACGCGTAAACCGAATTTCTCGGAGAGGCGGCATTTGTAGAAGTCTTTTTCCATGGTGAAGCGAGTGCCCAAGAGTCCGACAGATTTGTATCCGGCCTTCAGAATCCGCTCGGCCGTGGGGTCGACTATGTGAATGAGAGGGAGTTGCGATGCCGTCTCGATCCCCTGGGACACAAAGTGCATCGTGTTAGTGCATAGCACAACAGCCTCTGCGCCGGCGAGCTTGAGCTTGGTGGCTGCGTCGTCTAGCAGAAAGCCGGCTTCCTCCCACATGTCAGCATGCTGGAGTTTTTCGATACTGGCAAAGTCGAAGGAAAACACAACGCATCGAGCAGAGTGCAAGCCACCCTGAACCTGGCGAACGCGACGGTTGATCTCTTGGTAATAGGTGATTGTTGACTCCCAGCTCATGCCACCTAGTAAGCCTAACGTCTTCATAGTGCAACGGATTATCGCCGTTCCTCCAATTCGTGAGGGGTCGTTGGTAGACGGTGTGTGTAGAGAATGTGAGCGAGGAGCTTTTGCAGAGGCTTAGGCGACAAGACGTAGAGACGTGGCGGGATCGAGACTTGACCTATGCAGGCCATGCGGGGTAAGTACGTACAAGCAATTCTATAAGTTAATGTTATACTAGCGTCGCTTTGGGCAGCATAATGCTTTTGCAACCTTTCTAAAGCCCCTCTCTCTACGTCCGCCTCGAAGCTTGCCTTTTTCCTAATGTCTTTATATATCTATTATTCTATAGTCTAAGACAGATTACACTATACCATAATTATTACTAAGTATATAAGATTATTAATTATTATAGTAGACTAGAAAGAATTAGTAACGCTTAATTCTTAGAGATAAAGACTTAATGTACTAATATATATATATATCTAGCGTTTTTCTAGAACCTTAGTCTATAGATTACTCTCTATACTTATAGTATAAAATAGTACTAACGTAATTTATAGAGATATAAAGTACTCTATAATATTGTTGCGACCCGGTGAAACCGTGTCACGGTGGTAGAGCTCGGTGGACTTGGAGGTGAGTGTCAAAGGCACGGTCAGTATGGGGTATACTTCTCTTGTCTGATGAACTGCTCTGCTGGAATCGTTCCTAGGTATGCGAGGACCTTTCAGTTGGATTGCAACGTGAGTTGAACACGAACTACATAAGAGATAAAGCTGCCTGCTATATACATATGAGATTCGTGCCTCGTGGCGACCATCCGACCATTCGACCATGTCTCTGGTCGGTCGGTCGTCCTGACCGTCCGTCCGTCCGTCTGGTCTGTTGGTCAGTTGGTCGGTTCGACCATTCGTTGTGTGGCGTGGTCAGTCACGTGATGTGCTCACGCAGGTCCATCCATCCCCACGATTGGGTGGGACTGCGTCCTTTTGTTCGTTACTGCGCGCCTGCGGCGCATGTTCGTAACATAGTTCTTCTCTACTAGCTTAGTACTAATATCGAAGGTAAAGTAGTATACTGTTACTAGTATTAGAGAGAGTTTATTACTTATAAGCTTATCAATATATATAACTAGTTACTACTACTAAACTTAAGATAGTAGACTTTAGTTTTTAGCTTTATACTACTTCGATTAATTAATACTACGATATCGTCTAGATAGTATTACATACTCTATAGTATAATTTTTTACTACTTTGGTAAGACTTAGAGTATCTTATTATCTTACCTTAAGTAGCGTAGTGTTAATGGTAGCGATGTTGCTATTGTTGCAATAAATGGAAGATATTCGAAATGTTGGAAATCCCAATATCACGTGATTACGAACATAACGCAGGTAGCTCTTCTATGAGGTACGCGGCTGAAGCAGCCACTCCGCTCGACCGGCCCGCAGAGATAAGATAGCGCACTTTTCTCCTCCTCACCCCTCTCTCTTCAAATTACAACATTTTGCTCTATACCGCATCATTTGTTGTGAACATTCAAACTACATTAATGGATGCGCCTTCACTTTTGCTTCACAGCAGTTCTGGAACGGAACTACTCCACGCGGAAGGTTATGCCGGGGTTTCTATTGCTGAACTCGAATTCCTCCATCGCCAGTCTCGCTTAAGGGCAGATCGATGCAAATTGAGGGCGAATTGATGAAAAGGCAGCCCGGAAGAAAGTCAGGTTAAGCTAGAGCAGTTGGTGTGTGCTGTCAACAGCTCTATACTACTGCTAGGGAACTCTGTCTTATAGAACGTTTGGATAGTGATGGTATCGATGAAGTGGACCACGCTGCTGCCATTTTCAACACCTTGGACACGAAGCCGCCGCTCGAAGTCTTTGATTCACTCAAAGTCTATGAAACATTTCTCCATGATGTTCGACGGGATTGCGGAGCCAGCCTGGAGCTTCTATGCGCTGCTAGCTTAGGCAGGGAAACAATGATTGGCTTGAAGTTGAAGGACCGTAAGAGCCTTCTCGCTTACATTAAGGCTGCACAAAGATCTCTCGATGTACCTGTTTTGGAGACACTCATTAGCAAGTGTAACATTTCAGCCCTTGACAGTACGTATGGAAGATGTCTCTTGGATCTATAGGACTGACATTGCATAGATCTGCCGCTTATACAGATACTGGCGCTATCCCAGAAACTTGCTAGAGGTAGGGTGGTTGCCCCAGCTACCAGTGATATACCTCAAGCGTACATTCAGGTGGATCCACTGAGTGAGTCAGTCATGCACATGGGCTCAGTAACAACGCCCTCATCACGGTGATGGTGCTTCTCCTCCAGTGGCCTGTCGAACAGGACTCTGTAGGTTCCCTCTAGGATTTGACAGTCGATGGCGCATGTGGGTGATATGTAACTGAGACGCCGCAGGAACTCGATGGTGCGCTTCAGCATTCTTCGAAACGGCTTCTCTGGCACAATGTGTTTCGTGAGGTTGTTATAGAATGTTGCGGGCAAGACGAGCATGTTTCCGAATTGCCTAAAGAACAGGTTGTTTAGATTTGCGGACTCATTGATGCGTGTATCGACTTACGCGTGAGCGGTACCGTGATATTAGTTAGGATCAAGCGGTCGGGCACACCGTCGAATGCTTGGGTGCTTTCCATGGCTGCGTTCACACAGCGGGCGCAAGCTTGCCAGACGTATGAGTTACTCATACCAGCGATGGCTTCGAACAGACGCAGGTCGGCCTCATCGCGTTTATTATTCTTCGCATCGCGTGCGACGTCTCGTACGCTCTTCCCACCCCTGGTGTGCGGCATGATATGGAGTGCATAAGCCAGGAAAGGGCGCGTGACAATGTATCTTGCACCCCAATACTTCGCGCGTAAGCGTGCGTTTAGGATATCCTGCGCTAGCAAATCCCGGTCCGTCCATTTTAGCGCGTTAGGCAGTGCGTCACGCCAAAGACCCAATATCTGCTCATGACTGACCAGCATCTCGCGCACTTGATCCAGCAACCAGCCCAAACAAGCTTCTCCATAGAGTTCCTGATGGACTTCATTGAGCTTGCTGCGTAAATAGATCTGCGCGCTGTAGTATAGCAGGATCTTGTTGTACTCATCTCGGTTTTCGCTGGTGTCGAGCCCATCATACGTCTCGTTCTCAGGTACCATGTTCGGCAGTAACAGCTTCTGCTCAACGTCACGTATTCCGCTTGATTGTAAAGGCAATTCCGCCAGTATATCGCTTTCCAATTGCAAGACGGTCCAAGATGCTAGCACAATCATGTTCGCACGTTTGTCTTTGATCTTCTTTTGTCCTTGTTCGTACCTCTTCCGTACAGTCTCCACATCATCGGACGATGACCAATGTGTCTTGTTGTAGAGCTTGTGTCTTTCAAGCAAGTTCAAGACTGCACGACCAGACACAGTTATCCAGCTTATGCTCTCTTTCACCCGTGCAAGCTGACCCGTGTACAAGCCTTCGAGTAGGAAAACTTGGACTTGAACCAGATCATTGCTATCACAACAGTCACTCACGATCTCGACGGCTTTTGCATAGTAAGCGAGACCCGGGATCACGTCAAGATTCCTGCGCCCAGTGTTGGAATCACCGCCACCTATAGACGTTCGTGTGCTTCGCGAATGATAATGACCAATGCCGCCTGTCTGAGGTGTGAACTGTGCTGCTTGTGTCACGTTTGGTGAGATGGGCGAAGGCTTGACCATCGCGGAAGATGTAGTCAGTGGGGAGCTGGAGCTGCCACCACGACCGCCTGTCAACGAGTGCGCGATTCCAGTATGCGCATTCAACTTGCCGTCTGTCACAACGGCGGGCAGCGCATCCCTATGAGAACAGATCTTCCCGAGAGCCAGCACAAGATAGACCAACGCGTTGCCGGATGAGCGCTGGGATATGTCCTCCTCGTGACCACATACCGTGTCGTTTGTACCGTTAGAGCGCTGCTTCTTGATCACTCGACTTGAATCACTGTCGACCAGTTTTGCACTGAATCCAACTCGCATCTTCTGCCTCGCCGTACAATAGCGTTTCTTAAAAAGATCGATCGTGGCTTTCAGACTCTGCGAATCGAGGATCGGATGCATAATGTGAAAATGGGCCATGTAGTTCTCGTACAGCTCATCAATCGTCTTGGAGTCCACGTCGAGTGTGCCGTCCGACTCTGAACCACCACAACCATAAGATGCAAAGCGCTTCGTATCACTCATGTGTGTCTGCCGGAAACCGGTCCCCCAGAAATCGTCAGGAGGAGTTCGCGCATCCCGGCGATTGCTCTCTCCGCTACTCTCTTCGCTTCGTGCTGGGCTTGCGGGACCGCCAGGCCGAGTGCCGTCGTACTCGTCAATGCCTTCACCACGCGTGTGCACGCGTAGAACACCACGATCTTCGGCTTCGATCACATGGCTCTCGTCGTATTTGACGTCAGCTCTATCCAGGAGGGAGTTTACGCGTGGCCACAATGACAGTAGTTTGTGCGGCCCTGTCCGGTGATCGCCTGATACTCTTACGACTGCGTCCGCGGGTTCGGTCTGCAGGTCAGAGTTGGCAAAAGTTTCAGCGCCCTGTGAGTGTGATTGTTCGAGTCGACGTAACAACGGGTCCAAACCGTCCAGATTGTCAGTGAAGGCTACAAGTCTGGCGGCGTATGCATCCATGTAGCTCAGTAGCTTTTCCATATTCTTGTCAGTCCTAAGGAAAGTCAGTGGACCTGCTGTAAAGCTATAAATTATATAAGTACTTCGCGGGTGGCGTATCATAATACTGGCATGGAAGAGATTTCTTTCTACAGAACGAGCACGGTGAGCCTTCGTCGCACCTCTGCTTCCGCTGTCGACATTGCTCGCAGGCCTACGTATAGTCAGTGCGGATGAATGACAGCTTTACAATATCTCGACTCGACACACCTGAATGGCGCGCATCTGCTTCTTCCGTCCCACATTGAATTGGTATAGTCGATCACCCTCCCGAAGCTGGTGAGGACATCTCCAATCATGGCACTTAGCGACCTCCGCGATACTGCTTGCGCCATCACACCACGCTCGCACCCTCTCTCAGAATAAATGGCGGCCAGTCAGAAGGAATGTATGCACACGATCTCGACGCATGGTCTCTATTGACCCGTTGATCGTCAATGTATTCGATTCAGCATGCATATCACTCATCAATAGGCGCAGGTTATTGACAAGCCACACGGTTGCGGAAGTGAGTGTGACCTATCCATGCAACGCATTGTAGGGTGCCCACCCAGCTGCACCTGAGGGATGCAATCAAGGCGCGTCGAGCCATGCGCTTGCTCTCAGCGTACGCAAGCAGAAGCGCCTGGTCCATCAACGATAATATTGCTAATTGACTTAACAAGTTCACTGCGTCAAGTAGCGCCATGACTGTAATTTGTGAGCAGTGCCATCGCACTTTAGTGTGGAACATGCACTGGAGCAGCACCGCCGCGACTCGCCGGCCCACGCTGTCACGTACAACTGCGAGAAGTGCTACCGCGCCTTTGACACGGAGCAAGCGGTCCCGTCATCGAGATGTGTCAAGACTACTTTGCCAGTACGGACTCTCGTTCGAGTCCTTCCCATTTGATGATCCGCACGGCTGTCTCAAGGAGTATGGCACTAGCGTGGGCATATTCATCTGCACCAACTCCTCTTGCTCATCCTTGAGGTGGACAAGCAAGCAAATAGCCATTTCGATTCGACGATATCCTGGTCTACGGTACAATGCGCGAGTCTGTTATCAACGATGCGAATCTTGTGATTCCCTCACCATACATCGTAGTCGGATACGATGATTCGCGGACGGGCAGCGGAGGCTAGGGGAAGAGCTTGTAACCTCGATGAATTGAGCAAGCAAAACCTCGAAAGACATCTAAACAAACTCACCAAGGCTGCAGGCACGTTTCATGCAAAGAGCGCACTGCTCTTGTCTCTCTCCCGAATCATCGAAGCAACTATCATGCCCAAAATCCTCGCGCCGATCATCACTTTGAACTTCCTCTTGCATCTCGCGGGGCAGAATCCGTCGACCATGAGCATAGTCCTTGACGCGATCCCACATGTCCTGGACATGAGCTGGCGGTCGAGGCTCTTCGCTATAGGGATCCTGTTTCACGTACACGATCGGGTCAGGAAGGGCTGCTAGTGTCGTGAGCTTCCGAGGGCTCGAAGATCGACTCCGTGCTGAAGTGGTGGTGCTGTGCCTCGAGGAGGGAAGCTCAGGCGCGTTTTGCAATGGTCCTGTCGAAGATTCCTCACGAGGTGATTCACGACCATTTCTTCGTCGCGAGGACCTCCGCGGCAAACGCAGCGTGTTCGGTGTCGATCGTTGAGTGGTACTCTATCATCCGCTCGACCTCTTCCTCGACCCTTTGACGCGGGCATCGCGTGAACTGTGCTGTTGCTGCTTCTCGCGTCGCTATGACCCCTAGCAAAGCGCTTCCGCGGTGAGGTCGCTGGGCCTTCGGCCTTGCGTTTTTGACATTGGGCTCTCTGGTAGGGCTCTTGATTTTCGATCTCATGGAGCCAGGTGGTGACAGAACAACGACAAGATTGAAACATGAAATCTGGGTCACCAAAAGCTGTCGCGAGTACTGCTGGTGTCAAATACTGCAGAGGGCGCCTAAGGTTCGTATTCAACTGGCGGACGCAAAACGATTGTTTACGTGCTCAGGTGGCATCGGCCCGACCTGCCGGAGCAATGACGTAGTTGAGCATCGTGCACATGACTTAGTCACCTAATGGTAGGAGGTGGCGAGTAGCAGAAACAGCAAAATGTCAAGAGCAGAAAATCTTCGACGTTGAATAGGATTTTCTCTGTAATGAACGTCTTCTTCATTGTACCATCTCCACACTTTGGTCAGAACTCCTCGAATGACTGTCGCAAACATTATGAGTTGGTCACCTCTTTCACATTCAATGTAACGGTGGGCATAGCAGAGATATGGACCGTAATGTCCAAGGCGGCACTGCCGACAACGACCGTACTTGCACCCTTCACAGAGGCTAGACTGATGTGGTCTCCTGCTGCGGCCAGAGTGGGGAGGCTCCTCTAAAGCAACACCGGACCACTTTGCCAGGCGATACGAAACTCTTTCTGCATACGAATCGTCCAGCTCGGGTCGGCTAAGGGAATCACAAGATTCGCAGCACTGAAAGTAGACTCGAGCGTTGTATCGTCCCCCAGGGTATTGTCGTATCGTGATGGCAATTTACTTGCTTGTCCATCTGACAATAGGGCAAGATCGGTTGGTGCAAGTGAACGTGCCCATAATGCTCGTGTCATGCTCTTTGATAATGCCACGTGGATCATCGGCCGTAAAGAAGTCGAATGCAAGGCCGTAAGCACGTAGTAATTGTAACACCTCATCGTGAAGAGAAGGCTGCAGATCGAACGATTGGCTAATACCGGCAGCAGGAAAGCCGACATGAGCTGATGAGTCTTGCAGGTGCTGCTGGAGGGCTTGCTCTGTGTCGAAGGCGCGGTCACACTCGTCACAGTCGAACGTGACGGTGTGGGCCGGCGAATACCGCAGGTGTTGGTGGAGGGCTCCCCTTGTACCAAAGGTTCGGTCGCATTCTTCGCAATTGAAAGCCATGATAGAGTATTTACTCGATCAAGCACGAGCCGGAAAATAGCCAGGTTGAATGATGAACTCCCCTCGTGTACTTAATGCCCTCAGAGACGTACTTTCAGCCACATGACAGCACATACATGCATCCTGCACTGTTTAAATATCTTCTTGGAGCAACTTGCAGGATCACGTTCTCCTCTTTCTACTAAACGTTATTCTGACTCTCGACAACGTTTCGGTCTGGAGTCGAATATACATTCCTACGAGAGTGTTGAGAACGGTACTAGCATCCATCACATGCGTCACTATAGATTACCTGATCTACCATCCCACGTCATGGCAGGTGGTACAATGGAGCAAGTCTGGCAAGAGAGCGAGCGAAGTAGGTATGGGCGGCTACGAGCTGTAATTGGCTCCTTGGCCAACCTATCGCATCCAGGGTCAGGGAGTTTCATTCAGCTCGAGGTGCATAGACCGGTGAGAGGTCTAGCCACTCGAGTTCAGCGGCAACCCTCCATCTCGTTCCAGGCTCCTGTCAAAAGGACTTCTTTGCATTCTATCATGTCGAAGACCAAGCAACACTGGCGAAGCACGTACTGCGAGACAAGGACACTCCTCTGCTTACGCGCGGGATCTCAAAATCTCTTCTCTATCCCAGAGAACGATCGCTCTTTCCCTCTGCTGAACAGGAGCGTCTGTGGTCAAGAACATGGACACCTGCTCACAGGACTTTGTTTCCAGGTTCCGTCCTTGACCAGCTCTGGGACTGTCCCCTGATGCGATCTTACGACGCGATGTCTGGAAGTCAACCATGTCCAGAGAGCTCTCGTATGTTGGCAAGAGGAGCCAGAATGCGGCTGGATTATGAAGAGATACGCATCAAGACCTTGGAGACTCACACCGATCACAAAAATTGGGAGGATACCCCCTACATCTCTTTCAGCAATTGTCCTCAAAGCCTCGAAGAACTAGCGAACTGTCGCCGCACACGTAGGGGAAGAAGTCTTCAGCGTATTGTGGTCATCGATCCACGCATTCGACTCGAGCTTGGTTTGCCAATCTTGCATTGCGGCGCAGAGATGGCCCACTATCAGGTGAAGGCACCATATAGTAGAGACTATTGGCAAAACCACTATTTGTGCCTGTGGGAAGTAACTCCTGCAGAGGTAGTCGGCATCTGGGAATGGGACGATCTCCAGAGATCAACAAATTGGTACGAGGATGTCATCATACCAGCCGTCAGTCAACACCGAGCACATATGGAGCGCACCATACCTGTTCAACGGAATGTCCGTCAGGAAGACCGAAGACTCTTTGAGAGTGTGGACGACTTTGACGACAACACACACTGGAGTGGCTCGGACGACAGCTATAACTCGGAGGCTGGTAGTGATTTGGGATATGAGTATGAGTCGGACGACAGCTATGAGAGAGTTTGCGAGGAAAATCTATCGGGGCAGCTTATGAACATGTTGGAGGATTTAAGGATCGATTGAGACTAGATGTCGAGACATTAACCAAGCTCTGGAAATTTGGTCCCAGCATTTAATAATTAGTACCGGACAGCATCCGAAGCCAAGCTCGTTTTCTCTTTAGGTGTATTACTGCTTGATGTGTCATCATTGCGTCACCAGACAATCATCGAGATAACGTGACCTACGGGTTCCTGTAGTAAGTCGCCAGTAACGCACTGACTGCATAAGGGACAACGTACGTCACTTGCCAACCTTTGATTGTCCTTCTCGCGACGTTCATACACCTGACGGTCAACCATCAACTAACGAAGCTCCCCATCGGGTGCTTCACCACAAGCTTATCCTTGATAGCGAGCTTCAGATGGATGAATGGAGTGCTACGTATATCGTAAAGTGTTGCAAATGATCGACAGGGC
>JAABUV010006309.1_pt1 | contig 12986 bp, 14 predicted proteins | sample 5559971 | NCBI WGS metagenome assembly JAABUV01 (sample SAMN10711881, study PRJNA513362) | rock metagenome | isolation source: Antarctica rocks | place: Antarctica: Victoria Land, Knobhead nord | collected 2015-12-19
GTAGGAAGAGGGCGTAGCGCATTCCATCCTGGCCAGGAGTCGTACACTCCGCTAAAGTTCGAATACATTTGCGCAGACCACCCTGTCAGATCACTTTTCGCTTGCGACAAGGCGACGGACCATACATGGCGCAGGTGCGGCGGAGGTCGTGGGCGCCGAAGCGCTCGATCCCGATCTCAGCAGCCGATCGCTGCACCACATCCCATACCGCCCAGTCGCTCAGCCCGTTGCCGATGTATCTACCGCCCTTGCGGATTGACCGCAGGAGCCGTCCCTCTTCTATCCCGGCCGCGGGCGCGAGATAGGTGCCGGTGAGCGCCGAGACGAGCGACCCCTCAATCTCCAGATCTTCGCCTCCTTTACCCGGCCGAGGCCGTAAAGGAAGATGAACGGAAGGTAGTGAGCACCGAGGGTGATCATCAACGCTGCATAGAACCAGGCAGGACGCAGAACTGTAAGGCAAGAACGAGTGGCAGCGTCAGAGGCGGGGTGAATGCGATCTGTATCGCAAGTCCATTCACCGGATGGCCGCTAGGTAGGGCATAGTCACGGCCCAAGGCTAATCGGAATACATGACGCTGTAAACCGCAGCGCTGCTGCATAGCCTGTAGCTCAATCGAACGGACGGTTCGCCGCCTGACATAATACGGAAGCTCTTACCAGAGTGGAAGGGGACATCATGTTGCCAAATAGGTTCAAGGCGTTACTGGGTCGCAAGTACTACGGACATGCAAGAGATGAGCGCCAGCTCCCCCCTTCCAAATTCAGCCACAGCATCATCATCCCGTTCGCTACCTACTCACCGTGGGGGGACGACCCTGCGTTTCTTGAAAACTTCAACAAAGTTCGAGGGAACACCCTGGTCGATATGTACCGCGCGTATGAGCTGTGGGCACTGGTCGGGCAGACTGCCTCGCTCGGCGGCGACATTCTTGAAGTCGGCGTTTGGCGAGGAGGCACCGGCTGTCTCATGGGCGCGCGCGCTCAGGCCGACGGTAGGTCTTCCACCGTTTTCCTCTGCGATACCTTCACCGGCGTGGTGAAAGCCGGAGTGGAAGATACGCACTACAAGGGTGGCGAACACTCCGATACCTCCCTCGATATAGTCAGGAAGCTCGCGGCGGACATGAGTCTGCGCAACATCGAAGTTCTGCAAGGCATATTCCCAGACGAAAGTAGTAGCGCGATCGAAAATCGTCAATTTTCGCTTTGCCATGTCGATGTCGACGCCTATCAATCCGCGCAAGGCGTCGTGGAGTGGGTATGGCCCCGGCTCAAGGTCGGGGGGATTGTGATCTATGACGATTACGGTTTCCATACCTGCGAAGGGATCACCCAGCTTGTCAACGAACGCTCGCGCGTTGCCGGCTCTGTCACCCTGCACAATCTTAATGGTCATGCGGTCGTGATCAAGACAGCCTGAGTGACACGAACCCACCGTTGAGGCTGCATAGCCTGCTATTTCCTGCGGGAAGACGCCATGGACGGCGCGCGATAGTACGGAAGCACAGTCGAAATTGCAGTGGAATCTTCATTGGGCGTCAGGGCCAGACGGGTGAGGTTTTGAGGAAAGTGCAATCGCTGCTAGCGCGCGCCCGGTCCGACGCTCGGCTATATGCCGTTCTTAAGGGGCGGGATCACTGGGGTGGCGGGAAAAGACTCGCCATTCTGGTCAGCGCCATGGCTACTCAACAAGCTCAGCCAGTCCATTGCTGCCGTGAAGCTGCTGGAAGCGCAGCACGGGAAGCACGGGAAGCACGGGAAGCAGACCCCGCTCTTGGTCTTTAGTGATGTGCGCGTGGTTGACCGCGATCTGAAGGAGCTGTTTCCCTCCTTCTGGAGACGCGAAAGTATCGATCCGGAGGCGATTCATTCTCAAGATTGCCGTTACGTGTTTCAAAACCGTGCCCGCGGCACATTGCACTACCTGCAAGGCGTCGGTCTGATGCAATACTCCCCTTCGGCTTGGGGCGAGTTGGATAGTTCCGTCCACTACAAATGCACCCCCCTTGCTCTCAGAATCGCCTTCTCCGAGCTATGGAGGCGGCCACAGGAAGAGTGCCTCCAAGGGGTCACCGGACCGTTGAACGAAGCGCTCACTCCGAGTGAAGCCAAGCAGCTCGCTTGGCGAGCGGAGAGCGGAACCATCCAGAGCTACCGGCATATTGAGACGGGCCAGCACCTCCAACCCGAGGGAAGAACGGGTCAGTTCTACCATCAGGACCGCATGAGATCAGGGCGAAAGAAGCGTTAAACCACGCCATGCCGGCAGCACGGGAGCACTCGCATTCGTTGGATGTGGAGCACAGCATTGGGTATGGGCTCGGCTTGGGCCTTTGACTATGGGGTGGCGGCCTCCTCTGCCCGTAGCTCGTAACGCTGAGAGATCGACTGAATTCCTCCTAAATCATTCCAACAGGTCCCCTGTGCAGGATCCGTTGCTTGTTCCAGTAGCTGCCCAAGGCGAACTATCACCAGTTCGCTGTCTACCGAGACGCTGCTAGTGCACCATCGGCGAACCGTGTTTGCCCCAAAGCGCTCGCCGCACCGGGAACCCTACCGAGAACTGCAGATTCGGCGTATCCGGAGTCACGCCTACACCGGAGCTCAGATCCACAGTACGTCCCGGCGCATACAGGTACGAGGTGCCCACCCGCAGCGTTCCCTCAACCAGGTACGACGCCGGAATCGCGTTGCCGTTCAGATGGGTCTCCCGCGTAAACCTCTGATCCCATCCCAGCGTCATTGAAGTCTCAGGATTCAATGCCAGGATCGACCCCAGCTGGAACCCCACCGAGTCACCAGGACGGAAGTGTCCTGGAACCATCGCTCCCGGATTGTCCGGATCGTTTGCCGGAATCCAGTGCGTCCCCGGTAGGTTCGCCGAGTAGGACATGTTGCCGAAGAACACCACTGGATCACTCGATTTAGCCGCTGTCAGATTGCCCTGCAGTCCATAGAAGCCCGACCCCAGTGCCGTCTGGCTGCTTCCCAGGTCGAACGCGTTCTCGCCCGTCGTCGTCTTGAAACGGACGTTGGCCAACAGGTCCGGCACATGCCTGTGTTCCGTCGTCAGCTGGCGCGAGAGCGCCACCTGCAGATCGCCGAGACCGAAGCTGCTCTGGTTCGTCTGCACATTGTTCGCGTCAACCGTACGGCTCAGTTCATACCCATACGGAATCGTCATGTCGAACTGGAACTTCTTCGGCAAGCCCAATCGTGCCGTAAACGTCGGCAGCAGAATGTCCTTGCGCAATCTCTGCGATGTGATGTCTCCCACCACCAGCACCGGCAGCAGAGCGAAACCATTCACCGTTACATGATCGGACGACGCGCTGAAGTACGACACTGTGTTGTCCAGCTCCAGGGTCCCCGGCGGCAGTAGCAGGCCACCCCGCACCAGTAGCGCCTGATCCAACGCCTCTGTCGCCTTCCGCTCCTCCGAGTCGTACGCCCCATTCAACACCACGGCCGCGGACGCTGTTGTCGCCGGCGCTGCCGTCATCAATGAACTCGTCGAAACCCCCGCAATCTCCGCTTCCGCCGTGGGTTCCACCGTTCGCAGAGGAGTCAAGGTCCGTGGCGCGGCCGACGCTCCCGCTGTTCCGTTCAGCCGGTTCTCCAATTCCTGCACCCGCTCCAGCAGGTTTCTAATGATGGCATCCCGCGTTCGCAGAGCTTCACTCACCCGGATGTCGACCGGATCACGCATGGGCGTAGGAGGTGGCGTCGTCTCGGCATGCGCCGCAGACGCAACCGTGGTTTGTGCTGGCAGCAAACTTGGCCCAACCAAAAGAAGAGATCCCAGTAACAGCAGCTTGTGTGACATAAACCGTCCTTGACCTAATACAGAGGATTGCTTGGAATCTGCGTTCCGATTCCGCGTGATATCAGCGTCTCGTCCGGCAGGAGCCGCGACTGCGCCGTCACATTCTTGGGCACCGCCATCAACTCGTCCGGAGGGTGAACCACGAACATGATGCCGTTCTTCCAAATCTCCGCAAATCGATTCGTTTTCATCGTCATATTCCCAAAGCCCGGATCAACCAGCACGACCCGGTCGCCAACAATACCCTTGACCACCACGAAATGATCGAATCCTTTGAACCGTATCGGCGTAATCACTGACGTCTTCTCCTCTGCCAACTGATCGATCGTCACACCGCTGAATCCCCCGGCCGAGTAGCCCCGTGCCTGAGCGAAGTGCTTCAGATCTAGCAAGGAAAATCCTCCTCGCGACCGCACCTGTACCGGATTCACGCGATGCAGTATCCACACCACGATCGCCGTCTCCGATGTGTCGTCCTTGAAATCATAGGTCAACACCGTACTCAGCGCCGCCGCCCCGCAGCTCATATCCCATCGCTGCCGCACCACGCCCTCACCACGGATCTCTTTCAACGTCCGGATAGGTTTCCCGCCTGGATCTCCCGAGTTGGCAGCCGGCTCACCACCGGAACCCAATGACGCCTGCGCGCATACGGGTTCAACAGCGAGACCAAGCCAGAAGATCAGGCCGGCAACTCCGGCCGCCAAAGCAGAGAGATGGCGATTCATCAATGTTTCCCATTCAAGTTCGACTGCAGGATCGAGCCCACGGTCGAGTTGATGTTGACGTTCAAATTCAGTAGCACGTTGATGTTCGAGTTCACCGCATTGATGTTCACCAGTGAGCTCAGGTTCTGCTGAGCGCTCCCATTCAGCGAGAGCGTTCCGATGTTCGCTCCCGTCAAAGGGCCGGTCTGCGTCAGCAGCGTGCCCGCAGCCGAGACCAGGCCGTTTGCCGTCGGCACCTGTCCCTGAAATGCGATCACCCCGTTTGTCATACTGGCCGAAATGCCGGCGGCTGTCGTTTTATCCAGCGCACCGTCGCTCATGGGCTTCGGTCCCGCTTGCGCCGTTGGCACCGGGGTTAGGTGTTTCGTTTCGGAGACGGATGCTGCCGGCAACTGTAGCTTCCGGGCGGTTTGCGCGGTGCCTAGGTTACTCAGCAGCATAAATCCCGCTATCACTAGAATGCGTTTCATAACTCCTCCATTGCCTGTGAAGAGAACTGCGGACGGCCGCCTGCTGGTTGGCATGGCGGCCGTCCCGCCGCTTTCTAGTGCTTCTGCGAGATGCTGTTGACCTGGTTCAGCGTCGGTGTCGAGTTCATGTTGGTCGTCCGCGCCACGTTCACGCCATTCGACACCATGCTCCCGGCTGCATTGACAAGGTTCATCGCCGTCGCGTTCTGCTCCGCCGATCCTGCCAGCGTTACGCTGTAGTTCTTCGTCATGGTCAGGCTCGATCCGTCGACCACAACGTTCTCACCCGCCGCGGAGGCGATGTTCACCGCGCCCTGCGTCGTTGCAACCGTGTGGCTGCTGTCGACGTCATGGCTCGAACTCGAATTAGACGACGTGGTCCCCAGCGTCGCAGCCAGGCTTGAAGCCGAGTTGCTCGTTGTGTCCACGTTGTGCGTCGAAGCTGAGTTCCGTGCGGAGTTCGTGCTGCTGCTGCTGGCGCTGTTGGACGCCGACGCGCTCTGCGATGCATTGTTCGTGCTCGAGGAGCTTGCCTGCTGCGCCGCGCGAGATGCGTTGTCGCTCGTGGTTGCGTTGCTCGAGCGAGCTGCATTCGAAGACGAACTCAGGTTCGAGCTCGCGTTTTCCGAAGCGCTCGCCTGCTGTGCCGCGTTGTTTGTGCTCGCACGCGTTGCTGCACTGTTGTTGGCCGCGTTGCTCGCCGATGCACTGTTGGCTGCGCTCGCGCTGTTGCGTGCATTACCCGTGCTCGCGGATGAACTCCGGCTCGCCGAATCGCTGGCCGACCGGTTCGCCGCATCCGCGGAGTTCTGCGCCGAGTTCGCCCCGGTCGTGCTCTTCGATGCGGAGCTCTGGTCTGCCGCCTGGTTCGCCGCCTGGTTCGCTGCCTGCGATGTGTTGGCGGAGGTTACGTTCGAAGCGGAGTTCGCGTTGTTGGCATTGTTGGCTGACGCACTTCGGGATGCGCTTGCGGTATCCGATGCGTTATTCGTCGCACCCCTGCTCGCGGACGAGCTGTCCGTCGAAGCCGCGGACCTCTGGGCGCTTGCCTGCTGCGCGCTATTCGCCGCAGAGGTGTCCGTCGTTGCACTGCTGCTGCTCGCATTGTTGGATGAGCTCGCATTGTTCGCCGTCGATCCGCTCCGGCTGGCGCTCGCCTGCTGCGCCGCATTGCGCGAAGCCGTCGAGCTGTTCGTGGCAGCGCTGCTGTTGGTGCGGTCATTCTTGCTCGATCGGGCGCTGTTCGTCGACTCATTCAACGTGGAGTTCAGGGTCGACGTGCTGTTGCTGCTCTTATTGTTGTCGATGCTGGTCGTCGTGTCCAGCGTCGTGTTCGCGCCGCGGCGGTAGTTCGACAGAGAAGCTCCTGTCGAAGTCAGCGTCTGGTCGACCGTGTTGACCTGGTTCACCGTGGCTCCGCCGTTTGAGCCCTGGGTCGTCAGGCTGCCGTTGTACACGTTCACACCATTCGCGACGCTGCTCTCGGCTGCGTTCACGACGTTGATCCCGCTGGCTCCGCTCAGTGAGCTCCCCGAAAGGTTCACCGATCCGGTGGTTGAGGTTGTCGCGCTGGATCCATCGCCAACGATCGTTCCGTCGGTCGCGCCGGCGGTAACCTTGTCCATCACCTTGTCGCTGATGGGTTGAGGCTTGGTCTGCTTCGGCTGGTGCTTGGTTTGGCCATAGGCCGCGCCACCGGTCAGAACGGATGCGGTAATAAGAGTACAAACAAATTGGTCACAACTTCCTCCGTGTTTGGTTTAAAAACGAGCAAGGTCGATACGCAGCGGTTTAAGCTGGGCAAAAGGTGAATCGACGCCTCGGGAAAAGCCTCCTCGAGGCGCTAGTCCAGGCGTAGTTGTTTCAGCTGGGCTCCAAGGTGTGACAGGCAAAAAGATCAAGTGAGACGAATTTGACAATAGCTGGCCGGAATACCTCCGATCAGCAAAAGCAGTCCAGTTCCTGAATCAGGTTAATCAAAGTTGTGAATCTCTTCCACTGATCTTTAGAAGCTTGCACGTCTTCTAACAGCGACATTTCAAATGGCTGGAGAAGCCGTGAAGACTTCTAAAGAGCAGCAGCGGTTCGTGCGAGCTGATTGCATTGGCTGCTTGTGCAATCCGGGCGCCAATCGAACAGGTCGAATTCGGCACTAATCACAAGAGCGACACCTCAATCCTCGCAACAACTTGCAGGCCTAAAGGAATTAACCTGGCTAATCGCATGAGAGATGTTCACTTCGACGGAATAAAACTGTACTTATGCCCACTGGTGTCAACTGACCGAAAGAAGTAGTAAGTCGCAGAGAAACAGCTGCGCCTATCGATGAGATGGTCTGGCGCTGAGATAGACCTATCGCTCAGCTGAGCTCTAGACGCGCCCCGGTCAAAGCCGCGCGCGGCCATCTCCCCGGGACCGCTCTCCGGCCCTAGGGAATCTCTGCACTAGTTGAGCAGCCGCAGCCTGCTTTCATTAATTTTACCGTGTGAGGTGAGAGCGATGCGGCAGCGTACCTCTGCCTCCCGGTCGATGTATCAGAGGTATGGTCGGAAGAGCCGGCGCGAGTTGTTTCTGATAGTACCTACGACATTTATAGGATGCCAGGAATTATGCCTTTTCCCTCAGACGCTTTCCCTATGGAGAGACATTGGACACTGCTATGGATTGCGTGGTCTTGGCTGCAGAATCTTGGACCTGTAAAGCGCCGGTGAAGGCTTGGAGGGCGGGATCGGTATCATTCGATAACTTCAGTATTTCTCGACGCCATTGCCGTAGACTCGTTTCATCAGGTTCATATATGAATGCTGGAACAGCAGAACCACAGCTTAGACACCACCATGATTGCAGGGCATTAACTTCTCTTAGTCTGTAGAACCTGCGCTGCCACCATCCCGCCGGGCATCCCCGTCGCTTCCCGAAAGGTTCTTTCGTATGGACTGCTCAGACTAGCGATCATCGCCTCTACTTTCTCGAGAGAGGACAAGTTGCAATCAAACTGAGCAGCGAGTCCGGTTGCGAAATGATTGTGAGGTTGATCAATGTGGGGGAACTCTTCGGTGAGCTGTGCTTTTGCTTAGAACGGAATCGACCTCGGCCAGATTGCGCTCAGGCGACGAGCGATTCCACGATTGTGCAATTTGCCTTCGACGACTTCATGGTTTACCTGCAAGAACGCAGTGACATGTTGAAGTCATTCGCCTTCACATCCTGTAAGCGGCTGGCCGACGCCGAACGTCGAATAGAAATTCTCTCGTATCGCGGAGCCGAAGCGAGGCTCGGTCGATTGCTGCTCCACTTGGCCGCAACCAGTGGCTCGAAGAGTTCCAAGCGAAACGGCGGAACGAGACTAATCGTCGGGCATGATGAACTGGCCGGAATGGCCGCGATGACCAGACCCCATGTGACGGTGACCATGGGAAAGCTGCGCAATCGTGGTTTGGTGCATTACGATCGAGGAAGCCAACTCACGATTAACGCTATCCCACTAACAAAGTATTTGAGTCAGCAAACCGTAACACCTAGCAAGTGAGAGGACCTACGCTGGTACCCGTCCGCGCAGCAAGTCGTGCCCAGCACTACCCCCGTTCGGGAGATTGAACGTTGGGTTTGTCCGCTGCCGAGCCGGCCACTCTCCTCGCGCCTCGACCACCTGAACGACTGTCCTACATGTGCCATCGGACTATAAAAAGTGACGTGTGCGTGCGAACGTCGATATTGTAGGCAGCGATGTACTATCTGTACAGACTTAGGGTGTGATCTCCCGCAGATGGATCCCTCACCTCTGCCGTGGGTCTCTGCATCTGCCTCTTAGAGAGATTCGACGCGTAAGTATGGAAATTCATCAACTTCGTTATTTTGGTTCTGTGGTGGAGACCAGCAGCTTTACGCAGGCCGCGAAGAGAGAAAATGTTTCACAGCCATCCCTCTCGCAGCAAATCATCAAATTGGAATTAGAGTTAGGCGCCCCGCTCTTTGATCGTTTGCACGGTCGCATTCGAATCACGAGTGCTGGAAAAGCATTTGTTGAAGATGCCCGCGCCATTCTTAGCCACGTTGCCCGTGCAAAGCAACGGATCCAGGAATCCGAGGGTCTTACAAAAGGAACTGTCGTCTGTGGTATTTCTCCCAATTTCTCTCCAGACTTCCTCCCGGTCCGAATCGCTAGATTTGTGCAAAGGCACGATCAGGTTCAAATCCGGGTGGTTGAGGATGTATCCTCCGTCCTGCTTGAATATTTACCGGACGGATTGATTGACATGTCGCTGGTGGTGCTTCCTCTCGGCCATGCAGCGGCACGACAAGATTTGACCGTGGCGCAGCTTGCGCGGGAGCGGTTATACGCTGTCCTTCCAGCAGAGCATCGGATGGCGAAGATGACGAGCATCGATCTCAACGAGCTGGGCAGCGAACGCTTTGTGTTTCTTAAAGACGGACACTGCTACAGCGAGAATATAGCTACCGTTTTTCGGCGCGCAAAACTGCACCCCCACGTTATATCTGAGAGCGCTTCGCCTCTTCACGTGATTGCTATGGTCTGTTCCGGCATTGGGATATCTGTGATCCCCGAACACGCCGTCGATCTGCGGCGCAAGGAGTGTCGCTACATTCCGATTTCAGGTGATAACTCGTACAGCGAAATGGGCTTAGTTCACTTGAAAGGTAGTGCTAGGAGCCGTGCTCAGCGTGTCTTTTCTAAGTTCCTGCGCGAATACAGTGAATCCCCAGGCACGCAGCTGCAGGAATAGCCATATGATGCGTCACTATCGGAGGAAATCCGGCCTTCGAAAGTGCTGTGTGCAGCGAGCAGATGAGAGGGGTGGAACTGGGGTGTTTTAGGCTACTGCATTGAGTGCGGATCAGGGAGAGCAGAGACCGATGCGGATTGTGATCTTTGGCGCCGGAGGTGTCGGAGGCTATTTCGGAGCCAGGTTGGCGGCGGCCGGCAACGAGGTTACCTTTGTCGCTCGTGGAATGCATCTGGCGGCGATGCGTGATCGAGGTCTACGGATTCTCAGCCCGTTGGGTGACATCGATCTCCCGAATGTAGTTGTCGCGGAGACTGGTGCGTCTATACGTTCGATCGATTTCGCCTTTGTGGCCGTCAAGCTCTGGGATACGCAGCAAGTGGCGCACGATCTGCTTTCCCTGTCTCAGAAGGGTGCGACGATCGTTTCATTCCAGAATGGAGTGCAAAAAGATGAGCTCCTTCAAGAGCTATTTCCCGTCGGCTCCGTCATGGGAGGGGTAAGCTACATTTCTGCAGGGATTCAGGAACCCGGTGTCATCCGGCACTTTGGTCCGATACAGCGCCTTGTTTTTGGAGAGTATGACGGCTCTCATTCATCGAGAGCAGAGGCACTCCATTCCGCGTGTGAACGGGCAGGGATTCTGGCGAGTATCAGCGAAGACATCGAACGTGAGATATGGGAGAAATTCGTGTTTCTTGTTGGTCTCTCTGGAGTCACGGCGGCCATGCGGCAGCCGATTGGTCCAATCCGCGAGAATAGACAAACTCGCGCTTTCCTCCTCGATGTCATGCGAGAGGTTGTAAGCGTAGGTCAAGCTCGGGGTGTTGCGCTTCCGCAGGAGTATGCGGAAGATCGCCTGGCCTTCTGCGATACTTTACCCGCGTCTATGACGGCCTCGATGTACCACGATCTCCAGCGTGGCAATCGGCTCGAGCTTCCATGGCTAAGCGGAGGCGTTGTCGAGTACGTCGGCGGATAGGAGTTCCCGTTCCTTGCAATCGAGCCATCGCGGACATCCTCGCACTGCATGTGAATGGAACTCGGGTGCCCTGACCGATTCGCGAGCTGCGTTCCAATTCGAGCTGGACTTCCAATCCTTCTCGAAGCTGCTCAGCTCCCCAGCAACTCCATATCAAGGCGCGCGTGCAGGCGCTCGCTGAAGCCCACCGGCAGCTCGAAGACAGGCCAGATCCGGGCCACTTCCCTGCCCTTCCGAGCTCTCCTCCTGGATTTCGGCTACATCGGCCATGCTGGCAGTCTACCTTCTGGAATTGCGCTTCTTAGCATCGTGCTATCGCTTACCTTTCCGCATCTGTCCACCCTCCCTTCGACACGCACCGAACTGCCAATCGCCCGGTCAGCCGCCCCGAACACCACATCGCCAGCTGGAATAGCGTATTGTCCACGTTGGCAGTCTTTTGAGAAACTTGTATGTGTTTTTAGGTGAAGCGAGAATCAATGAACCTGACTGTCATCATTCCGACGTACAACCGTGCCCAGCTGCTTAGAACTTGTATCGAAAGTGTTCTTCGTGCGGCTCGCCCGCGAGGCTTATGTATCACCGTTGTTGTCGTTGACAACAATTCGTCAGATCACACAAAGCGTATCGCCGATTCGTTTGCGGGCCAGCCTGAGATTAGTGTCCGATATATGCTGGTGCTCCGGCGCGGCAAGTCTGCCGCTTTGAACCAAGCCTTGTCCCAAACTAACGCGGAACTTGTTGGATTGATCGACGACGATGAGGAGATCGACTCGGCGTGGTTTCAAGTTATCCATCGCGAGTTTTCTGTTGACCCAGGGCTCGACTATATAGGTGGTCCGTGCGTGCCCAGCTGGGAGCAGGCTCAGCCAGACTGGTTTTCATTAGCGTATTGTGGAGTCGTTGGGATTGCCCTTCGCCCTGAACGCGTTCCTTTCTCTCCTGAGTTCACCGGGATGCTGATGGGCGGAAACGCCGTCATTCGCAATTCAACTTTGCAGAGAGTCCTGCCCTATCCCGAACATCTCGGCAAGATCGGCCATACGATCCGAAGTGGAGAGGATGAGGTCATCTACCACCGTCTGCTGGAGATCGGCGCAAAGGGCGTAGTGGTGCCGGATATGATAATCCGGCACCGGATACCGGCTCAGCGCCTGACTAAGCGCTACTTTCGGAGGTGGGTTGTCGGGCGGGGGATTTCGGTCGGCTCACAGGTGCGTGATAGGGGATTTGGGGAGCCCGGTCTTTTTGGAATCCCGAGATATATGTTCGGCGCTGCCATCCGAGGCTGTGGAATCATGGTGTCCTCAAGATCGCCGCGGGAGAGGTTTACGGCGCAGCTCTCTATCTTCGAATGTTTGGCAACCCTTTATGGACGGCATTATTACGGGCTTTCTGAGCATCCTGAAGCCTGCGATCGTGGCTTCCATGGAGCAGGGGCTCCCATGAAACAGTCGCGACCGACCTCCACGCAATGCTCCTAAAGATTGAGAGCGCGATTCAATGGCGCTCGTCGTGGATGTTCGCTCCCTCGATACATCAAGGCCCCGGACAGCGACGCTCGATCGCCCTAACTTTCGACGATGGCCCGAGCCCGGGAACGTCGGCCCTGCTGGACTACCTTCAATCCCACGCAGTTCGTGCCACGTTCTTTCAGTGCGGTAAGAATGTCCTGCGCCACCCGAGACGGCACGTGCAGTGCATCTCGCCGGCCATGAGATTGGAAATCATACCTTCTCGCATCCACGGCTTTGCCCGAGGCTGGGTTGGCCTCCAAATCTCCTGTCGCCATTTACCGTCTACCGCGAATTCGCCCGGACACAAACGCTGCTTGAGACCGAGGTTGGAGTGAGTCCCCGTCTATTGCGCGCGCCGTATGGTCTCCGCTGGTTTGGTATGCGAACTGTGCAGCGCCGACTGAAGCTCAGTGGGATTATGTGGACTGTCATCGGCCGCGATTGGGTCATGTCCGGGCCGGAGATCGCGAATAGGGTGCTGCATGGCGTGACTCGAAGCGGTATCGTATGCCTGCACGATGGCCGGGAGACTCGGCCGAATCCGGATATATCGCAAACGCGGCGTCAGATAGTCCCAACTATCAGTTCTTTAGACTGCCCCCCCTTACTTTAAGGGGTGAAGCCAACACTCGTGTCATGAGCCGCAAAGTAAACGTTCAAGCCACGGGCGTGAGGATTCGGTAGAGGGTTGCGGGGTGGACGCTGAAGGTTCTGG
>JAABUV010006310.1_pt1 | contig 12985 bp, 23 predicted proteins | sample 5559971 | NCBI WGS metagenome assembly JAABUV01 (sample SAMN10711881, study PRJNA513362) | rock metagenome | isolation source: Antarctica rocks | place: Antarctica: Victoria Land, Knobhead nord | collected 2015-12-19
CGGGCTGCTGGAGCTGGTGGACACGCTGGTGGACCGGCCCAGCGCGTACGCGCGGCTGGCGGAGAACCTGGGCCTGGTCCTGCGCAACGCGGCCTACCTGCTCAACCTGCTGCGCGCGCACCAGGCGTCCCCCCACGCACAGCCCGGCGCGGCCATGCACAATATCGCTCCTCGACGTTGTTCGTGTTCCCTGTCTTGTCTGCCTGGCAGTGTCATGACGGTTGCACGACATCGCTTTCATGTGCTCTGCATGCTCGCACTGCGGCAGGACACAGGCTGTTCCGCAAGTTCAGCGAGTGCTGCTCAGCGGCTGCTGCCGGGCCGCTGAAGCGCAGCCGCCCTGCGGCAGGCGCGCGCCACGCTGGAGCACGTCCTGGAGGTGGAGCGCGACGACCGCCGCGCCGCGCTGCGCGAGCTGCGGTGCGCCGCTCGCCCTTCTCGCACCATTCGCCGTCCGCTCAGCTAGTAGCGAGCAGGCCGTGCATGCGGGGCGCGCGCGCGGGCAGGGACGTGCGCGCCGCGGCAAGCGCGCAGCTGGGCCAGCTGGCGGAGGAGCTGGCGGCGGCGTGCCCGGCACAGCCTGGCGTGCAGCCGCCTGTGTCATGAGCGCAGTGCTGAGCTTTTATGTACATGTACAATTATACAATATTTAGCAGGTTGTGCCGACACCCGCTGTGCACGCTGGGCCCGATGATTGGGCGTCAATTTGTGTCATCGTGTCATGGTGAGTGGCGGCCCCGTCAGGGCTGAGCCCCTCACGTCCCGCTGCAGCTTATCAACAGCCAGCCGATATGCACAAACCATGCACAGCCACGGCACGCCCTAAAGCTTCTGCAGGTCGAGCTCCTGGCCGGCGAGGTCGCACTCGCGCAGGCCCAGCGCGGCCAGCGGGTGGCGCCGCCAAAAGCGCAGCAGCTGCGCCAGCATCGCGCCCGCGCCCTCGTTCTGCGGCGGCGGGAAGGGCTGCGCGGGGACCTCCACGCCAAGAAACCTGGTGAGGCGCAGCTGCTGCCTGTGTCAGGCGCGCAGCTGGGGCGACAGACCATGGTCTGCACACGCCACGGGGCCAGCCAGGCACGCGACGCACCTGCAGAGGGGCTCCCAGCCGTCCTGCGGCCGCCACACCAGCAGCCGCGCCGGCGGCACGCGCGCCGTGACATAGGCGGTGTGCGCCTCAAACGCGCCGACGCAGGCCTCCCTCGACAGGTCGCCGCCGAACATGGTGCGCAGGTTCCAGGCGATTATTGCCGTGTAGCGCCGCCCCAGCTTGGTTACCCAGGCGAAAGGTACCAGCACATACCAGTGCAGCCTCATGATGACCCCTCTCACGCTGTCGTACCACTTATCCGGCTCGCGCACTGTCAGTACCACCTGCAAAGGTGAGGCTCTGCCCTGTCAGCTTGGCCTGTGTAGAAGCGGGTGACTGGGGAGCTTGCAGCCAGAGCTTGCAGCAAGACCTTGCAGCGAGCGCCATCTTGTTCTATACAAGCGGCTGCCGAGCACGTCAGAGCCTGGGCGCGCCTTGGCGTCCGGGTAGGCGTCCAGCAGCAGCGGGATCAGGGCGGCGGGGAGGTCCACCGCAGCCCTGTACCGCCGGAACACGTGCTGGGTCGGGAAGGCGCGCGTGCGGCCCGTGCAGTAGTCGTAGCACGCGTCGCGCAGCTCCGGCAGGTAGGGTATGAGGCGCGAGTGGAAGCAGGGCGCGTAGCCCAGCGCGCACAGCGCCGCCTGCAGCGAGCTCGTGCCCGTCCGGCACCAGCCCGCGCCGATCACCTGGCAGCCGGGGGCGGGCATTGCACTCTGGACAGTGTCTGCACGTGGTGTGACACACTGACTCAAGGCGCTGGCCTTCTTTTCTTAGCCGATGTCAAGCAGGCCTAGCTAGGCGGTTATGCAGGGCAGGGTCCCTTGAGAGACCTCTGCTATCCTGGCCAGCTTTGGAGCCCGTTCCCAGCAAGGCAGCGAGGAGGCCACTGCACATCAGTCGCTTTGAGTGACCAGCACAACAAAGGAGTGCCTGTGTGGAAGCGCTCCTGGAAGCGCTCCTGATGAGGCCGCGGGCTGCCGGGCCACCTGTCATCAAGCGTGTGCCACTCTTCCGCATTGCGTCACAGGTGTGCCAGGTCTGACTGTGTCATATTTTGCGTGTGTCTGTTGCTAGTGCACACCAGCAAGGGCTGCGCAGGCCGTTCCCAAGCCAGCCAGGAAGTGAGACTCTGCCGACACACTGATTGTAGTAAGTCTTGCGACTTATTGTTCATGTGCTGCAGCTTTGCTGTATTGTTGCTTTGTATGCTGCATGTGTTTTAAAGGCCAATGCAGCGGCCTGCGTTACCAGGGCCTGCTCGGCAAGCACACGCAAGATGCTTGCAAGGTTGCCTGCAGGAGTCATTGGACTCTCCCATCGACCGGCGCTCCGACTACTACCGCCAGCGCGCGCGCGAGGAGCGCTCGCCCGGCGCGCCCGGCGCGCCGTCAGCGCCCACACTACAGCCTCTGCTGACGCCGCCGAATGCGCTGACGCTGCTCCGCATCGTGCTCGTCCCTGTCGTGGTGGGCCTCTGGTTTAGCACGCACCGGCTGGCGCCGCTGGCGGCCGCGGGCACGTTCGTCGGGGCGGCCGTGACTGACTGGGCGGATGGCTTTCTCGCTCGGAAGGCACGCCCCACTGGCTTGCACCTGCAGAGTGCATGCTTGCCTGCAGGCAGCTCCGTGCGCTTAGTAAAGGAGCGCTGAGCGCAAGAGGGCAGCAGGCGCGCGGCTGACGCGCCGCGGCGTGCGCAGATGAAGCTGACGAGCGCGTTCGGCGCGTTCCTGGACCCGGTGGCGGATAAGCTCATGGTGGCGACCGTGCTCATCCTGCTGGCGGTGCGTGCTCAGGGCTCGCCGCCTGCCCTGCCGACAGCGCAGCGTGCTCCTCATGGTGCCGGCACACGTGCCTAGTCTGTCGGGAAGCGCGAGGGCCTGACAGCCTGTTTGCAAGCTCTTTCTGTCTGTCCATCTCCTTGTTGAGGCAAGTCTCGGAGATGCAGAGCGCCGTATAGAATGCCAACTTTCACGTGCTTGTGCGCTGAATTGGCAGGCGCCACTCGGCAGGTACGGCCGCCGGCGCCGCTGTCGCAGAAGGACGTGACCATCCCGGTGGTGATCATGATAGGGCGGGAGATCACGATGAGCGCGCTGCGGGAGTGGGCGGCCGCGTCGGGCAGCGCTGCGCACCGCGCCGTCAAAGTCAACACTCTTGGGAAGTACAAAACGGCGCTGCAGGTCCGCGCACGCACATTCTCTGCCGCCCGCCTCAGACAAAAGCGATGCGCTGGATACCCAGACTCTGCAATGGGAAGCCGACCCTGCAATGGGTTGGCATGGGTTGGCATTGCCTAGGTACATGCTGTGCAGGAGGGACATGCGCTTGCAGAAAGTCAGTGCATGCACCAGTTGGTGTCTTGTGAGGGCAGTCTAGTCCCACGATCTATGTGTGCTCAGGAGACACTGTGCTGACACAGTTAGCTGGTTGTGGAGGGTGAGTGATGTGTGCACGCTACAGTTTTGTGGTGTGTGCATGTAGGCCGCCCACATGGCCCATGGCTGCATTGACACGCTGCATGCCCCTTGTCAATGGCTTGCACAGTGCATGTGCAAGTGAGCGGACGGCACGGCTGACGAACTTAGCGCGCTTGCGCAGATGGTGGGCATCTCGGCGCTGCTGCTCATGCAGCGCGCTGAGATCCTGGTGGGCAGCACGCCCGCGAGCCTCAAGGCAATACGCTGGGGCACGCACACGGCGCTGGGCGTGCTGTGGGCAGGCGCCTTCCTCGCTGTGTGGAGCCTGAGCAATTGTGCGCCCCGAAGGGCAGCACTCTCTGCAGCACAACCTGGGTCTTGCCCTGGACGAGGCACCACTCTTGCAATGAACAGACACAGACCTAGTTTTTTAGGTCAACATAAAAGGTGCTTGCTTGTCGGTTTCAGATAAGGGAGGCCTCAGGTGCTGTGGATGCCCTTGAGCACTGTCCTGTCCTGACTTCCTGTCCTTGCATTCTTCACCATGTGCCCCTCAGGCAGTCCTCAACTAGCCTCGTGGCCGTGAATTGCTCCGGGCGCGCGCAGACATGGCGAACGTGTGGGCGTACTTCAGGCATCCCAGCGGCCCCGCGGCGCTCGGTCCTGACACGCCTATGCTAGACTCGCTGCATGAGAGCGTGGCGTCTGGGCCAGGCCTGCCGCTGCCGCGGAGGCGCAGCTCGCCGCTGCCCACTGCCGTATATACAAATGGCAGTGGCAGCAAAGGCAAACAGACTTGACTTGGGTTGTGTTCATGCCATGCGGTGTGTTCCCTGTGCGGGTGGCTGCTTTGCATGTTTTTCAGTGCTGCCTGCTCTGTTTGTGCTGTTTTTCACTGCTACGTAACAACATGTGTGCCAAAAGAGCCATTTTGGCCCAGGGCGTGTAAATGTATCCCTTTGTCCTTTGTTCGCCCTGCTGTGATCACGAACCCCTGAGATTTGCTTGCATGCTGTGGGTGAAGTGGCTTGGGCGGTGGACCAGACCTTGCCCACTGGCGCGCATAAACATGACAACGCCTATGCTCAATGGCAAGCATGCACCGCCTGACTGCGTCACCCAAGCGCCTGTTCATCCTGTAGGACGCTCTGCACAAAGGCATGCAGCTGCGCGCCGTCCTGCAGCCGCACGCTCCCCAGGCGCTCCAGCAGGCGTCGGAAGTGCGCCTCCCGCGCGGCCTGCTCGCGGCTGACGAGCGGCGCCACTGCCTCGCCCGCCTGCTGCGCCTCCAGCACCTGGCCGGCCAGCAAGGCCTGTGAAGCGCTCACTGCTATATATGCAGAGGTGCATTCAGTGCATGTGGATGGCTCCTTACAACACCCCATCCATGACATGACATGGGCAAGTACGTTGGATGCTGACCAGGAGGCACCTGCGTGGCGCGCTTGACGACGCTCAGATCGAGGCCTGCCAGCCGTGCGCAGTGCAAGCCAAAGCTGGACGCCGCGCAGCCTGCGCCCAGTAGCTCTTCTCAGATACCAAACAGGCCAGTTAGCGCTGACCTGCACATGTGTGGTGCAACTTCACAATGTGCTTAAAAAGGCAGGGCGCAGCCAGGCCCTGCCTGGCACCATGCGGTACAGGAAGATGATGCCCTGGTCGCGCGCAGCGTCGGCCGGCCCCGCCGCCTCCGTCAGCACGTTCATGGTCAGGAACGCCAACTGGGGGCTCCTGCGAGGAGCGCGCCCGTGCATGCGTGCGCCGCATGCGACGGCGCGGCAGCGCACGCAAGGCCGGGGACATGCTGGCGCGCGCGCCTGCGCAGGTGCCCGCCGTGCATCATCTCGCTGAAGTGCGTGCAGGCGATGACCTTGGGCGGCAGCGGGCGCCGGTCCGCGAGGTGCTGCAGCGCCGCGCACAGCAGGCCAACGCCGTCCGAGGCCAGCGTGCCCTTGCCGAATTCGTCGATGATGCACAGAGACCTGTCGCATCGCACGCAAGCCGCTGGACCGGCTGGTGGCGCGGCAGAGACAGCAACTCATAAACTTCTGTAGGAGCAGTAGCAGCAGAGCAGCAAAGGATGCAGATCTGATGACAAGTGAGGGTGCGCACATCGGCGTGCTGTTGCGCAGCATGCTGGAGATCTGCGAGAGGTCGATGAGGAAGGCCGACTGCGGCACGGTCGCGGCTTCACGGCAGGCCACCTGCGCCGCGCGCAACCGGTGCCATGGGCATGCGGGCGGCGTGCACAGGTTGGTCGCTCGCTTGCCATGCAGAGTGTGCATGCACCCGCGTGAAGATGCGGTCGGTCAGGCCGATGCGCGCGGCCCTGGCGGGGACGAAGGAGCCCACGTGAGCCAGGAACACGATGAGGGCGACCTGCTTGGCGTAGCAGCTCTTCCCTGGGCCAGCAGGCACCAGGTCGCGCGCTGCTGCTTTGGTGTTGTGAAAGCAGACGATATTGCCAATGTCCACAGGCACCTGAGAAGTTTGGACCGGTGATGACCTGCAACGCAGCACACCACTTTGGCACATGTTTCATGCGCCCCTTGCTGGCGAGCTGTCTGCGGCGCAAGCATGTGCGCGCCTGCACGCGGCCCTCATGCGGCGTCATGTCCGTGTCGTTGGGGATGTATGTGTCTGTCACCAGCTCTGTGAGCATGTGCCTCCCTGCAGAGTCATGCATGAAACTGCTCTTAGGACCACACAATCAAGTGGTTGCCAGCTTGGCCCCATGCAATCCCCAGTAGGGAGTCTGCACCTTGCGAAATGTGAAGCACGTTGTCAGCTGTCAGCATTGGCCGGCACCAGGTGCGCTCGCGCGCAGCTGTCGCCAGCGCCACCAGGCAGTCGACCTCGCCCGCGGCTGCCATGGCGCGCACGAGTGCAGGCCGGTGCTTGGCCACCCGGCGCAGCAACTCGCTGCAGATGCTGGCCTGCGCCCGCAGCACACCTTAAGCTTCTATACATTCAGGAGGGCGCATATGCGCATGGCCCCTGACGTCAAGTGGCACATGCCTGGCAGTCGCAGTGTGACACAAATACGCATGCGTGCATCGTAAGCCGCTCGAAAAGGACAGTCTATGGCTGCATCATGCAGCCTGCATGCTGCATCTGTTCCGCAACAACCACAAACGGCTGCGGCGTGTGTGCGTGGCACGATGAGGCAGTGCAGGCGCGCATGCCTCCAGGTCCAGGATCTTGTGCAGCATGTCGCCGTACTCGTCGTTCAGCGCGCGCGTGCGGTCGCTGCGGTAGAAGGTGCTGCCGTCCTCATCACCGTCAAACGCCATTTCAAGGTCGGGGAACACGTCCTCCAGGTCGGCTGTCAGCCGCCCGCCCTCCACGCGGATTGCAAAGCCCACCTGCAGGGTGCGCAGGCATCAAGACGACTGCACGCACATGGTGCAGGAATGCAACAAGCTTTTGGCTTGACTGATCTTCATCAAACATGCATGCGAGGGCAGTGCAGGAAGCCTATTGTCCTGGTTTCATAATGGCATGTACCAGGGACTGACCAGGTGAGGGCCAGGCACTCTGAATCCAAGGCAGGCGCGCTGGGCGCGCGCCTGCGGCAGGTAGACGCACGTCCACGTCTGCTGCGACAGGCTGCTGCTGAGCGCGCGGGGGATGCGCGCCAGCTCCGCCTCCACCACGCGCGTGAGCAGGCCGGGGAGCGCGTGGTACGTCGCCTTGAGCTCGTCCAGGCGTGGGCTGACCCCCGGCGCCACCAGGCTGCCCTCCTCCTGGCTCGTGTCGATGATGTCTGCGACCAGGCCGTGGCCTGCCGAGCTTGCACACTCAGCACCAGGTTGCCTTGCAATGTTTTGCATGCAGAAACAACTAATTCTGTTTTCACTCTACCGAGGGAAGTGGCGCACAGTCCTGCACGGCGCCGCCGATGCGCGAGATTGCCCGCTGCACAAGGCCGAGGCTGCACGCAGCAGCCTCGGTTGCACCGGCCTGGTTTGCTCCGCCGGGCCGCCGCTGCACGGGCTGTGCCATTTGCTCAAGGTGCATGACATGCGCACGCTGTGCTGCTGCACTTGCACGATGCGCATGCGATTACCTGGGACACGCTCAAGGTGCTGCTGCGCGTCCTGCCCCCCGTGTCGCCAGTGGGATAGCTCTCGCTCATGAGGTCGCGAGCAACCTGACGATCACCTGCAGCAACACCTACTGCGGACTGAGAGTTTGAACTACCAGCCAGCAGACAACTTGGTGGGAAACACTGGGCCAGACCAGGCGTCCCAGCCGGAGCAGCCAGCCCCGACGTTGCGAGCGCGCTGCGCAGCATCAGCAGGTTGGCCAGGCTGTCCGACAGCGCGCTGAAGTCCTTGGCATCGCGCACGCTCTGCGCCTGCAGCCGCTGCAGCTGGTGCGGCACGTCCTTGATGCGGCGCAGCAGGTTGCGCAGCGTCTTGCATGCGTCCGGCGCGCCAGCCAGAGCCTGCAGCCCTCGCAGCCGCGCCCTCGCGTGGATGGCCATGCGCAGGCGTGTCAGCATGTGGTCACAGCGGGCAACCACCTCAATGGCGTCCTGGCGCTCGGCGAGGGCGTCCAGGTCGGTGAGCGGGCGCATGAACCACAGGCGCAGCAGGCGCCGGCCCATGCTGGTGACGCACTTGTTGAGGACGCCAAACACGCTGAAGCCTTCCTTGTTGCTGCCGATACCCATGGCGCAGCCAGGGTGCTGCTCCTCCTGCGGTGCGCAAGCACGTCTTGGAATGGGGAGCTGCAGGCTGTGCAGGCCGCTGCGCAGGCTGGCTCCCGCGCCTGGAAGATGTTGAGCGCCCGCTGCGACACCTGGTCTATGTTGAGGAAGCCACTCAGAGACACCTGCGGTGCATGACATGTCAAGCCAGGCTACAGGCATGCATGACGCAGGCAAGCGTGAACCAGCACGCGTGCACGTGCCTCGGCCAAGCTCTCCACATGCAGTGCAGTTTCTTGCCGACCATCGAGGCTCATGGCGCTGCTGTCCGAGTCAGACACCGCGGACATGCTGAGCACGCCGTCGCGCTGCAGGATGGCAACCAGCGCCCCAGCGGCGCACGCCTGCTGGATTGCTGACAGGCTGATAACGGAGTTGAGCCTGCCGAGCCCACCGCAACCTCATGAGGTGCTCTCAGGCAAAGGCACATGCGCTTGCCTGCAGGCCGCACGCCACGGCGCACCAGTTGTAGTGCTCCTGGCTGTCCAGGAAGCGTGGCATGCCCGGGAGGTGCAGGAGCGACATGCACTGTAGCGCGGCGTCGTACATGAACAGCCTGCTCTTTTCCAGGCGCACGTCGGGGCCGCACGATGGGTCGTGCTCGTCGCGCTCCCGCAGGCAGTCTAGCAGGGCCTGGTCAGACACTGCGCTTGCATATATGACCTGGCGCAGGCTCGCCTCAGTCGTTGCCTGTCTGCGCATCTTCGTGTACAGCTTGCAGTGCACTGCACAGGCAAGGCACCGTTGGGGCTGCGTGGAGCCTGGCCAGCTTGAGCAGCTGAAAGGCAAAGGAGCCGAACGACTCCTCTTGCGCCTGCAGCACGTACAGCTGCAGCGGAGGCAAGCAAACGGTCTCAGCACAGACTTTGCGGGGTTGAGGTGCTTTCAGTGCTAGAAAGGAACGGCACGTTACCTCTGAGCAAATGCTGTCATACCAAGCAACGCCAAGAGTGCCCTTGCTCAACACCACTGCCATGTATGTTTGCGGGGCATCCTGCTCTTGTGCAGCATCCTGAGACATCCTGCCAGTTGAGTGCTAGCAGGTGAAGCTGCACAGCAAAGCACATGTGCTCTGCGGCTTTTGTCCAGGATCTGTGCTGTGACCTGCTGCTCAATTTGCCAACCAACTTGCTCACGCACTGTGTGCTCTGCATGTGCTCTGCATGTGCATGCAACCTAGCTACGGCATGATGTTTGATCATGCACATGCATTTGCATATAATGTCTATCTCGAGGCTGTGATGGAGGAGCAGCGAGACCGCTTCTGCAGTATACACTTGACCGAACTGCTGGCACTTCACGAAGCTGTCCCTGTGTCAGCGGTTCTGACAGACACATTCTGCACTGGAAAGACCACATCCTGAAGCGTCGCTGTATATTTGGAGTGCACACAGAGGCCTTTCCTGTCAGGCCACACGCTAGGTCCTGCAGCCGACACCAAGGCGGCTCTCCTCCGTCAGCGTGGGGTTGAGGCACCTGGCACCCGCATCCGCAGGGGTCAGCGCTGACGCCACCTCTTCAGCTGAAAAGCTTGAGAAAGATTGAAAGAGGGGGCTGGCTTACAGGCGCTTGGCGTCCTCGTTGCCGATCAGCGCATCCTCGAACACGCTCCCGGACAGGTTCGCCCCCTTGAAGGTGCTGCCTGTGATGACGGCGTTGACAAACTTGACGTTCGTCAAGTCGGCGCCGTCAAAGGACACGCGGTCCAGCACCGCGTTGGTCATGTCAGCGCCTGCAGCGCAAGGTCCCTGTCCTCAGCTTGTGTTGCAGCGGGAGTCTGATAGACGAGTACGCTGATCATGAACTTTGCAACAAAGACACTATGGCCACTCCCAGCATGTTCAGGTCGAGGCCGGCCGCACCTGAGAAGTTGGTGTTGACTGCGTAAGCCTGTAGACAAGGCAGCCCCACGTGAGCAGTCGTGAAACATATGAAAAGCAAAAAATGTGCACTTGTTGCAAGGCCTGGGGCCCGCCTTGCTGAACACGGCCTCCCTCAGGTTGCTGCCGGACAGGTCTGCGCCCAGCAACAGCGCGCCCGACAGCGTCTTGCCGCTGAGGTCGCTGCCCTGCAGCTTGCACTCGCGCAGGTCCAGCAGCTTGTCCGACACGGCATTGGCCTGTGGCAGCCAACATGTCAGCGCGTTTTCTGTTTCGACACGCGAAGCAAAGCGGGTACCAGTGAGAGGCCTGCCTGGCCGATGGTGTTGCCAGTGAAGGCGCGCTCACACCTCTGCGGGTCTGCACCAAGCACGCGAGCGTCAGCACGGATTGCACTGGTGCATTCCCCAAAACCTTGGGGCGGGGCAGCCGTTGCAGCGCACCGCGGTCGATCGGCGGGAGGCGCACGGCTGCTGCCTCCGCTGCCAGAGGGCCAGCCAGTGAGACAGCCGCAGCCAACAAGCCAGCGGCAATGCCTGCCTGCCAGTGCTGCTTGTTGAGCTGCGGGGCGGCTCCTGCGGGACCAGGGAGTCACGTTGGCCGCCTGTGCTGTGCAACAACCACCCGATGCTGGTTACGACTCAGCGTGGGACAGGCGTGGCCGAGGCTAGGCGCACCCGGCGCAGAGCAGCAGCACTTGAAAGGCAGGGGGCGCCGGTGTGCTGACGTGCGGCCAGTCAGCTGCTGGCTGTGACGGATTGGCCGTGTGTGAGAGGCGGCACTCTGGCAGAGCATCATGCCTAACGATCTGGCGTAGCAGTCACTTAGAGCTGGCTAGCGCTGTGTGCGTACCTGATGCTGGATGAGACTCAAGTTGTGACTGCATTGGCCAGATTTAGATGCTGTTGCTCTCCGGAGGACAGCAGCGGCCCCCGCTTGTGACGTTACAGGTAACAGGAGTCACTCAGCCCAGTCAGTGCCTGTCGACAGACAGGCGATCTTACATAGCAAACTGGTTGTCCCCGGCGCGTAAGCACATCAGCAAAGCTTGACAGCATGTCGCTTCAGGTGCTTGCAGCCTCGCAATACGTGCCTGGGCGGCACGTCATGCGTGATGCATTGATGTGCTTTGAATGCCTGGTAGTGCATCTACCCGCTGTTAATTTGCAAAGCTGCAGCGTGCTGCATTGCAATACACCCTATATACTGGCAATAACGCTATCTCCTGTGTGTGTGCAAAGCCTGCCCCGGACGACTGCTTGCCTTCTGAACGCTGTGCTGGTCGCAGGCGGACTTTGACAAGGCCGCCCAGGTGAGCTGCACAACCGAGAACGCGTGCGCGTGCATGCGTCTGGCCTATTACATCTTCACCTTGCTCGACTCTCACAGGTTTGCTGAGTCTCGCCGACGCTTTGCTTGCCTCGCATGCAGGACGCAAAGGACAGAGTCCCTGACAGGGCGAGCAACGACGACAAGCTTGCGCTGTATGGCCTGTTCAAGCAGGCCACGGTCGGCGACAACACAACGAGCAAGCCCGGCTTCCTGGACCAGAAGGGTGAGGACCTGAGTGTGCGCGCCGCCATGAGCCAACGCCGTTGGCGAGCTTCAGTGACTCTGTGCCCTCTGCAGGCCGCGCGAAGTGGGACGCATGGACCAAGCAGAAGGGCAAGGACAAGGTGAGTTTTTCTGGCCCTGCATGCATGCATGAATGCTGGTGTACAGGGCCAGGAACTAATACACCATGTGCCCTTATTGTGTAGGAGACCGCGCAGAAGGAGTACATCGCCTTGGTGGCAGAACTGGTAGCCAAGTACTCCACCAGCTAGGTGGTGCAGCTGTGAGCGGGGAGTGTCGAGTGTGGGACGGTCATGCAGCGTGATGATGCTGTGTTTTACAGGCAGCGTCAGCTGCGGCGCCTTGTCGCATCTAACACTTCAGCAATCATACTTTGGTACTTCAACAGCGCTGCTCCGCGAGGCTTCTGTCAGTCAGAGAGAAAAGGAGGGCGCGAGGGCACGAAGGAAAGTACATGTGGGGGCGCCTAGAGAGAGGGCGCGATGACTGCCGACCTGACGAGCGACACGGGTAGGACCGCTGCCAGGTAGTCGGCGTCGCTGACCTGTGACCCGCAGCGCAAGCGTGTGAGGTCCAGACACTTGTGGAGTGATTGTTTGACACGGTCACAAAGCGATCATACGTCAACTCCAGTGAAACCTTGTACTCATCACGGCTGCAGATGCCCTCCACATGTGCGCAAAAGGTGGTCGAAGTGGGGCGTGCAGTGAGCGCAGTGTTGTGACCACGGGGGCGTGCGCGCACCGTGACATCATACACGGAACCCGGCTGCCATGCGACCGTGTCCAGCGACAGGCACCCCGGCTCGTTGTTGGGGTCGCTCTCCAGCACCCTGCCACCGCCACCAAGCGACACCTGCATCACTGGCATCTGGGGAACCAAGCATGCATGCGGCATGCGGCCTGCATGGTGACTGGGCAGGTCGCTCAGCGCCTCATGCCTTGGGAGTCATGCCCACCTCGGGCATGCGGTGTGGCGACAGCAGGGGCATGCCTGCACCGCATGCTGCGTATGCAGGCTCCAGTTCAGCATTATGGACACAACACACAGCAGGAATGGCATGCCTGGCGCTCTTCTACCCGCAGAACTGCGGTGCCTGACCGGCACAGGCACAGACACTTACTGCAAGAGGCCCAGGCGCTTGCTCCTAGCACGCAGGTCAGTCCGGTCAGTGTGCAGAGCGAACGGCCGCGGCGGCGCGGCGGCGCACCAGGCCAGGCGGCCGTCCTCATACACGGCCAGCGTGGCCTCCTGCAGCACGTTCTGCTTCACGCAGACCTGCACCAAGACCAGCGTGGCGTTCGCGCTCGCC
>JAABUV010006312.1_pt1 | contig 12983 bp, 9 predicted proteins | sample 5559971 | NCBI WGS metagenome assembly JAABUV01 (sample SAMN10711881, study PRJNA513362) | rock metagenome | isolation source: Antarctica rocks | place: Antarctica: Victoria Land, Knobhead nord | collected 2015-12-19
GTTATCTCTGTGATTAGTAATCTTCGCTCTCAGTTGAAGATCAACGCTAGAAAATTCAGAAGATTCAGAGTATTTACTTCTTCTCACTTCTTTCTTTCTTCATAAAACAGTTTCTACTTTTTATTTCGTATGAAATAATGCTAACTGACTCAATAGAATGCACTCTTCATAACTCAATATCAAACTTTCTACTGATCTTTCTATTAATCTTTCTACTGATTTTTTGATCAAGCTTTCTACTTATCTTTCTACTGATCTTTTGATCAAGCTTTCTACTGATCTTTTGATCAAGCTTTCTACTGATCTTTCTACTGAGCTTTTTACTGATCTTTTGATCAAGCTTTCTACTGAGCTTTCTACTGATCTTCTTACTGATCTTTCTACTGATCTTTCTACTAATCTTTTAATTGAGCTTTCTACTGATCTTTCTACTGATCTTTCAATTGAGCTTTTTACTGAGCTTTCTACTGATCTTCTTACTGATCTTTCTACTGATCTTTCTACTGATCTTTCTATTGATCTTTCTACTGATCTTTCTACTGATTTTTCAATCGAGCTTTCTACTGATCTTTCTACTGATCTTTCTAGTGATCTTTCTACTGAGCTTTTAATCGAGCTTTCGATCAAGCTTTCTATCAAATGCTTTATTAAATTTTCTACATGCTTCAAATTACTTGTCAATTGAGCGCATAACATGAGTTGAACAGTGCTTTCTACATGACTTCTTTCATGATTCTCTATCAAGCATTCTTCATGTTTCTCTATCAAGCACTCTTCATGTTTTTCTATCGAGCATTCTTTATGTTTTTCTATCAAGCACTCTTCATGTTTTTCTATCAAGCACTCTTCATGTTTCTCTATCAAGCACTCTTCATGTTTCTCTATTGAGCATTCATGTTTGACTTTCTTTATAATTCTCTATCAAATACTCTACATAGTCAACAATTCATTCAAATAGATGATTAAATAACTAGTTAAATAATAAATTCATTGATTTAATATCTTGCTTTTGCATGCGCTTGAGCAGATAGAATTGAGCATATAGAATCAGAATAATCAGTGTCAGCAGTGTTATTTTGATGATTCATGTCATTTTAATGATTCATGTCAATGTAATAAATGATGTTAATGTGATAAACGATGTCATTTAGGTTATTAGGCATACGCTCGCAGCTAATCACGTCAAAGTGATCTTATAAGAAGAGAGATTGATTAAAATGATAAATTATTTAATTTATCAACTAATTACGTGATTAAATACTTGATGAGATTTTTCAATGATTAAGCATAAGCATTCTTATGACGTGACTTGCTTTTATCTGTCGAAGATGTGCACTTCATTGCAGTTTTATGTTCAGTTGAATTTTTAAAACTTGCACATCTGACTTTGACTTAATCACTGAGCTTTCTATTTGTATATTAATCATCATGTCAAATTTTCTTAATTTTCTAGTGAAATATGTAAACTCATATTTTTCTGATGCAAACGTTGTGTCATGAGTTTGAACTCACTTCACGCAAATATTATGTATCTTACTTAATGTTTTACAAATTTCTTCAATGAATTTGTCATAAACTAGAATGTTAATGTCATTTATGAAGTTAAGCATTTCAATTTCTTTTTTCAATGTTTTGCATTTTTCAATTAAACTTGCATTGAAAAATAGAAAGAAAATTAATAAAATGAAAGATTTTTAAAATATGTCTGCGTTAATCTTGCACATAGTGCTTGCTTGCTCATTGAATATCAATGATGTCTCTATGTTCTTTAGAAAGCTGCATGCTCATTTGACTATATAGTTCAACATTCTTCTCATTTTCAATGTATGTAGCAATCTGATATGCAAAACTTAATCAAACACTTTGATGATGTTTAAATTTAACATGAAGATCATGTATTTAATGTTGCAGTTTTACATAATGTGAACTTAATTTACTAGTAAATTTAACGTTGAAATTACAAATCACTTGTATCTTGCTGTGAGATGATGTAACGATTGTTTCTTTAACAACACAAGATATAAACAAAGATCAGTATAGTAATAAACTAATCACTAGACTGAAGATTTGAGAATAGCTAAAACAATAAACTGTATTGACTATTACATGAGTTGAGCACGAAGCTTCTATCTAAGAGAATGATCATCATTATATAAATATAAAAGAATTGTGTCAAGTCATTTCTGCTCTGAATGATCTTTCTGATCATTCTTGAGCAAGATAAGCAAGATGAGCATCATGCTCATCATGCTCACTGTGATCACTTCTGATTTAAGCAATCAGAGCAATCACTTCAAGACTCTGATTACTCAATAATTATTTAATCATTGCTTTATCTAATCATCTGCAAGAGAGTTCTAACACTAGATCTTCTTTTAAGATTTTTATTTTGAAAATCACTTTTCTTTTATGTCTTTTCATTGCACAACAAAAAATTCTATCTTGCGTTGCAAAGATTTTCTTGAGCGTACAAATTTTAAGCGTGCTGTCATGCATTCTTGTAAACACTGCAGTCACTTGCAAAAGAAATGTCATGTCAATAATGAATCTGATCGTTGCATCAAGTGTGTGCATCTCAATCACAAGTGTAATCTTACTTTTTCAATGATGAAGTGAAAAAGAATAAAGACAGAACATGATTGCATTCTTCATGAGCTGCTGAACATTCATAAGCAGATGCAAGAGATTTTCACAAGAACTACTCATTTGCAAAATCAATTTATGTTTCTGAAGAACAAGAAACAAATGATGATCAAATGAAAGTTTTGAAACATTATTGAGCTTGAAAAAGAAGAGACAAAGATTAGTGAATCATCATTAAATGATCTTCTTTTTGATGTGTTTTTCAAGCAGATTGAAATTTCATCAAACTTTGACTGATTGAGTTTCTTAACTGAAACTGTCACAGAAGCATCTGATAGTTCTTGAGATTTCTTCTTGATTTTCAAGTGTTCTTGATATGTTCATAATCTTTTCACTTGACTAATCAATGAGACTGATCTTCAATATTCTGTTGATTTAGTATATTTTTTACTTTGTACTCAACGTTTTGATTCTTTGAATCAATTTCTGAAGATTCTGTTTGAATTAATGAATTCAAGTTTGCAGACTTCAAAAGAAAAATATGAAATATTAAGTGTATTTTCATAAATGCTGAAAGATTTAACTTATAGTTAATCGATTTCTTTTCTTCTAGAATTTCAAATGATTCTAATTTCATGTGATTCAACTTGTTACTTAATCTTTTCATTTTAATATTTTGTTTTAATAAATAAACTTTGTCTTTCTTTTTAAAAGTAAATCTTCTATCTTTTTTCTTATTTGCATACAGAATCATGCATTTGCTTAGAAACTGAATGTTCTTCTGCAACTCTTTGTGTAACAAATGTATTTATTTGATCTGTATTGTAACTTTTTGAGCTATTTGTACAAACTTACATGATTTCTTGAGAGTTTTCAACTCGAACTCATAGTTTGCAAAGAATGATGACATGCTGATTACTTTCATCGTTGTGCTATTGAAAGTCAACTGTGCTACTGACAGTAACTGTATTTAATCATTTTATCTATAATTAATATAGCATCTAAGATACTGTTTCAGTGTCTGATTCATTCTTTTTATTTGTTCATTCATCTGTAAATGATAAGCTATAAACAGCTTATGATGAATTCTCAATTAATTCATCAACAATTTTCAGAATTTCAATGTAAAGAGCTTGTCTCTATTTGAAATTATCTCATCTGATAATTCATGATTTGCTACAATCATTCTAAGAAATATGTATGTTAAATCTTCTGCAAATGTTACTTTCTTGTATGACAAGAAGTATTCATATTTGATTAGTCTGTCTGTGATCATCAATATAAAGTTGTACATTATTCTCATAACTCTTTCTTTTGACTTTGATAACTTGACTATAAAGTTCAAAGCTATGCTTTTTCATACATGATTTGATGTGTTAAGACTTTTCAAAAGTTCACAGAGTCTGTGTTGACTATGCTTTGTTCAAATGCATATGTTGCACTTTCTTATGATATCTTCTATTTGCTTTCTCATCTTAAAGAAGTAGTAGATTCTAAATATTCTTTCAATGATTTTATTCAAATTTTGATGTTCATGTATCATTGACTTGTGATAATTGCTTATTATCTCTTGTTTGCATCTTGTTGAAACATAGATAAGATCTTGAAACGTTAGTATTTCGTTGATTATCTCAAAGTTCGCGTTGTCAGCGATATTCTCTATAATATTCTGTGCGACTGAGTTCTTTGCTAACTTTAGCTTTATTCATTTTTCAAGATCTCGATTGTAAATTCATAACGTAGCTGCATTTTGTTTATTGTAGACAATGAAATCATTCTGATTCTATTGTAAAATAGTCTGATTTATCTGTGATCTATCTGTCATGTGATCTGCTCTTCTGCTTAAGACATTGATCTTCAAGTTTTCAGATCTCTTTCAATATTGAATTTGAAAGTTGTATGATGATAATTTCTTTGATCATCTGATCTGTCTTTGATTCAGAACTTTCATGATCGTGAAGTATAATAGATTCTTATAATTTGTATATACTTGAATCTGATGTTTAGATTCTTTCAAATACACTCTTCATTATTTGAAAGAATTAACAATAGTTAATAACTTCTTATCATGTATCTCATAGTTTAATTCAGCGATTGTAAGCTTACAACTGTAGTAAGCAATAGAATGCAAATGTTTCTTATCATCTGATTGATTGATACATGTTTCAATAGCTTTGTTCAACGCGTTTATCTCAAGCGTACTAGATTTTTCTGATTCAAACATGATCAGTATTGACTGAAAGATGAACAATTTCTTCAGTTTCTTGAAAGCTTCTTCTGCTTTCTTAGTTTACACGAACGATATGTTCTTCTTCGTAAGATTCGTAAGTGACGAGACGATTCTGAAGTATCTCTCTATAAAGCGTCTATAAAAGTTCGCGAATTCTAAGAAGAATTAAACTTCGATCTTTGACTTTGACGTCGATCAAGTCGTAACAACTTCTATCTTCTTTGAGTTCATTCTTAGATTCTGAGACATGACTATGAATTCTAGAAACTGTACACTCTGTACATGAAATTCACTTTTCTCTGACTTAATGCGCAGATCGACTTTCTTCAAAGTCTGTAGAATCTTCTTAACATGTTGCACATGTTCTTTCTTCGTCTTTGAGTATACTAGTATATCATTCAGATATACTATGACGAATTGATTCAGATAACGTTTTAATACGTTATTCATAAATGTCTAAAACATGACTGAAGCATTGATTAAATTGAAAGACATGATCAAATACTCGTAATGTTTTAGTCGAGTGCAAAAAACTGTCTTTCACTCGTCTTCTTCTTTAATTTGTATTCGATTAAATGCTTCGAGTATATCAAATTTCATAAATCACTGTGCTTTCTGAAGTCTGTCTTGCAGTTCAGATATGAGCGATAGCGAGTAACTGTTTTTAATCGTGATGTTATTCAATGCTCTGTAATTGATACATAGTCTTAGACTTTCATTCAATTTCAAAACAAACAGAATTGAGTATTTTGCTGATGACTGCAATTTCTTAATGAATTCTTTTTGCATGTTCTCTTTCAGATATTGTCACAAAGCATTGAACTTTTCTGTCAACAATGAATAAATGAACTGTTTCGTGAGTTTCTTGTCATTTATGAGCTTGATCTCATGATCTCATGATTGATGTTTGAGTAGTGTCTCTTGATCACTTTCTTTCTCAAACAGAATCTTATATTTCTGATATTCTTTAGAAATTTTAACGATAGTGAGATTACTTTTAATCTCTCTGCTTCATAACATCTGTGCATCTGAGCTGTTCTTCAGCTCACTGCGCATATCATTTGCTGTCATTACGAAGATTTTCACATTCTCTGATGACTTCAATATCAAGTGCAATCGCGTTGTTTCTGTATGAAGAAAAGTGATTGTCTCATTGACTCAATCTATCATTGAATTGATCATATGAAGTCATGATATGTCTAGAACTATATCACTGTCTGACTGCTTCATAACATTTAAACGCAACTTCTCTCAATGACGTTCAAGTCTCAAATGAATGAATCGAGTCTTTTGATCTATTAGTTCATTATTATACTTCATGAGTGTTTCATCAAAGTTTTGCAGATTGTAAGATTCTTTCTTTCTTTGCAAAGATATTTACGCTTTTCTAGCAAATTCTGAAGACATGTAGTTTCTTGTACAGTCACTGTCAATGAATAAATGTGCTGTATAATCATTAATCTTGACTCAGATTCGTAACTGCGTTGAGTCATTCGTGAAGATAAATATGCTTTTGATTTTCGACTCTTGACTAGATTTCTTCAATGATTTATTGATCAAAGAGTCTTCTAGTTTTTTTTTGAACTAGAAGCTTGCTTCTCAAGTACTTGTTCTATGTACTGAAATTGATTTGAATTGATCTTCTTCTGTAAATATTTCTTTGAATCACACAGATCAAATCTCTTTCTGATGACTTTCGTCATCTGTTTAAGTTCTCTGAATATATGATCTTCATCAAGAAGTACATATTCTTCTTGCTTGATGAACTTGACTTCTGTGAATGACTTCTTCATGACTATGTCATGATATTGAATGTCTTTGCGCAATGTGATCAACTCATCTTGAACTACGTCATAAATAGTCTGATGTATTTTATTCTTGATCTGTTGCATGCGTTGCAAAAAATCTTTCTCTTTCTGTCTGAAGAGAGTGTACAATTCGTTGTACATGCTTATAAAACTTGCTTGATTTGTAAGTTTTCTAAAATCTTTCTTTACTTCAAGATAATCTTCTCTCTCTTTGAGAGCATCTTCTGTCGCGATAATGAATGCTCATAGAATTTCGCTAAGTCGATTTTCTTTCTTGACTGCTTGATGAATAGCTTCTTCTGTGCTGTTCAACTTGTTCGAGTCATATTCTTCGCTGTCGAAAATCTTTGATTTCGCGATCATAGTGAACGAACTTTCATTACTTTTCTCATCATGCACTTTCGACTGACGATGAATTGCTGCGTAGAAATGATTCTTTCACGATGATTTCAAATATCATTCAGAATCTTTCTTATTGCTCAGATGAGTGCAACAATTGTCTTCATAACATGCTGTTCACGACAACGCTTGATGTTTATCTTTCTGATCTTCTTTCATTGCTGCAAAAGATTTGTCTTGTTTATCATAAAGCTTTGACTTGTTCTTGTACTTGTTTTGAATACAATCTCTGAAGAAATGATTTAGCTTTTTGCATGTGTAACATGCTTTGCTCTGCTGAACTGTTTTATCGCGAGCGTTCGTTGATATCTTTCAAATTGCGTCTAACTTCATAGACTGAGAATCATAATAAGATTGCTTTTTCTTTTTCTTGCTTCATGCAACTGAAGCAAAAGCGATCTTGTTCTTTTTTTCAAGTCTTCGCTCGTACTGTTGATTATTCAGCATGATTGTCTTGCTAATCATAGCGTGCAAAGTCGCGAGTTTATTCATATAAGCTATCTCGTTCTTTATCACATTCTTCAGTTCTTTATAGAACTGCGCTGTAAAAGTCGAGTCATTTCATTTAATCTTTGCTGCGATTGATTGAAACGCAGCGATGTACTTGAATGCTGATTCTGATTGCTTAATATCATACAGCTGTTGTTCGATGATTCTCTTTGCATTTATGTCTTCATACATTCTTTGTATTGCTTGCTCAAAGTTAAAAAAGTCTTCAAAGATTCTATTAGTCTCTTCTTCTTGATCTTTTGACTTATTCTTCAAGTGATCTCTTATCAATGATTTAAATCATTTGAAGACATCTTCTTTGAAGTATGAGAATGCAAACAATATCTTGTCATGAAATGAACTTAGTTTCTTGTGTGTTCTGACATAGACGTTCACTTGTATAAGAAAAGCGTCAAGCTTGTCTTTATCTTCATAGTACAGATTCAATGTCGATATCTTAATCAACAACTTGTTATTCGAGAATGCAGTGATGTCTGATGATGTGATTCATTCTGAGAATAATATAACAACTGTGATAAGATAATGCTCTGATATCTTGTAGAAAAGTGATGCTCAAAGTGTAATGATTGTTTCTTTAACAACACAAGATATAAACAAAGATCAGTATAGTAACAAACTAATCACTAGACTGAAAGTCTGAAAATAGCTAAAACAATAAACTGTATTGACTATTACATGAGTTGAGCACGAAGCTTCTATCTAAGAGAACAATCATTGTTATATAGACATAAAAGAATCGTGTCAAGTTGTCTCTGCTCTGAATGATTTCTTTGATCATTCTTGAGCAAGATGAGCAAGATGAGCATCATGCTCATCATGCTCACTGTGATCACTTCTGATTCGAGCGATCAGAGCGATCACTTTCGAGACTCTGATTACTCAATGATTATTTAATCATTGTCTTATCTAATCACTTGCAAAAAAGTTCTAACATCACTGAAGATCTGAGCTAATCTTATGCTAAAAATCATCTAGTAAAGTTTCGTTATTGTACTTTAGTTTTGCACTAAGTCTCTGAAATTTCATTTAAAATTCATGAAAGAAAATCTTGTTTTAATACAGCTTCAAGAACTGTTGTTGAGTCGTATGACATTAATTGAGATTGTCATACATCTTATTTATGATCGACAGTATCTTTTCTGCTTCAAGAAACGAGTTCGTGATCATGTTTTTCATTCGAAGTGCTATGTGTTTGATCATCATTTCACTGACTCGACTTTTCACATATGCAATCTTTATTTCTTCGATAGAAAAATGATTCTTGTTCATCTTCAGCTTGTTTTGCATTTGAAACAATCAATTAGTCATATTCTGCTTCGAATCTTCAAACAAAGATGAGTCAGATAGCTTGATTAACTTCAAGAATCAATCTTTTGAAATTGAAGTGCTTAGTCAACTTGATGTTGCTTCTAGATGATGTATAATTACGTTCTTTTTCTTCATTTCTTTCTGTAAACACATTCAAACAGCATTCAACGTTGTCTGCGTAACTTTCAACTCAATGTTGATAGCTTTCAATTCAATGTTGATCTTGTTGACATCATTCAACATCTGAATCATGTCATTGTGAATCTCAATTTTAATGTCATGCTGATGAGTCATATATTTGATAAAGATGATGAGATCATCTGCTTCATCATTCAATATTCAAGCATTCAGCTTCTTCTTAATGTTGATCTTGATTACTTCAAGATCAAAAGATCACTCATTTATGTTCTTCTTTTCGACGTTCAATCTTGCATTCATGTCTTCTGATGTTGCTTAATTCTGTGATAGAAGTGATTCTCTTCTAGCATTTTGAAGATCATAGCAAGCAATGCTCACTGATTCTGATTCTGATTCTGTGCTTCTAGTCATTATGTGAGTAGAAAATTGCTGATCGAGATTCAACTGAAATTTCTGATTTCAGTTCTAGAACAACGCGTTCGTGTTCTTCTGTTCTGATGATGAACTCAGTAAAGAGTTAGTCTAAAGCAACATGTTCATGTTCTTCTGTTCTGTTCTAGAAATTTCTTGATTTTTAATGAGTTTTCTGAGCTCAATTTTCGAATTTTGATTCTGATTTGAGTTTGAGTGATGTAGCTTGTTTTTATATCATCTACACGTTGATAGCAAGATTGATGAGCTTTGAACTAATGTTATGAGTCTGCATAAAGCGAATCATATGAGTGTATTCTAACTAGAAGTTCAAAGCTGAAGTAGAAAGAAGATGCAACATGACGTGAGTTTTACTCATGAAGACGCGCTAGATTGCTAGCGTGTCAACAACAGCTCTACTCACAGTCTATACTAGTTTATGTTAGACTAATCAGACTAATCAGAAGTAACAAAGATGCATGCTTGCAACATCAGCAGTAGTTTCAATCTTGCATTTGTAATGATGTTTAATAAAGTATTAATTATCATATGTTAAGTGAAGCATTTTCATCTTTCTCAATATAAATGATGTAGATTGAAGTTTTTTACAACTAATTGATTGCAATCATTCTTAAGTAGTTCATTTAAGCAAGAAATAGTTAAGAATTTCTCTGTGAATGTAATGAATAATGAGCTTAAGTTGTAAACGTTTAAAAGTCTTAGCATTTGCATTTTCTCATTTGTGTTGCAAATTAATATTTTGATTAAGCAGATGTCTGATTCAGCTGTTTTTATTATTTATTGATTGAGTTTTAAACATTTATTAACATAATAATAATAATAAATTTATACACTCTTATGACATTGATTAGATTGACTCATGAAGAACTTTATGCTATTTGTATCGAGTGAACAAAATTCTCTGAGGTAGAAAATCACTCGCAGTCTATACAATTACTTCACGCAGTTGAAACAGTGAGTTTTGAGACTATGTATCAAATTTGTTCGCGTTGATCACACGTTAAAGAATGAGTGTTCTAGTCACTTTAAATTTCTTCAAGAGCTTTATTTTCATCATCATCTTTGTTACTGCTCTGAGACTTTTCGTGATGATGACAATTATTTAATAGTTCAAGAAGTCAGCATCTTGTAGCATTCTTGATCGCAGATGCAATCAGTTTGAGCAGTGCATGAATACATGCTTTGTCGTCTGATGACTTCATTTACAATCACATCATGAACTATTTATGTCTGAAATGTTTCTAGAGTGCAAATAAGCATTCAGATCTATGCGTTTAATTCTGATGTACATTGCAAGAATGCTTTCTGCTTTCTGAAGATCATCACGCATCTTTATCATCTTATTGCTCAGATGCAATCTTTGTGCTGAGATTGCATTGACATCTGCGACGCATTTTCTGTACTTTTCTCATCGTTGATTTCATTGATCTTTGTGATACTGCGTTATTGCAATGTTATTATTTGTTGAAATCATTGTGAAGAAGAAAATGTGTCATCTGCATCTTGACTGTATCTTCGCATCTTCTTGAATGAAAGCATTCAGAAGTACTATTTTCTTGATGATGAATGAGTGAGAAATGACGTGATTAACTCTCATCAAATGAATGTGTATTAGTTTGCATGTTTATTTGATCTCTTGCGTTCGATTGTTGATTCAACTGTGTAGCGTGATCTTGTTCTGTAGCATGTTCAGATGAACATGTAATAAACTCATGTATGTTTCTGTCTTTAGAGTTTCGATGTTTACTCTTTTGAACGCTTCTGCTACGTGATACAGAGTCTGATTCTGAAGTGTTTCTAGTTTGCATTCTTTGTTCAACAGTTCATCTTTCTTGTCGCGCTGATGTCAGACTGACGCTTCAAATGCAATTTCTGATCTCATTACTGCTGAGTATACTTGTCTCGCTTTTGTGAAGATAGTTCTTCATGTGAAGACTTCAAGATGACTTAGTGTCAGCATTCTTGTGACGTGATTCATCTTTATTTGTTGAAGATGCGCGTTTCATTGCAGTTTCATATTCAGTTGCATCTTTAAAACTTGTACATCTGATTTCAATTTGATAACTGAGCTTTCTATTTGTATGCTAGTCATCATGTTGAATCTCTTCAATTTTCTAGTGAAATGCGTAAGCTCATACTTTTCTGATGCGAACGTTACGTCATGAATGCGAGCTCATTTCGCGCAGACGTCGTGTGCTTTGCTCAGTGTTCTGCAGATTTCTTCAATGAATCTGTCGTAGACTAGAATGTTAATATCGTTTACGAAGTTATTTATTAACATATATGTAACTGACAATGAAATTCATTTATACATGATGTTAACTACGAATCTTTTGATTCTATTCTGTGTTTGAATAGAAGTCAGAAAAATCAAGAGATTTCAATTCAACGCAGTTTGAATGATGTTATAACATTGCGTGATTAAAAAAATCATCATGCAGAGTTTTTATCTACGTGACAACATTTCTTCTAACAGTCACAATTAATCTATGAAGAAGATTAATGATATGTCAATGTTGATAAGAAATGAAAAGATACTACTAATGAAATAAACAACTCAGATAAAGAGTCTAAAAGTTGTGATTACAAGTGATTGAAGAATTTGCAACTCATCAACTGCATTGATATTGAAATGTCTTTATCACATCAACAGTGTTATCAAGTAATTGATGAAAAGATATCAGATAAAATAGTCATTTCAAATGATGAGTCTGAAAGTCGTGACTATAATGTTCAAAGAAGTAGTGACTCGTCAATCACGCTGATATACTGAAGAGACTTGAACTCATCTTCTTTACTTGATGTTAAGTCATACATCTATCTACGTGAAAAATTAAGAGTTTATAAGAATGATCAGAATGCATTCTCTACTATTGATCAGAGTCATGCATTGAACGATTGTGATCACACGTTTATACTAACAATCTATTCAACGTTTATGTGACATAAGTCAAATCAAGAGCAGAATAAAGTTATTTAATACAATTGCACTTTATTTTTTCATCGTATACATCTCTCTTTCATCATATATTTCTCTGCTCAATGAGTGACAATCATTGAGCAAGAGAACGCAGTTTTCAACATTATAATCATGAGCATCATGAATGCAAAGAAAACATCTTTCATTTTCGAATCAAGAATTGAATCAAGACATCATTTGTATAAAATATCATCAATGAAAAGCAAAGCAAAGACAATGTGTCATAATTAAACAGCACAGACACTCATTAAAAGTTTACTTAAGCATCATGCGTTGAATAGAAGTTATAGATTCATTACTGATAACGTAGTGTCAAATTTATTGTTTTGATGACGTGAAATCATCATGTAGTCAATGAGCGATTTTCTCTCTCAGAAAGTTTTGTTCATTTAATATACATAGCATAGTTTTTCTCATAAGTTGAATCTAAATCAATGTCATAAGAATGTATGAATTACAATTACAATTACAATTACAATTAACATATATGCATGTTTTTGACTGAGATGATGAGTTTTTCATTAAATGAAAGAAGTTGTGAGCTGAATTAAATGATTGTAAATCATTAATGTTGTGTTCTTGCTTTTGTATAATT
>JAABUV010006313.1_pt1 | contig 12982 bp, 16 predicted proteins | sample 5559971 | NCBI WGS metagenome assembly JAABUV01 (sample SAMN10711881, study PRJNA513362) | rock metagenome | isolation source: Antarctica rocks | place: Antarctica: Victoria Land, Knobhead nord | collected 2015-12-19
GATGCGCGATTACCAACCTGCGGAGCAGTTCAATCGGCGATGCACCGCTGTTCAACGACTGTCTCGGTTGCCGGATAGGCGCCGGCAAGCCATTTCGACGCGCCGAACGCCCCATAAAGGGCAGAATGTTATGTTAAAGCCGACCCTCTCTCGATGGAAGTGAAAGGTGTATGTAGAGTCCTGCACGGGCTTGTCGGAACGACCGAAGCCGAAGAAGTCGGGGGCAATAACCCGCGCGCCACTTTCCAACATCACAGGGATCATTTTGCGATAAAGATAGCTCCAGGTCGGTTCACCATGAAGACATAAGAATGTACGTTCGGCGTCCCTCGGCCCCACATCCAGATAGTGTGCGCGAAGTCCGTCGTACCCGGGCAAATTGTCCACATAGTGTGGCGGAAATGGGAAGTCCTGAAGATCGGCAAAGCGATCGTCAGGCGTACGGAGGGCACTGACAGCGATCATTGATATCTCCCTTGAGAATCCAGGTGGGAACAGCGAGTAAATGCGAGAACGAGCTTGCTTGGTGCGTGACCGGTCCAGGCGCACTCACGCCCGATCAGGTTGATGGGGAGGACCGCGAAGCGGTGCTCACCGGGCCTGACCCTAAAGCGCTGCCGGGACGCGCCAGCAAAGGTGTGCTGTTGACGAGAAGCCGAGCGTGTCCGCCAATTCCACGATCCCGAAGTCCGATGACGTCCTCGCTATCGATCAACGCTGGCTGAGGCCTTCGCGGTCTTCCCCGGCCACATCAGCGCGCCCGCGAGCAGGACCAGAGCCGTCGCGGCCAGGCCCATCCTGTTCTGGGGTGGGAAGGGCTCGTCCAACGACTCACCAGGTTGGAGGAACTCCGGATCCTTCCACGCCGTGCCCGGGAAAAACCCGGCTGCAACCTGCGTCCAGAAGTAGCCGCCCCCGCACAGGATGGCCGCGAGGTCGTTCGTCTTGCGGTCTCCGGATTGGCGCCAGGTGAAAAACAGCGTCGAGGCTCCGCGCAGCACGCCCGTTGCCAGCGTCTGGGCATTGTGGAACTTGGCGTGCGGGGGCCATCTCGGATTCTTGACATGCGTCTCGTTCCAATCCGCACGGAACCCGCCGACCGCGCCGAAAACCGCAACTGCTGACATCAGACCTCGGCCTACCAGCGTTCTTGTGATCTGCATTGTGTTTCTATCTCCAACAGAACGGCCAGTGGTCCCGCATCACGCGCCGGGCGCCGTCACGGCGTGCCGCAACTCGTCGTGGATTGGCTTGAAACTGTCCGCGATCTGGACAGCTTCGCGTATGCGCGCCGCGACTCCGCCGTCGGCGCCAGCGGCCGCGATCGCCTCGCGGCTCCGCCACTGGGCGTCGTTGACCACCTGAGTGCGGTCGGAACTCACATGGAAGTTGGCGGAGACGAACCCAGGTACGTACCGCGAAGTCTCAACCGTCGAACGCACGAGCGTATCCAGCAGCGCCGCGGCGCGTTCGGGGGCGACCTCATAGGTGTTGATGATTGTGACGTAGCCGGCATCCAGGTCGAGGGCTGTGAGGCGCGCGCCGGTCTCCGACGCGTTGTGCGCCGCGGCCGGTTTGGACTCGGTTGTCATGAAGAGTTCCTTCCTCAGGATAAGGCGGGTGCGGCGGTGGCGGGCAGGACACCTGCGGGCGTTGACCCATCCAGAACCTTTGTGTCGAGCGGCAAGGCTTCCAGAAAACGCGTGCCTCGGGCCTCCAGCCACGCGGCGGCAAGCGCGTCCTGGCCCCGGCTGCCGGCGAGGGCGCGGTCGAAACCGCCCGGAAAATGAAAGACGAGGAGCCGCGCGTCCTCCGAGGCTTGCCAGCGCAGCATTGTACCGGCGGGAACGTAGCGGAACGCGCCGACTTTGGCAGTTGTCGCTTCGCCGTTGCTCTCGAGGCTGATCGAGCCCTCAAGGACGTAGATCGCTTCGTCGGCCCCCAGAATCCGGGGCGGCATTCCCGCTTGGGGAGCGGCGACAACCTCGCACACGTCGTAATCGTCTTCGGTTTCCGATCCGGCGGTGAGAAGCCGCCACGTGAGCCCAAACGCCTCGAAGAGTGGCCCATCCTTCGCCTGCGCTATCTTCAGCGTGCCGGCACACCACACACCCGGTTGCGTCACCAGCAGCTCTTCGCTAGGCGGCACGCTGAACGGCAGCGCCGTGACCGCGACTGAACCGTAGAGGCGCGATACGATCTGGTTGAACTCGTCGCTTTGCGGCGCAGGACCTTCTTCCATCGTCGGCCGGCGTCGCTCCTCGGCCGGACGCGCGAGCGAGATCACCTGAATCTCGTTGCCGGCGGGAGCGTACCAGTTCAGCACCCGCGTCTCCTCGCTCGTCACCGTGAACGTGTGGGGGATCATGCGCGGAAGGTGGACCAGCGTTCCCGCTTCCGCGCGGATGATTTTGCCGTCGACGTGGACGTTCATCGTACCTTCAACGACGTAGAAGCCCTCGATCGAGAGCGGGTGGCGGTGCGTTGGTGGGCCCAGACCACCGGGCATGACCTGCTCAAGGAACGAGCACCGGTTGTTCGTCTGGATTCCGGTCGCCTGGATCAGCCAAAGCGTACCGACCAGCCACATGGCCGGGGCCGTCTCACGGTCGAGCGTATAGGCTGGCCGATTGCGAAGCAGCCGCGTGTCCATCTTCGCCTCCTCGTTCTGCGTTCAATCTTAAAGTACCGAGTATCGGTGCGGTCGGACGACGCTCCGGAACATGGCCTAGTACACCGAAGCCTGCTTGATACTGGTTCGCGGCCGCAGCCGGCCAGTCACGAAGCGTCCTGTGTCTGCTCCTGAATTCCCACCTCCATGCTCCCGCGTTCGAGAGAAGTTGGCCAGCTCGCGAGATCCGATCGCCGCGCGTCGGCCGACACCCCTCGCTACGAGGCGAGGCCGACCTGCTGCGCCAGCAGAGCGGAGTCCCAGAAGGCGAAAATCTCGATGATCACGTCGCCGTCCCACTTGACGATCTGACCGAAGTCGAGGTCGAACGCTTTCCCTGTCGGGGCGACCACCTTGCCGTCGGGCAGGGTCATCTCCCCGGTGAAGGCGCCCGTGGCGCGGCTGACGACGGTGATCCAGTCGCCGCTCCCGAACTGGATTGGGTAGGGGTCGTTGTGCACGTGGACGTCGGGGAAGGTGCGGAAGAACTGCCCCATCGCCGCGGCGTGCGCGGCCCGTCCGTGGAGCGGCCCCGCGTTCCCCGGGAGGTGCGCGACCATGTCTGGGTGGTGGACCGCGTTCATCGCCGCGATGTCGTGGGCGTTGAAGGCGTCGTCGCCCTTCTTCATGAGCGCGAGCAGGCGCGCGTTCCGGCTGGTGTCGGGGGTCGTGGTATCCATGATGGCTCCTTTTATGACGTAGGTCCGTCGCACGATCGCGGTGCCCGGCGCCGGGCACCGCTACAACCACTATAGGGCGTAGGCGTCGGGGGCACAAGTAGGCAGTATTTTGTGCTATAGTTACAGAAAAGTAACCATAGGCGACGGTCGGTGCGGCAGGGAGCGCGAATGGACGACAGGGCGACGGGGTCGGGCGACGGGAGCCCGAAGGGCTATGGGTGCCCGGTCGAGGCGCTCATGGAGGCGATCGGCGGCCGCTGGAAGCCGGTCATCCTGTATCACCTGATGGGCGGGACGCGCCGCTTCAGCGAGTTCCGCCGCCTGGTGCCGCAGGTCAGCCAGCGGATGCTGACCCAGCACTTGCGCGAGCTGGAGCGCGACGGGCTCGTCCATCGCGAGGTGTACCGGGAGGTGCCGCCGCGGGTGGAGTATTCCCTGACCGCGCTTGGGCGGACCATGGAGCCGCTGCTCCATCAGATGAACGCGTGGGCCGCGGCGCACCTGGTCGAGGCGTCAAGGGGTAAGGGCGAGTCGCACGCCGCCGCAGCCACCGGGTCCTCCTCGGGGGCCTAACAGCCTATCCGGAAAGTGCCTAAACATGCTCCCAGCGGCTGCACAGGCCGCTCTGACGATTTTTCGGATAGGCTGTAAGCGGGCGCGAGGGTATCTACTGCTCCGCCCGCGGCAGCCGGCCGCCGTGGCGCAGGCCAGCCCGGCCGCGGCGACCCTGCCCGCGCGCCCAAGGGGACGCGCGCCGTGAGCGCGCGTCCCCTTGGGCGCGCTCAAGTAGATGTAGCGAGGGGACGATGACGGCCTATGACAGACCGACGAGGACCGGCGGCCGACGGCGCATCGCCGAACGGGAAGGCGCGCGACGACGGCGCGTACCACGACGATCTGCCCGCGCTCGTGGCCGCGCTGGAGGACAGCCCTAACGCCCTGGTACGCCACGGCTCCCAGCAACTCCGCCGCCTCATCCGCGCCGGCCAGGCCCAGGTCTACCAGCGCATCCTCCCCGGCCTCCCCATCGCTCTCGCCGACCCCTATTTTCGCCTCGACATGGCCCGCGCCGCCGCCCGCGCTAGCCTCGATCTCTTCCCGCCGACCAGACCGGGCGGGTGAGCGCGTGGGGCCACGATCGCCGCCCCGTCGGCGTGGTGAGCAGAGGGGATCATCGTCGCGCGGCGTGGGACCACGGGTGTTCCCGGAACCACGCCCCTTATCCCCATAAGACCACCAGGCGCGGGGGCTAGCCTGGTACGCTCTGTGTAGAGACGCTGGACCACACAGGAGCGCGCATGATCCCGCCGCCCGCCCTCGATACCGCTCCCGCCGTGCTCACCCTCGCCCAGGAGCAAGCGTTAGCCCGGATGATCCGCGCCGGCCGCCGCGCCCGCCTGCTGGCCCAGCGCCACCTCGCCGCGCGCCTGCGCCGCCGGCGCCGTCCTCGCCGCCCTCCTCCCGCGCCTGCCGCTCGCCCCGGCCGTCCTCCCCGCCGCCGCCGGCCCCCTCCTGCCCCACGATCTCGCCGCCGACGCCCGCGCGCGCGTGCTCGCCGACCTGGCCGCCTGGCCCCTCGACCAGGACGCCCTCCGCGCCGGCGCCGCGGCCCGCGCCGCCTTCGTCGCTGCCAACGGGCGTCTCGTCGTCGCCCTCGCCCGGCGCTACCAGCACCGCGGCCTCCCCCTCGACGACCTCGTGCAGGAGGGCGCCGTCGGCCTCCTGCGCGCCATCGACCTCTTCGACCCCGCGCGCGGCTACAAGTTCTCCACCTACGCCGTGTGGTGGATCAAGCAGGCCCTCCGCCGCGCCCTCGCCCGGCAGGTCCCCCTCGCCCACGTCCCCGACAACGTGCAGATGGAGCGCGCCCGCCTCGCCCGCCGTGCCCACGCCCTCCACGCCGAACTGGGCCATCCGCCCTCCCCCGCCGCCCTCGCCGCCGCGACGGGCCTCCCCCGCGCGCGCGTGGACGCCCTCACCGCGCCCCTGCCCGTCCCCGTCCCCCTCGACCAGATCATGGGCGACGGCGGGTCCACGACCCTGGGCGACCTCCTCCCCGACCCTGACGCCGACCAGCCCGATGCGCTGGCCGAGGCTCACGCCCTGGCCGCCGCCGTGCGCGCCGCCCTCGCCACTCTGGACCCGCGCGCGCGGGCTATCCTCTTCGCCTGCCACGGCCTCGACGGGGCACCCCCACGCACCTTGCAGGAGATCGGCCAGCAGCTCGGGCTCACCCGCGAGCGCGTGCGCCAGATCGAGGCCAAAGCGCTCACGCGTCTGCGCGACCCCGCCCTGCGCCATTGGCTCGCCGACGACGCCACCCCCGCCGCCGCCTGACACGTCCCTCCCCGCCATGCCCCCACCTGCGCTACTGACTGTAGGCAAGGCCCCGCCTGTGGGCAAGGCCCCGCGCCGCCAGGGGACGCGTGGACCGCGCGACGCCGCGCACGGGATAGGCAGAGCCAGGGGAGGGACACATGACCGACGCTCAGGCCCGCGCTCATGTCTGGACACTTTGCCTCGCCGCCCTCGTGCTTTGCGCCCTCACCGGACCCGTTGCCGCCCTCCTCGCCCCGCTGGCCCATGCCTCATCGACCGCCCTCCTCGTCGTGGCCGCTGTCTTCGCTCTTGCCCTCGCCGGCGCCTACGTGGCCCTCGCCGCCCTGCTCATCGCCGCCGTCCTGCGCGTCGTGCGGCCTCGCCTGGACGGGCATCGCTAGCCCTCTCGGGAGCGCCGCCGCACTCCTCTGGCGTGGTGTGAGCGGCCCTCCCACGACCTCAGATCGTAGCGCTATTTTGGCGCTAGTGTAGCGCTATTGGCCCCTCCACAAGCCCCAAAATAGGGCGCTACGCGTCGCTTTAGCGCCAAAGGCATGGCGCTACGATAGCGCCACGTTTTACGGGCGAAAAAGGGGGTTTGGCGCTACGATGGCGCTACTCTTTATCCTGGGCGCTACACCATCCGTAGCGCTAGCGCCCTCGTTGCTTTAGCGCTAGCGTGGCGCCACCTCCCTGTGCAGGCCATGCGGGAGGCCGGCCCCGCGCGTAGCGACGGGGCGGAGGGTAGGGGGGAGCCGCGCTCACAGGAAATCGTGGAACGTGACGGGGGCCTCGCCCCCGTCGTTGCCCCGCTCAACGGGTGCTGGTCAGGACCGTCGCCAGCTATGTCAGCATGACCCGCGTGCCGTCCTGAGCGACCGCCACGCCGCCCACGCCCTCCGCTGTGAGGTCCGGGCCGGTGAGCGCTGTATCGTTGGCGCACTTCCCACATGCGAGTGGGGGGTGAGGGGCACTTAACGGGACAGCAGAAACCGTGCATCGACCGATCGCCCCTTCCACTTGACCGAACGACGTACGCTCACTAAGCGCGCCGAGTCCAGGAAGATAAGCGATCCGAGCAAAGCGGAGAGGGGATAGAGAGCCACGTAACGCAGTGGCACACTGAGGACGCGGAGGTAGCGGCCGTAGGACAGAGCGACGAGCCCGACGGCGACGCGGTTGGTCCACACCACGATACTGGCTTGCAGTCGCGGACGGCGCGGACGCACGAGCAGGACCACGGGAATCAGCCCGGAGAGGTATTCAAGGGCCAACGTTGCCGTCAGCGTCGACCATCGACCACGCGCCACCACGAATAAATTTTTAGTGGTCCCCTCCCACAGCTCTCCCAATCCTTGGTAAGACTCGGATTCCACGAAGTCAAGACCATTGGTCATCAGCGTCCTGAAACCGTGGGCGCGGAATAGCTTGGCAAGCGCCACATCTTCGGCTGTGCTGCCGCGAACGGCACGATGACCACCTACGGCGCGGTAGGCGTCGTGTCGCACGAGAATGAACTGCCCGATCGCTACCGCCTCCTCCGGGGAGCCACGCTTAACCGGATGCAGCGGATCCAGTTGCGCTAGCAGATAGAACCGGGCTACGATGGGAATGAGCAGCCGCGCCCAGAAGCCCCGCAGACGCGGGGAAGGGACAAGCGAGAGTAAATCCAGCCCTTGGTCAGCGGCATACCCTACCGTCGCGCGCAATGTGCCCGGCGCGAGGGCTGTGTCAGCATCGACGAAGAGAAGCCAAGTGGTCTCCGGCTGCACGTAGGCGTACCCCTGCTGAAGGGCATGTGTCTTCCCAACCCAACCCACGGCTGGCATCGGGCCTGCCCGCACGATACGGAGCCGATGAGGATGGAGCCGCTGGAGGTCATCCATGATGGCGGCGGTGCGATCGGCCGACTCGTCATCGACCGCGATAACCTCATGCGTAGGGTAGTCCTGCGTGATGATGGATGTTAGGCAGGTGGCAACGCTCGCCTCCTCATCGCGTGCGGGGACGAGCACCGCTACGGAGGGCCAATCCTTGCCCGCGCGTGCGGTCGCGCGCATCGCCGCGCCAACAGTGGCGCTATCCCTCAACCCTTGACGCAACACGCCAATGGTTAGGAGCGATGTACCGATGGAAAAGGCCGACACGATGGTCGATACATACGGGCCAAAACGGTGTTGTACGATTTGCCGCCTCATGTACACTCCTCCTAGACATTGTACGCTTACGTCCTTCTTGCGTAAGATGCAGTGGACCACGTTGTGCGGAGATCCTGCGCGTTGAGCCAATGGCCCCCTGGTTATGAGGATGATGTTGATGACTGCATATACGCCGACCTACGACGCAGTCGTCGTGGGCGCGGGACCGGCTGGCGCGAGCGCCGCCCACGAATTGGCACAGGGCGGCGCTCGCGTCCTATTACTGGAGAAGGCGCGTATGCCGCGCTATAAGCCCTGTGGTGGAGGGGTGACTCCACGCGCACGGGCCGCTTCTCCGCTTGCATCCCGCGCTATCTCCGCGACTCAGGAGGCCCGAGCCGACACGATCCTGCTCACGCACGGACAGCGCGCCTTGAGCGGAGAGGTCGCCGGTTCCCTCGCGCTGGTAATGCGCGACCAATTCGACGCCGCCCTCACGGACTACGCGGTCGTGGCAGGGGCCGAACTGCGTGACGGAACCGCCCTGACAGGGCTGGAGCGCACGGGAGCGGGCCTGCGTTTCGTCGCCGGCGGCGAAACGATCACGACGCGCTACCTAATCGGCGCCGATGGCGCCACGGGAACGACCGCACGCCTGGCCGGTTTCCAGCCCGTCACCGACACCGGCGCTCCTGCTATTGAGGTCGAACTGACGGTGTCGGCGACGACCCAAGCCCGCTACGAGAACACAACACTCATTGATATCGCCACGGTACGCGGGGGGTATGCGTGGGTTTTCGCCAAAGGCGAGCATTTGTCGGTCGGCGTCGCCGGGTTCTTACCGGGGGGACGGCGCAACCTGCGCGCGGGCCTGGAGCGGTTCCTCGGAAGTTATCCCGACCTGGCGCGGGGGCGCGTGAGACTACGGCGCGGGCACATCATCCCGTTAGCCGGCCAGCGCCCAACGCGGCGCCACGGCCCCGTTGTCTTGGCCGGTGATGCGGCCGGTCTCGCCGACCCACTCACCGGCGAGGGTATCTCCTATGCGTTGGCAAGCGGACGCCGCGCTGGTGTCGCCGTCCTCGACGCGCTGCACGAGAAGCCCGACGCCCTGAGATATTACGACCGTTTCCTGGAACGGACGTTAGGCTCCGACATGCGTTATGCGCGCTACTTCGCCGCCCTGGCCTATCGCTATCCTGGTCCGCTCATGCGTGTCCTCGCGGCGTATCCTGGCTTGCAGGATGTCGCGGCTGGCGCGATCGGCGGCGCGCTGACGTACCGCACACTCCTCGCGCGCGTCGCGTCCGAATCTCCGTCCGTGTTGAGTCACCTGGCGTCGGGCTTAACGTACCCGTGGCGGGAGCAGGCGATGTAGCCCATCCCACGCTCGCCTACATCTGCTTCGCTCCGAACGGCAGTAGTGACGGCCATGTCGGTGTCCATCCCTTCGTCGGCGCTAGCGCCGACAGCGGCGCCGATCAGCCTCGCGATACGTCGGCGCCACCGTGCTGATTCATGCGCTGACCTGATGCCCATGGGGATGTACTCAGGCCGTAAGACGAGCAGGACAATTCTGCTGGTGTTCGCAAGGAGACGAATCCTCTGCATCCCTTGCGGCGTGCTGTCAGCGATCACCCCTGCCGGGCGCCCCATCACAACACTTGTCTCTTCCCACCGTCCACGCGCCATGCCTGGCAAGAAGAAGCCGACCCATCGTGCCGCCTCGCGCGCGACGTGGTCCTGATCCGGCGCGACATGGCGCGTGTGGCACAACTCGCCGACAGCGCGGATGACAGGGGGCACGGACTGATCGCGCAGATAAATCAGCAGATCGTCGTACAGCGTGCGGAGCGTGGTGAGATCGTCGACAATGCGGGTACGCTCTTGTCGCGCAACCAAGAGAACAAACCATTGCCGCACGGATGGCCATGTGATCCCCGCAGTGCGTCGGTGTCGTTCTCCATGGCTGGACTGTACGCGAAAGATCCCTCCTGCAATGTTGTGGCGCTCCGCGAGCGCATCGGTGATGAGCGCGGCGAGCGCGTGGTGCCACTCCTGAGGATCACGCTCCAACGGCAACCAGTCGGGCACATACTGAACCCCTAGCACGAGTATGACGACGAGGTACACATCGGTGTACAGGTAGGGGTGTGCGCGTGACCGTCGCACGGCGTCCTTGACGATTATCTCGTCCACTGTCTTCCGGGTTGTCGTGTCGATGTCACTCCAGGACTGTCGGCCGATAACCGCCCGACGGAAGGTGATCCATCGCGCTGCTTCCAGGACGACGGTAAGGTGATACGGCTGCAAGCGGTGAGAGTGAGTGCGCACGGCCACAGCCTGAACGATAGCCGGATCGGCGTGTTCGACGAAGTGAACTAATCGGTCACTAAGCAGCATGAGCAGCCTGACTAGATCCTGACGCGTCCTCCGTAGCGTCCTCACCTCTCGACGCAGGGCGAGAACGCGCCACAGTGGCAGCAGATAAAATGACCACGTATTGAGGATGGGCACCGCCGTCAGGGCCACCGCCGTCGTCGCATTCAGGACCAACACAACACGCGTCGCTCCGAAGCCTAACCTGCTGGCTAGCGCCTGTCCCGCGATCATCAGAGCGCCGCCGACGCCGAAGGCAAACAGAACGCCGGAAACCACGCGCATCGCGATGCGCGCCTCCCGATCGTGGGCCGCATGTGGAGCGCGCGCCATTTCCAGCATCAGCAGTGCGCAGCTGTACACGATCGTGACGCCGACGAGGATATTCCACGCGAGCAACGGAAGCGGCCGACCGTAGTAGCCACCGTAGAGAAGCCGCGTCGGGTCAGATGCCGCCGCATCACGGGCAACGCCCCAGACCGCACCGAGCACAAGTAGCAGCGCCGCGTAGACGACGAGCGCGGCGCGATGCCACCAGGACCACCCCTCAATAAGGGCCGAGAGGGAGGCGAACCCGCACACGAGCCCAAGTGTCAGACCAAGGTAGCGTAGCAAGAGACTGAGCCCGGTTATATGCGCCAGGTGATCGAAGAAGATGGCGTTCCGCACGGGCCAAAGAAGCCCCATAACGCCGATTGACAGGATGCAGGTCGCGTACAGCAGCTCTATCCGAGAGCGAGCCCGCGCGAACGCGCGCCGTCCAAACCAGAGGTGCGCCACTCCGCAGATCGTGAAAACGGCCGGCAGCACTAGCGGCGTGCCCAGCGATGGAAGGCCCGGACGCGGCGGGCTATCGGCCCGCGCTCCGCAGGGCCTCGCGCGGGCGCTTCCACCGTCTCTTCGGCCTCCCCGAGGCCGAAGAGTGTCAAACGGTGTATTTCGCGCGCGAACTCATCGGCCCCCACCTCCTGCGGCGTCACGATCCAATCCTCACGCCACTGCATCCTGAAGCGCAGGTGTTGTCTCAACTCGCCGGGGAAGTCCGGCACGACGTCGCCCAAGATGGCGTGATGGGCCTCGTGAAAGACCACAAGATCCTGGTGCTCCAGTGGGAGGTCATCACGGATGAGGACGATAAATCGGTCGACAGTGTCGGCGTAAATGCACCCGTAAACGGTGCCTTCTTTGAGCGAGACCAGGACCTCCATCGAGACCAGGGCCACGCGAAGATCGAGCGCCCAGGGGGATCTTTTGAGAGCGGCGCAAAACTCTGGGTAGTGACTACCCTGCTGTAGGCGGCAGGTTCTCCACACCGCATGGGCTCTCTCTACATTGTCGTTCACGGGATAGCCTTCCGTCTTCATATCTCTGGGTCCGGATGGCGCGTGTCCCTCTTGGAGGCCGCCTCCTCGGCCCTGATGCGCGCAGCCATCTCCTTGGCATAATCCAGCAATCGTAGATACAGGGCGCGCTCGTCGGGGCCGAGTTCACCCGCACGCAGCGCGAGCGCACGCACGTCGGGTTCCGCTAAGGCCTGGCGTAGTGCTTCACTGATCTCAGCATCGTCCGTTCCCGCGCCATCGGTGAAGTATGACACGGACACGCCGAAGAAATCGGCGAGGAGTTGCACCTTGTCGAGGCGCGGCCGTGTAATGTCACCGCTGCGCAGCATGCTTAGATACGCGACCGACAGCAACCCTTTGGTCGCCTGTCTCACTTCGGTCAGCGTATATTCATTCCCATCGGGTGAGAGATGCGTTTCAAAAAGAGCGTTTAGTTTCTGAGCGAAACCACTGAGGCGATCAGGGGGGACATCATCTTTACCTTTCATCCACTTCCTACCCTTGACGTCATGGGCGTCACGCAGTACAGTAAACAGCATGATATTCATGAGAATTAAAAACCTTTTAATTCTCATGAATATCATGCCGCGCTAGCATCCGCGCGATTGACGCGCCATTCCCTAAAGCTAGCATGGACATTCATACAGGCGCAAGTGAAGCAGGGCAAGGGGGGTGCTAGAACTAATGACCGAGGAGCACGCGCATAGCCTGGCAGTGCGCGTCGCGCGGACGCCGGGACACAGCGTCAGCGCGGTGCGCCACACGTGGTCCGCGATGTGGGTTTGGTCCATCGACATCGGCGAGCATCGTACGAGCACGCGTGCACTACTCCTCAACGACGACCCGTTCGATGACCACCTCGCGGAGGCGGGAAGACTATCGCAAGAGAGATCACACCAGTGAGATGCGCGGTCGCCCACTCTCCATAGCCGGTCGCGCGCTTAGGCCCGCGTCAGGTACGCCAAACGCCGAGTCCGGTCCCCGACCGGGCACTTTGTGAGCTATCGGAGGACACAGCATCATGATTCACGAGACAGTCACAGCCATCACGAATGCCCATTTTGCCCTGACGAGCCCCCCAGCCCTCGCCGCGTTTACCCCCATCCTCGCGGCCGGTACCGACCCCTTCGCGGGGCTCGCCCAAGCCTTGCTCGACGTGGCCAACACCATCAAAGTGCCCTTTGCCGCTATTGCGTTCATCATCGCCGGTGCCATGCAGGCTTTTCACAACCCACGGGCGTCGGGCGCCTGGATCACAGCCACGCTCGCCTCCGTATTCATGTTCGGCGCGACCGGCGCCGCCTCGTATTTGCAAGCCAACATCCACTAGCCTGAATTATTCATGAGGTTGCCACACGGGGTCCCGTGCGCTATGGTCGAGATATTCAACGTCTCACCATTGCGAGGAGGACCCCGTGTCACCACAGTCTGCCACACCCGCCTACACGTTCG
>JAABUV010006314.1_pt1 | contig 12982 bp, 9 predicted proteins | sample 5559971 | NCBI WGS metagenome assembly JAABUV01 (sample SAMN10711881, study PRJNA513362) | rock metagenome | isolation source: Antarctica rocks | place: Antarctica: Victoria Land, Knobhead nord | collected 2015-12-19
CACGCTGCTGGCCCACGATCAGGCCACCGCACCGGCCGACCTCGACCAGTGCGACACACAGGTCGCCTGATGTGGTGGCTTTTCATGACATCTCTACTGTTTAAAGTTCGCTTGACAGACTACTAGATGGCCCGTGATCGGGGTGCGCGTGACGTCCACGGCATGGGGACAGGGGTAGTGGTCGGGGTCGCGGTTCGCCGCCGCGTTGAGGGTACAGCCAGCATCGCCCTTCTTGATAGAGGTGCCGGCGAGATCCACATCCCGACTCACCAGGCGCAGCCGTATGCGCATCGGGGGCAAGAGTCGGAGCGCCTCTTCGACGTATTTGGACAACAGCCCCACACGGTCGGCCGTGACGCGGTCCCACACATCCCCCTCGGTGAGGAGCAGATAGATGGCGTTGCCGATGAACTCGCTCGTCGTGTGCATGTCCGCGATGAAGAGGAAGAACAGCATTGGTCGAGCACGTCCTCTTCGCTCCAGTCGTCGAAGATGGACGCGCCGACCGCCAGAGGAAGAACAGCATTGGTCGAGCACGTCCTCTTCGCTCCAGTCGTCGAAGATGGACGCGCCGACCGCCAAGCGTCATATGAGCAGGGCCATGAGAGTACTAATGAGCTAGTAGTGACTAGTATTGATAGGGCATACCGCACCTTGACCGCAGATAGTACATTGGGAATGCAACAATAAAGTAACTTTTACGAAAAGTTGTAAGATCGAGTCGTGTAAATGCATGATTCGAGCCCGTGTTAAAGGCTAAATCACCGAAAGGTGATAACGCAAAGCCACAGGCCTACAACCCCCAAGGGGGTCATGGTAGCTGGGCTGCCTCGGGTTTCGGAACACTACCCGTCGCCGGCGACGGGTAGTGTTGGTGTATGCGACGGCGCGTCCGCGTGTGCTTTCCGGATCCTCGCAGCCTCACCTAGAAAGAGGTTTATACCGGAATGCATGTCAATACAGCCCACGGCCATGTTCGTCACCTCCTTTCACTCCACCGCCGTGTGTGGACAGCGCGACACCGACTGGTGGTAGCAATAGCCCTGCTGCTGGCCTTCAGTCTGTCTAGCCCTCATTCCCCTCTCGCGGATAGCCACGTCCGTGCCGCCAGCGTGGGCATCACCATCAGCACGGCCACCGTGTCGGCCGGAACGGTCGCTCCGAGACGCTTTGTCGATCTCTCGTCGTCTATCAGGACCACCGCTAATCTACAAAGCGCTATTGTCGACTACTATATCGTCGATTCATCCGGACGCACTGTCACTCAGCTCATCGACAACCCCGTGTCGTTCCGCGCGAACACCCCCCAGACGATTAGCCAGCGATGGGTAGTCCCCTCTGGACAAGCTGCCGCAGCCTACACTTTTAAGATCGGTGTCTTCGGCCGGAACTGGTCACCGCTCATGGCGTGGAACGATCGAGCCGGTTCTGTCACGATTATGGCATCCAGCCCCACCAACACGGCGACGCCGCCCCCCACCAACACGGCGACGCCGCCCCCCACCAACACGGCGACGCCGCCCCCCACCAACACGGCGACGCAAACGGGTAATGCCGATGGGAGCTATATCTCTCACACGGGCACACAGTTAACGTTGAACGGATCGACATTGCGCGTCACGGGCTACAATTACACATGGATGGGAACGAACTGCTCGGACCCGAGCGACGCCGCGCTCGCCACCACCTTCGCCGCTATCCAAAGCGTCTCGCGCGGCGCCATTGTCCGTACGGCGTTCTACCAGAGCGCCAGTAATGATGGCTCCTTCGCCGATTTCGACCGCTACGTCGCCGCGGCGAAACACTACGGTTTGCGGATCGTTCCCATGCTCGTCAATGAGTGGACTGACTGCGAACCGTCCTCTAGGATGAAATACTTGCCGTGGTACCAGACCGGGTACACACAGGCCAACGACGGCTATCCCCTCTCCTTCCATGATTACGCGGTGCGCCTCGCCGCGCATTACGCCAACGAGCCAGCTATTGCCTGGTGGCAGTTGGTCAATGAGCCAGATGCGCGCAATGCCGATAATTCGTGCTCCGAATCGATAGCCGCAAGCACGTTGCGCACCTTCGCCGATACGATGACCAGCGCCATCAAGTCTGCCGATTCGCATCACATGGTCGATCTCGGAGCGATCAGTTGGTGTGGCGGCCAGGGTAATGACTATCAACTGATCAACGCGGGCAAGACCGATCTTTGCGATGCCTACCATGACTACGGCAGTCCCACCATACCCATGGTATCTGACCTCCAAAATCACCTGAACGCCTGCCATAGCGACAACAAGCCGGCGTTCGTGGGCGAGGCGGGCATCTGCGCCGATGTAACAGCGACCGGGTCATGTAGCGGGACCGTGAACGCGGCATCCCTCACTCAACGCGCATCCTTCTTTAAGGCGAAGATGGACGCAGCCTTCACCAACGGCGCGGCCGGGTACATCATCTGGGAGCAAGGGAGCAGCAGCGCTGGTTGGGGTATCGGACCGGGTGACCCTACTGAGAGTGTGATGGCCGCCTACTAAGCCTCGACAAGGGCATGAGATCGTGGGAATGATCCGGGGGGAATCAACTCTAGTTTTCGCTAACGGGAGGGGCACAGGGAGGGCTTTGGTAGGATACGGGTGCTAACACCATACCGTGCCGAAGGAGCCTCCCGATGCCTGAGACAGTTTACCGTATGATGACGCTGCTGAGTACGCTGGTGGTGACGCTGCCGGTGGGGACGAACCTGGGGCTGCTGCACCTGTTGTGGATGCTGGTGAGCGGGCGGTTGCTCGCGGCGCGCGGGGCGGTGATCCCCGGCCTGAGCGAGAGCGGGCTGCCGGACCGGGCCGTGCGGCGGGCGTGGGCGGCGCTGGGGCAGGGGGGGCTGGACGACCACCGGGCTGCTGGCGCGCTGGGAGGGACTGGGCCGGGACGAGGGGCAGTGGCAGCCGGTGGCGCACGGGGGCTATCGCCCGGTGGCGGTCGATGTGACCGGCTTCTGGCGGCCGCAGTTGCAGGGGTGCCCGACGACGCACTATCACGCGGAGGCGGGGCGCGCCCTGCCGGCCATCCCGCTAGGCTTGGTGGCGCGGATCGGCCGGGCGGGGGGCCAGCGTCTGGCGCTCCTGCGCACGATCGTGCGCGCGGACGCGGCGGACCCGCGCCCCGGTGCCCAGGAGCGCCTGTTGGTGCGGGCGGCGGTGGCGCGGTGTGCGGACGAGGAGGCGCTGGTGCTCGACGCGGGCTTCGGGGTCGCGCTGCTCCAGGAGGAGGGGGCGACGCGCTACGTGGTGCGCCTGGCCAAGAACAGCACCTTCCGCCGGGCCACCCCGCCCGCGTATGCGGGGCGCGGCCGTCCCGCCACGCGCGGGGACCTGGTGCGCCCGCTGCCCCGCACCTATAAAGGGCGCGTCATCGCCGCCACCCCACCGGATCGCGTCGAGACGTGGGAGGAGGACGGGGTGACGCTGCGCGCGCAGGTCTGGACCGACCTGGTGCTGCCCGCCGCCTCCGCCGCGGCGAAGGGGGCGGTGGAGGCGGCGGCGAAGGGGGCGGTGGAGGCGAAGGGGCCTACCTTCAGCGTGGTCGCCGTGTATGACCCGCGCCACCGGGAGCCGCTGCTCCTGGCCTCGCCGCTCCCCGTCACCGCCCGGGTGCTGCGCGCCCTCTACCGCGACCGCTGGCCGGTGGAGCAACTCCCCCTGGCGGCCAAACAAATGCTCGGCGCCGCCCGCGCCTTCGTCCACGCGCCCGAGACCTGCCAGCGCCTGCCCGATCTCGCCCTCCTCGCCGGGGCGATCCTCTCCTACGTGGCGGCCACCGCCCCGGCCCTGCCGACCGGCTTCTGGGACCGCCGCCCCCAGCCCACACCCGGCCGCTTGCGCCGCGCCCTCGCCCGCCTCCCTTTTCCGCATGACTTCCCGCTCCCGACGCACATTCGCGTAAAACGATCCCGCACCGACCATCTGCCCATGGGCTTCTGGGGGCAACGGTGCCACCGCGCGCCCCCCGAAGCCCCCATCCCGCTGGACCAGGCCGCCTGACGTAGCGAAAACTAGAGATCAATGACATCTGCTATATCGGACGCCTCATGGCGCACCCCCGTTTCAAGCAGTACGGCAGCGGGCAACGGCGCATCATGCGGGCTATCGGAGCATATCTCGTCGGCGTGAACCACGGAGAACTCTACACCGGCCATCGCCAGTACGCGCAATCCGCGCCTCTACCGCCAACTCGGCTATAGCCTCTTCTGAGAAAAAAGCAGCGTCGCCACAGTTGCGTCTGGTGTATTGCGCAGAGGTTGCCGAGGGCACGCGACGCAGAGAGAGACCGCCAGCAGCCTGGGCTATTGGCAACAGGCGCGCCGGCAGATCTCCTGCATCACCTGGCCACAGCGGCACACAGCCCATGTCCGTGTAGCTCCAGGCGGCGCTCCCCCAGTATACACTCAACAGGTCGCCGCGCTACCGACGGTTCGCTCCCCGTCGCCCACATAAGCAGGGCGCGGCACCAGATGCTCGGGCCGCGTGACTTGCACGTTGCAGACCGGGTCACCTGTATATGCTATCCTAACTTGGCGAAGCCGAAACCAAAAAAGGTGTATCCCTCGGCATTGCTGATCGCTACCTACTGTCATCGCGCGCGGAAAGGAGTGTGGCGCCATGACCCTGCTAACCGAACACACGCCGCGCACATCGCGGGCGTTGTTTCGTGCTACGACCACCTCGTCATTATGGGCACGCTTGGGCACGCCGTGGACCAGGGTCTGTGAAAAGTCGGTGTAGAGGGGGATGGTCAGCCGCTGGTAGGGTTAAGGGTGTCACACCAACCAGACTATCAGCAGGAGACCATCCCCTATGCAGGATACGCCCGTCCCGTCCTTCTTTGCCGCCCTGAGCGCGGCGGAGCGCGCCGCGTTGTGCACCGATACGCGCTTGCGCACGCTCCAGGCGGCTTTCGCGTCGATCCCCGACCCGCGCAAGCGCCGGGGACAACGCTATGATCTGCCCTTCCTCCTGATTTGTTTGGTGGCCGCGCTGTTGTGCGATTGCAACTCGCTGGAGGTGGTGGGGCGCTGGACGCGCGATCAGCGCAGCGTCTTGGCGCGGGTGTGCGGACCACGCCGGCATCTCACGCCGACAGGATCACTCTATCGGCGTCTCCTGCCGCGGCTCTCGGTGGTCCATATAGAACGGGCGTTGGCAAGTTGGGTCCAGCAGACGCGTCCCCTGCGTGATCGCGAATCCGTCGCCCTCGATGGCAAGGTCGTGCGCGGCGCGCGTACCGCCACGCAGGCGGCTCCTCAGTTGCTCTCCGTGTCCACGCACACGACGCAGGAGACGCTCGTGCAGGTGCGTATCAGCGACAAGACCAATGAAATCCCCGTGGCCCAAGAGCTCTTGCCCCATCTCGCCTTGCGCGGGCGCGTCGTCACCGCTGATGCCTTGCATACCCAAACCGCCCTGGCGCAGTGCATCCTCACCCACGGCGCCGCCTACCTGTTCACGGTCAAGGACAACCAACCGCGTCTGCGCGCCGAATTGGCGGCCTATTTTGCCGATCCGCACGCCACCATGCGCACCGCCCAGACGATTGATCGCCGCCGGGGCCGCACCGACACGCGCACCCTCTGTGCGAGTACGCGCCTCAATGCGTACCTGCGCACCTATTTCCCCTTCCCGCGCATCGCCCAGATCGCCCGCCTCATCCGCACGGTGCGCACGGCCGAGAAGACGACGACAGAAACGGTCTATCTCATCACTAGCCTCTCCCCTCGCCACGCCGATCCTGACCGCCTGCTCACGCTCATGCGGGGACACTGGCGCATTGAGAGCCGTCACTGGCTGCGCGATATGACCTTCGGCGAGGATCGTTCCCGCCTGCGCAGCGGCCCCGCCCCCCAGATCATGGCCGCCTGCCGCAATCTCGCCCTCACCCTTATTCGCCGTACCGGCACCACGGAGATCGCTGCCTTCCGTCAGCATCTCCGCTCCCGCCCCACCAAAGCCCTCCGCTTCCTTGTGCCCAGAGTTCCCAGAACCCGCTCTGCCTGACTTTTCACAGACCCTGCGCCGTGGACCCGATCACTTGACAGGATCTTGCTGGCGAATCCTGGCACCCCTCGGCTTATGCGGATCTTGACCCTTTTGAGGCTATAAGTGACGAGGGGAAAGGGCCGCCAGGACGTGCTAGTTTGGGCATGTCGGCCGTTTTCTGATTTCGCCAGCAAGATCACCAGTTCGCCACCGGCTCGGATGACCTGCTGCACTATGGGGCCTCCGCAGCGATGGTCGCCTTGCCACCGCGCCGCGCGGCGTGATGACCGCTTTTGCTCGTCAAAACTGATTAGGAGGAAGCCGGAGCCCAAGGGCGCGCCATGTCCGTGGACCGAGACCGGGTGGGGATGTCCAAGGTCGAGCGCCCACGTCCCCCTATCGCGCCCTCCTATTCAGCGCCGCGCATTATGGAGATCGGGCCGGCCCGATCCGCGCCGATGTCAAGATCAACTCGCCCTGCCACTGGAACGATGCGCGCTGTACAGGCTGCACGCGAAAGGGCGCGCCCTGGGGGCCGGGGCACGATGGTCCTTGATCCCGGCACACAAACCAGACGCGCGCGCGCCGGGCGACGAGTTGGCGATACGCCCCCTGCTCCGCCGGCCCCCCTCCCCCTGACAGCCACGCCGCCGCCCGTACCTCCACCCCTTGCCGCGTGAACACTTGATTAAGGAAGGCCGCGGGGGTCGTGGGCAGAGGTTGTAGGGGCGAGAGGATCAATGGGGGGCAGGGCCGCGTCGTGGTGTAATAGGCCAGGGGCGCCAGGGCATAGTCGGGCTCGGCATAGACAACATCGCCGGGCCGGGCATTGGCGCACAGCGCGGCGGCCAATCCCCGCCAGGGTTCCTTCGCCGGCGTCGGTGCTAGCGCGCCCAGCCCCGCGATCAGGATGAGGGCGGCGAGGCCAGCGGGGCGTGGGAGACGTGCGAGCCCGCGCGCCACGAGCACGGCCATGCCGCCCGCGGCGAACAGGACAGCGCGCGGGGCCCACAGGTGCAGGTGCGTGGAGAGGGCGAAAAGGAGGACCGCTGGCCCCATGAAGAGCAACGCCTCCCGCCAGCCCACGCGCAGGGACACGACCGCGACCGCGAGCAGGAGGCCCGCGACGATTTGGTGTAAGAGATCCGGTTGCACTTGGCCCAGGCCCGTGTCTAGGCCGGTGAGCGCGCGCAGGAACGTCCACGCGTCCCCGCCGGTCGCGTACGGGATCCAGTTTGTCTGCCCCCGCCCCATCTGTGTGAGCGTCGTCGGGACCCAGGGCAGCCACAGCGCGAGGGCGCCCACGAAGGGCCACAGGAGCCGGATAGACCGGGTCATCCGCGTCGAAGAGAGGGGGCGCGGGCTCGCCGTGACGACGACGTAGCCTACCTGCGCCGCCACGAATAACACCGTCGTGCTCTGTGTGTAGAGTAGGAGCGCGTTTGACAGCGCGAGCAGGACTCCCCACAGGGGCCGCGCGGAACCTACCCAACGTAGCAGCAGCCACGCCGCGGCAAGGGCCAAGGTCGCTATCAAGGCATAGCTACGCGTTTCCTGGCTATACCAGATGTGGAAGGGGTTGGCGATGAGAAGCAACGCGGCCAGCGCCGCGACCCAGCGACCAGCCAGCGTCCGCCCCACGGCATAAAGGAGGGATGGGGCCAGCGCTCCCGTCACAGCAGAGAGGAATCGCACGTCCACCGCCGATCGCCCGAAGGCCATCATCCATCCATGGAGCGCGATGTAATACAAAGGGGGCTGCGTGTCGCTCTGCGCCAACCGGGCGAGGATCGTGCGGACGGGAAGGGAGGAGGACCAGACTTGCGTCGCCTCGTCGAGCCATAGAGACTGACGTCCCAGGTCGTGGACGCGCGCGAGGAGAGCGAGCGCGAACACGATCAGCATAAAGGCGCCGTTCACCACACCCGTCCTCCGCCGCATCTCCCGACGGAGGGCCTGGAGAATGGAGAGGAGGGGACCAACAACAGCCCCTTGTTCGCGATCCGCGACGCGCGACGCGTCACCGCTTATGTAGCCAAACATGTGCTATTCCTTATTCGTTTACGCCAGTTGTTCCGAGCCGGGAGTCCCAGACACCAGAGAGCGACATGACGCGTGGTGTAGGCGTCCCTGTGCGATGTCGCACACCATGGGCGACGCGCCACGCGACGTGCCCGCGTCACCGGACGGTCCCCGCCAGCCACGCGTCCGTTGACTGTTGGTCCATGCGACTGGTCCTGCTCCTCCGGCGCCACGGCGACGATCATGCCCTCGACGACCCCTTGTGGAAGGGGATCGTGTCGATGGAGCCTTCACGATGAGGGTCGGCGCTGTGGAGGCGTTAGATATAGCTTCTCAGATAATGTTTGAGAGAAGCGGGCAAGCGGTTGAGCGTCGAAATCGCCCGCGGATTCTCATTCTTTATCTGAACGTCTATAGCACATGCCCCCAGCTGACGACATGGAGCGTGAGGCACCTGTTCTCCGTTTCTACATGGATGCCAGGGTATAGCGCCACACGCCGATTTGGGAGATCTAGCAGAGGAAACCACGGGCAATAATCCCATGCTACGTGTCCCCAAGACGCACGAAGCGGGACTCCCTGGATGCGTGTTACTCACCGATAAACCAATACGATACGGGCACTGCGCCGCGTCACCGTGCGCCCCGCGTAGGCGACGACGTCGAGGCTGCCAGACGCCGGCTGTGTGGGGACGTAGGCGTACCGCAGGGGCAGCGCTGCCCGCCCGAAGTGGTCGGCCCGCGCCTGCGTCGTGTAGCGGTAGATCTGTGCGATACGCCGGTCGCCGACACCACGCTCGACCAATCTAACCCGCAGGGTGACGACGATCAACGCGCCCGGCGCCGCGGTCAGCCGCAGCGTTTCCAGATGGCTGAAGCGCAGCGTGGCGTCAAATGGCCATGCCACACGCAAGACCGCCCCCCGGACATCCGCGACCGCAGGACGGCCTCCGCGTCGGAGATGGGTGCGATAGGACGGGGCGTACGTCTGTCGACGGCCCACGCCCCCGTCGACCGGCCGCTGTGGCGAGTGACGGGCGGAGCGACGCCGAGTCGCTCCTTGAACGCCGCGCGCCGAGTGACGGGCGGAGCGACGCCGAGTCGCTCCTTGAACGCCGCGCGCCGAGTGTCGCGGAACGCCGCGCGCCGAGTGTCGCGGAACGCCGCGCGCCGAGTGTCGCGGAACGCCGCGCGCCGAGTGTCGCGGAACGCCGCGCGCCGGGTAGGCGCGCACGCGCGCCACCCGTCCGCGGTGGACGTGGGAGCTTGCCGTGCCCGCGCGGACACGCGTCACCCTCCGGCGTGTGCGTCCCTGTGTCCCCACTGATACCCGCGCTCCGTGGAGCGCCGACGCCGTGCGGCGGACGGCCGGTCGCGCGCGCGCCATAGTGAGAATAGAGCGAGCCGCGCGGACTCTCAATGGGGCTGTGTGTCGCGCGGGGACCACAATGGCGACCCGCACTCGCGGGCGTGGATTGGGCGCCGCAGCGTCGCGCGCGACCGGCCGCGCGTGCGGAGTGGGCGTCCGGAACGGGGTCAGTCGCGCGAGGAGAGCAACATGCGGCGACGGGGTCAGTCGCACGGAGAGGGGGAGGACGACATGCGGCGACGGGGTCGGTCGCGACGGCGTGGCCGATGCAGCCGACGGACCCGCGGCGGCCGACCCTATCGCCAGGGTCGGCCGCCGTGTCGCCCGCACAGGACCGTGCATGGCGGCCGTCGACGGGAAGGTAGGGTTCCTCGTTGGGAATACTCCGGGCGCGACCCCGCCGAGCGCCGCCGGCGCCGCGGTCGGCCTCGGCGCGTGGGAAGAACGTGGTCGGAGCAGGACGACACCCGCGAAGAGGGCGAGGGCAAAGGCGAGCAACGGTACCCCGATGGCCGCCCGCCACCCAGATGATCCTAGCCAAACGGGTCGCGCCCCATCGATGAAACGAGCGTGTCGCACGAGCAAGGGATCGTCCACGCTTTCGCGCCCCGCCCGGACGCCACGCACCTCGATCTCGTGCGCCCCCCATCGCGCCGCGGGCCGCCCCCGCGGGGGCCGGGCCGTCACATGGACCAGCGCGGAGGCTGTCCCCCCCCCCCGCACGACGATCGGCCCCGCCGGCTCCACGCGGGTGCGCGCCTCGTCGTCGGAGCAGGCCATCAGCGTCACGCTCTCGGACTGCTCTGTGTCGTTGCGCAACATCACATGGAGAGTGCCCCGCAGTCCCGCGACCTCCACCGGCTGCAGGTCCATGCGCATGCCGCCGCCCACGTCGACGATCACCTCGATGTCCCGTGACGTCCACTGCGTCGATGTATCTTCCGATACGACCTGCACGACGATCGGATATCGCCCAACGGACGTGGGCGCGTCCGGCGGATGCACCGCGAGGCGCACGGATGTGGATACGCCTGGACCCAGCAAGACGCTCGGCTGGTCGAGGCTGTACCAGTCCGCGCGCAGACCGCGCACCGCGATGAGGCCGTGCTCCGCGACGCTGCTCGTGTTCTCTAACACGAGCAGGAACACAAGCCGACCACCCGGCGCGAGGTGCCCCGCTTCTGGTCGCACGGCGAGGCGGATTGATTCCGACATGGTCATGACGCCTTCCCGCTTCCCGTCCTAATAACCGCTCTTGTTGCGCCCGACCGCACGAGCGACCTGCGCCGACGTGGGGAGGGGGCGCGCCACGCCACCACCGGGGAGTCCTTCACCTGTGAGGAAAGGCCGCAAGGCCGCCGCGGCGTCATCGACGCAGGTGAACGAGGAGACCTCGACCGTGACGTTGTTCGCCGGCTCGTCCCCCGCGATCACACGATAGAGCGCCCGGTGCTCGCTCTCGACCCCCAGGATGCGCATGGCGAGGAGCGCCAGGTCGTCCCGCCCGAGCACGTCGAAGCGCGCGGCCGCCGCGAGGTACGCGCCGATGAACGCCGTTTCGAGGTGGTCGAGCACCCAGAGGAACGTGCCGGGGTGCGTCGTATAGCCCAGCTTCTCGAAGGTCGCGGCGGGGAAGTAGAACCGCGTGTACGGAGCCGTCGCGCCCAGCCCTTGCAGGAGGTGGGCATGCGTGTTCTCCTGATCGAGCGCGGCCTGGAGATACGCGACGTTCCCTGGATCGCCGTCGCGCGCGACGGCATTGGGGTTGGCCGACGAGCCAGCCACGCGCTTGTCGCGCAGGATCGGGCGCTCCGATAGTCCCGCATGGTAGAAGGTTACGGCCAGGCGCTCGGCGATGAGGGCCGTATCCAAGATATCGCGCACACTCTCGCTACAGGCCGCCGCGGGAGGTGTCGCCGCGGCAGCGCGTCCCGTGCCAGCACCCGCCAACACAAGCCCCGCCCCCGCGACGGCCGTGGCCTGCAGGAACCGCTTGCGCGCTGGCCTCGCCTCACGACGGAGCAGCACACCATTATCCTCCGCGCTATCCGCGCTATGTTCGCTCATTTTCCTCTCCTTATTCTATCCTTGCCGCTGCCGACGGGCCGGCGGGCGACAGAGACTTGCCCCACCGCCCGCGCCACCCGCGGCTACATACCGACACGGAAGTGGGCCACGAAGTGCGTCTGATTCCGCCCGATCACGCGATTGGCCTGCGCCGCCGTCGGCACGGCGACGGCCAGCGTCTTTCCCGCGGCCATGCCCCTACCAGTCACGAAGGGGCGCAATACCTCGCTCGCGCCGCTGACGGACGCGTAGGGCGCCCGCTCCAGCGTGAGGTTGTTGGCGGGCCGGGCCGCGCCGATCACGCGGCCCAGCATGCGATGCTCGGCCTCAACCCCCATGATCTGGGTGGCCACGCGCGCAAGATCGGGGCGGCCGACCCGCAAGAACTGCCGCGCCGCCGCGATGTAGACACCGACGCACATCGTTTCCAGCGTGTCGAGCACGCTCAGGAAACTGCCTGCCTCCGTCGGACTGCCCAGGCGCGCGAAGGCGGCCGTGGGGAGATAAAACCCCGGGCGGCCACCCATCGCGGTCGCGCTCCCCGCGGCGGCCGCGTGCTTGACCTCGGCATCCAGCGCGGCCTGCAGGAAACGCACGTTCCGGGGAATGCCGCCCGGCGGGAGCCCCGGATTGTTGGGGTCGGCCGACGGGCCGCCCAGCCGGTGATCGTGCATCACCGCCGGGCTCGTGAGCGCCGTGTAGTAGAAAGTCATCATGAGTTGCTCGGCGACCAGCAGCGTGTCGACGACCTCCTGGACGGTGTCGGGGGCCGCCCCGCTGATCGCCCCCTGCGCGCGCCCCGTTCGACTGCTCTCCGCGGGCGCGTCCATCCCGATCATCGGCGCGCTCACGCCCGCGCCGCGCGACACCCGGCGCCCGCGCGCTTGCCTATCCTGATCCATGACCATACCTCCTATTTTACGTCCTATTCCTCCCGCACGCTTGCCGCCGTGCGGGAGGCTACGGGCACGCCGTCACACAAGTGTGGAACCAATAGCTGCCCTGCGGCCGGTGGTAGCCGGTCGCGTCAATGGCGTAGAGACGCCAGTGGTACCCTCCTGGGAACTCCGCGATGAGATGAGCCCAGGGCTCACCCTTGCTCCACAGCTGAGGATAGCGCCGATTCACGGCGTCGAGCGCCCCGACCGTGGTCGGACGGGGGACAAGGAACGCGGTGACCCGCCCGAAGGGATAGTTTAAGATGCTCTTGAAGTCGATGTCCGAGGTGATGATAAACTGCTTGGGCTGCTGCGCCTGGATGATGATGGGAAAACTGGAAAACGAATCGGTCAGCACTTCGAGATCGGGATGGGCGTTGAGATAGGCCACGATCCCTCCGTCTTCGTGCTGGCTCTGCAACGGCTCGTAGCGCAGTTCGTTGTGCGCCGATGACGTGGGCGCCATCATGGCATAGGTGGCCCCGTTGCCCCCCACGAGCACAAGCAGGCAGGCGGCCCAGGCCAGCCACCGCGGCCACCGCGCCGCCAGGAGGCCGGCCCCAT
>JAABUV010006318.1_pt1 | contig 12975 bp, 22 predicted proteins | sample 5559971 | NCBI WGS metagenome assembly JAABUV01 (sample SAMN10711881, study PRJNA513362) | rock metagenome | isolation source: Antarctica rocks | place: Antarctica: Victoria Land, Knobhead nord | collected 2015-12-19
AGGATGCTTTACTCTACTTCGCGTGCCTGAGGTACAGACTCGTCCGTAGTGGAGTGGCCCGGGCCTGCGCTGGGGGGCTGCACAGACCTGGCGCTCCCGGCGGGTGACGTGTGCGCCTGCATAAGGCGCTACTTGGGCGCTGAGCTGCACCCTGTGCACGCGTGCGAAGGGAAGAGTGCACTCTTGGCAGCGCATGCCATATGCACCGGCGCTTGATGGTTGGGGCCCGAGCCAGTATATGGCTTTGGATGTGGGCTGGCGACACTGTCACCGTCACGTGTGCCTGCATGGCAGCTGCTCACCACTGCGAAGTGGGAGTTTAAGGTTCTGGTGTGTTTGTGAGGCCTGCAGCGAGCTTCGCCCATCATTGCATGTTTGAGGGTGTGTGTCACTGGCAGTCCTCAAGTTTGCGCCGCGCTGCTATACTTGCATGTCACCGCAGCGCTGATGACAGGTACTTGCTGTGTAAGCTGTTGTACATCATGCTCAGCCACGCAATTGTTGGCGTGACATTAGTTTTTTACCTGTAAGCTTGCACATACGTGTTGATGGGTGCCCAGACCACCGCTATTACTCGGCCTGACATACGCGTAGGTTACATCGTGCGTGCCGAGAGTGGCTGTGGGAAGCTGGTCAAGCTTGGCCATGTGCTGCCTCACCATATGCTGTCCATCCCCACTCATTTGGTTGGTTTAGCAAACAGATCTTTACGATACAGAATCATCTACCGGAGCCGCTGGAGAAGTGGTGGGCGTTACCAATACAACGCGTGAGAGCGTGCTGCTCTGGCAGCTGCTATAAGCTAGGCGCTGTGCAGTTCGGTATACAATGAGACTCACACAAGTTCCGTGACGCTGTACGAGTGGTCACTGTGAGACACCCGCTCCAACTGACTAAAGCTCGACTTCGATGCGCAGCACACGCCACCAACTTCCTGCTGCTCTCTTCCTGCTGGCGTGCTTGTGCACAGGCAGCACCCTCGGCGACTTGTTCGAAGGTACTCAAGGCACCTGCGGCCCATCCTGCAGGATTCCTGGTACATTGCTCTGCTGCATAACAACTTGGAATATGAGTTCGACACAGCGGGCGGTGGCAATAATCAGACTCTTCTGTACCACTGCTGTGTACAGCCGCTGTACTTACCGCAGGGCGCTTGTTCTGCGGCAGGCAGGAGACGCCAGATCGCACAGCAAGCAGCTGGGAGCGTGAGTGCTGCATTGCTGAATCCTGCAGGATGCTTGCGCTCGGCACCTGTGCCTCAAGCTGCTGCGCCAGAGCCGACACGCTCTACACATTCAGGCGCCCCGGCGCTGGCCGGAGCGCATGGCCAGCCTGCGGCCAGGCCTGCCGGTGCAGCTCTTTCGCAGGCGCTCCAGGCTCACGCAGCTGACAGCCCGCTCCGCAGCATAGCCAGGCGGCAGCTGAGGGCTGCCGGCGATGGTGCGGCGCCAGCCAGCCCGGCGTATCTGGGCAGCGCGCTGCAGGCAGTGGTGATCGTCGCCATCCTGTGCGCGTGCGGACTTCCCGCTGTGCGCCGGTGGAGCCGCAGGAGCTGGTGCGCTTTGCTGTCTGTTTTGGGTACAGCGGCAGCACCTGTGTGCTGAGAGTCCCTGACACTGACATTAGCTGCGGCCGCGCAGCTGTAAGACTGCGCCGGAGCCAGAGGTCGATGAGCCGGCGTGCGCCGACTGTGCCCCAGCGCCCGCCCTGCCCTGCTTCCGCAGCCTGCGCGACAGCGAGGCCTGCCACGTGAGCGTCGCCAACGATTCACCCAGATGCGTCGAGCTGCAGTGGCACGACCATGACGGTGCGCGTGCTGGTCTGGTGTGCTCCGCAGTGCAGGCCCTGGAGATGCAAGTCAGCGCGGTGCTCATGTTACTATGGCCACGCATGCGTGCATAACCTGCCTGCACAGTGTGCAGCATTGCACGGCCACCATGGGCATGCACACCATAAAGCATGTGACATCCTGGCCACTGACATACCACCAAACTTGCAGGCGCAGCAGCCGAGCCTCGCATTCGCGTCAGTCCCAGGACCAGCTGTGACTTCCTTACGTTCGAGGTGCGCGACGCGCCATGCTGCCACCGGCAAGCTCCTTCTTGGCGCAGCTTTGCCTGGCAAAGGTGTACATGCATGTTCTCCAGAGTGTCCTCACGTATCAAGAAGCCCCAAGGCATGTCAAATTGATGGGCAGGATGAAATCGTGGCACGCAGTCCGAGTGTTTGCGGGATGTTGCGCGCATGCATTGCATCGCTGCATACTAGCCCGCTGCTTGCTGACCGCCCCCCCCTGTCTGTGCCCTGCAGTCGCACTGCTGGAAGGTGCGGGATGCGACACACGGCGCCGCGCTGGCAGCATTCGTAGCGTGCTCTGCCGCGAACGACGTGCGCATCTGGGCTGGTGAGGAAGGCCGCCTCTACGTGCAGGTCTTGCAGCTGCCGCCGCCCCCCTTGCTACAAGAGGGCTGAGCACCCGCTCTCGTCAGCTGCATGCACCAGCATCACCGCCGCTGCGCTGCACGTTTTGTGGGGTTGACAATGAGCAGCATCGCAAATGTATCTCGCGCGCGTTCCGCTTCAGTGTGTCAGCATGTCGTTTATAGTGCCATGGGTTCTTAGCTGGGGTGTAAAGTTCCCCCTGCTCCGCAGCCTTGTACGCGTGGCTAGCGCAGGAACTCACCACATCTATTGCATGCTACGGGCGCCTGTTTCTGTGTGCACTTCCAACGGCGTAGGACCTGTAGGCCAGTGGTTTGTCTGTTCTGCGAATGCCCGCCCTCCGAACAGCTGGTCATTTGAACGCATAGTGGAATGAACGCGGAATGTACCAGTTCCTGGCTGTGTTCTACTTTGCTTTTGGACCTGGCTGCTGGCTGGGCTTGCTACGAGCGCCAAGTTGCGCATGGCGGCTCAGCACCACGCCAATAGCCGCACTCAGTCATATTCATCAGCTGACGTAGGTTGTGCACCTGCGGGAGTTGTGCTGTGCTGGATGCAGTCTAAACATTTGGTTGCAGACTGCACGTCAGTGCATGACTCTGCCTCACCATGCGGGCAGGGCACATCTTGGTGCTTCAAAGAGTAAGGGAATGCTTTACATCTGGATGCATGCTGTGTTGATTGAGAGGGGCCAACCTGCGAGGTCGACGTAGATCTGAGCCCAGGGTACCGTTTTTTCAGTCTGAGCTGCTGAAGTCCTGTGCAGATCGCCCCGAACTGAGCGGTGTTGCTGCGTTCCTAGGCCTGCATTGGCTGTGCATGCTTAGCGTCCCCAGCACACCCTCATTCTGCGCCAGTCTGCTCAGGCTCGGCGTTGCTGCAGGCCTGCTGTTTGGCCTGGGGAATACCTGTTTTTTTGCGGGTGTTAAAGGTGCGAGTGCCCTGTTTTTGGGCAAATATTGTGAGTGTGCACGAGCCATGATAGTTGAGGCTCCCGTTGTCTATTGGCCCGCAGCTGTAACCAAGAAGCTGGCATGGTTCTGTCTATCACTGCTGATGAAGCCTACATCAAATGTGGACCACTTGCCGTGCCTTCTCGCGGCTTCTCGTGGTGCATGAATCGCCAATGGTAGGCTAGTACACCTACATTTCCATTTGCTGTGCCAATCATGCGTGATGATGTGTGGGGTGACCAGAGTCTAGCCCACCAGAGTGTTTGCATCAGAGCGTTGAAGCCTGGACAGCTGCCTCCCAGCAGCATTCTGTGTCCTGGTGTGAAATGCTCGAGATGTCTGAGACCTGGCTGCGCTGACCGCAGTGATACTGCCAAGGTGCTTGCGCATGCATCACTGACATGTTGCAGGCCCCAAACTCCATAATTGGTGCCATGCCTGCCTCATGCTTACTAATTGTTTTTTAGCACAAAGAGACCGCTGTAGCGATGAGCTAGAGCCAATTACTTTGGCTGATACACGGTTGTACGAATCGATTCTTTCAGCTAAAGCGGTATGCTATACGCAGGACGTAAGTGAGTGTGACTGTGTTGGCAGGTTAATGGTTGCCTGGCTTGCTGATGCATGCGGAATCATGCAGCATGCCAACCAGAACCTAATAGCATGTGCCTCGAGAGGTGAGCACCAATACTGGAGGTGATCACCTCGATCTTTGGCTAGACACATGAGAGATGCTGTTGCTGGAAGGAGGCAGCCCTGCTGGCACCAGCTAAGAGTGCTCAAGAGAGGTTCTTGAGCAGGCTCTGATACAGCATCACCCCAGCTCGCCGATGTAGAGCGCTGCCGCCGGGCACATGCAGCAGTCAGCCAAGGTGCCCGCGCCCTACCGACGCCTGGTCCAGATGGTCGCCTGCGCGTTCTACACCGGCGAGTGCCCGCCGTACGAGGGGCCGCCCGAGGGCGAGAAGGCGCCCGCGCGCAAGGGCACCAACGTGCGCAGCCAGCGCCAGGCCTCCTCACGTCACCCCAGCCGTTGTCATTACACTACAGCGGTCAGCGCAGCGCTCTGTGCATCGCTGTTCGTGGTTCCCTCGGCTTGGATGTTCTGGGAACTGCCCCAGCACGGCACGCTTGCAGGTCCTCACGAGCGCTTCACCGCCGGACCGCACGCGCAGGCGCCCTTCGTCGGCCTGGGCGCGGTCGCGCTGGACGCGCTGGCGCGGCGCGAGTGGGTCAAGGAGGACGAGCTCGCTGAGCAGCTCAAGGTGCACCCCAAGGTGCTGCGGCGCGTGCTGCGCTACCTGGAGCAGGCGCGCCGGGCCCCGCCCCTCCCGGCCCTGCACGCCCCTGTGAGCGTGGGCGGAGCACTCGTGGCCTGCCTCACCTGGACGGGCCAGCCTCGACAACTCGCGTGGAGTCTCCGCCAATCAAGTCCTCGGTTGGTTGATGGTTGTCGCGCAAGTTGTCACTTGCGCAGCAGCTGTGTTGGCGCAGAGCACGCTTGTCAGCCGCCGCCAACCAGCGCAGCTAGCATACACTCAGCGCAAGGCTGCAGTCTTGTGTATGACGCGCGCAGGAGCAGCTGGTGGCGCGCGAGCACCGCAGGGAGAAGGCGCCGGCGCGGCGAGGCGGCTCCGGCGCCGCCGCCGCCGCCGCGCCGGCCGCCTCCGAGCCCAGCGGCGGCAGCGGCAGCGTGGCCGGCGAGGCCGTGAACGAGAACGACGAGGAGCTGCCCCGGACGTTTGTGCACAGCTACTGTGCGATGGACTATGGGCGCATGGTGGACGTGGCCAGCCTGCGCCTGCACCGCCTGCGCCGGCGGCTCAAGGACGCCGTGCAGAACAGGCGCGGCCCGCAGGTCTGCGCCGCGCGCTTGCCTTGCAAGGCCGCAGCGCGCGCTGCCGAGACGCGTGCCTTGCACCCTGCCCGCTCGCTGCGCAGTGGCCAGCGCAGTGTCCATGCATCACCAGCACGACTCAACGAGCATGCAACGCCCGTCATCCTGCTGAGTGCTAGGGCGGTGCAGGCCGCACGCTGCTGCAGGCCTCTTTCGTGTGAGCAGCGATGCAGGCAGGCTTGCTGGAGGGTCGTGGTGCTGGGCCGTAAGCAAAGCTCGGCGGCCGCATGCAGCGCGCGGCTGATGGCGCGCGCGGGCGCGCGCGCACCAGGAACCCCGTGCAGGAGTACAAGTGCCCGGCCTGCGGCGCGCGCTACAACACGCTACAGGCGCTGTCGCTGATTGACCCGTCCGACGGCCTGTTCCACTGCGAGGCCTGCCGCGCGGTGCTGGTCGACGAGGAGCCCGGCGGCGGCGGCGGCGGCGAGGGCGCGCGCGGCGCGCGACTGGCGGAGGCCAAGGCGCTGCAGGTGTGCGGTGTGGAGAAAAACCCTGCAAACCCTGCAGAACCCACGCCTGCAGCGCTGCAGGTGTGCGGCGGTAATGAAAACCCTGCGGGCCATGCGGGACCCACGCCCGTAGCGCTGCAGGCATGCCATGCAATGCGCGAGGCAGAGCCAAAGCAGTTTGCGGAACTGGCTGGCCAACATGTAAAGCCCTGCTGTAAGGGTTATGTAGCCTGTATTGGTGTGCGTAAGGGTTATGTAGCCATGCTGTCTTCGACATAGCGTGCATAATCTGGGAGCGGCGCCAAGCACATCCAACAAGTTGCCCCAACGCGTGCAGCGCTGGCAGGCCAGCGTATGCTGAAACATGAATGTCAGGACTGCGCCAGGCGAGCGCGGAGGCGGAGCTCAAGCCGCTCGCGGAGCTGCTGGACGACATCCACAGGCGCATCGCTGGCGGCGCCACGGTGCCTCCCTTGCTGTTTTGTGTTTGTGTCGTGCTGCCGAGTCCGCTGCGCCCCGCTGGACGCCATGCTCAAGCGCGTCGCTCGTGGCGCCAGTTGCTGCCCCTTCGTCCTACCCAGTATGCCCTGCCACTTCTGCTTTTGTAGTTATCAGACTGCCTGCTCTGTACGTCGGGACTCGGCATCTTGTTGACTCATGCGTCCCGAAGCAGAGCGCTTTGGAGTGGGGCTGAAAGCCTCCTTTTGCGCAGGTTATGCTCGTACTGACTGCCTCAGGTCAAGTGCCTCACGCGCGCAGGTGCCAGACTACGGCAACCTGACAGACTGGGCGCTCGCGCAAGCCCAGGCGCGCGCGCGCGCCGGCGGCGCCGGCGGCCGCGGCGCCGACGGCGGTCCGGGCGACGCGATGTACGAGGCGCGCGTGGAGGTCGACCTCAGCGGTGCGCCCGCTGCCTCCCTGGCGCTGTGGCACTGCTAGGGTTAGGTTAAACCCTACATGACACAGTGTACGAGGCGCGCGGAGCTCGACCTCACCGGTGCGCCCGCCCCATCCCTGGCGCGTAGGACTGCACCCGTCATCCGTCCGCTGGTTGCGCACGGGAGCGAATCGGAAGCATAGCGGTGCTGATAGCCGCTCTGCGCGCCGCTGCTGTTGCAGCACATCCCCCCGCCTTGGCATTGCGCTCTGTCAGCACACTGGCGTGGCCAGTAGCTGCTGATCGCGACGCGTTTGGTGCCAGATATGCACTGCTGGTACGCATTGTCATGCTGCGCGCGCCCAGGCACGGCCGGCGCCGCGGGCGCGGGCGAGGCCGCCGGCGCCAAGCGCAAGCTGCCGCCGTGGCTGCGCGGGCAGGCGTGGCCGGGCGCGGGCGCCGCCGGCGCGGGGCCCGGCGGTGGCGAGGGCGTGCCCGCCGCGGCCGGCGCGGCGCCGGGAGCCGACGCCGAGGATGTGCAGGCACCTGGCCCACCGCCTCCATTGCACACGCCGCGTATGTACGCTTTCATGCATGCCGGGGTGGCAGCATCTCTACCTGTGCCTGCTTTGCATGGCCTCGGATGGCTGCGGCCATGCGCGCGGGCGCGCGGCTCGCGAGCTGCACGGCCGCACTGGCCGGCGGTGCAGCATCAGAGTCAAGGACATAATGCTGACATTGTGCTGGCTCAACAGCAAGGGGGAGGCCAGCGCCCCGCCTGCGGCGACAGGCCGCATACGTGCGCGCGTACCAGGAGAAGGTGCGCCAGCGCGAAGCGGAGCTGGCGGCGCGCGGCGCCGGCGGGCCGCCCGACGGCAAGCCGGAGCCCGACGCGAAGAGGCCGCGCGTGGAGGGCCGCTTCGCGGGCGCCGCCGCCGGCGCGGCGGGCGCGGCCGCGGCGCGCGCGCCTGCGCTTGTCAAGCCCGAGCCGGGCGCGGCGGAGCGCGCGGCGGAGCGCGCGGCGGAGCCGCCTAAGGCGGAGCCTGCCACGGTACGGACCGCTGTTCACTGCACTGTTGCAGGCCCCAACTGCCGCTTGGACACGACAATCAGCAGATTCTGTGCAGTGCTAACGCGCGCTGCAATGGCCGCGTGCGGCAGTTTGCGGTTGTCAAACATGAGTCATGCGCGGCCTGGAGACCAGGCGGAGGCGTTGTAGGCTGAGCCTGGAACCTGCGGGCTGCATCAGCAGCTGGGCATGCAGTATATCTGTTCATGCAAAGTTGCCGCACGTCCCACATCTGGCTTTGGTGAGCCTGCAAGATGGGGCTGGCTCTCTGCTCGCCTACAGAGAGGCGCGCTGCAGCCAAGAAGAAGACAAGGACAGCTGTGTGACGTGGGTTTGCTGCCAGGCGGATCCCAAGGCAGAGCCAGCCGAGCCGGCCGAGGACGAGGGAGTGGAGTGGGAGGAGGCCGGAGCCCCTGCCGATGCAGCGCCCGGTGAGCTGATGACCCTTCTTGCGCGTGCCCTGCTGTTGCATGCATGCATGCAGTGCTGCCTGCAGCGCTGTGCCTGCTGGGTCACTGTTAATAGTTGAGTCGACACTTGTACGAGACGTGGGTAATCTGCCGAGGCAGTCGCTGATTTTGCGGCATCGCTGAAGGACCTCAGGCCTCCTGAGTCAGGAGTGTGCTGGGGTGCTTGCGGCAGAAGGCGAGGAGGATGTAGAGTGGGAGGAGGCCTGAGCGCCTTGCTTCGTCCATGTTGTGAGGCTCTGCTGGGCCGTGTAAAGTCTGTACAATGGCGTGGCGCTGTGCATACCTGGCCGGGTGTCACACCAGGGGCTGGTATACATGCACAGTGTCATGATAGTGTCATGATAGAGCTCACCCTCTTTAATGATGCCACTTGGATTTGCAAGGCACGAGGAAACGAGCTCGCACCCAGCAAAGCGGTGCCTTGCTCGCGCGTGCTCCTCAGGCCATGTCCCTACCTCCAGGCTTTGCTTGCAGCTGAGGCTGCGCCACACTCAGAGCTCTTGGGTGCGAGACAGCAGTACGAGCAATGGACAGCGCCACGCCCACGCAGGGCAGGAAGCGCCGACTACTGGATGGCGTAGTGCGTCCTTGCGGCCCCTGGGGTAGATATCAAGCCTGCAGTAGATGTGCTGCCGCTTGTTAGGTAGAGCGTAGCAGACGGGTCTGGCGCAGAGCTCGTAGAGCTCAGGCTTGCACAACCCACACCTGCGCCCTTGTGCTTGCTTGGTGCTGGCTTGACAACGCCATACCACCAGTGGCTGCTGCGCTCTTGTTGCCGTGCTGACGTGCGCACCGTACAGTTCCCAAGGCATATCTCTATGCCTTGGGCCTGGAGACTGTGTGTTGCTCTCCTGGCGTGTGCTACCTAGTGGATGTTACCAACGCTCTCGATTGTGAAATGCCGACCACCTCAAGCAGCGATGGTGTGATCTCACGGGCTTGTGTTGTACGCAGGCCGTGACAGAGGAGCAGCTGAGCCGCGCTGTCAAGCGACTGCACATGAGCAGCGCAGAGTCCCTCAACATCACTGACGCCGGCTCACTGGTAGCGCACGAGCTTCGCCTGTTTGACCGAGGGCCTGCTCTTGCCCTGCTCCTTGTCGGACATGTTTTGCTCTTTGAGCACACCCCAACAAGAGCTGTACAGCTGTTCAAGTGTTCTCACACAGCGCCTGTCGCGAAGTAGCTCTGTTCTGTGTACTACAGCACTGGGACTCACTTGAGGCCTAAGTGGCGAAGAGGCCTGCCTGAATAAGCGCGCACTCAGCAAGGCAAGCTTCTTGCAGTGACAGCGAGCTCAAGTTGGTGCTGCCAGCATCAGAGGCCGCCTGTCCACTCCCTCCGCCTGGCACCCTGTGCTGACTTGAAGTGCCGGGCCCGCAGGAGCCGTCTTCCAGCGGGGCAGACGACTCGCTGCACAGCGGTGGCGAGTTTGCGGCGGCGCCGCCGGCGGCTGAGGCCGCCAGCGCCCTCAGGACCGCTGCCGCGAGGTCTCCAGCGGCCGCGTGTGTAGCCCCGCCTCGCCCCGACTCGCCCATACCCCAGCCCGCTCAACAAGCGGAGCAGCCAGCGCGCGCCGCGCGGGGGGCGCCGCAGCTAGATGCCGTCCTGGAGGGTGTGCGTCTGGATGCGGCTCTCCAGGCACCAGCCCTGGGCTGCGCCTCGGGTGCTGCGTGGGAGGGCGCTGGCGCGGTTGCGTCAGGCGGCGGCCATGGGCTCGGCGCCGCATGGGACGGCCTGCGCCTGGAGGAGCCTCTGGAGTCGGCAGGGCGCGGCCGCGGCGGGAGCGCAGCGGACGCTGGCACAAGCCAGGGCGGCGTGCGGCACAGCGACGCGCGCGCAGACCTGAGCATGGACGGCGGCCCTGGGGACTGCGGCCCTGCATGCGGTGGGGACGCAGCCGAGGGGGCGCTGGGTCCCCAGGACGGCCCAGCGCTGGGCGGCCCCGCAGGCCAGCAGGCGCACATGGGCGCCGCAGCGCGCGCGACGGGTCGCAGCCTGTCAGCGCCGGGCCTGCGTCGGCCGGCGGCCCCGCCGCTCGCGGGGCAGCTGCCGCCGCACCCGCGCACGCACGCCGACGGCCGCGCCGCTGCGGCCGCGGACGGCTCGTCCGCGCCTGCATGTGCAGCGGCGCGTGATGCGGCGCCCGGGGGTGCAGGCGCAGCAGCGGGTGTCGGCGACTGGGCAGGGTGGCCGGGCTCTGCTGCAGGCCCTGACAGCGAGCAGCCGGGCGCCGGCGCGGGAGGTCCTGCGGCCGCTGCGCCGCTGGCTGCAGCACATGGGCCGGCGCAGGGGCCGCAGGCGGGGCCTGCCTGCGCGGGCAGGGGCGCGGGCCAGCTGGCCGGCGTTGGGGGGCGGCCGGCGTCGGGCAGGGGCGTGCAGGCCGGGGGCCTGGGCGCGCCGCCGGAAGCCCGCCTGGGGGCGGCGCCTGGTGCGCCGCAGGCAGGGGCCGCCACAGGCGGCCTGTTCGGCGGCGGGCCGCGCGCGCCGGGCGGAGCGGCGGCAGGGCTGCGCGTGCGCCCGCGCGTCCCGGGCAACGACGCCGGTGCGCCAGCTGCCGCGGGGCTTGTCAAGTCGGGCGGCCTTCGTGAAGTGCTGCAGCGCTGTTCAAGCATGGCGTGTCACGGTGTTGCGGCGAGCATGCCTGCGCGGCTGGCTGCGCGTACTGCGTTTCTTTTGGTCGCGCGATGCTGCTGGGAAGAGCTCCTAGCTGCGCCCTTTGCGGTGGCCATGCCATGCCATGTCGCCGCGCTGAAGCGCGGGCATGCGCAGCAGGGCGCGCGCCCGTACCTCCGCTGCGCCTGGGCGGCGCGCCGGCGCGCGCGCCCGGCCGCAACCCCAACCCCGCCCCGGCCCCAGCGCCCGCCGAGCCCGGCACGCCCGGGCGCGCGACGGAGGGCGCCAGCCCCATGCGCGAGCTCGCCTTCCGCCTGGACACGCGCAGCAGCTCCGGGCCCGGCAGCGCCGGCAGCGGCGGCGGCGCGGCCAGCATGGGCGCCGGCAGCGTCACATCCGGCGACAGCTGCGTCGACGAGGCCGCGTCCGCGGCGCCCGGCCCGCTGACGTGCGGCGGGCGCGCCGCGCCGGGCGCTGCGTGGGGCGCGCGCGGGGGCCGCGCGGAGCACGCTGGCAGCGGTGCGGGGGTTGCGGCGCGCGACGCGGGGCCTGGGCATGCGGGCTGGGAGCCGGCGGGGGCTGCCGGGGGTGGCACCGGGGTCACCAGCCGCATGGACGCCACCTTCGACTCGCTGTACGAGGAGGCGAACTCGCTGCTGAAGAACCTGCACTTCATGCGCATCCAGCGGCGCGTCAGCGCGCCCCTGCCGTCGCCGCCGGGGTCGCCAGGGTAGGGCGGGGCGAAGCGCTTAAATCTGCACTTTATGCGCATCAAAGCGGCGCGTCAGCGCGCCTCTGCTGTCGCCGCCGGGGTCGCTAGGGTAGGGCGGGGCGAAGTGCGTGAGCCGTTCGCCGCACGCAGAGCTCCACAACGTGTGCTGCGCAGGATGCCGGCGCCTTGGCCGCTGAGAGGCGGTTGCGCACGTGCCTGGAGGGCCATGCGCATTGACTTGCATCTATGTACATTTCTGACAGCCTGTGGAAAAATAATGTGAAGACCAGGTCTGCAGCTACAGTGCGCCAGTTGGAGAAGTATCGACGCTAGATGTAGGCCAGCCACAGATGAGGATGTCAATGTGCAGTCACGCTGCTACACATGAGAAGTAGCAGAGACGAGTGTAGATAGTGCTAGTATGTACTGTACAGGATGGCATGCGACATGGTGCAGCGGCCATGTCCGCACATGCTGGCCATGCCTGTTACTTGGGCCGTGCTTTTCTGTTATCACGCGTCATCCTGGACCACCTCTCCAATCTCTCGCGCGCTGTGTCTTTCTAGTTTACTACCTGGGACTGCCTCGCTCGCGGGCAACACCCTGCAACAAGCTCTCACAGCGGGTCAGCTACAGGCCGCTTCCCTTTCTGCGAGCAAGTGCAGGTGCGCTGCCAAGTCTGGCTGGGCGGCGCCAACGCGGTCGCCCGCGTCTGCCAGCATACCCGCCGCCCCGACCTCCTGCCCAGACAACAGCATCTCTCAGCAGGACTGTGTTTCTTTAACCCTGTTGGCCCAGGGAGCATGCGTGCCTGCCTGAAGCAGATACCGCGTACACTTAGCATGAATGCATGCCTATGCACTATGTGACAAGCACAAGTACCCGCGGCGCGTTTGGTGCCTGCCTGCCGATGTTGAGGCACGGCTGACTTCCCATGGCAAGGACCCGGCCTGTAAGTGGTGGGCCCCGCACCGGCGGCGCATGCGCACGCGCCAGGTCGACGGCCGCGGCGAAGTCGCTGAGCTGGGCGCAGGCATCCACAGCGCGGTCGGCGCGCCCTGCCTGTGTGCCAGGCATGCGCGTAATGTTTGCCGTTACCCCTTTTCCAGTACAAGACCTGCTGCCATGTGTCCAGAGCGTTGCTCAACTCCTCACGCTAGACTAGAGTGTCAGGCCCCCAGGCGCAGCAGCAGCAGGGCCTGCCGGCCCCGTCAACATGCACTCACCTGTGGCAACGTGCAGACAGAGCCAGCCGCGCCTGCACGAAGGCTGCGGCGGCCTCGGCCGCCAGGCCGGCGCTCTGCAGCCAGGCGCCCAGCCGCTGCAGCAGCGGCGCGCCGGGCGGCAGCGCGCCGCAGAGCCGGCCCAGGCCGTCCCAGTCGCCGCCCGCGAACAGCGCGGCCGCCAGCCGCTCGTGCGCGCCCGTCGCGCGGTACAGCGCTGCCGCCTGCGCGCGCGCGCGCGCCGGGCTTGCTGCAGGGCTATGCCACA
>JAABUV010006320.1_pt1 | contig 12969 bp, 18 predicted proteins | sample 5559971 | NCBI WGS metagenome assembly JAABUV01 (sample SAMN10711881, study PRJNA513362) | rock metagenome | isolation source: Antarctica rocks | place: Antarctica: Victoria Land, Knobhead nord | collected 2015-12-19
TCTGCCTACCGGAGTTCTCCCACTCCTGCACGACAGAGTCCGCCCAGAACTGCTCTTCGAGTTCGCCCAGATGCTCATGGATCGCCTCACGGACGTAGAACGTCTTCGACCGTCCGGTGCGTCGCGCTAGTGCTTCGAGCCTGGCCTCATCCTCGGGCGTGAGTCTGATCGAGATTGCCATGGAAACCACCTCCTGTGATACAAGTATCGCACGCGGTGCGCCATACCGCTACCAGAGTCGTCGGGACGGTTGACGAGCTGGGTACACGCCGTCCCGGTTGCCGATCCCTTGCGATCGCGGACCTGTCCGTTCAGTGGTGGGTGAACAGCGCCGGATCGAAGGACTGGGTACCACCGTCGACGGTCCATAGGGCCGCGAGCGGCATCAGGTCGGTGATCAGGACGCTGCGCACGCTGTGCTCGGTCGGCAGGATGACGCGGATGCCCGGGTAGTAGTCGAAGAGGACCTGCCGGTCGCGCCCGCACGGACCCACCGGGCCGCGGCCGTAGTTGCCGACGGCCACGATGGTCTTAATGTCGCGCGCACCGCCGGCGCGTGCAGCGCCAAGAGCCACGAGCTCAGCGCACGGGCCACCAGTGAAGTGGTAGAGATTCACACCCGAGAACATGCGACCGTCCGCAGCGCGGACCGCCGCCCCCATGGTGTGCACCCCATCCTGGTCAGGATCAGCGTCCGTGTTGGCGTCGATCGTCGACCGTGCCAGCTCCACGAGCTGCCAATCGTCATCGGTCAGCTCGCGGGAAGAAGCAGGCAACGTCATGACCCCACGATGGCATGCCAGGCGGCGAACGGCTGGAATTGCCCCGGTCCCGGTTGTCCTGATCCGTTTCAGTCGGGGATCGACAAGTGACACAAGATCACCTCGGTCGAGGAGTCGGAATCGTCGCCGCAAGCCGTTCGTCATCTGAGACGGCGGTCGGTAGACAGCCTCAGCTCTTGGAGCCGACCTCTATGTCGCCGAGGGTCTCGACCCACTCAACAAATTGACGTGCCCTACTTTGGCCGCGTTCCCGTTGCCGCGATTTGAAGATCGCCCAAGGAGACCACTTGGTCATGTAGGAGCGTCACCGAGTTCGGGTCGTGATGCTTGGCGTGGTCAATGGGTGCGGGTTGGCCATCGATGGTGACGGTCTGTCTTTCACGGTTGAGCAATGCGCCGGGGAATCCAAGTTAGGGGCGTTGAGAACGAGCCTGGTGAAGACGTCGCGGGCGACGTGTGCGGTGAGCCTAAGCCCATCGTCGGGGTCAATCAGCTTGGCAGACGGACCCTCTCAGCCCGCCGACTACAGACAGAGCAGTCTCGGTTACGGATCGGGCTGCGGGACGAGCTACTCGTCCAGACGTCGGTAGACGCTGCCTCGGGATCCGACTCGAAGTACGAGGATGACAAGAGCATCGTCGCGTATGTCGTAGATGACGCGGTAGCCGCCGATGCGGATGCGCCGCCACCCGGGCGAGCCGGTCAACGTCACCGAACCGGGAGGCCGAGGCTCGGCGCCGAGAGCTGTGACCGCCTCGATGACCCGCCGGCGGACGGTCGGGTCAAGCTTGCGGATCTCCTTGCGGGCTGAGGGCTTCCACTCGATCGTGTAGCTCACGCGCTACGGGACGTTCGCGCCTCGTCAGCCACGAGATCGGCAAGCACCTGCGCGTGGGGCACGTTCGGGCCGCTCTCGGCGGCCGCCGCGCGGGCGGCCGCCAGATCAGCGGCATCCTCGGCGTCCTCAAGGTCGTGGAGCACAGCGATCGGTACCAGCGCGGCAACGGGCCGGCCATGACGGGTGAGAACGATGCGTTCGTCGCTGTACGCGGCGCGGTTGACCAGCTCGCCAAGCTGGTCGCGGGCTTCCGTCACCCCGATTTCAGTCATCTCTGCAGACTACCCGTTCCGTACGGTAGAGAGAGCCTTGGGAGCGTCGCGGAGCAGGATCGCTCAGCGGAGCGCCGACAAATCACGACGGTTGCCGATAGTCGTCCAGTTTCGTCGTGTTCTTGTTGCGGTGTCGTGTGCGCAGCAATGCAGCGGTGACCAGAAGTCCCCAGACGAGGAACCACGGGTCCCAGAGATAGGCGTGCCAGGCCAAAGCTCGGTGATCGGCCGATGTGGAGGCAGCGATGACCCCGAGCTGCACCATGAGCCCTACGGTGGTCAGTACCAGACCGTAGATAACCAACACGGCAGCTTCGATCCACGTCAGCACCACGACGGGCCGCTGCCACCTCATACCGCCCAGGCGGTAGATCGCCAGTAGCGGCAGGACCGCGGCAATCACCTTCAGGACGACCGCTGCCCACAACGCCAGGACCACGACCAGGTCACCGGCTCGACCGCCACGCTCCAGCGACCCACCGACGGTGTCCAACAAGGTTGTGCCGCCCAGGCCCCAGTAGACACTCAAGGCGGCATACAGCAGCCCCAGAAGCATTCCGGCCAGTGCAAGTCTGAGACCGCTCGGATTCGGCCGGGCCCGATCCGTAGCGTCGAGCCTGCTGGAGGTCACGGATCAAGTGTGCGTCCACCGCTCCGATCACACATCGGGGATGACCCTGACAGTGCCCGTCCGGTGTCTATTCACCCATTTGGGCAGCGCCGACCTCGTCCGTCGACGTCCCGCACGACGATCTGCCACCGGACGGTCGAGACTGTTCGTGCTCAGTCGACGATCATGACCTAGACACCAATGGTTTCGTAGGTGACTTTGGCCCGTGCGTCACGAGTCGCGAGAGCGCAATTGTGCTCTACGGCGGCCAGGGCCACGAGCGCGATCGGGGAGGTCAACGCCGTCCGGAGTCGATGAGTCCGAAGACGACGTCGTCATCGATTGTCGTCTCGCCGGTTGCGACGAGCGCGCCGGACTCGTCGACCAGCCGAGCTGTGCGGCCGGTCGGAACGAGTTGGAGGCCGCTGCCGTAGCGGGAGATGTCCACGGTGGATCCGGCTCGAAGTCCCAGGGCATCGCGCAGCGCCTTCGGGACGACGATGCGTCCGACCGCATCGAGAGTCGCATCCATAGGGATTACGTTACCAGTTGTCTCCCAGCGCAGGGCGCCGCCGCCCGGCGCCCAGGAACGGGGTGGGCACCTGACCCAGGCCGTCCCGCAGACGATCGTCTTGAGCGACATCGATGATCGCCATCTCCGGTCGCTCCTCTGAACGTTGCTAGTAATGTTGCGGGCCAGCGAAGGGGACGATGGTGTTGGACATACCGGCCGCGCAGAAGGCACAGGTTGAGCTCCGGCTGGCCAGCGACATCATTGCCTGGCTCACGACCGTGCGGCCGAGCGGGAGGCCCGACACTGTCCCAGTATGGTTCGTTTGGAAGGACTCGGTGTTCGTGATCTACAGCCAGCCGAACAAGCTGAAGCTGCGGAACCTCGAGAACAATCCCCAGGTGAGTATCGCCATCGATGACACCAAGGGTGGCGATGATGTCGTGCGCTTCGAGGGGACGGCAAAGGTCGTGGACAGCCATCCGGCCTCGGATCTGACGGCGTTCGCGGCTAACTTCTCGGTGCCAGTCATCGTGACACCGACGAAGTACCGGCGATGGGTTTGAGATCGTTACCGGCCGGGTGTCGGACGCTCTGAGGCACGTTCTGCCCGACGGGCTCATGCTCGCTCTAATCGGTGCAAGGGTGCTCCGGTAGACGATCGACAAGTGACACAAGATCACCTCGGTCGAGGAGTCGGAATCGTCGCCGCAAGCCGTTCCTCTTGCGGGAACGGCGTGATGTCTTGCAGAGAGCCTTACGCGTGGTGTGTGGGGCGGCGCAGTAGGGGGATGAGTAGCCCGAGGGCGCAGAGTTGGACGGTTCCGACAAATATGACGACGAGGTAGGGGCCGTGTTCGTAGAGCAGCCCGATGATCGTTGCGCCGGCGAGCCATGCCAGCCCGTAGACGGCGGTGAAGGTGCCGTAGCCGCCGCCGCGGCGGTGGGGTGGGACGAGATCGGCGACGGCGGCGCGCAGGGTGGAGTCGTGGATGCCCATGCCGGCGCCCCACACCGCGGCGCCGGCGATCAGCAGACCGGTGTTGGTGGAGAAGGACAGCAGCGGCACGGCGGCGGCCAGGGGTGGCAGGGCGAGGAGGCCGCGTAGCCCGGTTCGGTCGTAGATGCGGCCGAACCCGACCGCGGCGAGGGAGGCGGTGGCCATGGCCAGTGCGTACAGGGCGGGGACCAGGAAGGTTGAGATCAGGTGTCGGGAGGTGAGGTGGTAGGCGAGCACCGCCCAGGTGGAGAACCCGAGCATGGTGGTCGCGGAGAACGCCGCGTAGTGCCAGAACGCGGCCGGGAGCCGGGTGTCGAGGCGCAACTTCTTCTTCTCGACGACCTGGGCGGCTGGTTCCCAAGTGGTGGGGTCCGGGGCGAGTCGTTGGAGCCGGGTGAGGGCGAGTAGCGCGAGTGCGCCGGGGATGGCGAGGAGGGCGAAGCCAAGTCGGTACTGGCCGCCGAGGGCGAGGGTGAGGGTGATCAGCAGCGGCCCGGTCATGGCGCCGATTTGGTCGAGGGCGGTGTGCAGGCCGAAGGCGTAACCCCGGCCCATCTTGGTCGAGGCGTGCGCGAGCATGGCGTCGCGTGCGGGGGTGCGGATGGCTTTGCCGACTCGTTCGCCGTTGTAGAGCAGTCCGGCGGCGGGCAGGCTGCCTGTGACCGCGAGCAGCGGGACGCAGACCGCGGTCAGGGCGTATCCGAGCATGGTCTGGGGCCAGGGTTTCCCGAGCCGGTCTGCGAGCGTCCCGGTGCCCAGGCGCAGCACCAGCGCGGCGGCTTCGCCCGCGCCGGTGATCAGGCCGACGGCGGCTGCGGACGCGCCGAGGGAGCCGAGGTAGGGCCCGATGATGGAGCGGGCGCCCTCGTAGACGACGTCGGCGAGGGCCGAGACGATGCCGAAGCCGACGATGAACCGGATCGGGCTGATCCGGTTCGCGTCGCCGACGGGCCGGTCCGACGCGGCGTTGGGTGGGGTGTGCTGCTCGCCGCTCACGCGCTGGCCGTGGTCCTAGAGGTGTCGGGCGCGGTAGGTGGTGTGGGCGAGCTCGAACAGCGACTCGGTGTCGTGCATCGCGACCGCGACCGCGATGGTGGTGGCGGCGAGCAGCCCGAGGGGCAGCGCGAGCCGCCACACGGCTAGGCGTGGTGCGGGCGCACGCAGGGCACGGACCCGGTCAGCGACGTCGGTGGCGGCCGCGGCGAGGACAGCGGTGGCGGAGGGAGGGGGGGTGCTGGTGGCGGCGCGGGTGAGGGCGTCGGCGACGGTGTCGCGTCGACACATGTGGGCGGCGTCCTCATCAGCCCACCGCTCGCAGCTGCGCTCGACGGCGGCGGGGAACCGGCCGAGCAGCGGGTTGACCGCAGCGCTGAGGTGGGCGGTGCTGTGGTGCAGGTGGTGGTGGTGGTCGAGGTGGGCCCGTTCGTGGGCCAGCACGGCGCGACGCTCGGTGGCGTCGAGTCTGCGCAGCAGTCCGGTTGTGACCACGATGCGGCCGGGCCGACCGGGTACCGCGAAGGCCTGCGGCTGGGCCGTGTCGATGACGCTGAGCTCGCTGCCGGTGTCCGGGAGTGCGTGGGCGAGGCGGTGAGCATCGAGCACCGCGGTCGACCGGCGGACCGCGACGTGCAGGACGCGGGCAGCGGCAAACGCGACGGCGACTGTGGCGAGGAGGCCGATCGGGGTGGAGACAGTGTCGCCGGTGTGCAGGACGGTGTCCGACCATTGCGCGCGCGCCGCCAGTATCGGCGCTTGGGCCACGTACTGGAACGCGAGCAGCGCCAGCGACGCGGTGGAGCCGGCGGCGGCGAGCAGTCCACCACCGGAGAGCAGCCACGTGGCCACCGGCGGAGGCAGGCGACGGGCCAGTACCGGGGCGGCGAGGCCGAACGCGGCGGTGATCAGCAGTGGGAGGTACACCGGCGCCACCATCACTGGCCGCCCCCTCGGCCACCGCGGCGGTCATCACGGCGCAGCAGCTGGGCGAGGGTCGCTTCGTCCTCCGGGGTGAGCGCGCGCAGGAAACGGCTCAGCACCGTGGCATGGTCCCCGCCCTTGTCCAGCATGGCCCGCATCCGGTCGGCGGCCAGCCCGGGCTCGTCGAGGACCGGGGTGTAGGAGTGCGCGCGGCCGGTCCGTTCTCGGCGCACCGCCCCCTTGGTGTGCAGGCGGACCAAGATGGTCTGCACCGTGTTGTACGCCAGCTCGTCTCCGAGGGCGTCCGCGACGTTCCCGGCGGTCAGCGGCCGGTCGGCGGCCCACAGCGCCGCCAGCACCTCCGACTCCAGGCCGCCCCTCGCGCGCCGCATCATCCCTCGATCCCTCGTCCTGGTCCGGCAAGCCCAGCGGCCTGCCCCACCCGCACCCGCCGCGGGGGGGTGTGGCCCCACCACAGTTCTCCTACATGGTAGTAGGTGTAGCCTCCTACGTGTATGTAGGAGGCTGGGTGGAGGGTGTGACGGTGAACATCGACGACGGGGTGCTGGGGGTGTCCGCAGTGCCGGGCGGTCGCTGGACGCGACTGGCGCGGCACGGAATGCGGCGGGGGATGACGATCCCGTTCACGCCGCGAGCACTGACTCATCCCGCTGCGACGACGAGCGGCGACCCGCGGTGACCTCAACTCTGGCCGAGTCCTACCTCGGGGACGCCGGGGACTTCCTGTTGATCAACCGGTTCGCCGCCCGCACCGGCTGGTTGCACGCCGCCATGACCGGCTACGCCGCCACCTACGGCCTCGTGGTGCTGGTCGTGCTGCTCCTCGTCGGCTGGTGGCTGGCCCGACGAAGCGGTGAGCTGCGGGCGATGGCGGCCCTGGCCTGGGCGGGGCTGGGCACGCTGGTCGCGGTCGGGGTCAACCAGCCGATCGTCAACGCGGTCGCGGAGAAGCGGCCCTACGCCAGCATCCCGGACACCTTGTTGCTCGTCGGCCGCTCAGCGGACTACGGCTTCCCCTCCGACCACGCCGTCATGGCCGGGGCCGTCGCCACCGGGTTGTGTTACGTCAACCGCCGCCTCGGCGTCACGGCCTGGGCCGCGGCGGTGCTGCTGGCGTTTGCCCGCGTCTACGTCGGAGCCCACTACCCACACGACGTCGTCGCCGGACTCGTCGTCGGCGCGGCCGTCGTCGTCCTCGGCCAGTTCCTCGCCCGCCCGATCCTGACCTGGCTGCTCACCCGGCTCGCCCGCACGCCGCTGCGGCCGCTGCTCGTCGCCGGCCGGGGCGAGCCGACCACAACGGCCACCGATGCGCCCGCCGGGTCGCCCGGAGCCACCGTCGCCCGCGGGGTCGGGCACCGCGGTGGCAGTGGACGCGCACGACGAGACGGTCGGCTAGAGGTCCCACGATGACAAGCCTCGTCGACAAGCTGTTCGGCCTCAACGCGGTGCTCGTCTACATCGTCGTGTCCCTGCTCGTCTTCGCCGAGGACGCGCTGTTCGTCGGCTTCGTGCTGCCCGGTGAGACCGCCGCCGTGCTCGGTGGCGTGATCGCCAGCCAAGGCCGCGTCCACCTGTGGCTGGTGATCGCGTTGGTCGTCGTTGCCGCCATCCTCGGTGACACCGTGGGCTATGAGGTAGGCCGGCACCTCGGGCCCCGCATCCTTGCCCTGCGCATCCTGGACAAGCGCCGCCGCCGCCTCGACGACGCCCAGGACTTCCTCCAGCGCCGTGGCGGGTGGGCGGTGTTCCTCGGCCGGTTCGTGGCCTTCTTCCGCGCCGTCATGCCCGCCCTCGCCGGCACCTCCCGCATGCCCTACCGACGATTCCTGGCCTTTAACGCCGCGGGTGGTCTGGTCTGGGGAACCGGGTTCGTCCTGCTCGGGTTCGTGGCCGGCGACTCCTACAAGGCCGTCGAGAGATCGGTTGGCCGAGTAGCCGCCCTCGTCGTGCTCGGCATCCTCCTGGCTGCGATCGTGGTGTGGCGCATCCGCACCCATCGAACCGAGTCAGCTCGAGAACACCAACGCCCACGCGAGCATGGGGCCTCCGACGGTGACCGGTAGACGATCCTTTACCGGACAAGACCCGTCGTCCCGCGCAGCGGCGAGCGGCTCGTCAGACTCGGCGCGGCGGAAATTCGCTTTGATCCCGCCGCAGTTGCGGTCATTCGATGGAACGTGCGAACACGACGCGATCGAGTCCCGGCCCGTCGTAGTCCTCGTGGATCGAGACGCCATCAACGAATCCACCACCCGCCGCGACGGCGAAGCCAATCCCGGTGTGGAAGGCGATCGAGATCTTGTTGCCCGGACTCGTGATGCACTCCACCGTGACAGCCCCGCGAGCGCGAGCCTTCGGCATCCTCGACCACGATGCTGGTGTCAGCGAAGTGCTGCAGGAACAGCCGCGGCAGCAACGCCGCCCGCAGCTGGGCGCCCGCCGATCCCCCGAGCTCGCCCCACCAGGTCTCAGCCGCAGCGATGACCCGCGGGTGGTGCGTTGGACTGGCCGCCGGCTCTTCAGACTCGATGGAAGCTCGTCCCTCACGATCGAGTCTCGCACCCGGCATGACGAAACCGAGACGTCCCAGATCCGGTCGACACGTCGACGGGCAGGTTGTCGGCGGCGGCGGCAGAGGCGCGGGCGAGGACGTAGAGCCACGGTTCGTGGCGTCCGACGATGTGGTCGAGGCGATGCACGGACCATCCCGCGCGGGTGAGGACGTCACGTAGGGCAGCCTCGCGCCAGTAGGTGAAGTGGCGGGGCTGGTCGAGCTTGGCGGTGGTCCACGCCGCGCCGTCGCCCTCCTTCACGGTGAAGCCCAGGGTGCCTTCGTCGGTGACGGCGCGGCGGGCGCGGAGCAGCACGGTCTCGAGCTGGGGGCGGTCGAGGTGGAGCAGGACGGCGTTGGCCAGGACCCCGTCGTAGGGGCCGCCGAGGTCGCCGGTCCGCATGTCGAGCAACCGGGCGTCATGGCCGGCCGCGCGCAGCCGTGTGAGGAACGCGGGGGTGGCGTCGCTGCGGGTGACCTGCAGGGCCTGCGCCTCCAGATGCAGGGCGTCCCAACCGGGTCCGCTGCCCAACTCGAGGACGTGCCCTGCACCGACGAGACCGGCGAACCGGTCAAGGTACTGCACCATCGCCGCGCCGGGCGGGGAACTGGTCTCGAGGTAGCGCTCAGCCGCCGACTCGTAGCTGGCGAGGGTGAGGTCTTCCTCGCGCGAACCAGGACCATGGCCCGGTTGCGCGCTCGCGCCGAGGTAGGTGGCGTGCCCCTCGCGCACGAGGTCACCGTCGAAGGTGAGGACTTCGCAGACCTGCCCGCCGGCCTGATTGCGGTAGTTCAGCACCAGGGTGTCGATGCCGGCGTAGACACCGTCGATCTCGAAGCGCAGGTCGGGAACCCGCTCGAGCGCGAGCGTCCAGTAGCGGCGAAGCGCGTCCTTGCCGCGCACAACGCCGCCGGTCTCGGGCAGGGCACGCGCCGCGACCGGCGTTGTGAAGACGACGTCGTCGGCGAAGTGAGCGAGCACAGCCTCGAGGTCGTGAGCGTTGAACGCGGCGAGCCAGGCCGCGGCGAAGGCCTCAGGGTCCGGGGTCACCACAGCCGGATCGTGCCCGCCGCCGCGCGGCCTGACAACCAGGCAGTGCAGTCGGCACCAGACCACAGCCCGGGCAACCCGCATCGTCAACCACGGCTTGACAGTCTCGCTCTTGAATGACTCAGTCAGCGCGTCAGGCAATCCCGACGGCGACGGTGATGCGTCGGCGAATGCTCGCCAACTGATCAGCAGTGATACGAGAAGCGGTGGGGCTGACGCGCCGCACCGACACGGTGGTGACGTGATGAGCCAACGCCCAACACGTCGTTTCAGCTCCGTTTTCCTCGGTCGGCGCGATTCGCTCGGCGAACGACCTGTGGGCGAGACCCTCGTCTCGGGTCAAGGGAACCACGAGCGCGTTGGGATACTCGTCCGGGAACAGCTCATGATCCTCGACGATCACCGCCGGACGTCGCCTGCTTGGCTCTTTGGGCTGCGCGCCGCCGCGCCAGTCCACGACGACGATGCTGCCGGCCGGGTGGCGGCTCACGGAAGATCGGTCAGTGGTGTGATCTCATCGAGTTCGGCACGGGCCTCAGGGTGCACGGCCAGGTGAGCCACCACGCGATCTCCATCCGCCCGTATCGCCGCTCGCCGCACCCGTCGTGCCTCAGCCTCGGCCAGCTCCCGAATGAACGCGCTCAGCCCCTTCCCCTGCCCCCGAGCTGCCGCCTCCAGGGCCGCCCGGTCATCCGCGTCCAGCCGAATCGTCAGCGTCTCAGCCATACACGTTAGCGTAGCACAGTGAGGTTACATAGTGACGTGAACAGTGACGTGACACAGCGGCCTGCGTACCGCAGGGTGATCGGCTACGGATCGCGCGGTGCGCTTCGCTGCGCCAGTCACGCGGAGGCCCGTGGCGTGAATACTCATACCTTTGACCCGGCAGCCGATGATCCGTGCCGTCGGCACTGTTGCCAACCATGTTGTGCATGGTTACTATTCGACGTAGACAGCGTTAACAACCATGTATAAATCTAGCGACGAGGCCGCGCGCATGATTTTTCAGACCCCCACCCTGGGCGCAGAGGAGGTCAACGCGCTCGAATGGATCGACAAGCTACGCAGCGATCTGCGCTACTACGTGGCCGAGCCACGTCGATGGGTGGGGTCCGTACGCCGTGTGCTGTCCGCCCGCGCGCTCCAGGGATCGAACAGCATCGAGGGTTACAACGTTTCGGTGGAAGATGCAATTGCGGCCGTGGGAGGCGAGGAGCCGGAAGAGGCCGTGCTGGTCAACCGCCAGGCTGTTCTCGGGTACAGACGTGCGATGTCGTATGTCATTCAGCTATCTAACGATGAACAGTTCGAGTACGTGCCCGCACTGATCCGCAGCCTGCACTTCATGATGACCGAGTACTCACTGGATGCCGGCCCAGGCCTGTGGCGATCCGGACCCATCTGGGTCCGTAACGACGCTTCCGGTGATGTGGTCTACGAAGGCCCCTCCAACGACGACGTACCTCAATTGGTGGCCGAGCTTGTGGCACAGCTGGGTGTGGACGTTGATATGCCCGCCATGGTGCGGGCAGCAATGGCGCATCTCAACCTGGTGATGATCCATCCCTTCCGGGATGGCAACGGACGCATGGCGCGCTGCCTGCAAACGCTTGTTCTGGCACGCGAGCAGATCCTCGCCCAGGAGCTGTGTAGTATCGAAGAATACCTGGGGCGAAACACCGACGCTTACTGTCGAATCCTCGCGGAGGTGGGACAGGGGAAGTGGCAACCGGCAGGAGACGCCAGACCGTGGGTCCGCTTCTGTCTGAGCGCCCATTACATACAAGCCGCGTGCGTGCTCAGGCGTATCCGCGAGTCCGAGCTGATCTGGCGCGAGCTGGACAAGATGCGCCAAGCGCATAAGCTTCACGAGCGCACACTTGCTGGTCTGTTTGATGTCGCGATAGGGTTGCGTGTGAAGAACGGCAGTTACCGAACCGTTTTGCGGCAGTGGGATGAGGAAATCTCGATACAGGTCGCAACGACTGACCTCCGCGCCATGGTCCAAGCTGGCCTCGTGCGGCAACACGGCCATAAGCGCGGCACCTACTACACCGCCTCTGCTGCCGTGGGCGAAATTGCCGCACGCATCCGCAGCGAGCGGAAGGCGATCACCGCCGCAGATCTTTTCACCCCTCGGGGCGCTGCGACCACCGAGCCGCAGCTTCCGTTTGAGCGATGATGCGCTGTTGCTTCGGTGGTGGCTTTGCGCGCTCGCGCCGGGCCACCCTTGAGGCCCCCCTTCCGCCTGAGCGCGACGGCCGCAGGGTCCGCACAGTCGTCGGGCAGGCACCACTGCGGCCCAGCCACCTACCACCGCACGATCGACCCCACCACCACGCACACCACGACGCCGGCAGCACCCCGACGGCACCGGCTTTGGGCTGATCAACGGGGTGAGGCATTGCCACGAACAGTGACGGTGTGCGAACGTTATTCGCGCAATGCTGTCGCGTCCGGGGTATCGGGCCCCACGTCAAGCACCACCGTCGAGGGGAACGACATGGCTGGTCCGGGGACCGAGGAGGACGCTCGCCTGCGTTCGGCCGACCCCGTGGCGCCTCCTCGGGCACGGATGGTCCCCTTTCGGTTGCCCGCCGCCCGACCGAAGCGGGTTGAGCCCATCAGGCCCCCGCTGCCGGTCAAGGTGGTGCACGAGAGCAAGCGGTGGCAGCGGCCTTACCAACGGCGGCTGCTGATCACCGACGTGGTGGTGGTGGCGGTCGCCATGGTGCGCTTCGCCCACTTCGATTCGTGATCACGGCCATCCTCGCCGTCGCCGCGGCCTTCCTGCTCTCCGGTACCGCGTCGGCGCAGGGCACCTACCCACCAAGCCAGCCGACGGCCAGTGCGAGCGCGACCACGGTCGTGGAGGGGAACTCGCTCACGGTCACCGGGTCCGGGCTCACTCCTGGTGACCAGATAACGGCCACCGTCACCCCGGGCGGAAGGTCTCTCGGCACCAAGACCGTCGGTGCCAACGGAGTCGTGTCGTTCACGTTCAGCACCGCCGGTTTCGGGCCCGGTAACTTCACCGTCAGGCTCACCTCGCCCCTGGGCGTGTCGCTGTCCGTGCCCTTCACGGTGGTCTCCGCCTCGCCCGCCGGCTTCGCCTCCGGGCCACCCAGCGGAGGCTCGAGTGGCTCCGGTCTGGCCTTCACCGGTGCCGCCGCCGTGATCCCGATCTCGATCGCCGGTCTTGCCCTCGTCGGCCTCGGCGCCGGGGCGGTCATTGTGTCCCGTCGTCGCCAGTCGGGTGCCGCGAGCTGAGGCTCGGCCCCGCAACTGCTAGTGTAGTGTCTTGTAAATAAGTGTGGATTGCGGTAGGGTGGTGTATGCGCTTGCCTACCGCCCCGATGCCCTTGTCCGACAGCCAGCGAGAGGTGCTCGCGAAGCTGTCCAGATCACGAACG
>JAABUV010006326.1_pt1 | contig 12961 bp, 22 predicted proteins | sample 5559971 | NCBI WGS metagenome assembly JAABUV01 (sample SAMN10711881, study PRJNA513362) | rock metagenome | isolation source: Antarctica rocks | place: Antarctica: Victoria Land, Knobhead nord | collected 2015-12-19
AGCCGCAGGCGCCGCCGGCGCGCCGGGCGGCGCGTTGGGGCCCGGCGCAGGGGCACCCGGGCCTGCGGCGGGCGCAGGTGCGGGGGCGGCGGCAGGTTCGCCTGCGACCGGCGTCGGCCTGGGGCAGGCGCGCCTGACCGGGGCGGCGCAGGGCCTGGCGCCGCCGCCGGGCGGCGCAGGAGCCCAGGGCTCTGCAGAACGCGCCGTCGCCGCGGGCGGCAACGGCGCGATGGTCGGCACGCGCTTCAACGTCGGCGTGCTGCAGCAGCACGCCTCCGCGGTTGCCGCGTGCACGCCCAGCACGGCGTGCGAGCCGGCGTACGCGCGCGAGGCGGCCGCCGTTGTGGATGTGTACGCCGTCTCGCTCTCCGCGCGCGCCATGGGCCTGTGCTCGGGTGCGCATGCCTTGTGGCGACCCTAGGCCTTTGCCAACCCTAACCCTAACCCATTCTGTGGATTTCCAATAGCAGGTTGTGCCTGGCAGCGCGTCCCGGGTTGGCAGCGGTGTGTGTGCACGCGCGGCTGCGCCATGGGCGTGTGCAGCGCGAGCGCTCTGGCTCTCTGCCGCGCCTGGCTCATGCATGCGGGAAAGCAGAGCGCAGCTGCTCCAGACTGCTTGACGCTGCTGCGACTGCAATGTTTATAATTGCACGAGAGTTGCTGCTTTCTGCTCATTTCAAAAACTTCGGAATATTTTCCGTCCCTAAGCCAGCGTCGCGCTGGGCCTGTGGCTGTTGTTATCTCAATGCTCATACGTGCTGCTTGCAGGCACCATCATCAATGCCCCGGGCAGCGGCAACTTCCTGCTGACATCCGGCCACTGCTACACAGGTGGGATCGCACACGCTTTCTTTCCTCACAAAAGGTCAATGGCAGATTGCTGAAATTCTACTTGGTTTTGCCTTGCCCACGGCTGCCCACGAACTGTATGTGATCCCCCATCGAGCCTTTCATGTAGTGGATGTCGCATGAGCGTGTGTGCTAGGATTCCTGGATGGACAGGTTTTCAATTCTGGCGCCCAGACAAGTCAAGCGCCCACACGTGTCTGTGCAGGCGCCCAACAAGTCTGTGCTGCAGGACCTCCGCCATTGGCTGGCCTTCTCAAGTGAGTTTACTGATCAGGGTGCGACCGCGGGCGCGCAGACAAGTCGGTGCTGCAGGACTTCCACTTCTGGCTGGTCATCTTCAACTACGAGGCGCCGTGCGGCAGCGCCGACGCGCCGCCGCTGCGCCACGTGCTGCAGGTGCCGCCTTCTCCCCCCGAGCTCTCTGCCAGCGGGCCGCCGGCCGCCCTTGGGCCCGCGCTTGGACTTTCAATGTGAGTCCAACGCTGGCCCTGAACCCTAAACCCTAAATCTACCCTATGCAGACGCCGCGCGGGCGCCCGGCGCGCAGGGCGTGAAGCTGCGCTTCTTCAACCCGGACGTGGACGTGCTGCTGCTGGAGCTGAGCGCGGCCATACCCTCCTCGTTTCAGCCCTACCGGCTCGGCTGGGACGCGGCCAGCAACGCGCCGCCGGCCGCCGCCGTCGGCATCCATTACCCGCACGGCGCCCCGCGCTCCATCTCCTACACGCAGTGCGCGGGCGGCCCCAGAGCTATCGATCCTTCGAGGACTGAAAGATGGAGCATGTCTTCTGTTTCTGAATATTTTTTTTCTACGCGCCTCTGTTCCAAGGCTCTACCTTCGACCCAGCGAGGCATTGCACAGACGCTCGCCCTGCATCATCCGTGCATGCTTGTCTGTCCTGGAGCGGCAAGCAGCGCTGCATGATGGCATCTCAACGCTATGTGAGATGTGGTCATGTGATGCGTGATTCCTGCTGCGTGCAGGAACATCACAAACGAGTTTGTTCCGCTGCCGTTCCCGCTCGGCGAGGTTCAGCCAACCAACCGGACGCACTTTGCGGTGCGCCGCTGCTGCTCTGGGTGGACGTCAGAGCAGTGCACGCCGAGATGGAATGATTGAGGTCCAATGAACAGGCTGGCAGCTTGCTGCATGCGCGCTTGTCAGCCCTTGCAGAGGCTCTGCGCACACGCACGCGTACGCGCCGCACTCGCAGAGCCGCTGTTGCAGAGCGGGCGTGTGTGCGCCTCCTGAGCGGGCGTGTGTGCGCCTCCCTTTGAGCGCTTCGGGGTGTCCTGCAGCTCAGGCGCCCAGGCGCGCAGGTGTTGTGGACAACAGGCGCCACGATGGGCGGCAGCTCCGGCTCGCCGCTGATTGACGTGGCGACCCGGCGCGTGGTGCGACAAGGCCGCAGCCCAGCCGCCTGTCGAGCCGCATGCGGTGGAGTGCCATGCTCACAGGGCATGGCTGCAGGGCTGTGGCAGCAGAGCGTCCTGCTATATGGTGGTCATGGTGCCTCTCTACACCTCTTGCTACAGTGGTGAAGGCCCCAGTTGTTGTGATGATATCGGAATCGAGGTCCGTCTGGACCTTTGGAGCCCGGCAATTTAATTACAGGGCTGTAGGCGGTTTCTGGACGAACAGGCTCATACAGTTGTCTGGCAGCGCGCTCCCCTGGCATCTGCTGGCCCCGCCGCCGCCTGCCGTCATCAGCGTAATGTACGGCTAGGGTTCTCCAGCCCCACCCTAGCCCCACCCCGCAACAGGCGCCCCGGGCCGCGCCAGGTGGGCGTGCTGACTGGCGGCTTCTCCAGCTGCGCCACCCCCAACCTGCCGGACTACTACGGCCGCATGTCCCAGGCGCGCGCCCCACCCTAACTCTCCATGTCGGCGGGCTGGGCGCTGGCGCCGCGGGGCTCGCAGCGCAAGCAAACCGCGCCGCACCAGACGGCGGCGATGGTGGAAGCAGCCGCTGGCTGCTGACAGGCACATATACTGTTTCTGGCCTTTGCTTTCGAGTGCGTGCCCGCGCGCCAGCCGCGCAGTCGCTTGCATGTGGCGCTTACCCGGCCAGCCGCGCCAGATGTGCAGCACAGTGTCGTGCGGCCGACGCTGCTTGGCTATCACGCGCGCCTGTGCACACAGCCGTGTGTGTCAAGCTGCACCGCTTGTTTCGGGGACGCTGCTCGGCCGCATCGAGCGCCGCTGCCCTGCAGGCGTACTACGGCGGGCTGCGCCACTTCCTGGGCGAGGACCTGGCGCCGGACGTCGACCGGAGCGCGTGGCCGCAGGGCGGCCCCGCGCCGGCGCCAGCGCCGGGCGCGGGCGCGGCCAGCCCGGCCGCGTTCGCGCCGTCGGCGCCGCCGCGCTTCCGGGACGGGCGCTGGCCGCGGGCGCAGCTGCCGGGTGCGCGCCCTGTGGCAGCGCTGCTGGGTGTGCAGCAGGCGCCGTGAGCGCAGCCACGCCGACAGCGTCGCGGCGCGTCCTGGGCTGCTGGCCCAGTGCGCGTGACGCCTGCTTCCGTCGTGTCACGCCACGGGGGATCGGTGTCTCGACATATGTCTGATCTGGCGGGCGGGCCGGCTCGGGCGCCCCGCCACGCGCTCGCGCCTGCGACGCTGCCGCCCTGGCGCCTGGCACAGCGGTCGGTGCCGGCATGCTCTGCTGTCGCTGTGCAATCCGCTCGCAGCCACACAACAATTGCCATGGGGATGGTGAAACCCTAGCCAGCCCTACGCTGCGGCAGGCATCAACTTCTACCCGTCGCTGGTCGTCTTCACGCCCAACATCACCTCCGCCGAGCTGACCTACTAGTGCGCGACGCGCTCAGCGCGCTGCGGCGCCCGTCATGCTCGTATAACCGGTTATGCGTGCCTCCTGTACGCTGAACCTTGGCGATGCAGCTCTGTATCATTTAAATAACGGGAGCGCTGTCCCTCATGGTAGCAACTTCGAGATATCATATACATAGTTAGGGTACAGGGTAGGGTCGATCGTCAGCGTTGCGTGCTGGGGCATGCGAGGTCATAACCTGTTGGGCGTGCGCAAGCTGGACAGTTTGTAGGTGCTGCATCCGTGCGCGCGTTTGCGCCTCGGCGAGCGCTTGTTCCTCGGGACGCGCAGCCTCACGGAGCGGCCTGAGCCGGGCGAGGTGATTACGGTGACCGTGGCCGTGGAGGACTTGCCCGGCAATGCGGAGAGCTTGGTAGGCCGCGTGGCCACGCGCGCGCGCACCGCCAACTTCGTCGCGGCCGACTTCGGGAAGCAGTTTGTCGGCGTCATCAATGTGACGGGTGCCGGCCCTGGCTCGCACGCGCTAGGGTTTTTTGCTAGGAAATCAGGTGTGCTAGGGGTTTCTTGTGCGGTTTCCGCTACAGATGCTCCAGTAGCATGGGAAGGCCGGGAGAATGCGTGGCTGATGCGCCGCCGCCGATACGGCCGCTGCAAAGCGTTGGACGTATGGAAGCTACCGCTGTGACTTGTCCTGCACATCATGGGCACGCAAATGCCTGGCGTGCTTCTGTCGCTGCCTTTGCGCGCCACGCGCAATTGCTGCAGCTACCGGCGTGCCCTGACCAGGCATGCGGCAGGCATCGGCGCGTCCGTGCCGGGCGGCTTGCAGCGCTTCAGCCTGGCGCTGAACGTGACGAGCAGCGCGCGGCCGGGCGAGGCGCGCGCGACCGCGATCAAGGGCCTCGTGCTCGACGACCCGCGCATGTGGTGGACCAACTACGAGCCAGTCGTCATCACCGCGCTGCCGTACCACGCGCTCGCGCCGGTGCGCGCGCCGCCTGTGCGAGACAGGACAGCTGAGGCTGGGGTCGCCGCCTACAAGGCCCTTATTCACGAATGTACAGAACTACCATAACCCTGTCCAGCAGGACCCTGCTGTCACTCATGTAGCGGCGGCGCAGGACAGGTAGGCGCTGCCACCGGACATGTCACACACCCAACACTAGTCCTATCCAGCAGAGTTCTGCAGCCGCTCACGCGGCGGCGGCGCGCAGGTGGCGTCACCGTCGGGCCGCGCCGTGTTCCAGCTGCGCGGTCTGCCGCGCGGCACGCTCGTGGACCTGGTTGCCTGTGGGCCCAGCGCCGCGGGCGGCACCATGTCCGTATACACCGATGGCGCCTTCCTCTGGTGCGCCGCCGCGGCCCGCCCGGCCGGCCGCGGGCCCGGCCGCTGCATGCCAGGCATGGCATGGGTCTGCGCCTGCGCCCGCAGTGGCCGTGCAGCGCGACCCTGGGCGCTCACGCGCCTGGCCGGAGCTGTGCAGTCCGGGGGCCGGTTGTGCTGCTTGTCGTGGCGCAGTGCTGTGCGACCTGGGTGTGCATGGTGCGACGTGAACGAGCGGCGTGGTGCGCGCAGGACCATCGACCGCGACGGCTACAATGACAGGTGCGCGCCCCTCCCAGCGCGCCGCGCCCCCTGCTCTGTTGACAGAGCCTGCCAAGCTGCCCGCACATCCTTGCATGTGGTTGCAGGTGCCTTGCAGCCAAGGCGTGTGCAGGAAGATGACCTGCCTGTGCCAGTTTCGGCAGTGATGCTTGTTTGCCATGCGCTTCCGAGTGGCGATGCTTGATGTCTTGCTGGTCCAAGGAGCGCGCGTGTATGCGTGGAACATCTGAGCGGCGCTGCGCATGCATGCGCAGGCGCTGCCTGCACGTCCCTGCTGCGCGCCTGCACAGCGGCGTGTTCGACATTGTTTTCAGCGACAGCGTGCGCGGCCCTCCCCTGTCTGCGGCCGCGGGTGCTTGACGCGGTGGTCATCTGAGCGGGCATGGTACATGTTGCTGACGTGTGTACTGTGCTGGCTGTATGCTGTGCTGGCTGCATATGACAGAAGCTGGCAGATTATTCCACACAGGTCTCTGCGCCAGTACATAGGCGACTGTTTGGCTGACACGCAGCACTGCGCTGCGGTGCAGGACGAGCTGGGTGCGGTGTTGCCCATGTCCCTGATCTCAGAGATCTACATCGGCCTGCACCGCAATGCCTCCAGCGCCGCCTGAGTGACAGAAACCCTGGACCTTGCATGGAATCCGCGGCGACCCCTGTATGCTGTTGGAATCCTCTTTTCTTTTCTTTGAACTGCCATTTGGCCCCGCTTTAAGGTGGCGTGCACATTGTCTGTGCGCTGAGTCACAAGTCATGCCAGTGTTAGAAAGGCCGCTTGGCCTGCTGCCCCCAAATTTATACCTCGAGCCGAGCGTCTCTGCTGGCCACGCTTTTGGCGCGGTGCACTGGGTGTCACACTGTGACAGTCACACCACTGAGTTGTTTGTTGCTGTGTATCGTCTGCGTGTGCAGGGGGACAGGGCAGAGGTTGGTCGCAGTGCGTTGGACACCATCCTGAATGTTGCGTTCTGTCAAATTAGCACCAACTCGGGTCCCTACAAACACATGTTGGTGAATGACGTCCACTCAGTTGACCGTTCGCGCTCCAGTGTTGGTGCTGGCATAATGCCACCACCATACTGGCACCCATCGTAGATTAGGCCCAACTTTGCTTATGTAGTGCTGCAGTGTAAACAGAAGGTAGAGCTGAAGAAGTGGTTTCATACCTCTGTATGCAGACAGTATCAACAAGTAGAGGTGTACAAAAGCAGCCTGCCTAAGCAGCGTCTGGAGGCGCGCGCTGCGCGTCAACCTCATGCAGGTCGGCAGATGCGCCCTGCGTGCTCAAGCCTTGACGACTAGGTTCGCCCTGTTCAGCTGCAGTAGGAGGGGCGTTCGCAGCGCCAGCCTCGGGTTCACCAGGTGCGTGTGCGTCCAGCTGTGATGGCTGCGTCTTGAGCTTGCGCCCGGCCGGCTTGGCCTGTGCGATGCCTGTCTGATGTCAGCAGGGACCTGGGCAGCACGGACAGCATGCATGCACATGCTGCACATCACATGACTCAAGAAGCCCAAGCACTCTGCGAGCTCGCTGATCACACAGGCAAGGTGCCTGTGGCAACATATCTGACCAGACTCACTCCACGGCAAGAGCTGCTCATGCGATTAATTCCCTGCATGTGCACATGTGTCATGAGGGCTGAAAACAACTGTGGCCCGTTTCCAGCCTGCGTTGTGCACAGCGTACCCTAACACCTGGCGACATGCCTTGCGCAAAGGTGCTGTGCAACAAGTAAGCATGCGAGGGCACCGGGGCAGCCGGGAGGCCGCGCCTTTTTGCGCGCGGCCCGCTGCTTGGTCAGCTGCGCGAGCACCTGCTCGCGCGAGGGCCGCGCGCGCCGCACCGCATGCGCCCTCATGCGCGCCAGCACCAGGCGCACGCTGTTTGCAGCCGCGCCCGCGTCAAACACGGTTGCAGCCTGCGCCGCTGCCTGCGCAGCCACGCGACATGGCTTGTTATATGACACGTTGCCAGTGAGCGTGTGCACGTAGTGCAGCAGGCTTTCTGTGTATAGCAGGCCTGCTCATAGACAGGCACAGGCATGATTCAGCATATGATGACTGCAGTGGGGCGCTCTCATGCACCAGTGTGCAAAGCATGCACATCCACAAGCAGTACATGTTTGCCCAGTGACACTTTGTCGCGGCGGTGGTTGTGCAATTTGTCACATCGAATAATGGTCGAATAATCGTCGAATAACAACCCAGCCGAGCCTGCGCCAGACCTGCTTGTCCAGCAGGTCGGGGTCGAGCTGCACGAGCGCGGCGGCCAGCTGCTCGCGCATGCAGTCCGCCTCGAACCCATTCTTCTCCATCAGCGCCTCCTCCAGCTCCACATAGTATGCCGCATGCTCCACCATGAACTGGTCACGCAGCGCCTCGGCAAACTCGCCTGCGCGGTGTTCAGCCTGACATTCTGCTGGGTGCATACCTTCGATGTGTTCCCGAGCTACAGCCGCATGCTGGGGTGATCCGCATGGCGACAGATCAGCGGCGGGGGCCAAGCTGGATCCACCGCTTGCACCTTTTTGTATCTGCTCCGTTATGCCGTTATGTAATGAGGTGTGAGCAGAACACGCACCCTGGTTGAACTCACGGTCCTCCTCGAAGAGCTTGCGGTGCTGCACGACCGGGCCCTCCTGGTCCTCGTCCAGCGCCTGTTGAGCATCCCATGTGTGCCAGGGTCATTGATGGCCCATCACTCCCAGCCTTCAAGCAGACACTGTCAAGACATGCCAAGAATTTCAGGGGTAAAGTTCCTGCACATGTTAGACTTAAGAATTGCATCATAAAAAATTATCGTTATTTACGGGCTGCACAGCCGCGCCTGCAGCAGCTCGTCAAAGCGGTCCGGCGACTTGCCGCCGCGCTGGCCGACACGGAAGAAGGCCTCCAGCGCGTCGGCGACTTCCTCCTTCTTCATGGCGCCTGTCTCCGCGCCATGCAGGCTGCGGTCGCACGCGGCCAGGACGCCAGCCAGCTCCTCCTGCGCATGCATCGGCGGCCATGCTTTCCCCTGCTACATGGGCGTGCTGAACTCAAGATGTGGCTGGGTGCAGACTAGCCGCGCTGAACATCGCGTTGTCCGGTCCATGCGCATCGGGGTAGCTGCCAGCTATTTAAGGTCTAGCGTGCATGCGCTGGCGATGCACACCCGGCCGCGGGCCCTCGTGCGCGCGTGCGTGCGCCTGCATTGTCAGACACCGCCAGGAGTGCATGCAGGTGCGCCTGGCCTGTGCGCGCCTGGAGGTCCGTCTGCTGGAAGTAGACGTCCTCCCGGACCTGGCCCTGCAGGATCTTGAGGAACAGCTCGCAGTCCGCGTCCCAGCTGTACTTCCACAGACCGTGCAGCAGGTTGTAGCCCGCCTGCGCGCATGCACAGGCAGCAGCTGCAGGCGAGCATGCACAGGCAGCAGCTGCAGGCGCGCATGCACAGGCAGCAGCCGCAGGCGCGCGATGCTGACTGGTAATTGCTGCTGTGCAGGCCTGGCTGCCATCGCATGTGGCCCTGCAGGCAGACATGGGCAGCAGGGCAGCCGCTGAGCACCTCATGGCGTGCGACCCCAAGCTGATGCGCGAGCGCAGTAAGGTGTCGAGAGCACCCGGTGTGTTAATGTTACGCGCAGGCAGGGACAGATGCAATGTGGTCCTCATTGTGCATGCCGGCGGGTGCAAACCTCGATGACTGCAGACAGGATGCCGATGCGCTTGTGCAGGTAGTGGAAGACAAACTCACACAGCTCGGTCTGCTTGCCAGCCTTGACCTCTGCCTGCTTCTCGCGCCAGATCTCCTTGATGGTCTTCTCCGTGAAGTGCTTGCTCACGAGCTTGTTTCGCACCTGTCGCACCGCAGCGCCGTCACAGGGCACTGGGACGCAGCGCCGTCACTGGGCAACACATAGCTGGCTTGATATGGTCGCGCGTCCCCGTCAAGACTTGCGTGCATCACTCCCGCCATGCATGGCATCTGCGGTTCCAGCAAGTGTGGCTGAATGAGAGGGCAAGCGGCTCGGGCGGCCGCCGGATGCGCGCCTTGCTGGCAGACTTGAACAGCTTGGGGATGTCGGGGCCGCTGCCCATGGGGGGCAGCATCTCCTTCCACTGCCCGTCCTCGCCCGCCGCCAGCATCTCCACATACTCCTGCTCCATGCAGGGCAAGCAGCGAGGCACTGGTGGTGCCCTTGCTCAGCACAGCGTAGTGCTCATTGTCATGGTACCACTGGCAGGGCGCCGCTGCTCAAATATCTTGCCAACCGCCGCTTTGAAGGGCGCAACATGCGTCGCAGCACATACATGCTTGCTTTGATCACTTTGCTATAATGTGCAAAAAGGGAAGTGGAGACAAGTCTGTCTTACCAAACTACATGATGCTAGATGATAGACCAGGCGGTCTGGCTCTGCAGGCGCGGGGCCGAACCAGCACAGGGTTCTTCACTTCAGCGGCGGCCTCCTCCTCGCGGCGGCGCCGGTTGGCCTCGCGCCGTGCATCGGCCTCCTTGGCGGCCTCCGCTGCGGATCGGCCTGATGCCAGGTCTTCATGCAGGATCCTGCATGCGTGGAGAGTCGAACTTCATGCACATTGGTGTCTGAATACGGTTGCGCATGCGCGGGGCGCATTTGCTCATGCCACCAGGCAGTTGGATATGCTAAGATGCAGCAGAGCTCCTTTCCCGCAAGCACACCCATGTCTTGTGCGCCTGTACCGCCTAATCAACCTTTTGTAGGCTGCATTGTGTGAGGAGGTGGTGTGTGGCATGACCTGGCAATTTACGTCCAGTTTCGCTTAATACCAGTGTGTCTCTGCCCGCCTTGTTGAGAGCGCCATGCTACCAACACCCGGTCTCGCATGCATTCTTGAGCTGCAGCAGTTCCGAGTGTGGTGGGGTCGCACCGGATCTCCGCCTCAAGCGCTGCGACGCGCTGCGTGGTGGGCATGAGCGCATCTCCAAGCTCAACAGCCACCGCCTCCACCTCCAGGCCCTGCACGCAATGCACTGCCTGCACCTAGGACAGACAACCAAAGGCAGTCCCGCAAAAGATTTGCTGCAAACGCACAGGTACGGGTGCCAGCATGACGGACACCTGCGCACTGCCTCTGCGGCGATGTGAGTCTCCGCCGCAGAGGACCAACAGCTGAGTGAGGGGACGCTGTGAGCGCGCTGGGCAGGGCGCACCGGCGCAAAGGCCAGCAGGCAGCCGTAGAGGCTGGGGTTGAACTCCCGGCCCCGCTCGGAGCCGCCGGCGAGCATGTCTGCCAGCAGCGTGATGTCGGCGCGGCGCTCGCCGCGAGCCCCCGCCGCGGTCGGGGACCCCGGCGCCGGCGACGCCAACGCGGCGGGCGGCGGGCCAGGCGCCAGGTGGCCTTGCAGCCAGGCCAGCTGCTGTGGCGCCAGGTGATCCGCCAGCGGCCGCAGCGCGCCGCTCGCCAGCGCCTGCGCAGCGCACCTTTTCATCCATGTGCGCGTTCATGCTGTACATTGACTACACACATGCACGCGGCAGTCTAGAGTGTGCCCCTTGAGCCGGGTGAGCGCATGCGGTGCCTGGGGCCCCCTCATAAGGCAGTGGCGCCGCGCAGCGGACGCCTCCAAACGGCACATTGTGCTGCGAGCAAAGATCGCGGCCTTTCCCCCTCTCGTAACTCTGTACTTGGACCTGCAATTCCCAGGCGCTTCTTCAAGTTGACGCAGATTATACGTCCTCACTCAACCACATGTCAAATGAGGTGCGCCTTGCAGCCACCTGCTCGAGCGCGGCGCGTGTCAGCGTGCGCTCTGCCAGCGGCGCGGCCAGGCAGCCGAGCAGCGCTGGCTGCGTCTCCGCCACGCTCTTGCCGCCGGGTCCGGCCTCGCCCACTAGCATGCGCGCGAGCTCCATGGCCGGCCAGTGCCTGCGCGGCAAATGTTTGCAACACAGTCCGGCGCAGCGTGCACCTCGGCAAGGTCAAATGACATGCATGCACGCTCAACATACACCGTAGGAACCACACACGTATTGCTTCACAGGACCTCATGCAACATCTGTTCAGAGTCCAGCCACAGCACACTCAATACTTACTATGATCCACGCGGAGCGCCCTAGCCACTCAATGCACGCACTGCAGCAAGCACCGTCCTCCGCTGACAACAGCTTTCAGACCCCGCAGTCACGGCCGCCGCCGCACCGGAACAGCTGCAGCGCCTGCTCCAGGCGCGCGGCGCCGGCGGGCCCCAGGCGCTGCGCAAGCGGCAGCGCGGCCGACAGGCCCGGCCGCGGCGTCAGCGCGCGCCCGGCGGCCAGCGCCGCGTCGCGCTCGCCCTCGGCCACCTCCGCGCGGCTCTCCAGCTCCACCAGCGCGTCCGCTGCCGCCTCCAGCTCCACCATCTGCGCGCAGCCTGCATGCCTTGACACGCGGCAAGCCAGCTCCAGCGATTCCAAGGGGCCTGCACTCTAGTGGTTGCTGCGCGTGCTCCTGGTCACCTGCGCGCGGCTCTCTCAAGCTCCACTAGGGCCTCGGTGCAATCCCGTATCAGCAAGTCTGTCACTGTCATTGACTGTGGCGCATGATTGCAAATAGCCGTGCGAACACGCTCGAGCATGGAACACGCTTCTTCAGCAGAACTCGACCTGTACTAGCAGACTTGACACCATCGGCCCTGCGCACGGCATGCATGATGCCTTCCTAGGCACCGCGCAATGGGGCTCACCCGGTCATACACGTCACCCAGCTCTAGGCGGCAGCCCTCCAGAGCGTCCTTGAGGAAAGTGTTATGCTGTGTCAGCGCGCTCATGTTGGTCGATGCGGCATCGTCCAAGCCAAGCCCCGGCGCCTGCACAGGCAGTTGGGAATCGGGCTATCACGGCATGTCAGCTGAGCAGTCATACTTGTGCATGGCCGCATGCAAGTGCGTGACAGTGAGCTCCCTTGCACCTCTCATACTTTCGCATGGTGCACCATCACACACCCCATCAGACGCATACTGACAAGTGGCAAACCATGAAAGAGATGTGCTACGAACCTACACAGACAGTGGCTTGCGGTTTACACGCAGTAGCCTTGCAGTAGCCAGGCCAACCCCCGGTGCATACACCGCATAAGTGATCAATCCCAACGCCTAACCCCTACTGGCTGTCAGCTGTCAGACAGACCAGAGCGTACCTGGAGACGGCTCAGCAGGTTGCCAGCAATGGTGGACATGCGGCGCGAGCCGCGCCGCACGTCATCTGACAGGTTTGACACCCGCCGGCGCATGTGGCTCGGGCGTCCACCCTCCCCCGCGAACCCTGCTCCCTCAGAGTCTCCACCCGGGGCGCCTGGCAGCGCGCCGCCAAACGCCGCGGCAGCCTCGCGCGCCGCGGATGCTACTGCGCTGGGCTCCCGCGCTTGCCCGGCCAGCGGCGAGAACATGGAGGAAGAGAATGGCGCAAGTGGCGACCCGCTGCCCTCTTCCAGCGACGCCGAGAAGCGTACCGAGCCGCGCGGCAGCCGCGGTGCAGCCCCTGACGGGTGCGCCGCTCCTGCATGGCCGCACGTGCAAGAAGCGCACAACCTTGGTGCACGCTGCAAAGTCTTTGTGGTTGCAAGACTGCATTCAGCATCCTGGTAACATGCGCCAGAGCACAAGCCGCAACATGGCAAGGATCAGCCTTACTGAGGCACAAGCGTATTCTCGGACAGGCTACCACTGACACGCTGTAGCTATGTGCTCCGCCCCACATGGCTCTCGCGCGCTCACTCA
>JAABUV010006330.1_pt1 | contig 12956 bp, 9 predicted proteins | sample 5559971 | NCBI WGS metagenome assembly JAABUV01 (sample SAMN10711881, study PRJNA513362) | rock metagenome | isolation source: Antarctica rocks | place: Antarctica: Victoria Land, Knobhead nord | collected 2015-12-19
GGGCTGCCGAAGGACTCGGGGCTGATGGGGGCGTCGGGGCCGGGGCATTGGGCGTGGCCGGGACGTTCGAGGGGGCGGGTGCGGCGGGGGCCGGTGCGCCCGGCGGACCGCCTGCCGAGGGCACCGGGACGGGCGTGCCCGCCCCGCCCGACGCGGGTGCCGACCCGGCCTGCGTGTCGATGCTCGGCGTGCGGCTTCCGCCCGGCGCGGCCCCCAAACCCTCGGCGGGAGGCGGGGCGGGGGCAGCCGAGTCCGGTGCCTTTTGTGCCTGCACTTTGGCACCGTCCGGCAGGCCGTACTGGCCCGAAACGGCAATGGATTCGCCCTCGGTCAGGCCGCTGGTGATCTCCACGCGGCCTTCCGCCGTCAGCCCCACGCCGACGGGGACGACGTGGGCCACGCCGTCATCCCCGACCGAGACCACGCTCGGCTTGCCCGTATCCGGGTCGGCCAGAACGGCGGACTGGGGCACCAGGAGGACGTGGTCGCGGCGCTCGGTGAGGATGCGGACGCGGGCCACCGTGTCGTCGCGCAGGAGGTGGCCGGGGTTCGACACCAGGGCAAGGACCGGCACGGTCCCGGTCGCGGCGTCCACGCTGGCGGCGACCGTATCCACCGTCGCACGGAAGGAGCGCCCGCGCAGGCCGCCCACGGAGAACAATACCGACTGGCCCCGGTGGACCTGCGCGGTGGCATCGGCGGGGACGCTGATCCGAAGCTGCAACACGCTCAGGTCGGCGATGACCGCCACCTTGGTGGTCGTGTCCACGGTCTCGCCGACGGTCGCGCCGACCGACGTGATCTGGCCGGCGAGGGGGGCGTGGAGCGTGTACAGGGCGACCTGGGCGCGCGCGGTGGCGAGCGCCCCCAGGGCGTTCCGCACCTGCTGGCGCGCGACCAGGACGTCCTGGCGCTTGACGAAGTCCTGGGTCCCCGCCGCCCGCGCGGCGGACACGGCGGCCTGCTGGCCGGCCACGGTCTGCCGCTGGCCGGCCACGGCCTGCCGCTGGGCGTCGCGCTGGGCCTGGGCGGTGCGGAGCGACAGCGCGGCGGCCTCGACGTCCTTCTGCGGCACCAGGCCGTCGGCGTACAGCGTCCGCTCGCGGTTCAGTGTCTGCCGGGCGTTGAGCAGGGCCGCGTCCGCCCCGGTGAGCGTGGCGTCCGCCCCGGCCAGGGTCGCCCGCGCGTTCTGGAGGCTGGCCTGGGCCTGCAAGACCGACGTGCGGGTCTGGGCGGCCTGCTGGGCGGCGTTGGCCTGGGCCTGCTGGACCTGGACCTGGTTCTGCCCCAGAGTCGCCTGGGCCTGCTGGATCTGCCCCAACAGTTGCCGGACCGACAGGCGGGCGACCGTCTGGCCCTTGGCGACCGTCTGGCCGTAGTGGACCAGCAGCCCGTCCAGCACGCCCGACACGGGCGGGCTGAGGGTGGCCTCGTGGCTCGGCAGGGCCTGGAGTGTGCCCGAAGCCGGCAGCAACCGCTCCAGCGTACCGCGCGTGACGACGCCCACCTGCACAGCCGGCAGGGGCTTGGCGGCCTTGGCCTTGCCCGCCGCGTGGTGCCCGCAGCCGGCGGCAAGGAGCGCGGCGAGGAGCAGAGCCAGAACGGCGAGGTGCGGCGGGCGGGGCGTCTGGCTGTGTGTCAATGGTATGCCGTGTGTCGGGTGTTTTTGCATGGGACTCGCATCTGGTTCGTTGCGTAGGCGATTCGGGTCGATGAACGGCCCGGCTGAACACCGAGAAGTGTGCCCCTCACGGGTTTCCCCGTCCGCCCGCCCCGCCCGCACCCGCGCCCGTGCCGGTCGTGCTGCCGCCCGCCGGGCTGACCCCCGGCCCGCCCGCCCCGGCGGGGCTGGTGCCGCCGTTCCCCGTTGTGCCGTTTCCACCCGCAGGGACGGGCGCGGGGGGGGCGGGGGCCGCGCCGGGGGACAGGCCCACTGCGGGCGGCTCACCTTGCAGGGTGGACTGGAGCGCGCTGCCGGACGCGGCGGCGTCATAGACGCCCTGGGTGTAGGCGATCCGGGCCTGCGTCAGGGCGGCCTGCGCGTTCAAGACTTGCAGCAGCGGGAACAGGCCCTTTTGGTAGCCCTGCACGGTCTTGTCGTAGGTGATCCGGGCGATGTCCAGGGTGACGCGGGCGGCGGCGAGCTGGCGGCGGCGGCTCCGGGCGGTGAGAAAGGCGGCGCTGACGGCGGCCAGGGCGGACCGCCGGGACGTCTGGGCCTGCGCCCTGGCCCCGGCGAGGGCGGCCTCGGCCTCGCGCACCTGTTCCCGGCCCAGCCCGCCGTCGGTCAGCGGCACGGTGACGGCGGCCTGGACCGTGTCCTCGCACGAGAAGCTGGTGACGTCCTTGCTGCGGATGTCGATGGCCTGGAGCGACACGGACGGCTCGCGGTACAGCCGGGCGGCGGCCAGAGAAGACTCGTCGGCGCGGACCGTGGCGTCGGCGGCCTGAATGTCCGGGCTGCGCGCCAGGGCAAACGCGCGCGCCTGCGCCAGGGTGGCCGGCAGGAAGTCGGCGGCGGGCGAGGAGACCTCGGCGATGTCCAGCGGGTCGTCGAGCGGACGGCCCAGCAGGCTGTTGAGCGCCTCGCGGGCGACGTCCAGGTCATTCTCGGCCCCGTCCAGCGCGGCCTGGGCGGCGGCCACGGGCACCTGGGCTTGCAGGACGTCCAGCCGGGCGACGTCGCCCGCCGCCTCGCGCTTGCGGGCATCGGCCAGCGCGCGCCCGTCCTGGTCCAGCGTCTGCTGCGCGACGGCCAGCAGCGCCTGCTTGCGCAGCAGGTCGTAATAGGCGGCGGCGACCTGCCCGGCCAGGGCCAGCCGCGCGGCCCCGAACTGCGCCCGCGCGGACAAAAACTGGTCCTGAGCCGACCGGACCAGAAGGCCCCCCCGCGCGCCCAAAGGCAGCGGCACGGTCAGCGTGTTTTGCAGGGTCCCGAACGTCTCCTGGGCGGGCGGGGGCTGGTAAACACCGGCGCTGGAAAGGGACGCGGTGCTGTTGAAGGTGATCTGGAGCCGGCGGGCGGCCTGGGCCTGGCCGACCCGGGTCTGGGCCTGGGCGAGCGCCTGCCGGGCGGCAGTGACGGCGGGGCTGCCGCCCAGGACGAGGTCGGTGGCCTGCCCCAGCGTCAGCGGGGCACTGGCCGGAGACGGGACCGGCACGGCTGGGGCCGGCGTGGATTGGGCCAAAGCGGGCACGGCCAGGGCGGGGAGCGACGCCAGGAAAACCAGCGGGAGCGTGTGTGTCATACGGTGCTGTTTGTACCCGCTTTAGCCGCGTACAGGAGGCGCGGAGTCTCATCCCGGCCGGTTCTCTCTGTTCCCAGTATACACGCCGGAGATGAAAGCCATGTTAACAACAGATGAGAATCTTCTCATCCGGCATCGGCACAGGGGAGCGTGACCGTGAACCGGCTGCCCTGATTTGGAACGCTCTCGACCATGACGCGACCCCCGTGGGCGCGGGCGATGCTCTGCGCGATCGCCAGGCCCAGGCCGCTGCCGCCGGGGTTCGCGCGCGCCCGGTCGGCCCGGAAGAAGCGGTCGAAGAGGCGCGGCAGGTCGTCGGGGGCGATGCCGATGCCGGTGTCCGCGACCTCCAAGACGGCCTGGGCACCGTCCCGCGCCACGGACACGGACACCGCCCCGCCTCGGGGGGTGTAGGCCAGCGCGTTGCCCACCAGGTTCTGGAGCAGGCGGCGCAGGGCGTCCGGGTCGCCCATGACCCCCGGCCCGGCTTCGGCCCGGCAGGTCAGGCGCAGGCCCGCCTCTTCGGCCTGGGCCGTGAAAGAGGCGGCGACCTCCTGGGCCAGCGTCCCGAGCGGGACGGCCGCGAAGTCAGGGGCGGGCGCGGCGGCGTCGCCACGGGCGAGCAGGGCCAGGCCCTCCACGATGCGCGACAGGCGCAGGGTTTCTTCGAGGCCGCTCCGCAGAGCCTGCTCGTAGTCGGCGGCGGGCCGGGGGCGGGACAGGGCCAGCTCCAGTTCGCCGCGCAGGATGGTCAGCGGCGTTTTGAGTTCATGGGAGGCGTCCTCAGCGAACCGGCGCTGGGCCGAAAAGGCGTCCGACAGGCGCGTCAGCATCCGGTTGAGGGCCTGGACCAGATGGCCGATCTCGCTGTCCGAGGGCGCGCGCGGGCTGAACGGGCCGGGGGCCAGCCGGTCGGCGGTCAGGCCCTCGGCCTCGGCGACGATGCGCCCCATCGGGCGCAGGGCGCGGCCCACCAACAGCCAGCTCCCCACCCCGCTCAGGAGGAGGAACAGCAGGCCGGCCCCGCTCAGGCCAAGGAGCAGGCGCGCGAGCAGGTCTTCGGCGGGGTCCCAGGCCACGGCGGTCAGCAGGACGTCGGGCGTACCGGGGAGCGGAACGCACAGCGCGCGCAGGCGGTCGTCGTCGCCGTCCCCGGCGAAGCACGGGCGATGCGCGGAGGCAGGAAGGCGGAGCAGGACCGCCCGCAGGTCGGGCCGCGCGGCGGTGCCGGGGGAAAGAGCCAGCGTCCGCCCTGTGTCCCGCCGGGCAAGGCGCAGCAGCAGGGCGTCCGCGCCGACGCCGGGCAGCACGGCGGGGGCGAGGTGCGCCCCGGCGACCAAGGCGGCGGGGTCAGGCGGGGCTTCGCCGTCCCCCGCCTCCCCCGCGTCCTTGCCCTCGGCGCGGTCGCCGCCCAGGCCACGCCCGATCTGGGAGGCGGCGTCGGCCAGCGCCCGGTCGGTCTCGCGGACGAGGGAAGCGCGCACCAGGCCGTAGCCCAGCGCCCCCGCCAGCAGCAGGACCAGGGCAACGGCGGCGAGGAACGCCGAGGTGAGCTGGAAGCGGAGCGAGCGCGTCCAGCGCGGAGGACGTATCCAGGGACGGAGGTTGAGCATGGGCCGGTTCCGCTACCCCAGCCGGTATCCGACGTGGCGCAGGGTACGGATCAGGGTCTGGTCCGGGTCCAGCTTGCGGCGCAGGTAGCGGATGTAGACGTCGATGACGTTTGAGCCGTGGTCGAAGTCGAAGCCCCAGACGTGCTGGGCGATCATCGAGCGGGTGACGGGGCGGCGGGCGTTCCGCATCAGGTAGTCCAGCAGGGCGTACTCGCGGGCGCTCAGGTCGGCGCGGCGCTCGCCCCGGACGGCCTGGCGGGTGCGCGAGTCGAGCGAGAGGTCGTCCACGGTCAGCGTGGAGTCCAGGGGCGAGAGTCCGGGGTGGGCGCGGCGCAGCAGGGCGCGGACGCGCGCCAGCAGCTCGTCCAGCGCGAACGGCTTGGGGAGGTAGTCGTCCGCCCCGGCGTCCAGCCCCGCCACCCGGTCTTCCACGGCGTCGCGGGCCGTCACCATCAGGGTAGGCACGTCCAGGCCCGCCGTGCGCACCCGCCGGCACAGGTCCAGCCCGCTCAGGCCGGGCAGGCGGTGGTCCAGGATGAGCAGGTCGTACTCGCCCGTCAGGGCGCGTGTCAGCCCCTCCTCGCCGTCGCCCGCGACCTCGGCGGCGTGGCCTTCCTCTTCCAGCGCGCGGCGCAGAAACGCAGCGACCTTGGCTTCATCCTCGACGACCAGTATCCGCATGGGAGGAGTATACCCACTGGGTACAATAGACGCAGGGCAAAAGACGCAGGGCAAAACAGCCGTGGAGGGTGACTTCGATGGAGGAGATGGGGAACAACCCGGACTGGACGGCGGGGATCGCGGAGCGCAAGATTCAGGACGCCATCGACCAGGGCCTGTTCGACGACCTGCCGGGGCGGGGGCAGCCGCTGGACCTATCGGTGAATCCGTTCGAGCCGCCCGGCATGGGCGCGGTCAACCGGCTGCTGAAGCACAACAAAGTGCTGCCGCCCTGGCTGACTCTGGAGCAGGAGATCGAGGCGTCGCGCGCCCTGGCCCTGGGGACGCTGGCCCGCTGGGAGGCGTCCGCGCCGGGCCTGCGTGGGTCGCCCGAGTTCCCGCGCCTGCGCGCCCTGGCACGGGCGGCGTATGCGCGGCACCTGAAGCAGACCAACGACATGATCCTGAAGTACAACTACTCCAGCCCGTTCGCCTACCGCACCCAGATCCCGTTCATGCAGAAGCGGCGGCTGGCCGAGTTCGACGCGGCCCACGCTTGGGAAGAGACAGAGACATGAACCCCCTCTGGCTGGAGCGCAGCAGCGTCGCCGTCGGCGCGATCTTCCTCGCGCGCATCGTGGGCCGCCTGCGCGGGGCGCGCATCACGCGCACGGCTTTGACGACGCCCCTGGTGGACGCGGCCCTGCTGGAAGCGGCCTTCCAGCCGCGCCCGCGCGACGGGGACGACGCCGACCTGCTGGCCGAGCTAAAGGACACGCTGGCCCACCTCAACCGGCAGGGGTACGCCGAGGAGTTCTGGGGGCTGCACACGCAGGTCGCGGCCCTGGACGCGACGCTTGGCCCCTCCCAGAAGGCGACGCTGCGGCGGGCGACGCTGCGGCTGCTGACGGCGAACGACCCCTGGCTCCAGACTCTGGGCGCGCAGACCGCGCTTGATCTCGGTTTCGTCGAGGCGGTCAACCCCCTGCGCGGTCTGCTGGAAACGGGGGGCGGGCAGGACACGCGGTTCCGGGCGGTGCTGGAAGAGGCGCTGCGGGGGCTGGAGGGGGCGGGACGTTAAGCGTCAGAGCGGCGCGGCTTGTAAACAACCCCATCAGCTCGGAGGCACTCATGGCGGCGTTCGACTACTCGCTCGACTACGACAATCTTGACCTGCGGGCGCGGCCCGACCTGTACCGCATTGGGATCGGCGAGCAGGGGGTCCTGCGGGTGCAGCCGTACAAGGGCGAGATTCTGCCCCTGTGGCGGTTCGCGACGCCCGAGGCCGCCCGCGAGTCGTCCGAGGCGATCTTCAAGCTGTTCCGTGAGTACGGTGAGCAAGACGACTTCGTGGGCATGGACATGGCCCGGAAGTTTTTGCAGATGGGCATGACGCGGGCGCGGCGCTACGCGAACCACAAGGGGGGCCGCAAGTACGACGGCCCGGTGCCGGACGACCAGAAGGGCCGCAGCGGGGCGCACGGGCGGGCGACACTGCCGTACACGTCCGACCCGGTCAAGGCCGAGTCGGCGGCGATCTTCCGGGCGCGCTGGGAGGAGGCGAAGGCGGACCCGGTTTACTTGGAGCTGATGCGCCGCCACCGGCAGGCATATGAGACAGAGGAACCCACCCCGTCGCTTCGCGCCGGCCCTCCCGAAACGGGAGGGCGAGCCTGAGGGTGACAAGAGGTTTTCTGTTTCTTCCGTGCGCCTTTTTCTTCCGTGCGTCTTTCTCAACCGAGTGCGCGCGGAGAGCCAAGAAAACACCCTGCCCACTTCAGGCTCGCCCTCCCGTTTCGGGAGGGCCGGCGCGAAGCGACGGGGTGGGTCCTTACCCCCCCAGCCTCTTGATCTCCCCGGCGTCCAGCGCCGTCTTCCCCTCACCCGCGCTGAACCTCACGGCCAGCCCGTTGTCCAGGACGAGCAGGACGCCGTCGCCCAGGGCGGCGGGAGCGGCCAAACCCGGCACGGCGCGCAGCAGGGCGAAGTAGGCGTCGCTGTAGGCCCGCACGACGGTGATGGCCTGGGGGTGGACGGGGTCGAAGGCGCTGTCGGTCCAGGTGCCGCCGACCAGGGTGAAGGTGCGCGGGCCGACGACGCGGACGCGGCCCCGGAGGGCGTCGGCCTGGTCGCGGTCGTAGCCAGCCAAGCCGTCGGCGACCGAGGCCTGCTTGGCGGCATGGAGCGCCCGGCTCTGGGTGGTGGCGACCGACCCGCTGACGGCGGCATAGGACTGGCCGATGACCATCGGTGAGGCGGCGGCGCTGGGCAGGGCATAGACGCGGCTGACGCCGGGGGCGGCCTTTCGGAGTCCGTGGCGGACCGCGAAGCCGCCGCCGAAGCCGCCGCCGTGGAAGGCGATAGCACCGGGGCCGTCCACGGACTCGCTGCCGTCGGTCGCCAGGAACGACGTGTAGGGGGTGACGACGCCGTAGTCTTTGGACAGGCGGACGATCTCGGCGACAAGCTCCGGGTCGCCGCCGCTTTCCTCCCCTCCCGAGCCGTTCTCAGTCTGGCGCAGGCGAATCGAGTCGAGCAGGTAGCCGATCTTGCGCGTCGCCCACAGGCGGGGCAGGAAGTCGTTGGCGTCGGCCACGGCGGGCAGGGCGGCAGACAGGGCGTAGGAGACGGGCTTGCCGGCCAGGGTCCCGGTCAGGCGGGCGGTGACGGGACCGGAACCCTCATAGCGGCCCGCGAGCAGGAGCTGCGATCCGGCGAACAGGTCCGGCAGTTCGTCGGGGCGCGGGAAGACGTCGGCGGTGCGGACGCCGTTGATCTCCAGGCCGACATCGGTGAGCACAGGCGACGCGACCTTGTTGTAGAACCGCGAGACCGTGGCCTCGATGTCCTCTTCGGGGCGGACGAAGCCCGAGTCGCCCCGGTTGGCCTGAGCCAGGCGGTCCAGGAAGTGGACGTCCACATCGTAGCCCACGCCGAAGTCGAACAGGCGGACGTGGCGGGCGCGGGACAAAGTGCGCGCCTGAGCGGTGATCCTGGCGTCGTCGGTTTCGCCCACCGTGGGCAGGCCGTCGGTCAAAAAGACGACCATGTTCTGGCTCGCCCCCGCCTCCGTGGCCGCCGGAAACATCTTCAAGGCCGTGTCAAGCGCGCCGTGGATGTTGGTGCCGCCCTCGGCCTCGATGTCCTTGACGAAGGCTAGGCCGCGACGGACGTTGTCGGGCGTGGCGGGCAGCAGCCCATCGGCGCTGAACACGTCGTTGCCCTCGTTAAACGTCATCACGTTGAAGCGGTCCTGGGGGCGCAGGGCGCGCAGGACGAAGGCCAGCGCGCCGCGCGCCTGCTCGATCTTGGGGCCGGCCATCGAGCCGGAGCGGTCCAGAACGAGCACGACTCGCTTGGGCGGGGCGACCGAGTCGGGCTGGGCCATCCTGGGCGCGGCCAGCAGCAAAAAATAGCCCGAGTCGCGCTTGCCCTCGCGGACGGGGGCACCGGGGTCAAAGGCCGCCGTGCGCGCGCCGGGCAGCGAGACGTTGTAAGCGAGCAGGGACAGGCCCACGGGGTCGCGCCGGGTCGTGCCGTAATAGAGCACGAAGTCGCCCGCCGCCTGGCTTTCCGCGCCCTCCCACGAGACCGTGGCCGTGGTGTCGCCCGTGTGGCGGACCGAGATGTCCTGCGAGGGCGAGTAGATGTTCGCCAGCGGCGCATCGCCGGCCAGCGTGACCTGAACGGTGGTCTTGCGCGGCGGCGGCCCGGACGGCCCGCCGCCCAGGGTCCCCGCCTGGAACGAGTAGACGTACTTGCGCGCCCCACCGCTGGCCGGGGCCAGGGCCTCGGTGTAGCGGAGGGTGACGCGGCGGGTGCCGCGCGCAGGCACGGGGTACAGCTTGACCTCATACGCGCCGCGCCCGACGTAGCGGAGCAGGGCGGGGTCGCGCTCGCGGCGGACGATGCCCTCGTAGGTGTCCGAGGCCTGGTCTTTGTCCAGCAGCCGGGCGGTCATCCTGGTGTCGCCGTCGTACAGGGCGAAGTCCGAGACGGCGGCCCCATCGGGCAGGGGGAAAATGTATGAGCCTTCCTGCGCGATGTCCGAATCGTTGCGCCAGACCTGCGACACGCTGGTCTGGGCGACGCCCCCGGTGATGGCGGTCTCGACTTTGACCGAGTCCACGCGCAGGCGCTGCTGGAACGGCGTCGGCCAGAACGGCGGGGTGCCGGAGGGCGGGCGGTGGCGGAAGGGCGGCGGCAGGGGGTCGAGGGGGTGCATCGCGCGGAACGGCGGCAGCGTGTCGTCCCCCGGCGTCTGGCCGCGGGCGGCGAACAATGCGCCCAGGGTGAGCGGAATCAGGAGCAGCAGGGCGGCGCGGCGGGGTCGGTTCATCGCGGGTTCTCCTTGCGGGGCCGGCCCGCTTTGAGTGTGAGACCCGCGAAGTCGCCGGGGGCTTCAATCGATCTTTGTAGACCGCACGAGAAGCCCCCGGCGACTTTTACGCATCGGCGTTTTTGCGGCGGGCGCGGACGACGACGCCCAGGCCGAGGGTGAGCAGCAGGCCGAGCGAGACGGTGGTCGAGGCTTCGGGGACCGGGGCCGCAGCGGCGGCGGGCAGGAAGGCCAGGCCGTGGGGTGCGCCCAGGCCGGTGGCGACGGCGGTCAGGCTGCCCGTGGCCGGGTCGAGCGCGCCGACGATGCCGGCATCGTTGGCGGCGGAAAAGACGCCGTTGTTGAACGCGCCCTGGAGGGCGTAGACGGCGTTGTCGGCGGTGGCGCTGACGAGCAGGGTGCCCGGACCGCTGGTGAAGACGGTGTCGTCCACCGGTGTGCTGGTGCCGTTGTAGGAGGTGCCGACGACCGAGACGACCTGGGAGGGGGTGCCCTGGTTGCTGACGGTGACGAGTTGGTTCGCGGTCTGGTCGGTCAGGAGCAGGCTGCCGTTGGGCGTGGTGGTCAGCGAGTCGGCGTCGGTCAGGTTGAGCGTGGCCGCGCCGCCGTTGGCCGCAGCGTTGCCCTGGAGGACGGGGGCGAACGTGAAGCCGCCGGCCGTGCGGGTGGCCTCGACGATGGCGGGATCGGTGTTGGGGTCCTTGGAGGCGTTGGAGGCGCTCAGGTAGGTGTGGCCGTTCTGGAAGACGACGTCGTCGTAGCCGCCGCCGTTGACGGCGTTAAGGTTGAAGTTCTGGATGTTGCCGGTCTTGGCGGCGGTATCGATGATCGACAGGGCGGGGTTGCCGTCCTCGTTTTGCAGCGCATACAGCAGGCCCGTGGACGGGTCCGCTTTGAGGCCGTCGTTGTGGCCCGCCAGGGTGAAGGTGTTGAGCAGGCTGCCCGCTCGGCTGAACTCGGCGACGGTGCTGGTGCCGCCGCCGGCCTTACCGCCCATGTCGCCGTAGCCGACAAAGACATTGCCGCCCAGCACGGCGAGCGAGTCGGGGCCGGTGAAGCCCGCTGGGGTGGTCCCGAAGGTGGTCAGGGTGTAGCCGGGGGCGGCGGTCGGTCCGGCGTGGGCCGCGCCGGCCAGGAGCACGCCGGCCAGGGTCAGGCCGGCGAGGGCGCGTGTGCCCGGTGTGTGTCGCGTGTGTGTCATGGTGTCCCTCTTTCGGGTGGTCCAGTCCTCGCGCTCGTGTGGGCGTGAAAGGTACAGCGCGACCATTATAACCCCCATAGATTAAGCGAGTGTTAAGGGGACAATTGGCACCAACCCTCGTAAATTATTTTCCCAGCTCAGGGAGAGTACGAGCAGAAAACGCCCTGAATCGTTGTTTGCATGACAAAAACGGCGGGTATGCCCTGGGCTGCCGGCCGCTCCCGAATGGCGGGATCAGGTCGCCATGACGGCAGCGTCATAAAGCAGATGAACCTAGGAGGTTCCGCATTGAACACACTGACAACATCGGTCACGGACGGGTCGGCTTCGCTCTGGCACGGCCTGACGGCGGGGCTGGACCGCTTCGCGAACGGCGTCCCCACCGTCCTGGGCGCGCTCCTCATCCTCGTCATCGGCTGGATCATCGCGGGCGTGCTGGCCGCCCTGGTGACCAAGCTCGCCCGCACCCTCCACATTGACACGCTGGCGGATCACGCCCGCGTGAACGACTTCCTGAGCCGGTCGGGCACGCGCATGAAGGCCAGCGACATCACCGGCGAGGTCGTCAAGTGGGTGGTGCGGCTGATCTTCATCGAGATGGCCGCCGAGCAGTGCGGGCTGACCCAGGTGACGGCCCTGATCAACGGCATCCTGGCCTACATCCCCAACATCCTGGTGGCCCTGGTCCTGCTGGGCGTCGGGGCGTTCCTGGGCAGCCTGCTCGCGGGCGTCGTGCGCGGCGCGGCGTCCGAGGCGGGCATGGGCAAGCCCGCCCTGCTGGGGAAGCTGGCCTCGGGGGCGGTCATGGCGTTCGCGGTCATCGCCGCCGTCAACGAGCTTGGGGTCGCCCCGGTGGTCGTCAACACGCTCTACATCGGCCTGGTGGCGGCGATCTCGCTGGCCCTGGGGCTGGCCTTCGGGCTGGGCGGGCGCGACACGGCGGCCCGGCTGACCGAGCAGTGGGTCGGCCAGGCGCAGTCCACGGCGACGAAGGTGCAGGCGTCCGCGCCCGACGGCACCGCCCCCCAGGGGCGGCCCGGCGCGGCCCAGTCGTACAAAGAGATAGCCTGACAAAAGGGTGGTTTGAAGCCGCCCTCGGCATCGCCCACGTCGAAAGGCCCGGTACTTCTCAGTACCGGGCCTTTCGCTTGCGGAGCCGGGGCGCGGGCATAGTCCAGGATGGGGTCGCGGTGCGGGATTTGCCGCCGCAATGGATGCTGAGATGACGGCGACAAGAAAATTAGGATGTCAGACCTGGCACCCTATTCTGTAGCACTAAATGGCGTACCTGTCGCAAGACATACCCTACCGGCTGCCGGAGTTTTAACGAGGAAGCGTCTGCTGCCCCGCGAAAGGCGGCGCGTTCGCCGATGATGGCTTGTCATTATGACTTTTTGCTTGGAGGGCCGCTCATTAAAAACCCAACTGTCAGTAGCGCACTGGATAAAGCCAGAGAACTAAAAAAAAACTGGTCCAACATATGGCTTTGAGAGTGCGACAACTGGTGTGATTCATCCAATATGATGCCAATCATAACCGAAGCCGATCAGACCGGCTAAAGACCAAAGGCCCAGCGCCAGCATCAGCGCAGATCGATCCGCTTTTCGGGTCGCCAGCTTCCACATCATCGCCCCGAGCCACACAAACACCGCCACTCCAACAACGGCGCTCAGCCCTCCTGCTATGTCGATTACAAGTTGTGGTCTCAATTGCGTTAAGCGTATTCTTTGTGTGGCAAGCCTAAGTAGATGCTTTGAACAACAGCATTGGGTAGTGGCCTAATGTAGACAGTTTTCGCTGCCTGCTGTATACTCTCGCTATGGTCATCCAAACAGTTCTCTGCGTTCACTGTGGCAATGCCGACCTAAGGCGCGATGGCAAAGCGCCCAACGGCA
>JAABUV010006334.1_pt1 | contig 12945 bp, 17 predicted proteins | sample 5559971 | NCBI WGS metagenome assembly JAABUV01 (sample SAMN10711881, study PRJNA513362) | rock metagenome | isolation source: Antarctica rocks | place: Antarctica: Victoria Land, Knobhead nord | collected 2015-12-19
CAGGTCCGTCACCAGGCTGGGCACGTTTGTGGTTGCGAATTCGTCCCGCGTGTCGTCGATGCCCGACGGGCGAGCAGCTGGAGGACCTCGAACGCGCGCGCGTCGGCCAGGTACCGCCAGAACATTATCGGCGGTGCCTGGCTGACGCGCGCGCGCTCAAGGTCCTCCAGCTGCTCGTCTGTTCAGGCATCGATGACACGCGGGACGACTTCGCAACCACAAACGTGCCCAGCCTGGTGACGGGCCTGTGCGGCCTGTCCCGGCTGCGCACGCTGGTCCTGAAACTGGACATGCACAGGGAACTTCGGGTCCGGGACACGGCGCGGCCAAGAGGCGAGGTGGGCGGCGGCAGGACAGGCTGGCGCTCCTCGGCCGACCCAGGAGGAGCGCGGCAGCGCGTCCGGAATGAGTTGCACCAACGCCGCTCGTGCAGTGGCATACTTGCACAGGCGCGCCCAGCGGCATGCCACCGCCGACGCTCGACGCAGGGCTGCGGGGGCCGCCCAACTGAACTGCTTATGAGTGTGCTGCTCGCGCGCCGGCCAGCGCCCCCCGCCCGCCCGCAGCGCACCCCCCGCCCTCGACGCGGAGGCTGACCCTACCCGAGGCGGGCGCGCACCGACGCCGCCCATGATGGTCGCATACACGAGCGCCTCCTGGCCGCCGGGCTGCAGCGTGCCGCGCTGCAGCGCGGTGACCAGGTCGCCGACGTGGAAGTTGATGATGTCGTCCAGCTTGTGCGCCGCGCCGTTCAGCAGCGTGGCCGCGCCCGCGAACTTGCCGCCGGTGGGGTCGTCCTCCACCTGCGGCGCCGCGCGCGCGCTCTGTCAAGAGCGGCCCGACGGCGCCGCACCCGTGCTCGAACGCAGAACCGCTGGTGGACCTCAAAGGGTCGCCTCACGCCGACCTCACCATGTCAGACAGCACTACGATGGTCGCCTGTGACGGTCGACAGGCACGGCGCTCGGAGCCGTCCAGTGCCGCCGCGCTGGCTGCAGGCCGGGCGCGCGCATGCACACCGCGGCCAGACCTGCTCGGCACTGGCAGTCGCTGTCGCCACACCCTGGCAGCCAGCGCTCGCTTACAGCCTCGGGGAAGGGCCCGCCACGTCAGGTCTTTCAACGGTAAGGACAGGTACGACCGGCTGAAGTCTGTCGCGGACTGCGTTAGCGACCGGGTAGTGGTGAGCCGCCGGCGCGCCTGCCCGGAGACCTCGGCCGGCAGGCGCGTCAGGAACACGTTGCAGAACTTGTCGGCCGCGGCGACCGTATCGTAGTCCAGCGGCAGCGCGGCCGTGATGTGCCGCGGCGCGACGTCGTCTGCGAACTCGTACAGGACGTTCTCCGCAGCCTTGTACTTGAAGTAGTGCAGCGACTCCTGCGCGGCGCGGCGGCGCAGCCTTTGTCGCGCTGCAAACAGCTCCTCGGCAATTGCGCGACACAGCGATCCCCGCGCTGCGTGCCACTGCTCGGGGGACGCCGACCCGGCAGTGTTCAAGGACGTACAGGTCATGCTCGAGCCCTTGCCTCAGTGGGACCGCACAAAACCTACCCTGTCGCACCGCCGTGCGGCTCGCGTGCGGCGCAGTCCGCACCGTGCAGCACTCCATGCGCAGCAGCGAGCACGCATGCGGAGCTGCCGCGCTGCGCTTTGACTCGGGAGGCGGGCGAGCGGGGCCGGGGCGGGCGCGCCTGCAGGTCGCCGACGTAGATGCGGTCGCCGAGCGTGGCCAGGCTGGCGATGTGCGTGGGCAGCTTGCGGTGCTCGCACTTGCGAAGCAGCTTCTTCTTGCCGGCCTCGTAGATGCGCAGCGTCGCGCCCACGCCCGCCAGCAGCCGGCCCTTGAAGGGCACCAGCGCGCCCGGCACGCCGCCGGCCGGCGTGCGGTGCACGAGCTCCAGGCGCTTGCCGCTGTCGCGGATGCGGTACACGCGCAGGTAGCCCTCTGCGCGCGCGCGCGTGTCATGCGCGCCGGCACGGTGCACGAGTTGCGGGCGCCCGCCGCTGTTGCGCATGCGGGCTGCGCGTGGGCAGCCCTCCGCGCAGGCACTGGCGGGGCGGGCGTGAAGCCGGCCAGAGCGGCGCCGTGCACGGCGCCTGGCGCGGCCTCTCAGCGGGCGCGTGCCGCACTTGCTGCCCGCACGCCTGCCGCCGCCCCTGGCGTGCAGCGCAGGCCGAGCGCGGCGCAGGCAAGCCACAGCAGGGCTGCAGAGGCCGGCCGGCGCCAGGGCGCGAGGCGGCCCCACCGGCGACCTTGTGCGGGTAGAAGGACAGCGCCTGCGCGTTGCCAACCGCCAGCACCACGACGCAAAATGTAGGGTGGGAAGCCCTAACCCACCGGCGACCTGGCGCGGGTGGAAGGGAGTGCGCCTGCGCAGTGCCTAGCACCAGTATCAGGATGCAAGGTCTAGGGTAGGGTAGAGAGCCCTAACCCACCGTCGACCTGGCGCGGGTAGAAGGAGAGCGCCTGCGCAGTGCCGACCACCAGCACCAGCTTCTCCTCCGGCCAGGATGTAAAGCGCGCCAGGCACATGCTCACCGCAGCCTCGTTCTCGTCCAGCTCCAGGAGGCTGCGCAAGCGGCGCAGCGCTCAGCACTACACACCGTGACTTGCCAGCCCTGCCTTTCATCCTGCCCCAAGTAGCCCTGCGCATGCGGCCGCGCTCTCTGCACCTCCAGGCGCGCTGCAATCCCAACCCGGTCAAAAATAAATAAATAAAGAGAAAGCCGCGATCGCTCGGCGTCTGCCCCATCCTAACGTCCACCTCCCAACTGGCCGATCCTCCCGCCTACTTTCCAACAGTGCAAACCGCCAACGAGCGCGCCAGGCCGCGGGCCTGGCCTCGCCAGCAGTAAAAGCAGCAACGCCCGGCAGAGGCCGCGCGCCTGGTGGTCTGGAGGGTCGCAGGGTCGACGGTGCGCAGGCACGACGCCCACTGCCCCGGCGCGCCGCGCGGCGCGCCGTACTGCTCGTCCTCCGCGGCGCGCGCCTCGTCCTGGCCGCCGTCCTGCTGGCGCATAGGCTTAGGATTAGGGCGAGTTCGAGACATGCGTGCGGTGCATCTGCTGCACGCCTGGCCCACACTGGCGTACAACATTGCTTCGCCACAGTGACAGCCGGGGCCTGCCATCGCCCGGCGACCCTGGCAGCGCGGCGGCGCTGCCCAAGGGCTCACAGGCTGGCCTTGTGCCAAGCGCCTCCATGCTCCCCCGCCTGGCGCCCCAGACGGGCAGGCCCGGCCGAGCGCGCTGCCAGACCCCGCCGCACACCTGGGCGCCCGCGCCGTCCGCGTCCATCGCGGCCGCGCCGGACGGCTCCGGTCGCTCGGCCCAGGGCAGCGCGCCGTGGTCGGCCTCCGCCACGATCAGCGTGTTGAACTCGGGATGCACCACCAGCTTGCGCGGTGTGTACCGCAGCCGCAGCGTCTGGCGCGCGCGATGCGACAGCGTTAGCCTACCCAAACCCTGTCCTACGTATTAGACTCCGAATGGACCACCAGCTTGCGCGGCGTGCAGCGCAGCCGCAGCACATGGCGTTGACCTGACCTAACCCTATTCTGAGCACACGCGCTGGCGCCGCCCGGCTGCGTGTTGAGCGTCTTTGGGCCGAAGGGGTGTTCGCCAGGGCAGGCGCAGGCATGCTACGTTGCAAGTGGATTGTAGCTTGCACGACCGCGTCTCGCAACACGCCACGGGCGCGGGTGGGCTGCCTTCCAGCGAGCGACCTGTATAGAGCGCCCGCTGCCTACAACCAGCCACCTCACAAACCGGCGCCGAACAGTGGCAATGTGCCGGACAGGAAAGGGGCCGTGTGAGTACTGGGAGGCCGCGCAGGCATGACGCGGGCGCTACCAGCACAGGAGCGCTTTAAAATGCTGCTTGTTAATAAGAGGGTAGGGGCATGACCCGGGCCCCACCAGCACAGGAGCGCCTTGGCGTGCTGCTTGTTATGAAGAGGGTTAGGGCGCGACCCGGGGCCCACCAGCACTGGAGCGCCTGGGGATGCTGCTTAGATGTAAGAGTAGGAGTAAGAGGCTGCTATACCGGGCGCAACCCGGGGTCCACCAGCACAGGAGCGCCTGGGCGTGCTGCTTATGTAAGAGTAGGAGTAAGAGGGTTGGGGCGCGCCTGCTGGTTGAACGTCTCGCCGAGGCGCTCCACGGTCAGGATGCGCAGCGTGTTGCGCGCGACCGCGCAGAAGCCCTCTGGGCACTGCTCCGACGCGAAGCCGCTCGCGTGGTCCAGCGCCTCGTACGACACGGGCGCCAGCATGTAGCGGCCCATGTCGGAGAAGCCCTGCGCGCGCGCATAGGGTTTTACGCAAGGTTTCTGCACGCGCGCGCGCCCGGCTGTTTGCAATGTCTTTGCCGCAAACCTCTGGCAGCACGGAATTCTCACACTTTGCGGCACATGCGTGGCCGGGCGCATGACACCGGCGACGGCGCAGGGTTCTGCAGAACCACGCTTTCTGATTTTGGTGGATAGATAACATAGCGCTGGTCTGCCACCACCGAGTCAGAGCCAAAGGAGTTTGCGCGCGGGACCATTGTATGCCGCGACATGTGAGAAGGCAGCAAGCGCCTAGGCCACCGCGAACGCGAGGCTGGCCGCCGCACCAGCCAGGGCCGCGAGGACAGCGCGAGCATCGAGCGCGCGCCGCGCACGGTGACCGCGAACAGCTTGGGCGCGCGCGTACCCAGGAAGCGCTTGCGCGTGTCGCTCAGCTGCCCCGTCACGCGGTCCACCTCCGAGCGCAGCAGTACGCCATTGGCCAGGCCTGCGCGCCGGGCTAGGGTTAGGGTGCGCAAGGCTCACAGCAGGGCCAGGCAGCGACATGCGGACGGATGCCGCTCAGCTGCTCCATGGGTCGGCCTGCTGCTGAGCGCGGCCGGCACGGCGGCGAGCAGCCCGGCAGGCTTGGCAAGCGCGCGCGTCAGCTCACCCCGGCGGGCAGGTTTGGAGCGGCGAGAGCGGCTCGCATGCGACCGCGCGCCCTGTGCAGATATAAGTCAACCCAGCCGTGTTCGGACTGCAGACGGGCGCAGCGAACGGGGCCCGGCGGGCCCGGCGGGCCCGGCCCGCTCGCGCCACCGCTGCGCGCCCAAAACGCGCGCGCGCGCGCCCCGCCCCGCGCACGCAAGCGCCCCGCTGCGGCCGGGCAGGCCGGCCCCATGCACAAGCGCGCTGCGCGGGCGCGCCTGTGTGCAGGAAGAGCGCAGCCGCGCCGGCTGTGGCGCCGTCGGCGCCGGCCTCGGCGACCGGCGAGTCGAGCATGAGCAGCGACTCGGGCGTCGCGTCCACCGCCTGGACCGCCGCGACCTTGAGCGCGTCCTCGGGGTCCAGGCTCAGCACGCGCACCTGCGCCGCGCGGGGCCAGCGCGACGAGCGTAAGGCGAGAGGAGGACGGCAGCGGCGCGCTGGCGGTGGCGCCGCCGGCGCCGCGCGGGCGGGTCCAGCGTGTTGCGGCGGCGCGGCTGCCGCGGCCGCCGCTTGCACAGCCACGCTCATCTGCATCCCTGGGAGCCAGGCTCCGCAAGCGCACCCGGGCCATGGGCCGCGTGCAGCCACACAACCCGATCGGAGTTTTGCAAGCGCGTGAAGAGAGCAACCACTGTTCACACACTCTCCTGCACTTGCGCCCCGCGCCCTCCCCTCCGCGCTCCTGCAGACATGCTGCACGCCATCCGAGGCTGCTCCACCCCACCCGCCCTGCTCAAGCGCGTTCTAGAGCCTGACAACCCTGCATCTGACAGGCCCGGCGTGCGCCACGACGCTGTGTGCGCCGACCATGCCGGATCACGCATGCGACCAAGGCCGAACGCGCCGCGCTGCCGGGCCGGGGCGCGCCGTGTTGTCGTAGGCGCCGACGGCCAGGAAGCGCGCGTGCTGGCGGCCCTCCGGCACAGGCAGCAGGTCCAGGGCGGCCACGTCGCCCGGCATGTCGCGCTTGGTCATCTCCAGCAGCTGCCCCGCCGCGCTGAGCTCGAAGTAGATGAGCTCGCCGCCGCTCAGCGCAATGACCACCTGCGCGCCCGCGCCGCACCCGCTCGCACGCCGCGCACGCATACCCTTACCCTACCCTAAACCTGCCGCAATTGACGCCCACCACGGCCATGCGCCGCGTGCCGCTCGCACAGGCCGCCCACGCTCCGCGCGCTCGCGCAGGCTTTCGGTGAGGGGCGGGGGCGCCGGCGGCGCGCGCGTGCGGGCGCGCGCCTGCCGCCCATTGGTCGCGGACCGGGAGATCGAGCGCCGCCCGGGCGCGCGCCACTCGTTAATGCGCCGGTCCGCGCGGATATGCCGCAGGCCCGACGGGTGCACCTGCGCGGCGCGGCTCATCAGCTGTCCGGCCAGCCCGGACGCGCCACGCGCAGCTTGGCCCGTCGCGCTGACATCACAGCCGGCCGATTGCTTTACTCGCAGCAGGGCGCAGCCCGTGGGGGCCAGGGCCAAGCGCGGCATGGAGCACAACGTGCCGCAGTGCCGCCTGTCTGGCGGTGCACGGGGGTAGGCTTAGTGTAAGGTTAGGGCGGGGCGCGCCTGCAGCATGCTGTCGTCCGCGAGCAGCTGCGTGCGCAGCGTGGGCACCGTGCTCAGGAAGCCGCTGTCGTTCACCTCCTCCACCGTCTCGCCAATGGACAGCACCTGCGCGCCGCTTGACCCACTGGCAAGAATGCCCATGCCGCGCGCCCCCCGCGTGACCATGCATGCGACCGCGCGCCCTGTAGGTAAAAAGAAACTGCGCGGGTCACGCTGCCAAAGGTCGGGGCGCCGCCTGTCACCGGGCACAGGCCGCTGCCCCTAGAGGGGGGCAGCCGGAGGGGCCGCTCCGTCGGCGCACGCCCCAAGGCCCACGGCGCGCGGCGCACGTGGCCGAAGCGCCGAGCGCGCCCATGGCCGCGCCCAGAGCGGGCGCCCGGCGCCCGCACCAGCGTGGCTTTGGTGAAGGAAACGGCGATGGATGCGTCATCCCTACCCCTAAAGTCGGGCGACTGGGCGCCCGCACCAGCGTGGCGTTGGTGAAGGAGACGACGATGTATGCGTCCAGCTCGTCCGCGGCGGCGCGCCGGATGGTCCACACGGCGGTCGGGTTGCCCGGCAGCTCGGACACGGCCATCTCAGCGACCGCCAGGCCGTGGCGCAGCACGCGCAGCGACGCGCGCGCGCCGCGCCCGCACAGCGCGTACAGCTGCGCGGTCTCCTCGTTCAGCAGGTTGGCCACCTGCGCGGCCGCGACCGCCGCTCGCCCCCCCAGCCGGCCAGGTGCCTTTGTCCCTGCGGTCCTATCTTTGACCTAACACTAACCCTATGCACAATTCCATCACGACGCAGCTTGCTCCTTCTCCAGCAAGTTGGCCACCTGCATAGCCGGGCGGCAAGTGGAGGACAAACAGTCAGCTCCCACAGCGGTCGCGGCGTGTGCGCGCGCGCCTTCAGGTCGGTGGTCGGGGCGAGGCTCTCCATCTCGTCGACCAGCGCCAGGTTGCGCAGCGGCCGCGGCTCGAAGAACACCGGCTGGAAGCCCTCCTCCGTCTCCTGCAGCCCCGCCGAGCTGGCCTCCACCGCGTCGTCGTCCTCGCCGATGCTCTGCGCGCGCGCTCGCACAGCATCGCTACGAGGGACGTATTTTCGTCAGCACTCTTGCCGAGGGGCGGGCGCCTCCGGCGCGCGCAGCCCAAGTGCATGGCGGTGCGCACCGAGGGCAGGCGGAACAGAGTCGCAGCGCATCAGGCCGGCAGCGGAAGGCCTAGGGGTGCCAATCTGGCGCAGAAGTGGAGGGCCGATGGTGGGGGGGCAGGCGCGCGCCTGGAACTGGTACAGCGCATGGTTGCCAAACTCGGACGCCGCGAACAGGAAGCCGCTCTTCAGGATGCAGACGGACGCGCAGGGCGGGATGGTGTCAAAGTACTTCACCTTGACCTCCGACACGGCCTCGCCGGCAAACACCAGCGACACCTTGTACAGGTCGCCGTACTCGCTCTGCGCGCGGCCCCGCCCCGCATGGCGTAGGGTAGGGTACCCTACCCTGATCCCCGCGCAGTGACCACCCCCGACGGCGTGCCGAGCGCGCAGGCGCAGCGCGGCGCACGCCTCGAGCGGCCGCGGCGCGGCATGCACGCATAAGGTGCTGCGCTTTCATAGCAAGCACGTGAGCACCAACGCGGCCCGAGCAGGAGCGCCAGGCGGCGGCTCGGCAGCAGAGGCCGCGGAGGGGGTCCCGAGTGCGCGGGCGCGCCTGGACCAGGAAGAAGAAGAGCGCCTTCTGCTTGTGCGTGGCGTGCGCCACGATGAGCACGCCGCGGTCGACCGGCAGCGCCGAGCGGCGCGGGATGACGGCGCGCACGTCCGGGTGGTCCTGCGCGCGCGCCGCGCGGCTCGAGTCCACTGATGCGGGCGGGCGTGGGTTCACAGGGTCCGGGGCCCGCTGCAACAGATAGGGCGGCATCCGTTTGTGCGCGGATAGGGCGGGATACCCCCAGTCTGTGCTTGTACAGAACGCTAGCCCGCACTCGCTGGTCCGCTCTGCGTCGCGCTCGCGCCCGGCTGCGGCGCATGGTGTGCGCCCCGGCGCGCGCGGGGGCAGGCCAGGAACCGCATGCGCCTCCCGCGCGCGCCGGCCGGCCCCCGCGGGCCGGCGCTGCACCTGATGCTCTGTGACGCCCTCAGCGCTCGCGGGGCGCGCGGCGCCCCAGCTCCAAGCCCTACCCTAGCGCAACGCGGGCGCGCCGCGCCTGGTTGCGGTAGATGACGAAGTTCTCGGCGCACACGAGCAGGCCGCCGGGCCCGTCGGCGCCGCCGGGCACGGGCACGAGCAGGTTGGCGCCGTTGTCCACGGGCGCGCTCCACTTGCGCACCACGTGGTTGAGCCCCAGGTCCAGCTCGTACAGCGTCAGGTGCTTCTGCGCCTCCGACGCGGCCTCGCCCGTCGGGTCCTGCGCGCGCCAAGGGAACGAGCAGTCTGAGTGCCACGTGGCTCGTGCCTGAGAGTCCTGCGCGGCTCAGGCTCTGGGCCCGCGGCATGCGGCGCCGGGCGCTTGGAGTTCTGTCTACAGAAGCCGTCCTCTTGAGTATGCACACCACGCCCGTGGCATTGAGACTTGCAGGCACTGTTGCGCGCCGCGCGCGCCGCCTCGCTGCGCCCTGCGGCTCGCTGCGCGCAAACGGCGCGCGCCATCCGGGATCGCGCTCGCGACGGCCTTGGGCCTGCCGGCCGTGCGCGCACGGCGGCGCCCGCCCGGCCCCAGCGGGCGGGTGCGGGGCGCGGGCCGCCGGGGGGCGCCGCGCCTGGTCGGCCTCGGCGTAGTCCAGCTCGATGGCCGCGAAGACCGGGTTGTCAAAACCCATGTCCAGGCCGGCGACCGAGAAGGCGAGCGTGTGCGACTTGTGCGCCTCCAGCGGCGACGAGATGGTCAGGTTGGCGGCCGCGTCGCGGTTCAGCACGTACACCATCTTCTGCTTCTCCACCGCGGCTGCGCGGGCGCCCGCACACCCTCTTAGGTCTTCGACAGGAATATGCGCTCCAGGCTCGGCACCCGAAGCGGCCCGCCGTTGACAGTCGACGGCGCGCCGCCGGGCCGCGGCGGGACGCAGTGAGACAGTGCTGCTCGGGCGCTGCGTCCCGCTGGCGTCTCCCAAGCACGCCCCGCCGTGCCTCGGGCACCTGGCCGCCAGGCGTAAGGCGCTCGCCGCAGAGCGGCACTGCCCGTGAGGCGGCGCGGCGCCTGCCGCGCACTGCAAGACCCGCCGTGCATGCCAGGCGGTGCGACGGCGCAGAGGCGCTGCGGGCTGAGCGCGGCCTTCGTGGTCGACGGTCAGGCCCCGCCGAGCGGCGCGCGGCGGCAAACCTGCCAAATACCTCCCGTGCGCCTTGTTCGGCAACGCAGGCGCGCAGCGCGTGCGCCGCGCGTGCGCACCGATCATGCAGGCGCGGCCCTTGGGGTCGACGGCCAGGAACTGGCCGGGCACGATGCGGCGGCAGCCCGACTTGCCGAATGTCTCCTGGTGCACCTTGCGGAAGTGCCCCTGCTCCTTCACATACTCCAGGATGACGATGCGGCCGGAGTCGGAGCCGACGATGAGGAAGTCGCGCGTGGCGCCGGTCAGGCGGAAGGGCGCCAGCGAGCGGATGCAGGCGAACATCTCCACGGTGTACACAGTCTGCAGGCGCCCGCTGTCATCGGGGCGCAGCAGCTCCAGCGTCTTGCCGCGCGACACGATGATCTCCTGCGCCTTGGGCGCCGAGAAGTTGCCGTACACCGCGCACTGCCGGCGCCGCGGCCCGCGTCAGTGTTGCCCCGCAGCGCTGCCTCCGCATGTTGCGCTTTCGGCAATCATTGTGCGCCGGGGCCTGCGCTTCACCTGGATGCCGGACGCCCTGCTGAGCGTCAGGTGGTAGAGAAACATGGCGACCACCGCAGGGGCCTATGCTGCGGTCACTACCACGCGCGCATGCCGCCGGTCATTCGCTGCAGGCGGCGCCTTCGGCGCCAGCAGCGTGTATGCGCTTCTGCTGTACAGGTTTGCTGGCGTGCAGCAACGGCTTTGAATTGGTGCTAACCCACGCCTGGAGCTCGTTCATGTCGCCTCGAGAGCTCTCTCGAGCTGAGGGGGCGGCCAAGGGTTTAAAGGGCTAGGCTCAGGTGCATCCATGTGCATCCATGCATGCCACTTGAGCTTCCGTACGCCGCAGGCCCGTCATGTCCTCGCAGACCGAGACCGCTTGCCTTACATCACGCGCCGTCATCCTGCAGGGCTCTGTTGCTGTGCAAGCAGGTCCATGCGCCGCAGCGCAGACACCGGTGGTCCCAGCCTCCTGCACGCGGACTCTGACAGCGCAAACACAGACAGACTCAAGCCCCACGCATGTAGACCCCGACAGACTCAGCATCTCGCGAGCCTCGATACAGCTGGGCCGCATCCGGTGCCAAAAGGTGTGGGCGGCCATGACGACCAGCGCCGCCCGGGTGCGCGCCGGCCAACAGGCCGAAAGAAGCTGGCTCGCCCGCTCTTGTCCCCAGCACTGACTACGTGAGAGACTATTCGTCGTCAACCAAATGCGCCTCAGGCCTCTGACCAGGGGCGAGCGCCCCCCGCGAGCGCGTGAACAACCCGCGCCCGACTGCGGCAGCGCCCCGATGTGGTGCACACTCGCGCCGCGCCCTACGTCACCGCCCTGGGCGGCAGCGGGAGCCACTGCGGCTGTGGCTGCGCCTGCATAACCCCAGGGCCGGGGCTGGTGTGCACGCGCTGCTGCCCGTGCGCGCCATGGTGCGCCTGGCCGCCGCGCGGGCCGCGCTCGCGGCCGCGGCCGCGGCCGCCACCGTGCTGCCCGCGGCCGCCCTCGCCGCGGCCGCGCCCGGCGTGCCCGCCGCGGCCCTGCGCGCCGCCCGGGCCGCCCTCGCGCGCAGGGTTGGGCACAGGGCCGGGCGCATGTCCCGCAGCCCCCTGTGCCTCATACGCGGCGCCGTCCTCGCCTCCGTGCCGCCGCCCGCCGCCCGGGTGGACCACGCCGCTCGGCGCGCCGTGCGGCATGTGCACGCCTGGCGCTCCGTCCGCCGGCCCGCGGCCGCCGCGGCCGCCGGCCCTGCTGGCGCTGCCCTGGCCCTGCGCCGCGCCGCCAAAGCCGCGGCCGCCACCGCGGCCGCCCCCTCCGCTGCCGCCGCCACCGCCGCCGCCGCCGCCGCCGCCGCGCATGCGCCGGCTGCCGCCGCTGCCATCCTGCCGCGGCGGCGGCTGCCCGGGCTGGCCCTGGCCAGCAGGGCCGGGAATGACATGCATGATGTTGCCGTACGCCGTGGGCACGCCGCCGCCGGGGCGCGGGCTGGCCTTGGCCGCGTGCATGGGCGGCAGCAGCTGCGGCGGCTCGCGCGCACGCTGCCCCGCGCCGCCGCCCAGGCCACTGCCGCCCAGAGCATCCTCGCTGCCGAACACGTCGTCCGGCAGCGCGGCGGCCACCGCGTCCGGCGCGCGCGCGCCGGGCTCATCGCCCGCGCGTGGCCCGGGGTGCAGGCCGTCCCGGTAGTGCAGGCCGGCGCCCGCCGGCGTGCGCTCCAGGCCCGGCGGCATGTGGCCGCCGAGCATCGGCGGCATGAGCGGCGCGTCGCCCAGGCCGCGCGGCAGCTGGTGCGCGGGGCGTCCGTTGGGCCGCTCGCCGGCCCTGCGCGGCGGCAGGCCGCCACGTCATACCGCGCTCGTAATTTGAGCACAGACGCCTGGCGCCGCCAAGCGGGCTCTACCGCTTGCCACCATGCGCCGCTCGCCTTGGCACTTGAACAAAGGCCCATTGGTTCTGCACAGCAAGGTTCCCCAAGCACCCTCCGCCCTGCGTTGCCACAGCGCGCCACGCTGCGCCACCAGGCGTGACATTGTTTTAGGAGGGTAGGAGGGGAGGGCACCTGGCCAGGCCCTGGAGCTCGGGCGACATGCGGCGCTCGCCGAAGGGCAGGTGCGGGAGCACCGAGTCCAGCGCGGGCGAGCGCGCGTACTGCGGCGGCCCCGGCGAGTGACTCGCGCCGCTGCTGATGGGCCCCGTGCTCCAGTCCGGCTGCTTGCCTGCGCGCGCGGCCACGCCCAGCTCCTTCCGAGCTCGGGACAGAGGCGCAGCCTCCGACCGGCCGCGCGCCGGGTCGAGTGCGCCGAGTCACTGTACGAGTGGCGTAGGCCGGCGAGGACAGCAGCAGCAGAGGGTCCGGTGGGGTGCGGGCGCGCCTGTCGGCACAAAGGGCGACTGCCCGAAGCCGCCCACAACCTGCCCAAACTGCAGGCCGTGCATCGCCTGGCTGCCGAACGCGCCAAACTGCGGGCCGCCCAGGCCGCCGCCAAACGCGCCGGCGGCGCCGCCGCCAACGCCGGCGCCGCCCAGCCCGCCGCCGGCGCCGCCGTGCTGCGCCGCGTGCGCCGCCTGCTGGTAGAACGACGGCAGCGCGCCGTGGCCGTGCGCGCCGC
>JAABUV010006335.1_pt1 | contig 12945 bp, 16 predicted proteins | sample 5559971 | NCBI WGS metagenome assembly JAABUV01 (sample SAMN10711881, study PRJNA513362) | rock metagenome | isolation source: Antarctica rocks | place: Antarctica: Victoria Land, Knobhead nord | collected 2015-12-19
AGTCAGTCAGTCACTCCGTCAGGCAGTCAGTCATTCGTTCATTCATTCCTTCCTTCCTGCAACATGTGTGTCTTCCCCTGGGGTCAGGTACATATAGTCCTGAATTGCTCCCTGTATGAGGTCCTGCAGCACAAGTGACAGATACAGCCATGGCATGAGGTCTTCTGTCCCTGCCAGTAAGTCTAAAGGGGTCTATTGTACATCAGCCTTGCAGGTGCGGGGGCCATGGGGAAGGAAGGGGTGGGGAGGGGAGGGGGGTGTGAAGGCCGCTTGAGCTATTTCAAACCATGAGTGTGGTGTCTGACCATGATCTGTGAAGTCTTTGCAGTCTCTGTATATGAGTTGCATCACATGCCACTGGTATGCAGAGATGTTGCAACGACTGAACAACGCACATGCAGACACGTGCAGTGTTAAAGTTTGAAATGTAAGTTCCATATTCCAGAACGCAAGTTCGATCTTCCAGTGACTGACTAACTGACGTAGTGGAGGCTGATAGCTCACTCATTGTGCTCTTGTGCGTCCTGTGCTTGTCTATCGTGCAGGCAGTGCAGGGCTGCATGTGACAGTATGATGTGCACATAGGCAGACACCCATGTAGGCATGCGTGGGGCAGTACCTGTGCCAGTGAGGCTGCTGCCCTAGCCTCTGGCTCAAACTCAGCAAAGAGCTGTGAGGCGGGTGCACCAAGCTCGCGCTGCAGCACCTCAGCTACGTCTTCCACAGGGCCTGGCTCCACCTGATCCTGCAGCACTTCCAGAGTCCTGCACCCAAACATGAACATTCGTTCAGCGATTCCCGGAAGCTTAGCTTGGCTCTATGACGCCTTCAGAGAGCCCTGCCAACAACAGCAGACCACTCAGTAAGTCCGTTCCTCTTGCTCAGCCTGATCCAGGAGACTCATTTGATGAGCAACTAATGGAACCACTCATTGTTGCTTTGGTGATGCAGGAGTCTGAAAGTGCACACAGCTTTGCGCAGATGTTTGCAACACCCTGTGTGTTTGTGGCAGCTTGCATAAGCATAAGGCTCTGCTCATGCATGAAGATAAGGTTCTGGCCAGGAGCCTTGTCCTGGCTCATGTTTGTGCTGACTGTATGTTGCACAAACATCCTTCAGACCCTTACTTTCTGTACTCTTTGGGTACGGCCTGAATGGTGGAGAAGGTCTGTGCAGCCTTGATGTATACACCACCATTGTTCTGGCAGACATGCAGGAGCTTTGTTGCCAGCTGCTGGTGGGTCTGTGCAATGAAGTCCTTGTGTTCCGGGCTTGTGGTGTCCGGGTACTGGGCCATGACCTGTTTGTAGGCCAGGCTGGCTTGGGCCCCCCACCAGGCAGCCTGAAGGGTGCGGGGTATGGAATGCAGGGTGGCAAAGACTGCCACATCATCATCTGCAGCATGAACAACGACGTGAGTCACTTCACAGATGGTCATGAAGATGTTGTTTTGCAAAAGCCATGTGCAGACCATTTACTGGTCTGAGATAGTTGGACTGTAAAACAGGTGTACAGACTGCACACCTGCTCTAGAGACAAAGTATATGGCAGCTGCTCCAGCACTGCCAGCTGTCACTGCAAAAGGCAAAACGCTGGCTCTGCTTTTTGCTGTTGGCTGTGCGTTGACTGCTGCCTGGGAAGAGTAGTTGCGGCTGAAGAGGTATGCTTGCAACAGGGTGCCCTTGCTCTGTTTTGTATTTCCAGCATGCCCAGGTGTGTGCTTTGCTGAGCATGTGGCCAAAGACTGTACAGTAGAGAAGCTTTTGGCTGCTATGTGGAAGTAACTTGAGGTACTCTTAGCCCACGCCAAACAGCGTGCGGACATCAGCTTTAGCTGGCAAACTATTGGTACGAACTTCCTTTGTCACGGCTAAGTCTCGATGCTATCTTTGACATCAATCGCGCTCTCAAGCTTTGTCGCTGCAAGAGTTCGCCGGGTCATCCCCTGTATCTCAGCTAGACGCTGCAGTCAGCACAGGTCAGTGAGATCAAACGCTTTCAACTGCCAGAAAAGGCAGCTGCGTCTCCTACTTGTAGTGGGAAACCCCACCTTCCAACACTCCAATCTGAACGCGGCTGGAGATAGCCCAGAGATGGCAGCTTGTCGATAGAGGGCAGACGGCCTTGCAAGCAGCTGAGTCAGAAAGTCTCTTTGCTGTTGCTTCTCAAATGTTTCCGTTTGAGCGTACAGCTCGGGGGAAGAATGCTCTAGCCGCATCCACGTATCAGCTCCAGCCATGCTCCATGAATAGCCGCGATTCCGTTTGAGAATTTTCACCATTGATAGCGAGTCTGTCCTGCAATTGTGTCAACAACACGAATTCTAAAGCAGCATGCATTTTGCTGTCAAGCTGACTTTCATGTCTCTGCTGCTGCCATTGGCTTCGTGAATGTTGCCAGGTGAGATGACACAAAGAAATCTCATCGTCACTCGTAACTCCTTGCTGGACTTTCTCTTTATATCAGTGCATATAGACTTCATCTACAAATTTGCAAACTTGGACCATATCTGCCAGTGTTGGCTTATTAACCCTTAACAACTTTTGCGGCACATTAATAAGTTAATAAGTGGTTCAGGGTACCCTTAACAACCCCTTAACAACTTCAGAGACATGCTATTTGACGTTTTCTGAAGCTGCTGAATCGATAAAAAGTCTTAACAAGGTGCGAATCTAACGTCTTCATGATTATTTTGAGCATCCAAATGTACAGGGACACAAGTAAATTCATGCCATACCCAAGCATATGTGAATGACATGTAAAGTTCGACAACACTAGATAACACAATGTCGAGAACTATGGTTCCAAAAATTGAACTTCAGGGATGCTGCAGCACTGATTCACAACATAAAATGTAGAAGCAGACATTGATGAGGCTAATGTGACCAAACAAAATCAGGCGCTAGGTTGATCATCATCAGTCAGATCAACTGCAACCGACAAACCGCTGCCTTCTGGCGGTGCGAACTCGACCATACTTTGCTCAAGGCTTCATATATGATAAACAAGCAACATGCCGTTGCCGGCAATGTGTTTAACGCTTATTAAGACTTGTTTAGGCCGAAATCGCCGGCGGGTTATTAACCTTAACTTGAAAATTTAATTAACCCTTAATTAACCCCTGGACTTATTAAGGGTGCCAACACTGATTTCTGCAACAGCATCGAATGAGTTCTCTCATTCAGATCCTTCAGAACTCTCTCAGATGTTGTCTGTCGGCCTTCCATTGAATCCCCAGGACACAAACGTGAGTGGTGGTAGTGGTAATCCCGGCCGTAATAATGCTTGTGGTAGGTCGTTCACATCACTGTTGTGCATGTATTTAGCTGATGTTCATAGGACGTGTATTGGCGTGACATGTCTTTTAGATCACACCACTTGAAGGGTCAATCATCAAGTGAACGTTGTCTGATCAGCGCTGATCAGACTATAGCTAAGCATGACGCATCGTGCAATGCCTGAAGCTTGGCCACAAGCGTTGCATGCTGTACAATGCTAGTGACTGCAAAAAAGACGGTGACAGATGTGATGGCCAGTACACAATAGGTTGCAGTCTATATCGATGCGTGCAAAGGGTTGAAAGCTGCTGACCATCCGATTTCTGATCAGCGCTGTTGTACGGCGTAACACTATGCATAACACTATGCATAACACCTTGTACTACGTCATTATTCATCTAAGGAAACTTTACAGGAAGACTAAGCACGAGGCGAATAACATCAGCTACCTGTGCCTTCTCAGGAAGCAGAGGTACTAATGACCTGTCTTACCCAATTCGATCCCCAAAATCGAGTCAGTAGCAAGTGACCTGCAAGTGGCAGCAGAACTGCAGCCGTGTGTACATTCCAAGCCCTGCACCACCCGGTGAGGTGTAGCTAGCGTCGCGCTGGACGTCCGCTTGGCCATGGACGGAATGTTGCCAGTCTGGGACTTTTCTGTGCCAGAGCTGGAACAACTGCAAGCTGAACAAGCTGAGCTCATATGGTCTCCTCTGCCGGACGTTACGGACATTCAGGCTACGATCGGCTTGTCCAGCCTGCCGTCACGATCAGCACTGCCTATGCCTGATGGTGGTGGCCTCTCAACCAGATCTTCTGGTCAGCGTGAGGATGCCTCCTGGGAACCTGGCAGCTCAGCTCAACAAGCGAAAGTCATCAACAGGAGAGAAGCTTCACTCAATACGGCTAGGCAGGACAGTTTTCCCACACCTAGTCCCGCTGATAACTATGCTCAGGATGACATCGAAGAGCCCAGCCAGCGTCAGAGAACCGGCAGCTCAGATAATTCTGAGCGAAGTAAAGCTGTCAATCGCGAGTCACAACGGCGGTTCAGGCTGCGACAGAAGGTGACACGGATGTAACCTTCTGTTACTGTGTTAGAGTCTGTTTGCCGTTCAATTCATTGCAATGTCTGCCCGTAAATTTGTCTAGCCATATTAGTTCTGGTGCAGGCACGTTCACAGGCTGTGGAGGCGCAGCTTGCAAGTACAACAACAGAGTTGAGAGAGCTTAAGTCACGGCAGCACCAGCTAGAAGTTAGAAACATGCTGCTGGAGAAAGTGTCACAACTCAACAAGAGTACTGACCCTCAGTCAAGCAGTGAGGTCAGCAGATGCTTACCACATGTGCTGCTGTCATTTTGTTTGCCCTGTCTCAAACCATTGGAATTCTATGTTGCAGGATAACTCATCTCATGACGCTTTTGACACTGCTTTGAAGTTTGAGGAGAATGATGTGGACAATGTGGCCCTGCTGACTGTATCAGTACAGGGCAAGCAGTACAGCATTACCCCTCATGAAGTCAGCCAGATGCCTTTGCAGTCCTTCTCTGCTCTATGGACAGTAAGCTCCCTGCATGCCCTTCCAGACCCACAATTGCTTGCATGTCAATGAACTGGTTGCAATGGTATGACCAGGCTGTAAGGCTGCTCAATGCTCATACTGCCATCAAGCACCCCAAGGGCTTCATATTGCATATTGCATTACAATTCAATCATCATACACTGATGTTCGAGAGCTGCACAATTCACACGTTCCAGAAGTCCACAGGATGATGTGTCCACTGAGTTGCAAAGTCCTGTCTGTGATTGCCGGTACTGCCTTGGCACTCTCAGGTGCGCTGCTCATGGTATTCCTCATTGGAAGCATCGCCTCCCTGACGACTGCACCTGGAAAAAACAACAGGGTCAACATTATTGTGTGCAAGCCTTGCTGGTGACTATCTCTGGTGTGCAGCTTTCCCAAAAGCAGACGTTGACAGCTGATCATGCGAGCAGTGCTGATGACTTTGTCTGGTTTGTAAATCTATATCAGCAGACGTTGATCGCTCAGTGAAGGTTTCTGGCCTGCAGGTGTACGTCTGCGAGCTGGGCAGGTGCCTTCTGAAGCTGAAAGATTCATCAGACCCAGTGCTGGAGATGCGCATGAAGGAGCTGACTGTAGAGGCAATCTCCCTTGTGGGCCATCGCCTGCTGCGCAACCCTGCTAGCCACAAGGATCTTGCCACTGGTCAAATGAATCAGGACCAGGCCAGACAGCATAAGCTGGATGCCAAATTTTACAAGAACCTGCTGGTACGTACCTTGCGCAGAAGCTGGGGCAGCACATGTGTAGGCTGATGTCATGGTTGCTGTCACATTCACCGGTGTGTGGCTTCCTCAGGCGCTGGTTTGTCCCAAAGATGTTCCATCCTTGTACATGAAGGACACATGCGTAGTGGCTTGTTTGTGATGATGTACATGTTCAGCAACCACCCTTGATGGCACAATCCAAGTCACATCCTGTCCAGGACAAAGCACACACGCCAAAAGCTGCCCATTCAATCAGCACACGGCCATCATGCTGTTAGCTGACTCTCATAAACGCAATGACAGCTTCAGTCGCTGCAGCTTGACAGCAACAGCAGACCTGTGCCTTCAGGCATGAACAAACACTGAAATCAGGCATGCCAAACAGTGAGATCAGATGCATGCCTCTAATGTGCTACCAGTCAGCACAAGAGCCAAGTGCCTGCAAGCATTCACTGCCAGTGCACTTGTTGCAGGGCCTGCTAGCTTTGACAGAGGACCAGCTTCGTGATCTGATGCTCATGCGCCAGCTGTACCTCACCAAACGAGGCCTGCTTGCAATGGAGCGCAAGGCCCTGGTCAATCAGATGGCTTCCAATGAGGGGTCTATGCCCCACCCCAGTGATAACATCACCAAAATGGCCGACCTGGCCACCTGTCTGAAGGAGAATGCAGCTGAGGACCACCATGTACACAGAAAGGTTGCACGAGCAGTGTATCGCGGGGTGAGATACCTGTCTGCTCTGTCTTTGTAGCAGCAGTCTCTCAACCTATGGCAGTGCTCACATCTGCATGCTTGCAGTGACAATGTGTGTCTATTATTGCTGTGTATCTCTGAATGTTCACTTTCAGATGTCTGCAGCTGGAAGCTGCTCATTAGACCTGCGCAAAGCATGCACAACATGCAAGCAAGCTGATGCTCAGGTTGTTGTGCTTCAGGTACTGACTACCAAGCAGCTGGCTGAAATGATGGTGCATTGCTACCCCTACATGCCCAGCATGGAGCCATTCATACACAACTTGGCAGCTGAAACTGGCTATCCTATCAAAGAAGATGTTGTTGCAGCTGCACAGACAAACCACATGACTACGGAATGGCGACAATTCAGTGAGTATGCCAAGTATGCTGCCACAGAGATCTTCCATGAGCATGTTCCATTCCTGAAACGCAGACCTGGTGCTCTGAACAGGAATGCGTCCCTGTCATCTGAAGTCATGCCAGCTGACAGGTCACAATACGTCATGTTGTGAGCATGTTTGAGGGTATATAGGATGTCATTGGTCATACATGTTCAAAGAATTACCCATGTATGTTACATGTAGATTATCAGCTTTTCAGATGTTGTGACATGGCTTGTCATTATTCATGAGACGATGTAGTTATCAGAAAGTGTGCAGGTGTGTGGAGAGCACAGCTGGTTGTTTGATGTTGTGCAGTATAGTAGGTGCATGATTAGGCATAACACTATATGAGTTTCCTGTTTTGATTGGTGTGGGCTGCTGTGAAGGCAAGCCCATTTCTTGAGTTGCATTGCAGCTGCAGATTTTGATCATTACGGTACATGTGGGTTGAAGATGCACACACGTCTGTATGTCTGATGTGATCTCTGACAGAGCAATGGTGTGCCAAGTTGTGTATGGCAAACTTTTGCCTAGCCATGCTTTGCCCTTGAAGGTTGACTGGCAGTTGATCAAGGCAGCATATATGTTCACTTGTAGTCTTGGCTGTCTCAGCAAGGCATTGCTGACGTATATTTGAGTGTTGTGTAGTGTTATCTGCTGGTTTTGCATCAAGCATGTGTAATTAGCTGATATAAATTGTGTACCAAAACGTTGCTTTGTGTGTTTCGAAGCATGTCAAGGCTTGCTTAGCTCTGATCTTGTTGCATATAGCAACAAGTATGAGCCAGCGTATACGTAGTGTTGTTCTGCAGTAAAAAACATATGAAACAGCTTATGTTAAGATGATGAAGTTGTCTTTAGTACATACCGTTTCCGAATCTTTTTGGACTCTGACCCCATCCGCAGGCCCCATCCGCACGGCGATTTGACCGTGGGTCAGATATCGGTTTGACCTAAGGTCAAACCGAGTCTGACCACCTTGGGTCAAATGTGTTCATTACGGATGCGGGTTTGACGGAGGTCTTTCGAAATCTGCAGACCACAGCTGAGCGGCACAGCGGAGCGCGATGCCAAGCAACGATACTTGCGACGAGCGACGCTTCAGCTTACTACCACAGCTCTCCGTTAGAACGGCCCCATCCGTTAGAAAATCGGGACCTACTTCACTTTCTAACGGAGGTCAGACGCTTCGGAATCAAAATGTGGCCGATCTGACCCAAGGTCAAATCGCCGTGCGGATGGGGCCTGAGTCATGCAAGGGTGTCGGAATGCATGATGCATCAAATCGAGAACGCCAGAGCTGCGTGAAAGACAGACGTGTGAGTGGGTGTCAGTAAACTGTACACTCAGTACGGTGGTGATGTGAATGAGGCAAGCAGGTGGCGAAAGCAGCAGCAAAAATGAAAGTCGCGACCCGTCGATCGAGGTCATGAAGCATAGTATCGCAAAACTCAGACGCAGTGTCGGTGTGCGTATAATGGTAAGAAGCAGTATACTGATGATCTCGAAAAACTCGAAGATCTGAGTGAGACAGGTATTAGGCACAATCAGGTCCAGATCCAGGCACAAGGCACACAAGCACTCGTGACCGGCTGAGCATCTGCCGCGTTCAACATGACTGGAGCTGCTGGAGGAGTAGCGCTGATTGCCTCAAAAAGTGCAAAGAGTTAGAACATGAGCTGATAAGGTGCTATGCATCTACAGGTTCTGCTGATTACAACAGTTTAAAGGGTGAACCTGGCAAATGTGCTCAGAATTGGTTCTTCAAACGCAAATACGTTATTCTGCAGGCGGCTTTCATGAGCTTGCACGCAAAGACTAGCAGCTGAAGCATTTTTAAATCACCGGCGAACAACCACAGAACACAGCTTCAGCGCGCAGGTCACGAGCCTGTCTGCCTTGTGCCTGAGTGGACGCATGCCTGCCTGTGCCTGCCTGGACTCTTCGAACCAGCCTTGACACACATTCCAGCTGAAGAGCTGCCCACACACAAAAACCAAGTGACAGCATCAGCTAGTCTCCTTGCGGCAGGCGCCTGTTGGCTGTGTGCGCACATTGGACAGACGCTTGCAAGGCAGTTGAGATTGTTTGTCTGCAGTCATCAGTCATGCGTGATAACCACCACAATGGCAGCCAGGCATACAATGTACCAGCTGCATGGACAGCTAACGAACTCACGTTCAGCTTGTTGCATTGTACCAGTGGTCTTGTGACTGTGATGGACGATGAATAGGAATGCGATAACTGCAGGCTGCTCTGACCATTCATGCTGCATGTTTTGCGCCTTCATTTATGCTGTCAGAGTTGGTCAGAGTTGGTGCAACTGGATTTCAGTCAATGAACAATGTCTAACCTTATCTGTGAACTCCACCTCCTCCTCACGCAGCATTTGTGATCACTGCTCCAATGAATCAGTGATCTGTAAGACAAAAACAGATGTCAGTGCACATGAGCAAGGAGATCAACTACCAAACGTCCAACAGCACCATCTAGACTCATAAGCCTACACCTGTTGACTTGCAAGAAGCTTTCTGACGTATGGGATCATACCCCACCATCACCCTGACTTCCTGGCTGCCCAAAAGGCATCACGCGGCTTGACAACGCTGCTTGGCTGCCTAACGATAAGAAGGCGCACCTAGGCATAAATACATAGATGTGCTCACATGTTTCCATCCTTGCTTGCTTGCTCTGCTTCTACCAGAAGGTTATGTGTGAGCACAATCCTGCTGGCACTGCCTTGTCAGTTGTCCCCTTCCAAGGTGCACGAGGCCACAGCCAGTGACTGCGTGAAATTGATTCAAGGCAATCAAAAAACGTTTAAGCAAAGATGTGACGGCTGGATGACGCTGCTTTAGTCTTGTCCGGTCGAAACTGAATGGTATATACTTTGAAGCCCAGTTGCGGTGTAAGTCTTTCCTGATCGGTCGGAGAACGTTGACCAGGTCACATCGTGCATACTCGTCAGGGTTGCGGTCCCGCGAGGGTAGCAGCGGTTGCGGAGTTACGATGTCGTACCATAACCGGTTAGGCTGTATAATTAGTGTGCGGGGGTTTGTGTTATCGCTGCACCAGCACATTTCCAAGCATTGCCCGGAGCTGCACAGGGAGCGGCGGGACAGCCGAAGCTGGGAGGATCGTGGACGCTTCTTCAATCACTTTGCTTGCGAGGTCACACACCCTGTGACAGGGAGGAGGTTCTGCTGACTTTGGGGCTTGCAGGTACTTGGGCTGCAGTACATGGCTGAAGCCGTTCTGTCCGCAGTATCATAACCACAGCCTGCTCAATACAACGTTAAAGCGCAGCTGTCTGCTGAGCTGCAAAGTTCAGTATGGATTTTACAACTGGATTCTTGACCCAGGCGCTCTGCATCGCAGGATTGAGAGCGCGTCCGTGCCTTCAGCCCTGGTCGTCTTTTGCAATCATCGGAAAGGGACCACCATCTGGCGTTGTCTTCTTGTGACTTTGTAGCAACCCTTGAGTTTTCTATGGGGGACCCCGCAGACAAGATACCTGCGCTACGAGGTACCTCTGAGCTGCTGTACTTGAGCGCTTCAACCTTTCCCAGTACGGCCTTGCATGTCTGCATTGTACGCAGCATGTCGTATGTACTGTTGCTGTTCAGGCTCTCATGCATTCGGTCATGTTGTCCCGCAGTTCTTTGCGATGCTTCCCAAGCCAGCTAGGGGACACTCTCGTCTCACTGTAGGTGCGCAGAAGCTCGATGCAGACGAGGAAGAAGTCGATTTGTCTGCTTTGGATGACAATCAGAAGATGGCAACCATCAAAGCCCTTCGTCACAAGCCATGGCTTTTCCTGCATAAACTTCCCTTTCACTGCACCCAAGGGGACGAAGCATGGCTCCTCTACAATGTACATAGGTGTACGTGGAGGCGCGGAAAGGTGGTTGGTGTACACGAGTATGTCAGATTGCGCTTTTTTGGTGAGAGAGCCTCTTGCTTTGGGCAGCACCTTCCAAGCAGAGTCTGTGTGCACTTCCTCAACAAGTCTGTCCTGATGATGCTGTTCTCGGAAGATGCACCTTCAAATGCATGTTCAGAACAAAAGTGACTGGTGGTAAGTACAAGTGAATCTTGAATGTCAATTGCACAATCATCTCATTTATACTTCCATGCATTGTCATTCAACACCGTTTCTGCTTATCATTCAAGTATATGCACTGCAGAGCCCAAACGGTATCTTTGCTACAGATGGAAGCTTTGATTTTTTTGCTGTGTTACGCTTATTTATTACATTGGCTATTGCAGATTGTCAGGACAAGAGCACTGACCTGCTGGTGAATTTAAGGTCTAGACGGCTATGGAGGGGACACCCTACTAAGTCTCGCGGGATCTGGAACCAGAACCTCAGTACTCCTCTGGACTGGGTGTTGTGTGAGAGCCATTGGATCCAACAGATGTGCACTGACCAGGAGCAGACCCATGGGACGGTCCGCTACAGCCATGGTGGTGAGCATTTGCTGCATGGTCATGGTGCATTCCATGGTGGAGCTTTCTTGCCTAACAAATGCTGTTATGTTGATGTGCATTTCAGGGACATCTCTTTAGATGTATATAATATCAGCCCTTGTGCACTGTCCTCTAATTGTGCTGAACAGCAGCTGCTTCGCTTGCATCACACCTCCAGCTCACGTTGTTCCTTTTTGCTTTGTACAGAGCTAGGTCAGCCACTGCAAGGCCTTGGGCAGCCTGCTGCTGTCTCCAGACCACCCGGCACCTCACTATCCCCAAGGCTGAGGCACCTCCTGCCGTTTGAACGCCCCACATCAGCAGGCGCAGTTCATGTACTCATGTCTGGAAGGCTTCCTGACCGCATTCAGCATGTCAACATGATTGGTGCGCCTCCTACACCTTTGCTGTCATTCTTTGCTGTATCAGTGCTAGTATGCATGAGACAAAACTGAGGACCACAAGTATGCAATGCTATTGTACAGTTTTCCAGATGTAAAACAAGCATCTTCTTGCTTTCCAGATTGAAGTTGAGCTCTCATTTCTCATATTTGAAAGTATGTGAGCTGTTTCATGTCTGAATGATGCGTCAGGACCAGCAGTGACGATGTATTGAAGTTGATGAATGCTGTTGAGTCTAGGCTTTGCAGTACTGCTTTCCAGCTGCAGGGCAGGTGCTGATGTAGCTTGTCATCTGCTGCTGCAGTGGATCAGAGCAAGCGTTTGAAAAAGCCCAGATCTCCCCGCAAGCACACTGTTCATGTGCCTTTGGAGGATGCTGCAGCTGCAGCGCAGCCAGGGTTCCCTGTGCCTGTGGTTCCACCTGACGCTGTGCCTGGCAGTGGGGCCTTCACTGGTGGTGGTGGTGCTTGGGATGGTGCTGGTCCCTGGGCTGCTGCCAACAGTAGTGAGGTGGCTGGGGACCAGCAAAATGTCCAGGCTGCTCCTGGTGGTCTTCAGCAGCAGATGGTGAGCAAATGCATGCTGATGAATATATGATTGTACCATCCTGATTCCCTATTGCGACCTCTTTGATTCTTCTGTTGTTACGTGTTTGGGACCCATCCACATGTCTGAACAGCAGGACTTGCAGGATGATGTTCATCAGGCTCAGCACCTTTGATTTGCATAACTGCTGATGTTGTTGCAACACATTGTATACCTGCCGTTTCTGCAGGACTGAGGTGAATATGGCTCATCAGCAGGTCAACCAGCCAACTTGAGCACATCCTTAGTCAACTCTGTATTGCTGCTGCACATTGTCATCTTCATGAAAGGCTGTCTAACAGTATGACTGGTCAGCAAACTTTCCCACATTCCATGACAATGCAATGGCATATGTGCAGGCTGTAGGAGACCAAAGACCACCTCGCCCCTCTTCAGCAGCACTCGAGGCTGTTGGGGTAGATTGCCTGCTGGCGTTCTCATCACATGGAGGCCAAACCAGCACCTCTCAACAGGCACCCTGGTGAGTAAGACAATCCTGTACCTTTTTCTTCTGCGTGCGGTTTAAGGTGTGTCTGGTAGGACAGACAACAAACATTTGTGTTCAGTCTGCACTGTGTTCAGTCTGCACACTGTACAGTGACTTACTTCAGAGGTCTAGCTCACACATGCGTCAGCCTTTAGTGCACATGTGCCTTCACAAGGCTCAGTCAATTGCACAGAGAGCCAATGAACAGGAGCTTACAACAGCAAAGGCATGTGGGCAAATTTTTTGTGTGAAATTGCAATTGCCTGCATGTTGTCCACCACACTGCCAAGATCACCATATCATCCCACCAGCT
>JAABUV010006336.1_pt1 | contig 12944 bp, 12 predicted proteins | sample 5559971 | NCBI WGS metagenome assembly JAABUV01 (sample SAMN10711881, study PRJNA513362) | rock metagenome | isolation source: Antarctica rocks | place: Antarctica: Victoria Land, Knobhead nord | collected 2015-12-19
GCAACATGCCTCGGCTCGCATCGACGCCGACGACCTCGTAGTCGACGGCGGCAGCCTCGAGCGCCCGCACCAGGGCGCGGGTGGAGGCTCCCGAGCCGCAGCCGAGGTCCACCACCCGCAGTCGTCGCGCACCCACGACTGCCGCCGGGCGCCGCCCGGACCGGTCGGGTGCGTCGAGCATCGAGGCGACCAGCACGGCTGCGGAGGCCCCCAGGTGGGCGTGGTAGCCCGGGTTGAGCCGCACCATCAGGTCGTAGCGCTCGGCGACCTCGTCGAAGGCCTCCGGCACCTCCGTGCTGGGGACTGCGGGCGCGGGCGCCATGGCACAACCTTTCTCGGGACCATCGCTCGACGCGTGAGCCTACCCGTCGGTGAGGCGCGGCCGTTTGTCGTGCTTTGCGAACGGGTAGTCCCGCGGTGACCTCAGGAGGCGACATGCGTGACGTTCGGGCTGACGGCGAAACACCCGGTGACGACCTGGTCCAGGTGCTGGGGGCCAAGGTGGCAGTGGAGGGATACCCGTGTCTGGGGGCGCGGTCGGTCTACCAGCGCGGTCGGGCCACGGTCAGGGCTTACGAGACCCTGGCGGGGTCTCAGACCGCTGCGTCCCTGCTCGTGGACCTCGCGGCCTTCGCCGCCGAGGTCGACCCCCTGGCGGGTCTGGCCTCCTTCGTGGCCACCTTCCGGGGCCCGGACATCGCCGACGAGGAGCACTTCGAGAGGCTCCTGTGGACCCAGCTGCAGGCGGTTGCCGACGTGGACGGGACAGCGTGGAGCCCGCGCGTCTCGTCGAACCCCCGTGATGAGCACTTCGCCTTCAGTGCCGCGGGCACCGCGTTCTTCATCGTGGGTCTGCATCCGCGCGCCTCCCGGATCGCTCGCCGTGCCGACGTCCCGATCCTCGTGTTCAACCTGCACGAGCAGTTCGAGGCGATGCGGGCATCGGGTGGCTATCCGAGGATGCGTGACACCATCCGCCGCCGAGACCTGCAGCTGCAGGGCAGCAACAACCCGATGCTGGCCGACCACGGCGAGATCTCCGAGGCGCGGCAGTACTCGGGTCGCGCTGTGGGACCCGGCTGGTTCGCCCCGTTCGTCAGCGGCGATGAGCCCGTCGCCGACGCCCGCTCCGGGGGTGAGGAGCGGCACGCAGGGACGTGTCCCCGTTGACGCCGCAAACCCATCGTCCGGCGGCGTCGAGGCTTCCCGTCGAGGTCGTCATCCCGGTGCGGTGGGACCGTCCGCTGGCCCAGCAGGGCGCTGAGCTGGAGGAGTTCCGCGGCTACCTCGTTCGCCTCCTGTTCCTGGCCGACGTCACGGTCGTCGACGGCTCCCGGCCTGCCCTCGTCGCGGCGCACCGCGCCGCATGGCCGGCCGGCATACGCGTCCTGACACCGGACGGCCGCGCGGGCCTCAACGGCAAGGTCGTGGGCGCCCTGTCCGGGATCGCGGCGGCCCGCCACGAGCTCGTGGTCCTGGCCGATGACGACGTCCGGTATGACGATGCCTCGCTGACCGCGATGTACCGCGCGCTCGGCGGAGCCGACGTGGTGCGTCCGCAGAACGTGTTCACCGAATGGCCGTGGCACGCCCGCTGGGACTTCGCTCGCTCACTTCTGGCTCGAGCGTTCGCGGCGGACTGGCCCGGCACCTTCGGGCTGCGCACCAGTGCCGTCGCGGCGATGGGAGGCTGGAGCGCGGACGTCCTCTTCGAGAACCTCGAGATGGTCCGCGTCGCCCAGGCGAGCGGCCACGTCGTCGTGAACCGCCCCGACCTCGTGGTCGGGCGCCGGCCCGCCCCGGCGCGGCACTTCTGGTCGCAGCGGGTGCGTCACGCCTATGACGACCTGGCCCAGCCCTGGCGGCTCGCGGCCGAGCTAGGCATCATTCCGCTGGTGACGGCGTCAGCCGTCTGGCGGCCGAGTCTCCTCGTCGTGATGGCGGCAGCCGCGGTCGCCCTCGCCGAGCTGGGCCGCCGACGCTTCGGCGGTCTGGACATTCCCGGGTCGGTGCCCCTGTGGGCACCGGCGTGGGTCCTCGAGCGGGGGGTCTGCACCTGGCTGGCCCTCGGTGCCCGGGCACGGGGAGGCGTCCGCTACCACGGGCAGCGACTGCGTGTCGCGGCGCATGCGCCGTCCCGGCTCGCGAAGGGCAGTCGCCTCGTTCCGTCCGCGGTCAGAGGTCCAGCCGTGCCCCGGGCTCGGCGACCCTGACCTCCACGCCGGGCACCGCGTCGCGGGCCTGCAGGAGGAACTGCGCCTACGGCGAGCGGAACACCGGGTAGTCGCTGTGGTGGACGGGTATGGCCTGGCGGGGCCGGATGCGGCGCAGGAAGTCGACCCCCAGGATGGCGTCCATGGTGGCCACCGTGTGGAAGAGCACGCGCGTGCCACCGAGGTGAACCACCGCGGTGTCGATGTCCGGGTGCGCCTCGGCGATCGCGTCGAGGTGCTCCCCCGCCAGGGTGTCCCCGCTGACGTAGGTCCGGCGCGTCACGACCCCTCGGTGACTCAGCTCGAGGACCGAGCCCATCACCGGCGGGAGCAGCCGGCCCATCACCCCCCGGGCATGGACGGCCGGGACGGCTTCGACGCTCAGGACGTCGTCACCTCGGCGCACCTCGTGGCGGGCCCACGGCACCAGCCCGTGGGTCTCGAAACCCCACCGGCGCAAGCGGCGCTCGGCGTACGAAGTCGTGATGACCGGGACGCCGCGGTCCAGCGTCCGACGTGCCACCCGGTCGAAGTGGTCGCCGTGCAGGTGGGACAGGACCACGAGGTCCAGTCGGGGCAGCTGGTGCGGCAGCATCGCCGGATCGGTGATCCGCCACAGGCCCTTCCCCAGATATGCTCGCTGGCCCCGGCGCAGGAAGTTGGGGTCGGTGAGCACCCTGAACGGGCCGAGCCGCAGCAGCGTCGTCGCCGTGCCGATGAAGGTCAGGGAGTCCACTCGCCGCGCCTCCTGGTGCTGCTGTTGCGGCGCGGTCCGACGGGGTCGGGCCGGCCCCGGATGCACCGGCCTATGACCTGATGAGTCGTGCAACGTCCTTGGCGGCACCCTCGGGCAGCACCAGCGCTCCGGTGGAGACCACTTCGTCCGCCAGCTCGGCAAGCTTGCGGTTGCGGTGCTGGCTGGCGACCCGCAGCAGGCCGAGGGCACCCTCAGGCGTGACCTTGTGGGTGCTCACGAGAATGCCGATCGCCATCCCGATGACCCGGTTGGAGACCAACGCCCGGCTCAGGTCCTCGTTGCGCTCCCTCGCCCACGCGTTGGCGGCCGCGAGCGCGCCGTGCGTGGCGAGCAGCAGACCCACCGTCTCGGCCCACATGGTGAAGGCACCCGCCTCGGTGGAGTAGAAGTTCAGACTCGTGACGACGTCGTCCTGCTCCTCGACGTACAGCCGGTACGAAAGCATGCTCTGGACTCCGGTGGCGTCGTACGCCCGTGGCCCGAACTCGGGCCACCTCGGCTCGAGGCGCAGGTCTCCGGTGCGCAGCACGGCAGCCGCCCGGATCGCGTCGATGCAGGGACCGCTGCCCAGCTCATACTGGATCTTGTCGGTGGAGGTGACCAGCGGGCTCGTCGCCGCAAACGTCTCCAGGGCGCCGCGCTGGTAACGGGTGATGCCCGCGTGCTCGGCGCCCGGCAGCAGCCGGACGCCGACCGACGTCAGCGCCTCGAAGACCTCATCGACGCGATGGCGGGTGAGCAGCTGCTGCCCGAGCCAGGCGTACGACTGTGCCAGGCCAGACATCGTGTAGGCCTCAACCGTCGAGGGCGATCGGTCAGCAATGGACAACAGATACCTCTGTGTCTTCTGGATCCGCCGGGGCGATCGCTGTCGTTCAGCGACCAAGCACGTCGCCCTGATGATAGGCCAGGACCTGCGCCGTCCGATGTGGCCCACGAACAGAAGGGAACGCCACCGGAACTCAACGAGCGACCGCCGGCGCGTCGATGTCTGCGTAGGTCCGGACGATCCGGGAGGCTGCGACTGCCATGCCGACCGCAGCGGGTGACCAGGCGAACAGGTCGAGCTCATGGCTGCCGAGGTTGACCGCGGCAACGAAGTGCAGCGGTTGGGACACCGCGAGGGCCCGGGTGGAGGTGTCCCCATGAGGACGAAGACGCTCGCGTCCGGTGCTGCCGCGCTCTGCCTGTCGGAGGTCGTCATTGCCGTCGTCCTGGTCGTGACGCTGGGCTGGAACTGGCAGGAGACCCTGGACTCGTTTGTGCTCAGCAACGGCGCCATCGGCATCAGCTTCGGACTGTGCGGAACTCTGATCGTGGCACCGACCGCGTCACCCGATCGGCTGGATGTATGCCTTGGGCGGGACGCTCCAGGCCGCGACCGCCCTGACCGCCCCGATTGCCGCCATCCTGCAGAACCACGGGGCGCCCACATGGTTGGTGCGTCTGGACCTCACCGTCTTCAACAACGCGTAGCCCTGGTACATCGGCGTGCTGCTTCCGTTGTCCCTGTTCCTCTTTCCGGACGGGCACCTTCCGTCCCCGCGATGGCGGCCGATCTTCGCCGTGCTGGTCATGACGTCACCGCTGTTCGTGATCGAGATCGGCGCGTCCCCGCAGACATTTCCCGGCTTGCCCGAACCCTTCCTCACCGTTGCCGACTATGACGCCCTCGCGCCCTTGTGGCTGGCGAGCGAGCTCCGGTGGACCGTGTCCATGCTGCTCGGTCTCGGGTGCCTCGTCGTCCGGTGCCACCGCGGGGACGAGGTCCAGCGCCGGCAGCTCCTGTGGTTGCTGGCGGCCGGCGCAGTGGTCGTCCTCGCGGTTGTTCCTTGGGCCCTCGTCGCCGGGACTCCCATCACCGTGCTCTTCGCCATCCCGCTGATCCCGGTCTCCATCACCGTGGCCGTGCTGCGTCACCAGCTGCTCGACATCCGCCTCGTCGTGGCCAGGGGGTCAGTTATGCCCTGCTCTCGGGACTGGTGCTCGCGGCATACGCGCTCCTCGTCGTCGTCCTTTCGGTGTGTCCGCCCTCGTGGTGGCGCTCGTCGCCCTTCCGTTGCGGGTCCGGCTCCAGCACTCGGTCGACCTGCTCATGTACGGCAAGCGTGGAGACCCGCTCCGGGTCGCCGGCCGGGTGGGTGCCAGTGCTCGGTCGGACCATCGCCGGTCCGGGGCCAGGTGCGGGTCTCACTGCCGCTGGTCAGCGTATGATCACCGTCCTCATCGCCGACGACCATCCCGTCGTGCGCTCGGGGCTGCACGCGCTGCTGAGTTCGCTCGACGGGTTCGATGTGGTGGCCGCTGACGGGCGACAGGCGGTGAAGGAAGTGGTGCTCCACAAGCCGGATGTCGCCCTGATGGACCTGCACATGCCGCGAATGGATGGCTTCACCGCCATCCGCGAGCTCGCCAGGTCGGCGCCGGACGTGGCGGTCTGCGTGCTGACCATGCTCGAGGATGACGACTCACTCTTCGCCGCCATGCGGGCCAGCGCCCGCGGTTACCTGCTCAAGGGCGCGGAGCAGGAGGACATCGGCCCGCGGTGAGGGGCATCGCCGCGGGAGAGGTGGTCTTCGGACCCGGGGTCGCGCGCCGGGTCCTCGGCCAGCTCACCCGCCCGCCGGCAGTCGCCTCCCCGTTCCCCCAATTGACCGCGCGAGGGCGTGAGGTGCTGGACCTGCTCGCGGCGGGCCTACCGGGCGCGAACATCGGGACGCGGCTGCACCTGGCGCCCAAGACCGTGAGCAACCACGTCTCGAGCATCCTGGCCAAGCTCCAGCTGGCCGACCGCGCCCAGGCCGCAGTCGTAGCGCGCCGGGCGGGGCTCGGGCGCCCTGACCGCGGGCAGGATGGGCGCGCCTAACCGGGGCGGCTGCGGGGTTGGGCGCATCCCGGGTGACCGCGTGACAGGCGACCGCCAGCTGGCGCACCGGCTATCAAGACCGCCGAAGGGCCTGGGCTCAGCAACGTCCGGTCGCTCAGCACACGTCCGGTCGCTCAGCACACGTCCGGTCGCTCAGCACACGTCCGGTCGCCCCCAGCACACGGCATACCGTGTGCTGGGCGACGCAAGGTGTGCTGGGTGGCGGACGCGGGTACGGCGTCCCAGCCGGCGCCGGTGGGCACCTCAGCGCAGGTGACTGGCGCCGTTGAAGTCCACCACGGCGCCGGAGGCCCACTCGGCGCCGGGCTCGGCGAGCGTCACGATGGCGCGGGCGACTTCCGCGGGCGAGGCCACCCTGTTGAAGGGGCTCTGGCCGCGGATCGCGTCGCCCTCCGGACGGTCCAGCAGCTGCGCGGCCATGTCGGTGGCGATGAAGCCGGGGGCAATACTGACCACCGAGATTCCTTCCGGCGCCAGGGCGATCGCCATCGACTGGCCGAAGGCGTGCAGCCCCGCCTTGCTCGCCCCGTATGCCGGCACGTCGGGTTCGCCGCGGTAGGCACCACGCGAGCCCACGTTGACGATGCGCCCACGTGGTCGACCATCGGCCGGCGGCACGGAGATCATGTGCCGGGCGACGCACCAGGTGAGGTTGGCCGGACCCATCAGGTTCGTCGCCAGCGTCGTCTGCCAGGCCTGCACCCAGTCGTCGTAGTCCACGTCGGTGATCCGATGCTCGCCCCTGCGGCTACCCGCGCCGGCCGGGTCGAGGAACATTGCGGCATTGTTGACGAGCACGTCCACCCGGCCGAGTGCCTCCACCGCCTCGTGCGCCAGCGACGTCACCTCGGACGGCACGGAGAGGTCCGCCCGGACGAGCGCGTGACCGGCGCCGGGAAGGCTGTTCAGCAGCTCCCGGGCGGGGCTCTGGGCAGCCCGGTAGTGCACGACCACCCGGTCGCCCCGCTTCGCGAACGCCCGAGCCGTTGCCGCTCCAACCCCGCGCGAGGAGCCGGTGACCAAGACCCCGCGGCCGTGAGCGTCCATGTCGGCAAGGGTAGGCGCCGCCCGCGGTTGCGCCGGCACCAGCACTCCTGCGGAAAGCGCTCGGCAGCCATCGAGCGCGCGGCAGCAGGTGGTCCTCGCTGATCTTGTTCGCAACACCCCAGTGCATCTCAGACGGCAGGCTGATCGGCCCTCGGCGTCGCCGATGCTGTTGCCGTAGCCGAGCATTTCCCATGCGAGGCTGCGGCCTTGGACCAGCGGCATGACGTTGCGCCACAGCCGCGGCGATGTCGGTATGCCGTGCACGGGGACGACGGGGCAAGCCCGCAAGGGCAGCAGCGACTGAAGTACGCGGTGCCGCAACGGCGCCGCGCCCACAGCTGGGCTAACCTGCTAATACGGCTCGATCCCCAAGGGCACCGGCTCAGAGTCGACGTCGAACCGGACAGGAGCACGTCATGACCGCACATCCCGAATCCAGTGGGCACGACCATGACCAGGCCGTCAGCCCGGACGGGCCCCGACAGCCGCGGGTGCTGGTCTTCGACGTCAACGAGACCCTCTCGGACATGTCGCCGATGGCACAGCGCTTCACCGCCATCGGGGCGGACGGGCATCTGGCGGCGACCTGGTTTGCCTCATTGCTGCGGGACGGGTTCGCCCTGACTGCGACCGGTGCCAACCCCTCGTTCGCAGAACTGGGCGCCGAGGCACTGCGGAACAGCCTCAGGGACCAGGTAGGGAACGTCGACGCCGCCGTGGAGCACATCATGTCTGGGTTCACCAGCCTCCCGGTGCATCCAGACGTGGTCGAGGGGATCCGGGCTCTGCACGGTCTGCACATCAGGCTCGTGACGCTCAGCAACGGCTCCACCGCCGTTGCCCAAGGACTCTTCGACCGCAACGGCCTCACCGACTACTTCGACCGCCTGCTGTCCGTGGAGCAAGCGCCGCTGTGGAAGCCCGCCGAAGCGGCATACTCCTTCGCCCTAGCGGCCTGTGGGTGTGAGGTGTCAGAGGCGATGCTCGTCGCTGTGCACCCGTGGGATATCCACGGAGCCCACCAGGCCGGTCTTGCCACGGCGTGGATCAACCGGACGGATGCTCGCTACCCCGGGTACTTCGTGGCCCCCGACATTGAGGCCACGTCCCTGGTCGATCTCGCGGCTCAGCTGGGGGGCATCGCGGCCTGACTGGCCTCCTGCGTGCCGCGGGGTTGGGTTGGCCGGTGGGTTGTCGCAATGGAATCTTCGGTGCACGTGAGGCCGGTGGTCGAAAGCGTCCGTGCCACCCGGAATGACTGACGTTCCGCTCTTCTCGCTGAGCGTTTGGCCCCACACTTGTGGATGTCAGGAGTTCGGCGCCCGCGAGGTGTAGCTGGTGGCGAAGATCTGCAGGAGTTTGAGGACTTGTTCTTGAACCGCCCCGGGTACTGTAGACGGTCGGTTCCCCCGGGTTTCCCGGGCCGCCACGCCGCGGATCCGGGTCGTCTACGAGGACCTTGACGTCTCCGGCATGAGCCACTGGAACAGGCAGCAGTGGATCATCTCGATCGCCAAGACCGACAGCCTCGCCCGCAGACGCTTCACCCTGCTTGGTCGGGGGTTCTGATGAGCACACTTTGGTGGGCCCGGCCGGGTTCGAACCGACGACAGCCGCGGTGTAAGCGCGGTGCTCTACCAGCTGAGCTACAGGCCCCAGCCCCGATGGTGGTCCAACCCCCTCGGCGCGTCCAGCAGTGTGCCAGACGGACGCGTCCTAACGACCCGACGCTGACGGGCTCCGCTCCCGGAGCCGGGCCAGCGCAGCGCGGTAGCCGGAGAAGTCCCGAGCCTCCCCGCGGCCGTTGACGAGCGTCCAGCGCACGACCCCCTCCTTGTCGATGAGGAAGGTGCCCCGAGCGGCGGCACCGTCGCCCTCGGAGAACACCCCGTAGGCACGGGCCACGTCACCGTGCGGCCAGAAGTCGCTGAGCAGGGGGAAGAAGTGCCCCTCGAGGTCGGCCCAGGCGCGCAGCGAGTACATCGAGTCGCAGGAGACTGCCAACACCTGGATGTCCTCGCCCTCGAAGTCCTCGAGCCTGTCGCGGATCTCGCGCAGCTCTCCGGTGCAGATCCCCGAGAAGGCGAACGGGTAGAACACGAGGACGACGTGCTTGCGGCCCGCGTAGTCGGCCAGCGACACCGCCCGGCCGTGCTGGTCGGTCAGGCTGAAGGCGGCGGCGGCCTCACCGACGGTGAGTGGCGTGGGACTGGTCATGAGAGCCAGTCTTGCAGCCCCCGGCCTCGGGTCAGCGCCGCTGTGACTTGGGGGACACCAACCGGGTCGCGGTCCAGTCGGTCGAGACGTTCGCGGAGCCGGCCGTGTGCAGGCCGGCGGTCACCGCGGACTCCTCGATGTCGCTGGCCTGGACGTGCCCGACCCGACCGGCCTTGGGCGTGCAGAGGACGAGGAAGCCGCGCTCGGCGAGGGTCGTCAGCCCGTCCACCAACGTGTCGACGAGGTCCTCGTCGTCGTCGTCGCGGAACCAGATCAGGACTGCGTCCGCCACGTCGCCGTAGTCCTCGTCCTCGAGGTCGGTCGTCGTAATGTCCTCGATGGCAAACCTCAGGGCGTCGTCCGCATCCGCGTCATACCCGAGCTCCTGGACGACCTGGCCCTTGGTGAATCCGAGCTTCGTCAAGGCCGACCCGGGGGACGCCGCTTCCGCGGTCGCAGCCACTTGTCGATCCCTCCGTCAATCGCATGCCGTCGAGCGGACGCTCCGGCTGCTCACAGGCTAGTGGAAGGCGTCCCCATGCTGCACATTCCGACGGCATACAGTGACCGGATGGGACGCGTGACACAGCGGACTCCCGCCGTGCGGATCGAGGTCGGCGACCCGGCTGCGCCGCGGGTGACGCGTCGGCCCGACACGATCGCGGTCGAAGAGCCGATGGAGATCCGGGTCGCCGGGCAAGCGCTCACCGTGACGATGCGCACTCCCGGAGACGACTTCGACCTGACCCTCGGCTTCCTGCACGCCGAGGGCCTGATCCACCGGGCCACGGACGTCCGGCAGCTCATGCACTGCCTCGACGAGGACGAGTCCGGTTCGCCCACCTACAACGTCGTCGACGTCCTCCTCGCCGACGGCGTGGCGCCCCCGACCGCGCGCGACGCCCGGGCGTTCCTCACGACGAGCGCGTGCGGGGTCTGCGGGAAGACGAGCATCGACGCCCTGCGGGCTTCCGGCCGGTATGCCGTGCACGCGGACGACACGGTCGTCGACCCCGCCCTGCTCGTCACCCTCCCCGACCGGCTGCGCGAGCACCAGAAGGTCTTCGACCGCACCGGCGGCATCCACGCCGCGGGCCTCTTCACCGCGGCCGGCCAGCTCCTCGTCGCCCGCGAGGACGTCGGCCGGCACAACGCCGTCGACAAGGTCGTCGGGTGGGCCGTCCGGGAGGGCCGGCTCCCTCTCACCGGCCACGTCCTCGTCGTGACGAGCCGGGCCAGCTTCGAGCTGACGCAGAAGGCCTACCTGGCCGGGATCCCGGTGCTGGCAGCAGTGTCCGCGCCGTCGTCCCTGGCGATCGAGCTGGCCCATGACGTCGGGATGACGCTCGTCGGCTTCCTGCGCGCCCCGCGGCTCACCGTCTACAGCGGGAGCCGGCGGGCCGGCATACCGACCTGAGCCCGGCGCATTCCGCGAGCGCCTTCCGGGCGGGAGCCTGCGCTACCGGGTGGTACGACACCCGAGTGTGACGGGGACGCCGTTCGGGGTAGAGGATGGTGATGACCTCGTCCCCACCACGGACGGGGGTGCGAGAAAGGACGAGACACCGTGTCACGACACAAAGCCGGACCCATCCTCAACGGCATCCCGAGCCAGCTCCCGGACACCGACCCCGAGGAGACCAAGGAGTGGCTCGAGTCGCTGGACGGCATCGTCGACGGGGTGGGCCGCACGCGGGCCCGCTACATCATGCTCAAGCTGCTCGAGCGCGCTCGCGAGCTGCAGGTGGGGGTCCCCTCGCTGACCGCGACGGACTACATCAACACCATCGGCCCCGAGCAGGAGCCGTGGTTCCCCGGGGACGAGGACGTCGAGCGTGAGTACCGCCGCTACCTGCGCTGGAACGCCGCGATCATCGTGCACCGGGCTCAGCGTCCCGGCGTCGGCGTCGGCGGCCACCTCTCGACGTACCAGTCGGCGGCGACCCTCTACGAGGTCGGCCTCAACCACTTCTTCCGCGGTCCGGACCACCCGGGCGGCGGCGACCAGGTCTTCTTCCAGGGGCACGCCTCCCCCGGCATGTACGCCCGCGCCTACCTCGAGGGGCGTCTCGGCGAGGAGGACCTCGACGGGTTCCGGCAGGAGAAGAGCCACCTCGTCGACGGCCGGACCCGGTCCGTGCCCTCCTATCCCCACCCACGGCTGGCCCCGGACTTCTGGCAGTTCCCTACGGTGTCGATGGGGATCGGCCCGATGAACGCGATCTACCAGGCGCAGTTCAACAAGTACCTGCACAACCGGGGTCTCAAGGACACGTCCGACCAGCACGTGTGGACCTTCCTCGGAGACGGCGAGATGGACGAGCCGGAGTCGCGCGGCATGCTGCAGATCGCGGCGAACGAGGAGCTCGACAACCTCACCTTCGTCATCAACTGCAACCTGCAGCGGCTCGACGGGCCGGTGCGCGGCAACGGCAAGATCATCCAGGAGCTCGAGGCGTTCTTCCGGGGCGCCGGCTGGAACGTCATCAAGGTCGTCTGGGGCCGCGGCTGGGACCCCCTCCTTGCCGCCGACCGTGACGGCGCTCTGGTCCACGTCATGAACACGACGAGCGACGGCGACTACCAGACCTTCAAGGCCAACGACGGGGCCTACGTCCGGGAGCACTTCTTCGGACGCGACGCCCGCACCCGGAAGATGGTCGAGAACCTCAGCGACGCGGACATCTGGAACCTCAAGCGCGGCGGGCACGACTACCGCAAGGTGTATGCCGCGTACCAGGCCGCCACCGAGCACACCGGCCAGCCGACGGTCATCTTGGCCAAGACGATCAAGGGCTACGGCCTCGGAACGCACTTCGCCGGGCGCAACGCGACGCACCAGATGAAGAAGCTGACCCTCGAGGACCTCAAGCACTTCCGTGACGAGCTGCGCATCCCCGTCTCGGACGAGCAGCTCGAGGCCGACCCCTACCGTCCTCCCTACTACCACCCGGGCAAGGACGACCCGGCCGTCAAGTACATGCTCGAGCGCCGTGCGGTCCTCGGCGGCGGCGTCCCGTCACGCCGGGTCCAGCACGAGTCGCTCAAGCTGCCGGGCGACGACGCCTACTCCCAGGTGAAGAAGGGCTCGGGCAAGCAGGAGATCGCCACGACGATGGCCTTCGTCCGGCTCCTCAAGGACCTCATGCGTGACAAGGAGTTCGGCAAGCGGGTCGTGCCGATCATCCCCGACGAGGCACGCACCTTCGGCATGGACTCGTTCTTCCCGACGATCAAGATCTACAACCCGCACGGGCAGAACTACACGCCCGTCGATGCCGACCTCATGCTCGCCTACCGCGAGGCGGTCAACGGCCAGATCCTGCACCTCGGCATCAACGAGGCCGGGTCGGTCGCCGCCTTCACCGCGGCGGGCACGTCCTACGCCACGCACGGCGAGCCGATGGTCCCGATCTACGTCTTCTACTCGATGTTCGGGTTCCAGCGTACCGGTGACTCGATCTGGGCCGCCGCCGACCAGATGACGCGCGGCTTCCTCATCGGCGCCACGGCCGGTCGCACGACGTTGACTGGCGAGGGCCTGCAGCACGCGGACGGACACTCGCCGCTCCTCGCGTCGACGAACCCTGCCGTGGTGGCCTACGACCCGGCATACGCCTATGAGATCGCCCACATCATGCAGAGCGGCCTGCAGCGGATGTACGGGGACGACCCCGAGAACGTCATCTTCTACGTCACGGTCTACAACGAGCCGCTCGTGCAGCCGAAGGAGCCGGAGAACATCGACGTCGAGGGCATCGTCAAGGGGATGTATCTCCTCGCCCCGGCCAGGACCGAGGGCTGGACGCACCAGCCGGCGCGG
>JAABUV010006337.1_pt1 | contig 12944 bp, 12 predicted proteins | sample 5559971 | NCBI WGS metagenome assembly JAABUV01 (sample SAMN10711881, study PRJNA513362) | rock metagenome | isolation source: Antarctica rocks | place: Antarctica: Victoria Land, Knobhead nord | collected 2015-12-19
CTTCTCGAGCTCACGCGTACTCTAGCTCTTTACCTTGTGAACTCATAGCTACTCCTCCATCCTCGCAAATACTGAGATAGCAACCCAATATGTGAGTAGATAAACATCACTGATCTTTCTCCAGCTAACAATGTTTAAAGGGACGTACTTCTTGGCATCACTGGCAAGGATTTCACCATTGTTGCGTCCTCAACAGCTGCAACCAGAGGCGCAACGGTCCTGAAGGCGACCGACAATAAGACTGCAGAGCTAAATTCGCACGTTTTAATGGCTTACACGGGGGAGGCAGGAGATACCTGTACAGTGGAACCAAGTTTCGATTCCTCTTCAATCTGCTGAGAACACTCCTAGTACAGTTTTCGGGCTACATTCGTGTCAACGTCCAGCTCTATTCCATGCGGAACGGAATCGACCTTAGCCCTCCAGCTGTAGCAAGTTATACCCGTAATGAGCTAGCGAAAAGCTTGAGAAAAAAGCCTTACCAAGTCGGCATGTTGTTGGGTGGAATCGATCCTGTTACGACCAAGCCGAGTTTATACTGGATAGATCAATATGCCTCATTGGCATCTCTTCCTTACGCTGCTCAAGGATATGGCCTGTGGGTGACGCCATCTTCATCTCTTCTTGCAAAAGGCAATATTAGCTCTCTATTCAACGAAGAAACTAATCATGCCCATTAAGGTATTACTGTATGTCCATCTTGGATAAACATCACCACCCAGATATCGATCTCGCCCAAGGCATGAAAATACTACGAATGTGCACCGACGAATTGCAGCGAAGGCTACCCATAGACTTGAAGGGGGTAAGTTCAAGTCCTCACCTTACACTGAACACCAGATCGTCTTCGAGTCCGGCTAATTGGTCGTCCATCCAGATGTTGGTTAAGGTATTAGACAAAGATGGAATCCGAGAGGTTGAGTACGATTACAGCAAGCCTGTGGCATGTGCATAGATATAGCATGGCGTTCGGTTTTTTAGGGTTCTTGTAGACTGTCAAAGCAAACTACAGTTTATTCCGTTGTCCAAATACCATAATTGACGCCATGCAATGACGAGACCAGTCAACAACCATTTCGAGTGGAATGTAGAATAACACCTTCTGCGGCAGTCGTAATGTTCACGGGTTCGATGTTCACAGGGCAAGTGGTGGGGACGGAATGAGGACTATGAAGCTAATTGAAGCTTCATCCCGCCATCGCTGACTTCCAACCTAAATCCAAAGCATAGGTAGTTTACCGGTATCTCACCCAGCATGTCGAAAAGGCCAGCGCAGGAGTTATCGCAAGATGGTATAGCGGAAGGCTCACCGGCCACGAAGAAGACTCGCCTCGATTACGACTTGAAAATTTACAAACCAGTAAACGGCTTCAGTGCTTTGCCTGCTGCGCCAGCGCTGGCCAACGGCCATCAGCGCGAAGATGAGGAAAGGAATGGGAACAATATACTAGCGGCAGCAGATGCGGAAGAGGAGGAACTAGAAGAGGCTGCATCAACAGCATCCTCACAAGAGCTTCGAGAAGAGCAATCCGCATATTCTGCGGCCTCACGGCAGGCCGCACCTCTTGAAGGATACACAGATCTCTACCTGGACACCATCAACCGGTCCGTACTCGACTTTGATTTTGAGAAGCTTTGCTCTGTAACGCTTTCGAATATAAATGTTTACGCCTGCTTAGTCTGTGGCAAATACTATCAAGGTCGTGGGCCTAAGTCACATGCCTATTTCCATGCCCTCGAAGTGGGGCATCATGTCTATGTGAACATGCAGACGAAAAGGATGTATGTACTACCTGAGGGGTATGAAGTCAAGAGTAAGAGCTTAGAGGATATCAAGTTCGTTGTAGATCCGCAATTGTCCAAGGATGAGGTCGGAAAACTCGATAAAGAAGCCAAGGATGCATGGGATCTAGGAGGGAAGAAGTATAGGCCTGGTATAATAACTAAGTCTCCGGGAGAAACAATTTCTAACATCTCTGGGCAGGCTTTGTCGGAATGAACAATATCAAAGAGAATGATTATTTCAACGTGATCATCCAAGCCCTAGCTCACATCCCTCCTTTGCGGAATTTCTTCATGCTCGAAGATCTATCGCAGAAGTCTGAGCTAGTACAACGCTTCTCAGTCCTCATTCGCAAGATATGGAATACCCGTGCCTTCAAGACCCACGTCTCGCCGCACGAGCTGCTACAACAGATATCACGTCAATCCAACAAGCGCTTCGACCTCCTCCACCAGTCAGATCCCGTTGACTTCCTAAGCTGGTTCCTCAACAATATGCACTTGGCCTTGGGCGGAAGCAAAACAAAGCCAGGCACCAGCGTCATTCACCGAGTATTCCAAGGCAAGCTGAAAGTCGAGAGCCAGAAAATCACCGCCAAAGCCGACGCCGGCGATCGCCTCCGCTTCGAAGAAGCTGCAGAAGTCCTGGTCGATACAACACGCTACCTAATGCTAACTCTCGACCTCCCCGCTGCCCCCCTCTTCCAAGATGAGCTCGACAAGAACATCATTCCCCAAGTCCCGCTCACCTCCATCCTCTCCAAATACGATGGCCTCAAATCCCAAGAACACCTCAACACCCGCAAACGCTACCGCCTCCTGCACCCCCTCCCCCCCTACCTCCTCTTCCACATCAAACGCTTCTCCAAAAACAAGTTCGTCGCCGAGCACAACCCCACCATCGTCACATTCCCCACCCGCTCCCTCGACATGAGCTCCTACGTGCAGCCCGATCCGAGAATCCACCCGCCTGGGGAACCGATCTGGTACGATCTATGCGCGAACGTGACGCATGAGGCTGTGCGCACAAGGGATGATAGCGTGGAGGGCGAGGCGGAGAGGAAGGTGTGGAGGGTGCAGGTGCGGGATCGAGCGAGGGAGGAGTGGTTGGAGATTCAGGATTTGTTTGTCGAGAGGGTGGCGACGGAGACGTTGTTTACGAAGGAGAGCTATTTGATGGTTTGGGAGAGGAGGAGGGGGAAGGGGAAGGGCTAGAGACGAAGATGGAGATGGAGGATTTTCAGTTGTTGGAATGCATAGAGTGGCTTTAGGCTAATACATGGAAAAGATGGGGGGGGAGGCAAAGCTATCTATCTGATGAGTTCTTCGGGGTGGGGAAGAGATACCAGCTGGCGCTCGACGCAGGATCGCCGAATCCGTCCATGTGGTGATGGAGCTTCATTCCGCCAGCTCAGACATGGAGATTTTGCATACGGAACAGCGCCAATGTTGCTGTTGTTGCCTGCTGCAACAAAAGCAAGAGCGCAATCCCGTACTACTGAGGTTGGAAAACTTGAGAGGTCCTATGAGATTTGAAATTTTCAGGTATATAGCAACTATCAAGATCCATCCGTATGGGGTATCACAAGCTTAAAATCCTAATCTCCACTCCCTGCGGCTAAGCCTGCACCACTACATACGAAATCCTCGCCTTCGTCTAGAGCGTCTTCGCAGCCTTTCCCTCCTTACTCTTCCCCACATACCAACTAACCGTCGCCCAGAACTCCTTCCCCCCCTCAAAACCTCCCCCAGCGAAACCACCTCCTGCCAGCCCACCATGCCAACCCCGCGCCCAGCTGCCACACCGCCCACCCCACCCCCCACTCCATCCCGGCCACCAGCACCATCCTCCCGATATACCCCGCTGCCCCTCCCCCACTTAATCCAGTACCGAACCAAGCGCCCAATGGATACACCTGCCCTCTTAGCCGCTCTCTCGCAGCCGCACTTGTGCCATGTAGGTGCATGGGGGAGGAGAGGTAGTTTAACGCCACGGAGCGAGCGTAAAGGGCTTCGAGGGGTAGAAAGAGGAGGGTGGTGAGGTGGGTGGCGAGGTGCGAGGACAGGGTGTCGGCGGGGTAGGTCGTTAGGGCTGTGGTGTGGTGGTAAGGTGGGGAACGGGAGCGTTCTTCGGCCTTGATGGCATCGGAGTCGGGGAAGGTGCTGGTGTCGTCTCTTGTGGTTGGCCAGGGGTCGAGGGGCGTCGGGGTATTGGCGGTGACTGTAGGGGAGTCGGCTGTGGAGTTGTGGTGCGGGTTAGGGATGGTGGGGATGTGGAGTTGGACGTTTAATTGGAGGATGTCGGCGGTGGAGGAGTCCGTGGGGATGATTTCGGTGGAGACGTGGATGTTGGGGGTGCTGGGGGAGGGGGTGGAGGATTCGGAGGGGGTGCGGAAAGGGGGAGGGGACTCGGAGGTGTATGCGAGGGAGAGGTCGCGAGTTTGGATGTGGAGGCTCTCTACTTCGCTTTCATTGGTGGGACGTGGGATATTTTCAATAGTGGAATCTGCCGAGTTGCGTGGAAGTGGCGGTTGGGTTGAAGGGTCGAGGGGCGAGTCGACAGATGGCGTGGTGAGGTCTTCACGGAAATTAGATACCATGGCTGATTTTTCTGTTTGCTTTGTCCAACTGGCGAGGTAATCTCGGATCTCGTTCGATAGGCTTTGAATATCTTCCTTCAATTCCTCGAGCATGGTCTTTGGCGGTAGGTGATCCATTGTACCTTCACTGTTGAGTGTGCCGATACCAGGGATATTCTCGTCGTCAAGTTCATCTTCCATGGCACCCATAATAGAGTCTGCGTCTGGGTTTGAGGGCTTTGGGAGTACACAGTGTAAATAGGAGTGTAGCTTATGTCGTACGATCGGCTTTGCGTAATACAGTGCCCACCACAGGGTCAATGGAGAGAAAACGATCGAAGTTAGGAAGTTTAGAGAGGATTTCGGACTGAAGTCGGCAGGTATACTAGGTACTTGGAACGGCGAGTACTGCGTGAATGGTATGAGAGCTTTGGGGTGAGGTAGAATTGGCCATTGTGGGATAAGATCTAGCTGTTGTAGTGTAGCGAATATTTCCAATGGAACCATGATTACAAACGTCGTAGCTTCGAGACTATCGTCGCCTATTAATACCTTTGTTCTTATATAGCTTCTTATGTTATACTTACAATGTGTCAGTTATTTTCCCACCAAACTCGAACCTGCGGAAAGTTGTTCGGCTGCAATTGATCCCTCGAAGTTGCTTGCAAAGGGCGTCATGGACTCCTGTGATAAGAAAGAACCGGCCCACGTCGAAGAAGAGAGATGCTAGCCTTGCTGTCATTCCGCTTAACAGGAATTGCAAGGGACCAAAGTGTTTCCACTCTGACTTAATAATCGCCGCTAGAGGAATTCCTCTGTAAATGCGGAATGTCTATTAAAAGGGGGTCATTACGCGCGCCAAAGATACTGATTGAGCTTTACTCACTTGTAACCTCTGCCTTAAGCCCAGCACCCAGAATGTGCCAACAAAGAACAGTCCTATGTCTGCTGCTACTAGGAGAAGCCCGACCTCATTCTCTCTCATCACCGATTCAACCTTGATCCTGTTATTTATATCGCTTTCTTTCTGGTGTACCTCGGGTCGAACCGCAGTTCCGTTCTCATCCAGGCCGACACACACACCAACAGTTGCCAGAACATCGTTCTGAGCTCTTCGCGACTGGCGAAGAAGAGCTCGAGAGGCAAGATTTTCGGGATGTCCTCTACGGTCGTATTGCTGTATGTAACCCGGACGAGTAATGACGCTGGTATTTTGCAATTCATTCGGGACATGTACCTGGGCACTTTGTTCGTTCTCTGTCGATCCTGCTTCTTCTGGAGGTTCGTACGCAGAACGGCCCTAAGAAAAAGTATGATTAGTGAAGATCAAAGGAGCTAGTGATTGTTGGAATCATTTGGCGTCTTTGACATTAATTTCGATAGGGTTCCTCTCCATGTTTCCAGCCTCATAACAAAGGATGAGTTTTCTTTGCAAACGAGTCTTGAGTACTCTACAGCGTACATCATTGCTGGAGTCACGGCTAGGACTAAAGTAGGACCAGCCCATAGAGATCGTGAAACATTCAGGAATAGAAGACTAGTGAGAATCCTCTGTTCGAGATATTGCTAGAGAGGTCAACATACCAATGCAAGTCGGGTCATGTAAGCTTGACGGCCCATTCTTCCTAGAACCTTTGCTCATGTCCCTAGTTTTCTCGTGAGACACCGAGCGAATGAAATTGTTGGTGAAATCAAGACTTGCCTGGAAAGCATCAGAAATTATTCTGAATGTTCTTGAATCTGGGGTAGCCTGATGCTACTCCAAGACTGGTTAGCACCGATAGCGGCGGCTAATGCATAAACGCACAGACTCCCGCTGCAGGCAAACCTTATTTCATACGCAACTTCAAAAATTACTTTAACTTTTCATAGGGACAATTGAGGATGCGCCTGACGTATTACTGTACCACCACAGTATTAAACTAGTTTGCGTAAGAGAAGAACGGTCGATATGTTCTCAAGAGCTAGCATCGCAACTACTTTCGAGCCCGACCGGACAATACAACCAATTTACACTGGCGGAGATGTTGCTCTCGACAGCAAAGGCCGAACCTTGGCGACATGCTTGGGTGAGGAAGCATTGCTCACTGATCTGAGTACGGGTCAACTATTAGCACGGATAGAGGGTGTAGGTGCTGTCTGAGATGCCTATACCATGGTCACTGAAAGAAATGTTAGGACGGCGAGGTCTTAACAACGCTTTCGAGTATACCCTCCGATGCTTCGTGCGCTAGTACTTACGCTGAATTGTTATGACAGTTACACCGTCAGCATCACACCTAATACTATGCTCGCGCTCACTATCGTTGAAAATATATGCATTGCATAATTCCCAAGAACTGTCGCCTTCTATCAAACCAGTATTACTAAGAACATTAAGACCGCACACTACACCGGTAATCACAGCTGCAATAGACAGCACGGGAACTTTACTCGCAACTGGAAGCGCTGACGGAGTCGTCAAAATATGGGATATCAGAGGAGGCTATGTCACACACACCTTTAGGGGACATGCTGGGGTCATCTCCGCATTGCATTTCTTTGAAGCCACAGACTCCGAGCTAGATAGTACAGCAACCAAGAACCATAAGAAAAAGCGTCGAAAAAGTAGTGGGGACCATGATGAAGTAATGCAGGATATCATGGCCAACGGCACTACCACAAATGCGTCCTTTCGTTTAGCATCTGGCAGTGAAGACGGTAAAATTCAAATCTGGAATCTGGCGAAGCGCAGATCAATAGCAATTCTCGACTCACATGTCTCCGTGGTCCGTGACCTAGACTTCCTCGCAGAAGAAGATATCCTTGTGTCTGGAAGTCGAGATAAAACCGTCATGTTATGGGATGCAAGAACCTGGAAAGTCAAGAAAGTATTTCCTGTTCTTGAAGTGATCGAAGCCGTGGGATTCCTCAACAATGGCATTTTCATCTACACTGGAGGTGAAAATGGAAAGCTGCGTGTATGGGACGCCAAGAGTGGAAACGAGGTCACGCAAGAGCAGGAGCCCGGGAATGAGGGTGACGGGATTGGGCATATATGTCACAACCAAGCCCAGGATTTCCTACTTTGTGTACATGCAGATCAAAGTCTAATCATTCATTCAACCCATCCTCTTTCAGACCCTGTTCTTCCTGGCCATACAATTGCTCCTTTGCCCATTCTTCGACGAATATCAGGCACACATGACGAGATCATCGACCTGGCTTATGTAACACCAGATCGTTCTCTGCTAGCTCTAGCTACTAACTCCGAAGACATACGCCTGGTATCTCTCGCTTCATCCCCTCCAACCACAGACTCACTAGCAACAGCACAATATTTCGGGGCCGACGTCGCCCTTCTCCAAGGCCACGAAGACATCATCATCTGTCTTTTTGTCGACTGGTCCGGCTGCTGGCTTGCCACAGGCGCCAAAGATAACACTGCCCGTCTCTGGCGCATCGACCATGTCCAAGACTCCTACACCCACTACGCCACCTTTACCGGGCACGCCGAATCCCTCGGCGCAATTTCCTTACCCTCCGCCCCTCCTCCTACAGGATCAGCAGCACACAACCACCCCCTCGACCATCCACCCCCTTTTCTCTTAACCGGCTCTCAAGACCGGACAATCAAGCGCTGGAATATTTCCAGCAAGAAACCCACCACCACCTCAAAACCATCCACTACCTTGCATAGAGCCCTCTACACCCGCAAAGCTCACGACAAAGACATCAACGCCATCTCTCTCTCCCCAACCTCCCACCTCTTCGCCTCCGCCTCCCAAGACCGCACCGTCAAGGTATGGAGCGTCGAAGAAGGCGAAGTCCTCGGCATCTTACGCGGTCATCGCCGCGGGGTCTGGTCCGTCGCTTTCACACCTGCAAACTACCCCGCCGTCACCAGCGACAGCGGCGGCAGCGCATCAAGGGGGCTTGTCCTAACAGGTAGCGGAGACAAAACAGTCAAAATATGGAATCTAACAGACTACACCTGTTTGCGCACACTAGAAGGCCACACAAACAGCGTCCTCAAAGTCCTCTGGATGCCCCCACCCGCCTCCAACCGCCCCCCCCTCCTCGCTACCGCCGGCGGCGACGGCCTCGTCAAGCTCTGGGACGCCCATACCGGCGAACCCGCCACCACCCTCGACAACCACACCGACCGCGTCTGGGCCTTGGCCGTGCACCCCGACACCAACACCGTCGTCTCCGGCAGCGCCGACAGCACCATCACGTTCTGGAAAGACACCACGTCGGCGACGGCGGCCGCGAGCGCGCAGGCGGCCACGCAGCGCGTCGAGGAGGAGCAAAAGCTGCAGAACCACATCCGCCGCGGCAGCTACCGCGAAGCCATCACGCTCGCGCTCCAACTCAACCACCCCCTGCGCCTGCTCTCGCTCTTCCAAACCGTCGCCGCCACCACCCCGCCCGAGCCAGACTCCCTCTCCGGCATCCGCGCCGTCGACGACGTGCTGGCCCGCCTCTCCGACTCGCAGCTGCTGATCCTGCTCACGCGCCTGCGGGACTGGAACACGAATGTGCGCACGGCGGGGGTGGCGCAGCGGATCCTCGGCGTGGTGGTGAGGCGGTATGGGGCGGAGAGGTTGGCGGGGGTGAGGGGGGCGAAGGGGGTGGTGGAGGGGTTGAGGGTGTGGACGGAGAGGCATTATCGAAGGGTGGAGGAGCTGGTGGAGGAGAGTTTTGTGGTCGGGTGGGTTGTGGGCGAGATGGGGGCTTTGGAGGTTGGTGGGGTCGGTGAGGGTGGCGTGCAGGATGTTGTCATGGTCTGAGGCCAGGGCGAGTTTTGGCAAGATTTCTGAATTGAAGCGTTTAACTCGTAGGAAGTGTTTCATTCATTATAGCCATGTAGAGCCGGCTGGGTAGGTACTACAACCACAGGATATATTGTTCCCCAACCCCACTCCCGGACCCTCTCAATCGCCCATACCTCCTCCGTCCCATCCCTCACCGCCCCTAATACACCTCCTCCCTCCTCCTCCTTCGGGTATCATCATACACATCCGCAACCCTCGGCCCCTGCCCCTCAACTCTCGGGTCCTCCTTCCCATCATACCGCTCCCTCCGTCGTCGATCCTTATCCTTGCGGTCATAATCATCATAATCTCTCCGCTTGCTGTGATGCCGTTCCCTCGATCTGCTTCGCTCGCGTCTGGAGAAATTGTGTCGACTGCCCTTGGGGGAGGCGCTGCGGTCTCGTTTTGAAGGGTGGCGGCTGCGTTCGAGCGATCGGCTTCTGTCTCTTCTTGAGGAACTGTGCCGGCTTGATGCGTTCGAGCGGTCTTTATCCCGGGGTCTGGTATCTTCTATCGCGAGCATCTCCCTCTTCTTCCCCTCATCAATTGCCAAATTCCTATCCCGCCTCTCCCTCCATTCCCCTTCCTCCTTCTTTTGCTTCTCCTTTTTCTCCGCCAGCTCCTCCTCCGTCAGCATCTCGCCCGTAACGGAGTTCCGCAACAGCACGGGGTTGTACGTCTTATCTACTCTCCTCTTGCCCTTTGCCACTTTCCCCCATGCACCTAATTCATCCCCAACGCCGCCAGGGGCCTCTTTCGCGCCGATACCGAGGAGAGCGGGACGGCGCTCGATGGGTTTAGGTTTGGTGATTTGCTCTTTTCGGCGGCCGAGGGAGTCGCCTTCTTTCCAGCCCATGCCGCGGAGAAGGGCGGCGCCAAACTCTTCGACGGGGACGGCGGCGTAGGCGTCTAGGCTTGCCATGTCGGGGCGAGAAGCGACGTCGTTTCTGAAGACGTCGTCCTCATTCGCGATAAATGTGTCTCGGCCGCTCCGCAGGTCGTCAGTACCTCCGTTTAAACCTATAGCCGGCAAGACCAAGGTTGATTTCTTATCACCATCTCCCAGTAGCGCCGCCATAGCTTCCTCGTCCGCACCTTTAGGTTTAATGTCCATTTGCGCAGCAACTAAAGTGCGATTCTCTTCCATTTTGAAGTCCCCTCCGCCATCTCTAACCTCCCGCTTCACAAAAGTCAAGCCGCCTTCCTTCGATACCTCGTCCCTCTCCGTCTCTGCTCCATTCAGTGCAGCACCCGATCTCGCAGCCTGCACCTCCGCCGGGAGAATGTTCTTGCTTTTTTTTCGCCGAGCTTCATCTCGCCAATCTCGGTTTTTTGGACCGTGAATCACCAGTGGGGCTTTTGGTTTTTCAACACCGTTTACGCCGATGGCTCCGCCAACGGAGTGATCAAATGCGGATACAAGCTGAGGGCCACGACTCGTGTCTTCATTGTCGGAGTCCGAGTCGGCGAGGGAGGAGTGAGGGCGCTTCTTAGGATTGGGAGGTTTGGAGATTGCGGTTGGGGTAGGCTTTGGCTTGGAGGCCGACAGGGATACGGAGAAGCGCTTGGGGGGGCCAGTAGAGGGCGGAGACATGGAGGTTTCCGTGGTGAGGTTGGCGGAAGGCATGATGGGAGGGTTGTATAATAGATGTTCAGGATAACATATTACAATGGAACTGAAACTTTGCCATAGCTGGTATTACGCTAACCCTTCCGGGTGTGTACAGATTGATCATACAGCGCTAAGGTAATATATCTTCAGCCGCCGCGGCTTCGGACGAGGATGAGGTATCGTTAAGAGAAAGGTATGAGAGTATCCCAGCTTATCACCCTACGTACTCAGGTCAACATTCGGCAGCATGGACGTGTGACAATCGCAAGATGTTGAAGGCTAGCCCGCAAAATGATTGAAGGAGTAATCCTTCAAGTAGATTTGCTCCCAACGCTTTCTACATTAACACATGCGTCCTGTAAAAGCCTTCCCATCGTATCTTCCTGTTGGAATTTCCACCGATAAGAGAATCAAGTGCTGAGAAGTACACGAAGCAGCGTCGCTGTTCGCAATTCACAGCCCTGTTGTCTGGCTCTGCCCAGACTCAGCAAGACGGACTTTTCTCGAAAAAGGCCTCTCATTCTTATCCCATACACGCGCGAAATGGAGTCCTCGCAAACCTCTATCGGGTTTTTTGTGCGACCAACGACCCACGATGTGATGGACGAACCAACTGTCTATGTAGATCCATCAGGTGATATCAAGCTTCTTGTTCAGGCTGGTGAAGATCAAAAGACGTTCGTAGTCTCATCTAAAGCCCTGTGCCTAGCCAGTCCTGTCTGGCGTGCCATGCTTGACTCCAAGAGCCGATTCAAGGAAGCAAGCCCCAGTACTGGAGAGGTCTTTCTTGAAGACGACGACAGTGAAGCTCTTTGGATCTTGCTCAATATCGCCCACTTCCGATTTTTGGAAGTACCTCAATCTCTGGAATATGATCAACTGCTGAGGGTTTCCATACTATGTGACAAGTATGATATTGTCACACTTGTTCGGCCATGGCTTCCAAAATGGATTCGAGGCCTCAAGCACCTTTCTTGTTGCGCCGGATATGAAGAATGGCTTTTCATTGCATGGGTGTTTGGAGATACATCAACTTTCGAGCGAATTGCCTATGGGTTGGTACTGGAGATAAAAGTTCCGCTTTGTGGATCGTACTTGACCGCCTCTGGATCGCTACCTACAGAGAATCTGCCTCCAGGAACATTGGGTCAGTGGCGTATTGAAATATATCCTTTCCAGAGGTTCTTTTGGAGCTGACATATGCTGGTCTACAGATAACATCCTTGACGCCCGCAGTGTCACACTTGTTGCGTTGCTGGATCTCTGCCATACCAATGTCAACCATTTCGCTATAGGCGATGTGCGGCACTGTATAGCACCTTCGAACAAAGACGAGTGCGACGCTGTGACACTTGGATCCTTGATCAAAGGCTTAAGTAAGATAGGATTGTGGCCTCGGCCTCGTCTCGCAAGTATTACGATAAGTGTGAATGAGCTGTCAGCAAAGCTGAAGAAGCTGTCTTTCCCTATTTGTCGGGGCTCAGAACGAAGCGGTTATAGAGGGACTTTTACCGACAACTCTGACCGCGTTCATGGTAAGTGCAACATCTCAGGTAGATTTCGCACAGAAATCGACCAAATCCTGGCGGAGAAAGCCGAGTGCGTAATGGCGGACGTCGTTCGAAAACACCTAGAAGAGCAGACCAAGAAATGAACTGGCCGCAAAGTCACCATCAGTCCTACGCGACACTTCGGGAAACGCAATTCTACCACGACCAAATATGCTCAACATCACCACATCGAACTGTCGGAGTAAGGATATTGATGACATGGAGAAGTGAAGAACAGTCCCATCTCAACACCCAACCTCATAACCCACCTTGCCTTACTTTATCAATCCATCTCATCTCCCCTCTCCCCTCTCCCCTATTCGATGTCCGACTCCCCGCAATCTCACACACTTCGATCAACACAGACTCGAAGCGGTGACTTGGCATGTGATAGCGGGGCATCCGTAGGGCGTAGTGGGGTCCTTGGCGGCTTATCGATAGCATCGATAGTGGTGCACCGTGACGACATGTACATATTGCGTCCATGATCGAGGAAGCTGCAACCGTGAGGTATACATCAGTACTTGAGTGCTGGGATAAGGTATATTGAGCTATGTAAGGTGGGTAGTGGTTGAGATCGTAGACATAAAGAAGGGTGACAATTCTCCAAGACTTTCTCATCTCC
>JAABUV010006340.1_pt1 | contig 12939 bp, 13 predicted proteins | sample 5559971 | NCBI WGS metagenome assembly JAABUV01 (sample SAMN10711881, study PRJNA513362) | rock metagenome | isolation source: Antarctica rocks | place: Antarctica: Victoria Land, Knobhead nord | collected 2015-12-19
CGTCGAGTCCTTGTAACCCAGACGCACCAACTCGGCGTCCAAACCAGACACCAACGCAGACACAGCCACCATCACGACCTCCAATCACAGGCCCGGCACCGTGCCGAGCCACGTGATCAGAGTTCTCGTCCGTTATGCGCAGCGCTCGACGCCGACCCGCCGCTCACCAGGCCCGACAGGTCAGCGCTGCGCATAAGCCAGCACTGCTCATTAGGCGGCTTATGCAAAGCTGAACATAACCCGCCTTGTGGGGTCCCACAATCCCGACGTTGCAGGGTGCCGTCGACAGCCTGCAGCGGGGCGGTCAGCCACCGCCGCACATAGAGCAACACCCAGGCCTGATCAGTGTGAACGGCGACCGCCTTCACGAGCAGCTCGTGGTCAACGGTGTCAAAGAACGCCTGGACGTCCAGATCGACCACCCACTGCTGTTCCCAACACCGCCGCCGGGTCACCTCGACCGCCTGCAACGCCGACCGGTTCGGCCGATACCCATACGAGTCCGCATGGAAAATCGGCTCCACCCGCGACGCGAGGTGATTGGCGACCACGGTCTGGGCGATCCGATCGGCGACCGTCGGAACCCCCAGCACCCGAACTCCACCGCCAGGCTTGCCGAATGTGCACGGCCTTCACCGGCGGCGGGAAGTAGCTGCCCGAGCAGAGCCGATTCCAGATCTTGTACAGATTGTTGCCAAGATCTTCCTCGAACTCCGCCAGGCTCACTGCATCCCCGCCAGGTGCGCCCTTGTTTTTCCTGACCTGCCGGAAGGCATCCCACACCTGCTGTTTGGAAAGATCAAACGACTTGCCCGTTGACGTCGTCATGCTCACCCAATTCCTCCCGCGACCATCACGGTTGATCAAGCTCCCACTCCGTCGATAGGTCGACCCCTTCGCTCCACACCGATTACCGATGCTTCACCGCTACTACGAGCCGATCCGCCACCACGCGCCGCGACGGTACTCTCCCCGGCTCCGCCGGGTTCTCCCTGTCGAACGGGCCCAACAGCAAGGGCTCGCCCAGTGTCGGCACGTGTTTTCCCGAGTTCCCTGTGATCGCAGCAGTCCGGACTCACGTCACCTCCACGCCGGGCACCACCTGGCCAGTCAGCGCTCACCCGCCAGACCACTCCCGGGACCGAAGAGACGCCCCGGTTTCGATGCCAAGTTCTCATTTCGGCACATCATCAGCGATTCACTTGCGTTCGTCTTCCCGAACCCCACCTGACACCGTCAAGCGGCACCTTTTACCTCATCGCTCACCACCAACCGGCTTTCCCCGACCAGCAGCATGAGGCGGTTTGGAACCTCCCAGCGCAGGGCGATCCCGAAGGGCCACAACCTTCATCGACCACAGAGCATCCAAAGTCCACGACCATGACCACCTACGTCATCGACATCGACCTCGATTCATGGCACACCTCTTCGAACTTGGTAGGGCTGGGGTGGCGGCGCGTCGGCGGGGTTGAGGGCTGGTAGTCCTTGCAAACTGGTTGTTCTCACGCACCCAGACTGAAGGACCACCAGCATGGATCATGGGTAGTTCACTGTTGTTAGGAATCGAAGGACTCCGCGTCCTGGACGTCCAGCTGGACGCCGACGGCCGGCGGGTCGCGCCGGTCGTGACGGACCCGGAGTTGGCAGGGTGGTGCCCGCAGTGCGGGGAGCAATCGACCTCGCCGAAGGGATGGGTGACGACCCGCCCGCGGGATGTGGTGATCGGGCCGGATGTGCCGATCCTGTTGTGGCGCAAGCAGAAGTGGCGCTGCAAAGTCGACTGGTGCGAGCGCAAGTCGTTCACCGAATCGCTGCCGGGCATCCCGGCCCGGTCGCGGTTGACCGCCCGGCTGCGCAAGCGGGCGGCCGAGGCGATCGGCGATCACACCCGGTCCGTCTCGGATGTCGCCGGCGAGTACGGGCATGACGTGGCCCAATGCCATAAAGTTAGCGCTTGCCCTTTGGCAGTGCGACGTGGTGCTGATTGGTTCTGCGTGTCGCCTCGTGGTTGCCATTATTATCGCATTCGGACCCGCCATTGTTCGGCGACACGTCGACGCCGCTTAGCCAACCATCCAATGGATATGCTCAGCATTTCTGCGGCATGCAAACAACACAGTTTCATCAGGTCGAGACCTGACCAGTTACGTTATAACTTAATCTTCCAGTGCGTATGAGGTCTCCAGCGCAGGCGGTGCGTGATGAATATCAATCTTCTGAGACGTTCTGCGTGATTGCTCGTCATGGTCAGAATGTCGGCCGTCGTCCGAGCACCGGACTCATCGCTTCAAGGCGCTGCGCCAGCGCGAGGAGATCGTCGTCGGTCCACCATCGGCTGACGAGCTGCACACCGATGGGTAGGCCGGCGGACGACGCACCGAAGGGGATCGTGACGGCGGGCAGGCCGATGAGGTTGAACGGAACGGTCGCGCGCATGACGGCGCGGGCAGGGACGACCTCCTCGCCGATGATTTGTTGCGTCTGTGCGTGCAGCGGCGCCGGGAAGATGACCACCGGACACAGGAGCACGTCGTGCTCTTCCCACCACCTCGTGAATGCCGCACGTAGCCGCTTCACGTGGCGCTCGGCGGTCAGGAGGTCAGCCGGTGAGGGCTCGGGCGTTTGCAACGTCCGTGTGATCACCGAGTGAAGTTCGGCTTCGCGGCCCAAGGTCAGTCGCCGCAGATACGGCAGCATCTCGGCGAGGTACAGAATTGCCGATGTCTGCGTGTAGTCGTGATCGGCCAGGACCGGTATCTGCACCTGCTCGACGCGCAGGCCGAGGTCGCTCAGCGCGGTGCTCGCCGCCGCGACGGTGGCCGCGACGCCCTGGTCCACCGGCCCGAACGCATCGCTCGTCCAGCCGACGCGAGTCAGCGCACCGGATCGAGCGGCCGGCCGACCGACCGCGTAAGGGTCGATCCCGTCGGGTCCTTCAACGAGTCGGAGCGCCAGGCGCAGGTCGCGCACGCTGCGCGCCATCGGGCCGACATGCCACCAGCGGCGCAACACATCAGGGATGTGCCCGGTGTAGGGCACCCGGCCGTGGGTCGGCTTGATCGCCACTATGCCCGTGTCGTGTGCCGGGCCGCGCACTGAGATGGCGACATCACTGCCCAGCCCGATTGGCGACATCCCCGCGGCGATCGCCGCGGATTCGCCGCCGCTGGACCCTCCCGGCGTCCGCTCACGGTCATAGGGGTTCAGCGATCGACCGACGACGCGGTTGTCGGTCTCGGTCCAATACGACATCTCCGGCAGGTTCGTCTTCGCCAACACGATTCCGCCCGCCGCCCGCAGACGCGCAACAGCGGTGGCATCGGCGGTGGGCACGTGATCGGCGTACAGCAACGACCCGCGGGTCGTGCGAATCCCGGCAGTGTCGAAGGCGTCCTTCACGGTGAACGGCACACCGGACAGCGGCCCGGGCACCGGCCTGCCGGCAGCCTCCAGCGCCTGCTCCGACGCCACCGTCACAAACGCGTTGACCCGGTCACCGACCGCCTCGATGCGATCCAAATGGGCTTGCACAACCTCGACAGCCGTCACCTCACCGCGGGCGATCAACCGACCCTGTTCCATTGCGTCCAACCAGACCAGATCAGGGATGTCCACCACCGGATGTTAGACCGCGACCCCGCACCCGGCCCTGCTGGGAAGGGTCTGCGATCCGTGAAGCGCCCGGGTCTTCCGAAGCCCATGTCCGAGCTCCCCTGCCTGACAGAGATCGGGCCGGCCCGGCCAGAACTGTTTGCCAGCCGACTGCCGGCCGTCACCGACGTCTGCCGGCCACACCCCGCGCACATCCACTTGGCCTTCGCCGTCCGCCACCCGCCGGGCGCCCCGCACGCCGGACACACAAACCCCCGCGGCCACCGCAGGCACTCCAGAAAAGCCAGACACGAGACGTCGTCCGGAAACCACTCCAGCAGCTCCTGAAATGTCCTGGGATAATCGACGCCGCCGACCGGATGAGCAGAAACCGGCTCTGACTTCCCCAAATACTACTTGACTCAAGCAGCTACCCAGTACAGCAGGTCCACCCGAACCGTCCTCGCGGCTTGCTTGAGCTGCTTGCGGTGTGAAAGCCGCACGGCAGTTCTGAGGGGGGACCGGCGGGGGCAACCCGGGTCCCTACCCGACCGGTCCAGGTGGTGCCGGTCCGGATGGGAGCAACCTCTGACAAAGCCGGGACGTGCCAGTACTGCCAGATGGTGGGCCCCGGCGAGCGTGATGAAGAGGAGTACGTATGAACCGGTGTTGCTGTCGATGCTGACCCAATGCTGACCCCCTGACGACTGAATTTTGACCCCTCTTCGCCGCGAGCGTCGCACCGCAAGACACTTTGTCTCGCCGACACCGTGCGCCGGGTAGCCGATGGACCATGCGTCACCGGACTTGCCCGGCGCGCGCAGAAGACGCTGTTGCGCGGTCCCTCGATGGCACGCTTCGAACAGGCCGGAAGCACGGCATCGGAGGGTCACGACGTCGTGATCCCAGGGAGAAGGAGTGCCGCCGTGAGCCCTTCCCACGCTGCAAGCCAGATCGATCGTGTCCTGGCCATCAACTGCCTCGATGCGATCAACCCCAGCCGTCGTCGCAGCCGCCCGAGAAACCCCTGTCGTCGGAACCTTGACTACGCCAAATAAAGTGAAGCTTTACACGTCTGACCGCTCACTCGATAGCGTGACCGGCAGATGCGTACCTCCGATGAGTCGGCGGTGGCCGGGAGGATCAGTGGCTGCTGAGCAGGCCCAGTACGTGGTCGTAACTGCCGTTCGCTTCGGCGAAGCGGAGGAACTTCACGTTCTCGACCAGGATCTCGCGAGCATCGGGGTGGGTTTGCAGGAGTTTCATGACCTCGGAGAGGAAGTCCTGCAGCGGCATGGCGTTCTCCGCGTCCTCCTGACCCATCAGCGCGGTCCGCACCGCGGGCGGTACAAGTTCGAGCACCTGGATGCTGGTGTCCGCGAGCTGGACGCGGATGGCGCCGGTCAAAGAGTGGATGGCCGCCTTCGTCGCGTTGTAGGTTGGGGTGAGCGGCAGCGGTACGAAGGCCAGGCCCGAGGAGACGGTCATCAGCGTCGCCTCCTGTTTCGCGGCGAGGAACTGTGTGAATGCGGCGATCAGGCGCAGTGGGCCGAGCAGGTTGGTGGTCACCGTGGCCTCGGCCGTGGCCAGGAAGTCGGCGGTGTGGAAGTCTTCCGGTTGCATGATCCCGGCCATGGTGATCAGCGTGTTCGTCTCGGGGAAGCGTGTCTGGACCGTTTCGGCCGCTTGGGCGATGGAGGTGGGGTCGGTGGTGTCGATCACGACGGCCTCGATGCCGGGGTGCTCGGCGGTGATCCGGCGCAGGAGTTCCTCGCGCCGTCCGGCGACGATGACCTTGTTGCCCGCCGCGTGGAAGCGCAGCGCTAGGCCGAGGCCGATGCCGGAGGTGCCGCCGGGGATGAACATGGTGTTGCCAGAGATTTTCATGGCGCGGTGACTCACTTTCCGAGCGTTGTTGCATGGGAATGGGTGGCGCCTGGAGCGCACCCGTCAGGCGATGGTGGGCAGCTGCGATCCGGTGCCGGTCAGCTGGGCCGTGAGGGTCCATAGCTGGGTGGCCGTCCTGCTGTCGAGGCCGGCGGCGGCAGGTTTGCCGATCTTGGGGGTGCCCTTGATACCGCCGAGCCCGTTAGGGCCCACGTAGGAATTGCCGGGGATGTCCTGGGTTGCGGCGAAAAGGGACGGCAGGGCACCGTGCTCGGCATCGTTGAGCAAGAAACTCAAAGAGCCGAACATCACCCTGCCGGAGAACGTGTGACTGACCAGGTTGGTCGAGGCGATGCCGGGGTGCGCGATCATGGACTTGACCGAACTGCCGGACGCGGCGAGTCGCCGCTGCAGTTCGGCGGAGAACAGCACGACGTCCAGTTTCGAATCGTAGTAGGCGTTCGTGGCCTTGTAGCGCCGGTCCCGTCCGGCCAAGTCCTGCAGCTGCGGCTTGCCCAGCCGGTGCAGTTGCGAGGACACGGTGACGATCCGGTCGGTGATGTGGGGCAGCAGCAGGTTGGTCAACGCGAACGGCCCGAAGTAGTTGGTCGCCATCTGCGAATCGAACCCGTCGGCCGTGCGTGTCAGGGGTACGTTCATGATGCCCGCATTGTTGATCAGGACGTCGATCGGGTCTGTCCACTCGGCCGCGAACCTCCGGATCGAGGCGAGGTCGGATACGTCCAGCTCGCGGACCTCAGTGCGTCCTGGGATGGTAGCCGCGGCGTCGCGGCCCTTGCTCACCGTCCGGACGGCCAGGACGACGCTTGCGCCCACTCGGGCGAGTTCTCGCGCGGTGATCAGGCCGATACCTCCCGAGGCTCCTGTGATCACCACGGTGCGCCCGGACATGTCGGGCAGATCAGTTGCCGACCACTTCTTCATTGCACTTCCTATCTTTCCGGCGCAGGCCACTGGGGCCCACGCGCACCTTCTTCGACCTCACGGGCCGGCTGACATCCAGTGGACCCGGTCCGGCAGCGCTGAACCAGGACTTACTTATCCACTGATCGGCAGACAGTGGATAACCCTCGACCCCACCGCGATACTGGTCATAGAGATGTCCGCACATCACATCGGACGTGCCGCAGGAAAGAACATCGGACGTGCCGCAGGAATGTCGGTCGCCGAATTATCTGGCATACTATCGCCACATTATTTGTCGCTTGAGACGCTGTCTGGTCTGGGCGGTGGCTGCCAGTTGGAGGTGGGGTGCCGAGCTTGGAGGAGCGGTTGGCGGTGCTCAGCCCTCATCTGTATGACGCGGTGCCGTTGAGCGTGACGGCCAAGCAGGCAGGTATCTCTGCGAGGACTGCGCAGCGGTGGCTGGCCGGTTATCGGGCCGACGGCGCTTCGGCGTTGGTGCGGTCAGGGCGGGCGGACCGCGGCGGGTGGCGGATCGCAGCTGAGCTGGTGGAGTTGATCGAGGGTTTGGCGTTACGTCGGCCGGCGCCGCAGATCGCGCAGGTGCAAGCTAACCTGGACACGCGCACCGTCCTGCCCGGCGACGTCGAACCAACAAACGAACCCATCGCCACCCTGCTGGATCAGGGCCGCAGCGCTAAAATTCGTAGATCCTGCCGCCAGCGGCGGCGGGTGGCCCGAGCCCGGCGATCCAGCGCCGGACTGCCTTGCATCACACCACCACACCCCAGCGATGGCCGCCCCCGGGGTCGGCAGCTGATGCCTTGTCGGCGCAGCGGTCGGGCGATGCCGCCGGCACGGGGTGATCGTGTCGGTTACGGCTGGGAGGAGTAGGGCACCATCTTGTCGGCGACCTCGTTGGTGCGTTGGTCGTCGAATGATTTGAATAATGCGACCAGGCCGTGTGGGGAGTCGTCGCGGAAGATGAGTTCCAGGCCGTCGGCGGATTCGGTGGCGGACTGGGTCGAGCGGGGGAACAGCTCGGTTTCGTAGGCGGTCAGGGCCGCTTCGGTGTCACTCGGGTTCTCGGCGATGGCGGTGGCCAGTTGGGCCCCGTCGTACATGGCCAGGTTGGCGCCTTCTCCGGCGAATGGCGACATGACGTGGGCGGCGTCGCCGAGCAGCGTCACTCCGGGCACCCGGGGCCAGGAGATGCCTACTGGTAGCGCGTTGATGCGCCGCGGGGTCAGGTTGGTGTCAGCGTGGGCGATCATGCCGCGGAGGGCATCGGCCCAGCCGTCGAGACGGGCGAGGATTTCGCGTTTGGCGGTGGGGGTGTCGGCCCAGTCGATGGTGTCGACCCAGCCTTCGTCGACGCGGAATCCGAGGTAAACGTGCAGGCTGCCGTCGGTTTCGCGGTGGCCGAGCATGCCGGTGTGGCCCTGCAGGGCGAACAGCATGCCGGCGCCCATCGCTTCGGCCTCGGCCGGGTGCCGGGTGTCGGCGTCGAGCAAGTCCATCTCGACGAAGGAGATCCCGGTGTAAGCCGGCCACGCGTCGGTCAACAATGCCCGTACCCGGGACCACGTGCCGTCCGCGCCGATCAGCAGGTCGGTGGTGATGACTTGGCCGTTGGCGAACTGGACCTCGAACTTGCCGGTGCCTTCACCGGCGCCCAGCGCGCGGATCTGGGTGGATCGGTGACCCCAGTTGATCGCGCCGGCGGGCAGCGAGTCGATCAGCAGGTCACGTAGCTGGCCGCGGTCGACCTCGGGGCGCTCGAGTTGACCGTTGGCACGCTCGTCCAGCAGCACGGTCGCCTGCGAGTCCAGCACCCGGGTGGCCTCACCGCCTGGGTGGATGATGGAGGTGAACTGCTCCCACAGGTCCGCGGCGCGGATCGCTTTCTGCCCGTTGTTGTCGTGGATGTCCAGCATCCCGCCCTGCACCCGGGCCTCGCCGCTGGGTTCAAATTCGAAGATCGCCGAGTTGATGCCGTGCACGTGCAGGACGCGGGCGGTGGTCAATCCGCCCAGTCCGCCGCCGATGATCGCGATTGCGTAATGCGTCGTCATGATGGTGTTCCTTCTGTGATGGGCATTTGTACTGCGGGTGGGCCGGCTCGTGGAGGCCCACACTGCAACTGCTGTATGGACGGGTCGTCATGGCTGACAATCCTGGCGGAATAGTGCAGGAATGCTGGTCAGCGCAATGTGTTGTAAATGAACCAGCACCCCCGCGGCCCTGACGGGACCGACGCGGGGAGAATGCCGATCTGCGAATCACTCGAACCTCCTCGGTCACGTTCCACGCGACCCAGTAGATCCGGGCCCTGCTGGTGCTCACTCTTGGGCGTCAGGCGTCCGCACCCGCCGCCTGCTCAAGTAGGAGCCTCGGCGTCCTGGTCGGCCTTACCGGCAGCAGCCACACCAGGGCGAGGCCATAGGACGACGATGCCGCCGACGATGATGAGGCTGGTGCGCAGCGCATGGACGACGCTGTGGGGTAGCCGCGCGAAGAAGACGGTGGTGACGACGGCGGAGCCGATCGCCGATGCCAGTTGCTGGACGGCGCTGAGCGATCCGCTGGCGCTGCCGGCCGCGTCCGGCGCCACATCTCCAACGACGACGTCGAAGATGCTGCTGAAGTAGGCGTCTATACCGAAGCCAAGGATCGACGGGGCCATCGTCCAGGAGTTGATGTGAGCCGGCGGCGCGGCGGCGGTGCTGATCAACCCGATGACCCCGGCGAGGGTGACCAGCAGGCCTGCCACGACGAGCCGCCGGCCGAGTTTGGGGATCAGGGGCCGCGCGAAGAACGACGAAGCGATGATCCCCACCATCAGTGGCGACAGGCCGAGCGAGGCCCGCACAGGCGACAGGCGCAGCGAGAGCCGGAAGAACAGTGAGGCGCCGTAGGCGAAGCCGTTGACCGCGGCGAAATAGGTCAAGCCGAGCAGCAAGCCGAAGGTGAACCCGCGGTTGCCCAGCAGGCTCGGCAAAGAGGAGCGGACCGGCCGCGGTGCGCTGGCCCACGGCGAAGGCGCCAAACAGCAGAACCCCGGCGACGATGTTGGCGATCGGCGCAACCGTCCATCCGTCGGTGGAACCTCCGATAAGGCCGTAAGTCAGCCCTACCATCGCCGCGCCGAGCAGAACCGCACCGGCGACGAACCCGATCACCGAAAGCCCAATGTTGATGAGGAACATCGGCCGCCAGTTCAGCCTGTCGATTTTGGCGCTGATGATCACGCCAGCGACGATCGGGCGTAGGACGGCCGAACCGCCAAGAACCAGGCCGAACACCATGGCGACGACGGGGAACTGCTTACCGGAGAAAGTCTTCAGCAGCAGGCCGGCGCCCTGGGGTATGAGGACGGCGCCGAACCCGCCCTGCACGAAACGACCAGCTATGAGCATGGTCGGCCCGATCGACAAACCACAGAACACCGACGCCAGACCGAAGCCCGCGATGCCGATCAGGAACATCCGGCGCTTGCCGAACCGATCGCCCAGCCGCCCGCCCACGACCAGCAACACACCTATCGCCAGGGCGTAGCTGGCGCCGAGCCACTTCACCGGAGACTCGCCGCCGCCGATCTCGCGCACGATGGTGGGCGCGGCGATGTTGGTGGTCGTCGAGTCCATCAGGTCCAGGACGTCCGCGATCAGGACAATGGCCAAGACTAGCCGCAGCCTCGGCGTCAGCCGGGCCAAAGCGAGCGTCGGTGCGTTCCCGCCGGAACCCTGGGCAGATGCTGGCGAAGATGCATTCTCGGTTGTCAAGATCATTCTCCTGGTCTCCCCGTGGCGTCCTGTCGCGTGCTGGTGTCCCGGCCTGAGTCGTCGCCGGACAGCGCGGCAATGCCCGCGAGGTGCATGCGTAACGAAAATTCGAGCCGCTGCTGGCCTGTGCCGCTGAATAGCTCGCTCTCAGCCCAGGCGAGCCCCGGATGGCTTCGGGCGGTGGTGCCGTGTAGCGCCGTGGCCAACGGGTGCTCCTCCTGCACGGCATCGACCGACTCGTCTCGGCCGCTCTGCTCACACGCCATCGCAGTCGCGGACTGCAGCAGGACGTCAACGCCCCACGCCGCTGGGCGTCGGGCAATGCCTCCCAAGCGCATTGCATAAAGGAGTCCGTCGAACAGCTTGAGGTGGTTCGGTCCCGCGGGCCGCAGGGTCATTGCCGAACGCGCCAAGCTCGGATAGCCGTACAACGTGACCGTGTACTCCCGGAGCGTCCGGATGACCGATGAGTCCCAGGTCGCCTTCCGCGGCCGGGCATCCACCCAGACGTTCACGATGATTTGATCCAAAATCGCGGCATGCAAAGCAGCCGTGCTCGCGAAATACACGTAGATGGACGCTGGTCCGGTATCCAACTCCTGCGCCAAGCGACGCATCGTCGCCCGCTCCAGACCGTCGGTACGCATGACACGCAGCGCAGCCCCCACGATCCCTGCCCGATCCAACGCCGGCTTGGCTGGGCGGGAACGACGGCTGACCGGTTCTGAATTCGCCATACCGTGATCGTAACGAACATGATCGTCCTGTCAAGTGTTCACGAGGACTCCCGCTGTCGCTTCGGGCTGAACTGTCGATCTACATCGGTAACGCGCAGCGGAGGCATTACTTAAATCGGCAAAACGAGTGAACACACTGGGGCTGTCGGTCGCCAAACTATGTGGTTCTGGCTCAGGTTTTCGTGATGCGATGGGCTGTTGATCGCGGCGAATATCGACACTCGGTTCCTGGGGTGCGGTCGCGTATGATTCGTGGTGGTGGCGTGACGGGGTGCTGCAGGCGTGCTGGGAGTCGCGCTCGGGCCAACGATTGTGATGCCCTGAAGGAATGGCTGTTGACTATTGCCGCGTTCTGCTTCCGCGGCTGTCGCCGGTGGTGGTCGATGACATCTGCAGGGTCGACGGTGTGGTGAGGATCGCCGTGCGTCCGCGGGCGCGAGCAGCGCGCTGCGGACGGTGCGCGCGTATGTCGGGCCGGTGACGGTGCTTGGTGTCGACGAATTCGCGTGGCGCCGCGGGCGTAATTACGGGACGGTGTTGGTCGACCTCGGCGACGGGAATCGACCGGTGGATGTCCTGGACTGTCGGCCGCCACGATAAGTGGGGGCGGTTTCTAGCTGTCGTCGCAACACTGCGGTTATTTGCTGACATTCAGGAGCATATCGAGACGTTGCGCCGGGGTCTCCCAATTAAGGGTGTTCCGCGGTCGGCTGTTGAGCTGCGTGGCCGCAGCGAGTAGGTCTTCGGGGGTGTATACGCGCAGGTCGGTACTCTTCGGGAAGTACTGCCGAAGCAAGCCATTCGTGTTCTCGTTGGACCCCCGTTGCCAGGGGCTGTGCGGGTCGCAGAAATACACCGGGACGTCGGTCGCGATGGTGAACCGGCGGTGCTGGGACATCTCTTTACCTTGGTCCCAGGTCAACGACCGGCGTAGGTGCGCCGGTAGTGTGAGCACCGTCCTGGTCAGGGCGTCTCGGACGGCCTCGGCGGTGTGATCGATCGGCAGGTGGAGCAGCATGACGTACCGGGTGGAGCGTTGCACCAGGGTGCCGATCGCGGATCGGTTGCCCTCCCCGGTGATGTAGGGGTCGGACCGGGGCGCGGTGCCCAAATTGCTCTGGGTCCGTTTCCCCGGCCCGCCCTCCGCACCGGACGTGCGACTTTCATCGCATCCGGCTCTCCCCGGACTGCCACTGTTACGCCGAAACCAACGGTTTCGTCGTGCTGGTCCATGGGGTGGGGATATGGGTCGCCCGCCACCGATACCGGGTGACCGGCACCATGGTGGCATCGAACATAACGAGCCCATCTACGGCCGGACGGTGACCTGGCCTTCCGGTCAGGAACCGCCGGTAGAGTTCCATCCAGTTCAAATGCTTGTGCCGTTTGAGCAACCATTGGGTGACCCGATGCCAGGCATAAGCGTCGAGATACCCAAACGTTGCCTTGGACACGCCGTGACGGAAATACCCGCACCACCCTCGGAGCACCGCATTGAGGTGTCCGAGTAGATCAGCGAGGCTGTGATGCTGCGCTTTGTCCGTCAACGCCCGCACCTTCGCCGTGATGGAAAGCAACGCCTTCTTCGACGGGTAGGTGTAAACGGTGAGCTTGTCACTGCCCTTCTTCCGGTGCCGCTGGATGGCCGAACCCGAGGAAGTCGAACCCCTCGTCCAGATGGCAAAACCTGGTCTTCTCCACCGAGAGTCGCAGCCCCAACGGGGCTATCACCTCGGCTGTCTCTGTCCAGAGTGCTTCCGCGTGCGCTTGGGTTCCGGCCACCATGATCACGAAATCGTCCGCGTAGCGGACGATCCGATAGGTGGCCCCGCCACGTTTGCGGTGCACCTCACGCCGATACGGTGTGGTGTGAGCATCCCATTTCGCACGTAGGGTCGGGAGCTGGCGCGGTGGCGTGGGTTCGGTGGTAGGTCCGGAAGCCTTCATGCCCGTGGTTTCCCGTCGGGTTGTGCCACTTCAGTGACCCTGACCAACACGCTCCGTTTCCAACTCCC
>JAABUV010006341.1_pt1 | contig 12938 bp, 10 predicted proteins | sample 5559971 | NCBI WGS metagenome assembly JAABUV01 (sample SAMN10711881, study PRJNA513362) | rock metagenome | isolation source: Antarctica rocks | place: Antarctica: Victoria Land, Knobhead nord | collected 2015-12-19
GGATATCGCCAAAATCACCAAGCGCGCCTTCTCGACTGACCAACACATTCCCCCAAATCCACATAGACCAGAGGGAATCAAAGCGTGGTCATGGCCGCAAGTGAATTGTGTGAATGCCGTAGGGATATGGTGGAGGCATTATACATTCGCATATCATAGCTGAGACTTTGAAAATCCAAACTAAAGATGGTTTCGAGGCCACGATTGCAATGGATCATCCCACAAAACTCGGGACGATGATAGCGACGTTGCTGAACGTTGGCTCTAATCCCAAAAGAAACTGCCAAGCCGAGGTCGGAATAGCCATGCTGAAGGGAGCCCATTATGGCAACCCCATTGGCAAAATACTACCTATGCAGGCTGCGCTGGTAAAATTGATTGTGGACGAGGCAAAGTCGCTGTCCCAGCACCATTTCTGGTAAAATACGACAATGGTCTAGAAGCGGTGTTCCCTGCTGATGTGCGAATTATTCGAGCACTGGCTATCGGAACCATGGCGACCATCCAGATTGTCTCTGGCACACCTAAGTTTGAGTTCCCAATAGCTGGGGCTGATGTTGCCACCGCTCAGGCTTAGCGAGAGTGCATATCAAACCGCTGAAGGACATAGCAATTGGTTGGTCTCGCAGCAACCATTGCAGTAGCGTTCATCAGCCACTTTCAGTTGAGAGCGGGAATTTAGTAAGCCGCTGACAAAGGCTTTCTCCCGCAATGCACAAGCATCGTGGGAGCCAACCCTTCTCAAACATAAACCAAAAAACGTTAACCCACGATTGCGGTCGCCCTCAGCGGTGTCTAGCGTGCGCGAGGCTCAAAGCGGCGTCAGCCGTCGAGCCTGCGTGAACACCACGGCGGGCCAACCGTCGCAGCACAAGGGAACAAACGTCGATGATGCGCCGATCTCACAAGAATTGGGCCTGGACCTATCCGCTCGCCGTCGGTTGCGGGATAGCTTTGGCAGCCCCCACCGCGAACGCCACGACCGCCTGCAGTGTCGGCGCGATCGAGGGCCTGGCGGTCTCCGGCGTGACAATCGTGTCCGCAACCACAGTTGCCGCGGCCGATCCAGCCCCCGCCTATTGCGACGTGATGGGCCAACTCAACACCAGCGGTGGCGGTGCGCCTCCGGGTTCGGCCGGGTTCGAATTGCAGCTCCCGGACAACTGGAACAAGAAGTTCCTGTTCTACGGCGTTGGCGGCCTCGCTGGGTCGGGCTACCCCGACTTCGCGGCCAACTTCGTGGACCGCAACGGCGCGCTCGCGAAGGGCTACGCCACGGCGATCACCGACGCCGGGCACCTCGCCGGCAACACGGACGCGAGCTTTGCCCTGCTGGCGCCGGGCGAGTCAGACGAGGCGAAGCTCGCCGACTACTATTTCCGCGCCACGCACGAGGTGACGGTCAGCGGCAAGCAGCTCATCCAGGGGTTCTACGACCAGCAGCCGATCAGCCAAGCCTATTTCGACGGCTGCTCCAACGGCGGGCGGCAGGCTTTGGTGGAGGCGACGCAGTTTCCGGGCGACTACGACGGCATCATCGCCGGCGACCCGTTCTTCGACATCCGCTCCGTCATCGGCGGCACCCGGATCGCCAAGCAGTCGCTTTCGCCCGCCAACTACATTCCCGCGACCTTGCTGCCCGTGGTGGACGCCGCCATCAACGCGAGCTGCGCCAAGGTGGACGGGGTGGACGACGGGCTGATCCAGAACCCGGCCACTTGTTCGTTCGATCCGTACAGCTTGGTGTGCAAGCCAGGGCAGGAGGCGGATTGTTTGAGCACGGGGCAAGCGGCCTCGCTCAACGTCTATTTCAGCGCGGTCCGCAACATTTATGGCGGCATCGTTTACCCCGGCTTCGCCGTGAGCAACCTGTCCACGAGCGCAACCGGCCCGCTCGCCGGCGGCGGGGCCGACGTTTGGTCGACAGGCCTGGCGCCACCCGCCGACTTCAACGCACGCGAGCCGTTTGGCAACACTGGCTTTGCCCCGGCCCCGTATGGCTACCAGTTCAGCGACCACATCATCCAAGACATCGTGCTCCAGAATCCCGGCTACAACCTCCGTGACTTCCCGGTGTCGGTTGACGGCTACGTCGGCAGCGACGCGCTCGCCACGCTCGACGCGCGCACCGCAGCCGGGGTTGCGTCCGACCCGGCCGGCTACAGCCGCTTCATCCAGGGTGGCCGCAAGCTGATCATCTACCACGGCTACAGCGACCCGGCGCTGACGCCGTTCCGCATCATCGGCTTGTATAGCCAACTGGCGGCCAACGCCGGCGGCTATGACAAGCTGCAAGGGTCGGTCCGGCTGTTCATGGTGCCGGGCATGCAGCACTGCATCGGCGGCCCCGGCCCGAACGTGTTCGACACGCTGACGCCGCTGGAGAACTGGGTGGAGCAGAACGCGGCGCCCTCCAGCATCCCGGCCGCGCACTACGTGAACGACGACCTGAAGAACGCGGTGGACCGGACGATGCCGCTCTGCCCGTTTCCGACCCAGGCGACGTTCAACGGCACCGGGGACGTCAACGCGGCTGCGAGCTGGAGCTGTGCACCCAATGAGTTGCTACTGAACGTGGGGCCGAATGGAGAACAGGCGGGGCTGAGCGGGCAATAGCCGGCACGGTCCTGATCCGCGGCCGGTTTCGGAGGGTTATGGGCTGGTGCGCCCGGTCAGGGTGCATCAGCCGCCTACCTCTATGTTGCGTGGACGTAGAGGTAGGCGCCGCCGCCGCTGTCACTGCCAAACTGCGTAGTAAGCCTGCCAGTCGCCAGGTCCGTCCGGCTGAACCCGGCGAGCGTGAGCGCGATGTTCGGCTCGCCCGCGGCTTTGGCGAACAGCGTCAGCCCTTTGGCCCCTGCAGCCCCGGCCCCGTCCGTCCATGTCAACGTCTGGGTGCCCGGCGCCACGCCGAACAGCGTCGCCGCGTCCCCGCTGTGGAACCCGGCCACCGTGCTCCATATGGCCGCCGTTGCCCCGCGCGCGTCCACGAAGAACGTGTCCGTCCCTGAGCCGCCCACCAGGAAGTTCGACCCGGCGCCGCCGTCCACCACGTTGTTTCCGCTCAGCAACGCCACCGCGTCGTCGCCAGCGCCGGTGTGGATGAACATGTCCGGCGTGAGCGCCGCGATGTTCAGGCTGTCCGGCGTGAGGTCGATGAACTGCATCTTGAGGGTGGGCACTTGGCCCGTGTAGGGCTGCGAGAGCGTGTCGGGAACGTCCGTGTTGGCGCTCGTATCGTGGATCATGACGGCGGGCACGGGGGCGGGCGTCGACGGGGTAGGGGGAGGAGCGGAGGCAGGATATAGGCTGGCGTCGTCCTGCTTGACCCATGTGGCGATCTGCGCCGCATCGGCGGCGGTGAGTTTCACGTCATACGACGTGCTCCCGGCCTCAGCCGAGACCAGCCCAACCAGGTCCGCGGTTCCGTCCGCGCCATAGGTCCACACCGGGCTGCCGCTTGAGCCGCCGCCAAGCGTTGTGCCCTCGTAGATGGCATAGCTCGGATCGGTCGTAACCGTTTGCACATTGTCCATCATCGTGACGCCGTCGGTGCTGCCCGATGCCGGGTATCCGGTGACGTGGACCGAGCCGCCGGCGAAGTCAGGCGTCACGGTCATCACACTGCCGCCGACCACCGGCTTTGACAGGTGGATGATCGAGAAGTCGGATTGGATGTCGCCCATCGCTATGTCGGGCTCGTTGGTCTGCTCGAAGTAGTGCGCGACCGTGCCGGCGTAGTCGCCCAAGGAGCCGTAGTCGTTGTTGTAGCCTGGGCCGACGTCGATGTTCGTGGCGACGCCGTTGATGCTGCCGCGCTTGTAGGACACGTGGTTGGCGGTCAGCACCTCGTCGGGCGAGATCAGGACACCGGAGCCGAGCCAGCGAGAGCCGTCGAGGTCGTTGGTAATGCGGACTACGGCGTTGTAGGGGGCGGCGTTGGGGTCGAGAACGTCGGCGGCCGTAGAGACGATGTCGGGATTTGCGGGCATGATCTGGCTTTCTGGTGACCGCTCGCTGGGTGTGCAGTACGGTTAAAGACGTCACTACCTCACGGAAACAGTGTTCTGTTTGCAGGACTCTTGCAGCTCAACTTTGCGCAATGAACAGTGTCATATTGACATTCGTCTCAGGGTCTATGTTAGATAACAAAGCTGATGATGAGCAAAACAAGTTTAGTCTTCGGCCGAATATTTATAAATGGCGGGCACATGTCTGCTATATTTTGTTGTCATGTTTCTTCATCGGCGGTGGAACTACCTTTGTGGACCCATCAGCCTGAAACGGACGACCGGCTCATTTAAAAGGCCATCCATCAGTTCAACTATTCTGGGTGCGGAGAGAGTGGGATTCGAACCCACGGTACGCTTGCACGCACACACGCTTTCCAAGCGTGCGCCTTAAGCCGCTCGGCCATCTCTCCAGCGCCGGGGCATCAATAGCAGCGCCGGGCGATCATGCAAACTGGAGATCATGCAAGGCAAGTCTGGGCTGCTCAGGCGTCCATCTTCAGGGCAGCCAGGAACGCCGACTGCGGGATCTCCACCTTGCCGAACTGCCGCATACGCTTCTTGCCCTCTTTCTGCTTGTCCAGCAGCTTGCGCTTGCGGCTGATGTCGCCGCCGTAGCACTTTGCCGTCACGTCCTTCGACAACGCGCCGATCGTCTCGCGCGCGATCACCTTGCCGCCGATCGCCGCCTGGATTGCAATCTTGAACAACTGCTTTGGGATCAGGTCCTTCAGCTTGGCGCAGATGCTTCGTCCACGGTTTTCGGCCGCACTCCGGTGCGCGATGAACGACAGCGCGTCGACCGGGTCCTGGTTGACCAGGATGCTGATGCGCACCAGGTCGCTTTCCTCATAGCCGTCCATCGCGTAGTCGAAGCTCGCATAGCCGCGGCTCACCGACTTCAGCCGGTCGTAGAAATCGAACACCACCTCGTTCAAGGGCAGGCGGTAAACCGCCATGGCCCGGTTGCCGACATAGGTGAGGTCCGCCTGTTGCCCACGCCGCTCGTTGCACAGCGTCAGCACGCTGCCGAGATAGTCGTCCGGCACCATAATCGTCGCGCGTATCCAAGGCTCGTCGATGTGGTCGATCTTCATGGGTTCCGGCATGTCGGCCGGGTTGTGCAGTTCCTCCACCGCGCCCTTGGTCGTGTGGATACGGTACACTACGCTGGGCGCCGTCGCGATCAGGTCGAGGTTGAACTCGCGGGTCAGCCGCTCCTGAATGATCTCCAAATGCAGCAGGCCAAGGAACCCGCAGCGGTAGCCGAACCCCAGCGCCGCCGAGGTCTCCGCCTCATAATGGAAGCTCGAATCGTTCAGACGCAGCTTGCCGAGGCTGTCGCGCAAGTGCTCGAAGTCGTCTGCGTCGACCGGGAACAGGCCGCACCACACCACGGGGATGCTCTCCTTGAACCCGGCCAGCGCCACCGTCGCCGGCGCCCGGTCGTCGGTGATCGTGTCGCCTACGTTGCAGTCGGCCACGGTTTTGATCGACGCCGTGATGAACCCCATCTCGCCCGGCCCCAGGTCGCCGGTCGGAATCATCTTGGGCGTGAACACGCCGACCTGCTCGACGTTGTGCACGGCACCGTTCGACATCATGCGGATCTTCTGCCCACGCTTCAGCCGGCCGTCCTTGATCCGCACCAGGATCACCACGCCCAAATACTGGTCATACCAGCTATCGACCAGCAGTGCCTTCAGCGGCGCGTCGGCGTCGCCCTGCGGCGGCGGCAGCCGCGTCACCAGCGCCTCCAGCACGCCCTCGATGTTGAGCCCGGTCTTGGCGCTGATCATCACCGCGTCGTCGGCGTGCAGGCCGATCACGTCCTCGATCTGCTGCTTCACCCGGTCGCACTCGGCCGCTGGCAGGTCGATCTTGTTCAGCACCGGCACGATCTCATGCCCGGCGTCCAGCGCCTGGTACACATTCGCCAAAGTTTGTGCCTCGACCCCCTGGCTCGCGTCCACCACGAGCAGCGAACCCTCGCATGCGGCCAGGCTGCGGCTGACCTCATAGGCGAAGTCCACGTGGCCCGGCGTGTCCATCAGGTTCAGCTCATACGTCAGCCCGTCCTTCGCCTTGTACGCCAGCCGCACCGTCTGCGCCTTGATGGTGATGCCGCGCTCCTTCTCCAGCTCCATGCTGTCGAGCACCTGCGCCGACATCTCGCGTTCGGTTAGGCCGCCGCAGACCTGGATCAACCGGTCGGCCAGAGTCGACTTGCCGTGGTCGATATGCGCGATGATCGCGAAATTGCGGATGAGGTGGAGCGGAGTGTCGGTCATTCCCCTGATGTAGTAGGTAACTCGGAAAAAGTCAGCGTCTTACCGAAGCATGGGGCCCTACCGCAGCATAAGGCCTCACCGCAGCACCGCGCCAGTCGCCTTCGCTACGGCGGCCACCACCTTGGCGCCCGCCGCCTCGATCTCAGCATCCGTCAACGTCCGCTCCCGCGGTTGCAGCACCACCTCGATCCCCACCGACTTCTGCCCCGGCGGCACCTTGTCGCCTGAATAGATGTCAAACACGTTAACGCCGGTGATCAACGCCCGCTCGGCGCCCCGTGCCGCCCGCAGCAGCGCGTCGACCGCCACGCCTGCGTCCACCACGAACGCGAAATCGCGCCGCACCGACTGGAACGCCGGCAGGTCGGGAGGCGACTTGCGCCGCCGCTTCGGCTCCGGCACACGGTCGAGGAACACCTCGAACGCCGCCGCCGGGCCACCCAGGTCCAGCGCCTGCACCACGCGCGGGTGCAGTTCTCCAAATGTCGCCAGCACCAGCCGCGGCCCTTGCCGAACGACGCCGGACCGGCCCGGATGATAGAACCCCGGCGCGTCGGCCGTGACACCCAGGCTCTCCATCGGCACCCCAAGCGCCGCAAGCAGCTCCATCGCCGCCGCCTTCGCATCCATGGCGCCCAGCCCACGCGACGGCGCCAGCGGGTGCCGCGGCGTCGACCCGGCCAGCACCCCGGCCGCCACCACCTGCTGCCCCGCCGCCGCGAAGGCCGGCCCGACCTCGAACAGCCGTGCCTCGGTCGCTCCCCGCGCCGCGTTGCGCTGCGCCGCGAGCGCCAGGGTCGCCACCGGCGTTTCCCGCATCTGGTCCAGGTCGGACGCGATCGGGTTCAGCAATCGCAACGCCTCCGGCGCGTCCCCGAACAGCGCCGCCTGCCCATGGTCCATGAAGCTGAACGTCACGCACTCCACCAAGCCCGCCGCCAGTACGCGCCGGGCCAGCGCGCTGCGCACCTGCCGCGGCGTCAGCACCGCGGGCGGCACCGGCGCCGCGCGGGGCAGGGACACCGGCGGGATGTTGTCCAGCCCGCGCAGCCGCAGCACCTCCTCGATCAGGTCCACCTCCGGCTCCATGGTCATGCAGCCCTCGGCGGCGACGCGGGCGCGGTCCGGGTCTAGGCTTGGGGCCTGGTCCAGCAACATCGGCGCAGCGATGTCGTTGCGCCAGGATGGCACGGCTACCCGCACCGCGTCGGCGGTCCGCGCCTCGACCGTGAAGCCCAGGCCGGTCAGCGCCGCCACGGCCTCATCCGGCGGGACCGCCATGCCGCCTAGGCTGCCCAGCCGCTCGAACCGCATGGTGGCGCCGCGCTGCCAAGCAGGCTCGGCGCCGGCCTGCACGACATCGCTGGCCTCGCCGCCGCACAGGTCCAAGACCATCCGCGTCGCCGCTTCGAGCGCTTGGGGCAGCAGCGCCGGGTCGATGCCGCGCTCGAACCGCTGGCGCGCGTCGGACGCGATGGCATGGCGACGGCCGGTCAACGCGACATGCACCGGGTCGAACAGCGCGCACTCTATGAATACGCTGGTCGTCGCCTCCGTGCAGCCGGTCGCCTCGCCGCCGATCACCCCGGCCAGCGACTGCACCCCGGCGCTGTCGGCGATCACGCAGTCCGCCGGGTCCGCCACGTAGTCGCGGCCGTTCAGCGCCCGGAATGCCTCGCCCGCGCCGGGCCGGAACCGCAGCGCGCCGCCCTGCACCAGGCCAGCGTCGAACACGTGCAGAGGGCGGCCTAAATCTATCGTAAAGAAATTCGTGATATCCACGAGCGCGCTGATCGGCCGCAACCCGATGCTCAGCAGCCGCCGCTGCAACCACTCGGGGCTTGGGCCATTGCGCACGCCGCGCACGGTCCGGCCCAGCACCCAGGAACAGGCCTCCGGCATGTCGACCGCCCAGGACACCGCGCTATGGCCCATCCCCGGCACCGCCGCCGGCGCCCACGGCCGCAGCGTGCCCAGCCCCGCCGCCGCGAGGTCCCGCGCCACGCCGCGCACCGACAGCGCATCGCCGCGGTTGGGCGTCACGCTGATCTCGATGACGGGATCGTCCAGCCCGGCCCAGGCGGCGTAGGGCATGCCCACCGGCGCGTCATCCGGCAGCTCGACGATGCCCGCGTGGTCGTCGCCCAGCCCCATCTCGCGCAGGCTCAGCAGCATGCCGGCGCTCTCGACCCCACGGATTTCGCCCACCTTCAACACGGCGCCGGTCGCCGGGACGACGCTGCCCGGCGGCGCGAACACCGCCCGCATCCCCGTCCGCGCATTCGGCGCCCCGCAGACGACTGAGACAACCTCGGTTCCCGTGTCCACCCAGCACACCCGCAGCCGGTCGGCGTTCGGATGAGGCAAAGCCTCGACCACCTGCGCGATCCGGAACGCCGCCAGCGCCGCGCCTGGGTCCTCCACCCGCTCCAGCTCCAGCCCGATCGCCGTCAGCCGGTCGGTGATCGCGTCCAGCCCGGCCCCGGTGTCCAGGTGCGTGCGCAGCCAGCTCAGCGAGAACTTCATGGCGCGACGCCCTCGTGCAGCGACACCGGCGCCAGCGGGCTTGAGCCGTAGTGCCGCAGCCAGCGCAGGTCGCTCTCGTAGAACGGCCGCAGGTCCGGGATGCCGTGCTTCAGCATCGCCACCCGCTCGACCCCCATGCCGAACGCGAACCCCTGCCACTCCCGCGGGTCCAGCCCGCAGTTCGCCAGCACGCGCGGATGCACCATGCCGCTGCCGAGGATCTCCAGCCAGTCGCCGCCCCCGCCGAGCTCCCCCGTGCGCCGGTTCCAGCCGATGTCGACCTCCATGCTGGGCTCGGTGAACGGGAAGTAGCTGCTGCGGAACCGCATCGGCAGCGACGCGATGCCGAAGAACGCCCGCAGGAAGTCGATCAAGCAGCCTTTCAGGTGGCCGAGCGTGATGTCGCGGTCGATGACGAGGCCCTCGCACTGGTGGAACATCGGGCTGTGCGTCGCGTCGTGGTCGGCGCGGTAGGTGCGGCCCGGCGCGATCATCCGCAGCGGCGGGGGAGCTTCCAGCATCGAGATGATCTGCACGTCGCTGGTCTGCGTCCGCAGCAGCAGCGGCCGGCCGTCGCGCGTGCCGGGCATGTAGAAGGTGTCGTGGTCGGCGCGGGCCGGGTGGTGCGCCGGGATGTTGAGCGCGCTGAAGTTGAACCAGTCGGTCTGCACGTCCAATCCCTCGCCGACCGTGAAGCCCATGGCGCCGAAGATCGCGGCCATCTCCTCCATCGTGCGGCTGATTGGGTGGACCAGGCCCTGCGCCCAAGGCGGCGGCGCCAGCGACACGTCCATGCGCTCCCCGGCCAGCCGGGCATCCAGCGCCGCCGCGTCCAGCGCCGCCCGCCGCGCCTCGATCAAGGCGGCGAGTTCGTCCTTGAGCACGTTGAGCTGCGCGCCACGCTCCCGCCGCTGCTCCGGCGCGACCTTGCCAAGCTCCTTCAGCAACCCGGTGAGCCGCCCTTGCTTGCCCAGCACGCCGACGCGCACAGCGTCCCAGGCGCGCAGGTCGGGGGCGGCGGCCAGTGCGGCCTCGGTTTCGGTGCGCAGTGCGTGGAGGTCATCGGTCATAGCTGGTTGTCCCAGATGGTCGGGGCAGAAAAAAGGGCCGCCCGGTTGGGGCAGCCCTTTGTGTCGCGTCCTGTCGCCGGGCGTCACTCCGCCGCGGCGGAGGCCTCGGCGGCGCCGGGCGCCACGGATTCTGCGGCGGCTGCGATCACGGCCTGCACCTGCTTCACGACCTCGGAGAACGCGGCCGGGTCGTCATAGGCGATGGCGGCCAGCACCTTGCGGTCCATCTCGATCCCCGACGCCTTCAGCCCGGCGATGAACCGGCTGTAGGTGATGCCGTGCTCGCGCACCGCCGCGTTGATGCGCTGAATCCACAGGCCGCGGAAATCGCGCTTCTTCTGCCGGCGGTCGCGGTAGGCGTACTGCAACGACTTTTCGAGCCGTTGCAGCGCGATGCGGTAGTTCGTCGAGCTGCGGCCGACGAAGCCCTTGCTGGCCTTGAGGACTTTTTTGTGCCGGGCGTGGGTGGTGACGCCGCGTTTGACTCGTGCCATCTGCGCGCTCCCTTATGCGAGGCCGTAGGGCGCCCACTGCTTGACGGTGATCCCGTCCGCGTGGGTGAGCGTTTGGCTGCCGCGGTTCGCGCGCTTGGCTTTTTGGCTGCGGGCCATGAGGTTGTGCCGCTTCTTGCCGGGGCCGGCGAGAACCTTGCCGGTGGCGGTGATCTTGAAGCGCTTCTTCACGGAGCTCTTCGTCTTCAGCTTGGGCATTTGGGTCTCCTGTGGCTTGACCTGCGGGGACCCCGTGGCCTCCGAACAGGCGTCGCGGCCGGGCATGCCCATTCCAGGCCCGGCGCGCAAACGAGAGCGGGGATTTAGCGGGGGTGGGCCGGGGATGCAACACCAGCGGCGAAAAAGGACCGGCGGCGAAAAAGGCCGGGCGACCGCTTGAAGTCGTCAATGTAGACTTTGCAGTCAGCGTGCAGGCACCTATCAAATACTCTTCCGCCGTCGAGGGGCGTGGAGGGACCGAGCAGCGTTCGATCAGCAGCCGATGGAGTAAGCCGCCCCGCCACCCTATCCGCCCTGCGCTGGGCCGCTCAGCACCTTGCCCGCAGGCAAAACTCAGAGGACGCAACAAATGAACGACGCTCACCAAGCGGCTCCAAAGCTCGGCTTGGCCATCACCACCTATAACCGTCGCGACATGATCCTGTCCAATGTCGCAGATTTCCTGCGGCTCACATCCGTTCCGTTCGACCTCGTCGTCTGCGATGACGGCTCGACCGACCAAACCGCCGAGGCGGTCCGGGGCCTCGGGGTGCCGGTGATCGGCGGGTTGAACCGCGGCATCGCCTGGAACAAGAATCGAGGGCTCTATTACTTGTCGCAGATTTGCAAGTGCGACGTCATAATTTTGATGGACGACGATGTCGCCCCGGTGGTCGCCGGTTGGGAGCAGGAATGGATCAATGCCGTCCAGCGCGTTGGCCACGTCAACTATATTCCGTCCGCCTTGACCAGTTTGCTGCTGAGCCCCAGGATGGACGCCCGCGACATCGGCGTTTCCCCAATAATCGGCGGCATGGTGATCGCGCAATCAGCCCTGGCGTTGTCTTACGTGGGATACATGGACATTCGGTTCGGGCGCTATGGGCATGAGCATTCGGATTTTTCAGGTTGCTTTGTCCGCGCTGGCTTTGGCGGTTTTCACACTCAGTTCGAAGGCTCTCGCAACATCCTCTTCTACGTGATCGACGGCGGCGTCACCCTGCTGTCGTCCACAACGTCCGGCACGCCGACCGACCTTGACCGGAACGCCGCGCTGCTTGGCGAGTTGAGGGATGACCCTGTGTACCGTGCGCCATGGCGGAACAATGTCCAGATGCGTGAGTTCCAGCGGGAACTGTGCGATGGTTACTTGGCCAGGCTCAGGCCGCCCGTGCCGTTCGGGATGGACTTCTCCAGCGAAGACTATTTGGCTGCAAATGGAGACGTTGCCCAAGCAAAGATCGAGCCGTTGCGGCACTTTCTACGGCACGGGTTGCACGAACACCGGAGCTATGGGTTCCGGCCAAGCGAGGCTTGAGTGTTGCCCGCCCGCAAACGTGGGCGAACCGCCCGAACGTCCCGATACAAGCATTTGCCCGATACAAGCATTTGCCCGATACAAGCATTTGAAGGAAGTGCGTCATATGTCGCCGCGTAAACTTGGGTTCGTCGACGTTGGTGCCAGAGGCGGCACCTCTTCCCAAATCGAAGCGTATTGCGATCGCCTTCTCCGAGTGCTGATTGAGCCGGAAGAAAATGAATTTATTCGGCTAAAAGCATTGAGTGCCGTCGATAGCTCCTTCAAAGTCGTTGGTACGGCTCTGGGACACATAGACGGAACTATAACGCTGTTTGAAACCGTGAACCCGACCTGCTCGTCCGCCCTTCAAGTCAACCATGATTTTGTCGACCATTACGCCATCCATGTTCATTTCGCCATGAAGGCCCAGACACCGGTGCAGTGCGCCCGCTATGACACTCTGTTCAATACGACCGACCTACCGATCCCGCACATCATCAAAATCGATGTGCAGGGATTTGAGTACCAGGTTCTTCAAGGGTTCGGCGAGTTGCTCCAGCAATGCTTGGCCATCGAGCTGGAGACCCATTTCTACAAGCTGTACCGCGACCAGAAAATGATCGGAGATCTGGTCGACCTCCTGCAGCCTTATGATTTTGTGCTCCGCAAAGTGAGCAACAGCCGGAGCCCCACCCTGAACGGCGATCCGCATTTTGAAGGCGATCTGATCGAAGTCGATGCAACGTTCACCAAAAACAAGCAGTGGCTTCGGAATAGGAGCGAACACACCAAATCAGATTTCGCCGTGGCGTGCGGCGTTGTCGGGGTGCCGCCATACTCAGAATGACAGCACGCTGCGCGTCGACGGCCGGGCGGACCCCGCCGGCTTGGCGGCCAGTCGCGGACTTTTGCCGATGACGCCCATTCCCGACGCTAGGCAGCCGTTTCAAGCCAGGCCGCCAGTCCTATCTCAACCGGATGGGACAGCAGCACCAGTCCGAGGCACGCAACGCCGAGCCCGGCGACCTCCT
>JAABUV010006346.1_pt1 | contig 12928 bp, 8 predicted proteins | sample 5559971 | NCBI WGS metagenome assembly JAABUV01 (sample SAMN10711881, study PRJNA513362) | rock metagenome | isolation source: Antarctica rocks | place: Antarctica: Victoria Land, Knobhead nord | collected 2015-12-19
TCCGGCGGCGGCTCGTCCGCTGGGAGAAAAAAGCCGCCACCTCCCTCGGCTTCATCCAACGCGCCGCCATCCTCATCATCTACCGCAAGGTCCGCCATGCACGTACACTTTCTGGCTAGGCTGTTAAGTCCTTCCGTGACCACCTTGATAGGGAGGTGGGGGGTGCCTGCGATGCCATGCGGCGAGCACGTTGGGCATGTCACGCTTCAACCGTCGTGCTTTAACCGCCGCTTGCACTCTCAACGTGGCCGGCCGCAGCTCTTGTTCGACACGCTCGGTGCGATGTTCGCGCTCGGCGAGATCTTCCTCACCACAGAATGCTGGAGTCAGTCTACCCCCATGCGCGGACATGGGGTATCCCGACAGCATCACATCGTCGAGAGCGGGCCGGACCCCACCATAACGTTACTTTGTGGGATCGAGACGATGAGTTCAAATCGTGGCGCTGCGGACGACAGTGTCTAGCGATGAGATAGCGTTCGTGCGTCTCGCTCTACGGTCTGGTTGTCGACCGAATCGATCGACCCACCGGATTTCACAAAGTACCGCCGGTAAGTGTCCGGATCCCCCGTATCGTCGTCTGAGCACTGCCAAAAAACTTCTGACCGCCCACACCTGTACAACTACACCTCGTTCAACTCTTAGCCTCCTGCTCTCCAATTGTTAGCGGAACACCGGCAGCCACTCGCCGTGCGCCTCGATCAGGTCGTCGACCAGGGAGATGATCTGGTCGGTGTCGAGCTCGGCGGCGGTGTGCGGGTCAAGCATCGCCGCGTGGTAGATATGTTCGCGTCGTCCGGTCAGCGCGGCCTCTACCGTCAGTTCTTGGACGTTGATGTTGGTCTGCATCAGCGCGGCCAGCTGCGGCGGCAGCGCGCCGATCGCGGTCGGTTGCACGCCGTTCTTGTCGACCAGGCAGGGTACCTCGACGCAGCAGTTCGACGGTAGGTTATCGATCAAGCCGTGGTTCTGGACGTTGCCGCTGATCATCGCAGGCGCATTCGTCTCCATGGCATGGATGATCAGCGTGCCGTACTCGCCGGAGTGCGCGACGGTCCGCGCCTGATCGTGCTCCGCCATGCGGCGGCGAAGCTCCTCAGCCCGCGCGGGATCCTTCTGGGCGATGCGGACCAGGCGCTTCTCGGCCCGCCCCCGCTCGTAGCGCGCCACCGCCTCCGGGTCGGGGCTCTCTAGCGCGGCGCGCAGCTCGTCCCAGTCGGCGAGCTGGATCTCGCAGCGGCGTGGGTACTCGTCGAGCGGGATGTTGAAGCGCTCGATCAGGTCGGGGCGGTCGCGCTTGATGAACCAGGGCACGTACTCCGAGAAGTGCTCGCTCGACTCGGTCACGAAGTAGCCGAAGCGCTTGAGGACCTCGAAGCGCACCCGGTCGTCGTCCGGCACGTGCCCCTCGTCGAGCGCGCGGCGGATGCGCGGGTAGAGGTCCTCGCCGGCCCGCTCGAAGCGGAGATAGAACGCCATGTGGTTGATCCCGGCGCAGACATGGTTAATCTCCTTGGATGGCACACCGATGATCCGTGCCAGGTGCTCCGCTGTGTGTTGCACGCTGTGGCAGAGGCCGACGGTCCTGATCGGCGTCGCGCGGTTCATCGCCAGGCAGAGCATCGCCATCGGGTTGGTGTAGTTGAGGAAAGTGACGTCGGGGCAGCACTCCGCCATGTCCTGCGCCATGTCGAGCATCACCGGGATGGTGCGCAGCGCGCGCATGATCCCGCCGATGCCGAGGGTATCGGCGATCGTCTGGCGTAGGCCGTACTTCTTCGGGACCGCGAAGTCGATCACGGTGCCTGGGCGATAGCCGCCCACCTGGATCATGTTGATCGCGTAGTCCGCGTCGTTGAGCGCCTCCCGACGATCGGTCGTCGCCTCGATCCGCGGCGTCGCATTCGCCTGCACAGCGAGCCGATGCGCGACGCGCTCGGTCCCACGTAGCCGCACGGGGTCGATATCCATCAACGCGATCGTGGCGTCGCGCAATTCCGGAAAGATGAAGATGTCGCGCAGCAAGTTGCGCGCGAAGACGGTGCTGCCGGCACCGAGGAAGGTGATCTTCGTCATCGGGGTGCGCTCCTTACTCAGCTGATCGAACGCTGTACTACGGCGTGTCGTCAGTTGCTCCGTTAGCTGGGCGTACGGTTGTCTGAGGCCGCTAACCGCTGGCCCGCCGGAACCGCGTGATCATGTCTTCACCGCAGCTGCAGCATTGCTCTTACCGCGATTGCCCACGGCGACATCGCACTCGACACGGCAGGATCGATGTCTTTGGTGACATATGCTTGTTACAGAGACGCTGGGATGTGCTATTCGGCATCAGATAACTGAACGACACGCCGTACAGTCTATCAGAGATTGTCCCCTCCCTGCGGTTCTCACCCTCTCTCGCGGCTTTCACCCCCTGGCCTCCACGAATAGGGACAAGTGAACGAAAATCGATGTCATTCCCGGCGGCGACAGCCGAAATATCGAGAGTACAGGAGAACTATTCTTGCGGACAGGTTCGAGCTATGCGACAAGTGGCAGTGACATCCCCTCGAAGACAATGGGGATGGTATCAGCGGTGAATAACTCCGCCCGGCCTGTCTGTAGGCCGGGGTAGGAATTGCTTCTGCTCCCAGCAACTCGTGTACGCTTTCTCGATATCATACCAGTAGACAGACTACTTGACAGGCAGGGGTGGCAACCTTAGAATATCAACTATCGATAATTTAATCTATTGGTTTCGTGGTGGACGTGCGAAGTAGGGATCCAGCAGGATGGTTACCCTCCTGCTGGTAGGGAGGCGAAGCATGGATTCTCGATCAACACGACGAGTTTCGCGGCGCCAGTTGCTCCAGTGGTCCGCCATGGGCCTCGCCGGGGTGGCCAGTGCGGCGTTGCTCTCTGCTTGCGGGGGTGCCTCCAGCACCCCCGCTGCAGCAGGCGGTGGGGCTGCCAACGCCTCCACCGTTGCATCGGGGGCACCGAAGAGCAGCGCACCGGCGCAAATCCGCTGGCAATTCCGCGGACAAGACGTCGACATCAAGGGCGGACAGGCGGCGCTCGACACGTACTTCAAGTCGAGCCACCCGAACATCACCGTGACGATCGAGGCCGCCCCGGACGATCAGCGCGACGAGAAGCTGGTCGCGGCCATGGTCGCCGGAACCGCGCCGGACGTCTTCGAGTCCTGGACCGACAACGTGACGCAGTTCGCCGACCGTGGCCAGGTGCTGGACGTTGAGCCGCTTGCCAAGCGCGACCTCAAAGACGAGGACATCAAGGATTTCTATGCGTGGCAATGGCACGACTTCGTGCTGCCGAGCGGTATCCGTTTCGGCCTGCCGAAGTACGTCAACGTGATGACGCTGTGGTCCAACAAGGATCTATTCGAGAAGGCCGGCCAGGCGTTGCCGACCAAGGACTGGACCCAGAAGGAATACGCCGAGGCGGCGCGCAAGCTGAGCAAGGTCACCGGCAGTCCCACCGACGTCTACGGGGCACGGATCCCAGCATGGGATTGGGACCGCTTCTGGTACCGGGTCGAGATGTTCGGCGGCAAGGTAGTTAACCCCAATGACACCACGGAGTGTCTCCTCGGTACCCCGGAGGCGCTGGCAGGGATGGAATGGGCGCGCGAACTCTTGTGGGACAGCAAGGCACTGGCGAACCCGCTCGCGCTCGGGACGCTGACCGCCAATCCTATCCCGCAGTATGCCGCGCAGCGGTTCGCGATGGCGGAGGACGGTTTCTATCCCTTCCGCATGATGCGCGAGATCAACGGTGCCTTCAAGTTCCAGTACACCCCGGTGCCGAAAGGACCCGCCATGCGCAAGGTGCTCGGCACAACCGATGGTTACGTCATCTCCAGCAAGAGCAAGAGCCAGGACGCCGCCTGGGAATTGCTTAAATTCCTCTCCGGTAAGGATTACCAGGTCGCCCAGGCGGGTTGGTCTGGCCTCCTGCCGGTGCGCACGTCGGCGCTGGATGGCTGGAAGCAGACGGTCCTCAAGGCCTATCCCGAGCTGGAGGGTGCCAACATCGACGTCGGGCCGGACGCGATGAAGGAAGGCTATCCGGGCAACCGCATCCTCTTCAAAAAGGACGCGGAGGCACGACAGATTATCCAGCCGGCGCTGGAGAAGGTGTTCACCAGCGGCAATACGCCGGTGTCCTACTTCAAGGAGATTGCCGATCAGGTGACGAAGGGGCAGCGCGCAGGCTAACGCCATCGCGAGACGCTGGCCGCTCGGTGGCACGGCCAGCGTCTCGCCGCGCCACGCCGCACAGGAGGAAAAGCTATGGCCCATCGTACCGCTACCTGGCCCGCACGCCTTGGCGGCGCCCGGCGCCAGCTACTCTCCGAACGCCGACGCGAGGAGTTGATCGGCTATCTGTTCATCCTCCCCTGGGTGATCGGCTTCCTAATCTTTACCGCCGGGGCGATGATCTACTCCCTCGGGCTCAGCTTCTTCCGTAGCGATCTCTTGTCCAGCACGACATTCGTCGGGCTCGGGAACTACCAACTCCTCAGCGAGGACCCGCTGTTCAGGAAATCCCTGCTGATCACCGTGATCTACACCGGCCTGACCGTGCCCTTCGGGACGATCCTGGCGCTGGCGATCGCGATGCTGCTCAATCAGAAGGTGCGGGCGCTTGGCTTCTGGCGCACCACCTATTACCTGCCCGCCGTCGTTTCGGGCGTCGCGGTGGCGCTGATCTGGGGCTGGGTGCTCCAGCCGGAGTACGGCCTCTTAAACAACTTCTTGCGCGGGTTCGGTATCGCGGGGCCGCGCTGGTTCCTCTCCGAAGACTGGGCGATCATCGGGCTGGTGCTGATCGCGCTCTGGGGCACCGGCACCAATATGCTCCTCTACCTCGCCGGACTCCAGAGCATCCCCACCGAGCTCCAGGAAGCGGCCAAGCTCGATGGTGCCGGAGCATGGGGGGTCTTCCGTCATGTCACCCTGCCCCTACTCACCCCGACGGTCTTCTTCAACGTCATCATCAACGTGATCGCCTCTTTTCAAGTCTTCAATAACGCCTACATCCTGACCAACGGCGGGCCGAACAATGCCACCCTAACCCTGGTACTCTACCTCTACCGTCAGGCCTTCCAGCTCTTCAAGTTCGGGTATGCCTCCGCGATTGCCTGGGCGCTCTTCGCGATCATCCTGGTGTTCACCCTGCTCATAATGAAGAGTTCCAGTTTGTGGGTCCATTACGAAGGGGGGTTGCGCAAGTGACGGATGTACTACCGCGCTCGATAGCGCGCCCTCAGCCAACCGTGGTGAATTGGCGTTCCATCGCCGCCCGCACGTTCCTTTACGCGGTGATCGCGGCTGGCGCGTTGATTTTCGCGTTGCCCTTCCTCTGGATGATCTCGACCTCGGTGAAGCCAGGACCAGAGGTCTATGTCATACCGCCGCGTTGGATCCCGTCATCCTTCAATTGGTCCAACTATGTGGAACCGTGGCGGAATCTCCCGTTCCTGACCTTCTACAAGAACACCATGATCGTCACCGGTGTTAGCATCGTCGCGACGTTGATCAGCAGTTCCCTCGTCGCATTCGGCTTCGCCCGTGTCCGTTTCCGGGGGCGCGGTCTCCTCTTCACGCTGGTCATCAGCACGCTGATGCTACCGCCGCAAGTGACCCTCGTGCCGCTCTATCTGCTCTTCACCAAGTTCGGCATGATCAATACGCTGTGGCCGCTGATCGTCCCCTCGTTCTTCGGCCACGCCTTCAGCATCTTCCTGCTGCGGCAGTACATGATGACGATCCCCCACGAGATGGACGACGCGGCGCGGATCGACGGCTGCGGCTGGTTCGATATCTACTGGCGGATCGTCCTGCCCCTCTCCAGGCCGGCGCTGGGCGTTGTCGCCATCTTCAGCTTCCAGGCACACTGGAGCGACTTCTTCAACCCGCTCATCTACTTGAATACGTCCGATCAATTCACGGTGCCGCTCGGCTTGGCGTTGCTCAACTCCCGCTATGCCACCGCGGTGCAGCAAACGATGGCGATGACGCTCATATCGGTGATCCCGATGGTGCTCGTCTTCGTTATCGCGCAGAAGAAATTCATCCAGGGCCTGACGATCACGGGCGTCAAGGGCTGATCGGCGGCTCGGCGCGCTGCCTTCCTCCATACGGTCGATAGTACATTGTGTGCGGCGGGTGAGCACACGATCTGATCGAGCGGCTGAGCGGGTAGAGTCTCCCTCGGCCAGGGAGAGGGCTGTGACGATAACAAGTGGTTCGTTGCTCGGTGCATCTACGTCAGCTGAGTGACGTAGATGCATAGGGATGCTCTCGACCAGGTCGAGCAGATGCGACTCGCTCGGGTTGGCATCGCGCGATCACGGCATCATCGGTGGTGCCAAGTAGACACCATAGCGTCCCTTCAACATCTCGAAGAGAGATTTGCTCTCCAGCCCCCGATCAACCAGATTCGGCGCAAAGCGTAGGCACGGTGTCGAGTAGCAGCAAGAATAGCTGCTGTACCCACAGGAGAAGGTTGAAGACCCAACCGTCCTGGTAGCAGTGCCGTCAGCAGCACGCCCATCCTGCTACCGGGTACCAATCTTTGCCAAGCGGCTCAGTGAAAGGGAAGGCAATGGGGCTGACGATCGGGGTTTGCGGCGCGGGGCAGTTCGCGACCAGCTTCATCCCCCTCTTCCGGGCGCACCCGCTAGTGGACGAGGTCTACCTCGCCGAAGTGCTGCCCGAACGGCGCGCGGCCCAGGCTGGTCGCTTCGGTATCACGCGTACCTTCGCCTCGCTCGACGATCTTTGCCGCAGCGATGTGGACGCCATCGCGCTCTTCACTCAGCGCTGGACCCATGGCCCGCAGGCAATCCAGGCGCTCAAGGCGGGTAAACACGTCTACTCCGCCGTGCCAGCCGCCGTGACACTGGAAGATCTGGCCGAGTTGATCGCGACCGTTACTGCGGCCGGCCTAACCTACATGCTGGGCGAGACCAGCTATTACTACCCTGCCACGCTCTACTGCCGCGAGCGGTTCGCAAAGGGCGACTTCGGTCGCTTCATCTACGGCGAGGGCGAATACCTGCACGACATGTCGCACGGCTTCTACGAGGCATATCAGCACAGCGGTGGGGCAGAGTGGAAGGCGACCGCTAGCTTCCCGCCGATGCTTTACCCCAGCCACTCGGTCAGTATGATCCTCTCGGTGACCGGCGCACGGCTGACCGACGTTTCCTGCCTGGGCTGGGTTGACGACCACGATGACGGCGTCTTCCAGGCGGACATCAGCCAGTGGGGCAACACCTTCAGCAATGAAACGGCCTTGTTCCGCACCTCGGACGGCGGGAGTTGCCGGATCAACGAGTTCCGGCGGGTTGGGCTGTCGGGCGGGTCCTCGGTGCGCATGAGCCTGTATGGTACGGCGGGGAGCTACGAGGAACAAACCAACGCGCGGGTCTGGAACACCTTGAACCCTCGGGAGCAAACCGATCTGGCTGACCTGTTGCGCTGCCGCCCCGCTAAACCAGACCGGGAGGAGCACAGTGCGGTCCACGAGGCTCTGCGCGGCGACTTCTTCGCCGGAGTATCGGCGGTTCACCCGGTCAAGCGGTTACCTCGCGAGTTCGCTGGCCTGTCAAACGGGCACGAAGGATCACACCAATTCCTAGTCGACGATTTTGTGACAGCCTGTGTCCGAGGATCACTGCCGCCAAACCATGTCTGGAATGCGGCACGCTATTGTGCCCCTGGCATTGTCGCCCACGAGTCGGCACGACGCGATGGCGAGCGCCTGATCGTCCCTGATTTCGGCGACCCACCGAGTGCTGGCGCGTAGGCCCCGGGCCCATACCGGGAACCGAGATACTGTCGAACACCACAGCAGGGGCGTCAACGTTCTCGATACCTTTCCCGCAGATGCCGTTCACCTCCCGGTATGCGCTGGTAATCGGTGCAAAAAACTATGGTCGGTGACGCGAGTGGTGATAAGGTTCGCACGAGAAGAGCCCCTGCGTAGAGCGGCGGTTGTGGTGCCGTACTCATCGCACGCACGCTCCTACGCGATTGTGGCTGCCGCCGTAGCCACCGAATGCTGTGCGCGGAAGTACGTCTCTACGGCGAGTGGAGGGTGTGGTGATAGCGGAGAGGGTGACCACGGCCCCATGGCCGGAGCACATCGCGATCATTGGCGCGGGGACGATAGGGCTCGGCATCGCGGAACAGTTCGCGCTCGCCGGTCGCCGCGTGCTGATCACGGACGCGACGCCGGAGCTGGCGCGGCAGGCCAAGAGAACCTTGTCGCGCGGAGTCCGGGCACGTCGCGGCGGGGCTGCTGCCGGAGGGCGCCCTGGCGCGACTGGACGCTGTGGAGACGCGGGATGATATCCCGACGGCGGTTGCCTGGGGCGGAGTTCATCCGGGAGGCGGTGCCGGAGGACCGCGCCGCGAAAGCCGCCGTGCTCGCCCTATGCGCCGAACACGCCCCCCATGAGGTGGTCATCGTGTCCAACACCTCGTCGTTCCCGATCGATGGGCTCGCCGCCTTCGTGCGTGAGCCGACGCGGTTCCTCGGCACGCACTGGTTCAACCCCCCCGAATGGACCCCGGGCGTCGAGGTGATCCCGCACGCCGGGACCGCCCCCGGCGTGGTCGCTCGGGTGGTGGCCTTCCTCGGCGAAGTCAGCAAGCAACCCGTGGTCGTCGGAAACGGGCCGGGCTTCGTCGCCAACCGCATCCAGAACGCGCTCTTCCTGGAGGCGGTGCGCTGCGTCGAGGAGGGTCTCGCCTCGCCGGACGAGGTCGACGCGATCGTCCGCAGCACCTTCGGCTTCCGGTTGCCCTTCTACGGCCCCTTCCAGATCGCCGGTATGGCCGGGCTCGACACCTACGCGCGAGTGCTCGAGACATTGCAGCGCGAGCTGGGTGAGCGCTTCTTCGTGCCCGCGATGCTCCGCGAGCAACTGGCGCAGGGGCGGGTCGGGACGAAGGGCGGCGCGGGTTTCTCGGACTACACTACCGGGCAACGCGACCGCTTGCACCTCGACCGCGATCGGCGGTGTGCCGCGCTGGCGGCGCTCCTCCAGGTGCCGTCAGTGACCGATATCGCTGATACGCATCGCGCCGCCCGGGAGGCGTAGAGCATGGAACGGTTGCGGACGATCGGGTGTGCATGGTTGAAACCGGCGCAGATCGCGCCGCAACGGTGTGGTGACGATCGGCGGCGCAGTCGGGGCCGGAACGTGGAGTCCGGTGGGACGGGCATACGACGCGTCTCAGATAACGCTCACCTCTCCTTAGCTCGACTTTGGCCCTTCGTGATCCAGTGCGTGGGCACGGAAGCTTTTGTGTGCTGCCACCGCGCGCTTGTCGCCGGGAGCGCCGCCGAGGTTTTTGCATGTCGGCTCGAGCACCCGAAATGCGAAAAATCCAACCGCCATTTGTTTCCCCAGGCGCTACGCTCTCGGGCGTGGCACCGAAGGGCCAAAGTCGAGCTTAGAGCCATCCCTGTCCACGCGTCCCTCGCACCGCGTCACGAGCGCAATGCAATTTGCGGCGACAATGGCGGTCCCCTCGGTGGTGCCATACTTCCTGCACCGCAACGCTGGTTTATGCGCAGGCAGTCTCGGGCCTGAAGCTCCGAGCGCCACGATCGCGAGAAGACGGGAGGCATACATGCGCTGATCCAGCAGATCGAAGTGGTACGTAGGCAGTGCTATGGATGGAGGACAGGATGGCGGAACGGGTGAAGCTGGCGATCGTCGGGTGCGGCGGGATGGGGCGGCGGCACCTCACCGGCCTCGGGGAATTGGCGCGTACCGAGCACAATAATATCGAATTGGCCGCCGTCTGCGATCTCAATCGGCGCAACGCCGAGGAGCTGGCCGATGAGGCGGCGGCGCTGCTCGGCACGCGCCCGCGCGTCTTCGGCGACGCGGCGCAGATGGTGCGCGAGGTGGAAGGCTTGCAGGCGGCGGACTGCCCCACCGACACCGGCTCGCACCACAAGGCGGCGACGGCGCTGCTCGATCTCGGCCTCCACACGATGTGCGAGAAGCCGCTGGCGCTCACCATCCGTGGCTGCAAGCTGATCATGGAGGCCGCCGCCCGCAACGGGAAGATCCTCTCGATCGCCGAGAATTTCCGGCGCGACCCGATCAATCGGCTCATCCGCGCCCTGCTCGACGACGGCGCGATCGGCGCGCGGCAATTCATCATGGAGACCGGCATCGGCGGCAAGGACGACCTGCTCATCACCCCCTGGCGACATCAGAAGCTCGCGGGCACCATCACGCTCGATGCCGGCGTGCATAACACCGATATCCTCCAGTATTACTTCGGCGACGCGGCGAGCGCCTTCGGGCAGGCACGCCTGTACGAAAAGATCCGCTACACGCGCAACACCGCCGGGCCGGGCGGCTTCTACGAGAAGTGGGGGCGGGACTATCCCGAGAGCGTGATCGCGACCGGCGAGGACGCCATCTTCGGGCTGATCAATTTCGAGAACGGGACGCTGGCGCAGTGGGTCGATCACCATGCCGGGCACGGCCTGCCCTTCCGGCACCGGCTGGTCTACGGGACGCGCGGCTCGCTCGTCTCCCCCGGCGATCGCAACGGTAACCCCGTCCGCCTGGTGCTGGACGACGGCACGGATATCATGGACGAGCGCATCCTGGAGTACGCGCCGAGCTATCGCCTCAGCCCGGTCGCGGCGACCCTCTTCGGCGGCGAGCGCCCCTGGACCTACTCGTTCGACTTCCCCGTGACCGACCGCAAGATCCTCGCGCTCGAATACCACGAATTGGGCGAATGCGTCCGCACCGGCGCGCAGCCGGAGGTGAATGGGGCGGTTGCGCTGCGCGATGTCGCGCTCGTCTACGCGCTCTTCGAGTCGCAGCAGGCCGGGCGTCCCGTCACCATCGCCGAGGTCGAATCGGGCGCGGTGGATGCCTACCAGCGGGAGATCGATGAATACCTGGGGCTCGTGCCGGTCGCGCGCTGACGGCGCGGCCGCGCCGCGTGCTCCGGCGACCCGGGACGGACGCGGTCGCCGGCACCCGGCGCACGGGCGGTCCCGGCCGGTATCGCCACACCGGATCAGGCGTCGGCGCAGGGCAGCCCGCAGCGTGCGCCACCGCTGAAGCGAGGGAGGGAAGCGCGATGTTGCTAGCCTATAGTACCTGGGGGATGCCCACCGTCCCGATCGATGTGGCGGTCGCCCACTGCGCGGCGCTCGGCTTCGACGGCCTCGAACTGACGGTCATCCCCGGCTGGGTGACGGATGCGGCGGCGCTCGATGCGACCGCGCGCCGCCGCATCCGCGCGCTCTACGCTGACCACCGGCTCGATCTCTGCGGGCTGTGCGCCAACACCCCGCTCCTGAGTCCCGACCCGGCGGATCACGCGCGGAACCGCGCGCGGTTCCGCAGCTACCTCGACCTCGCCAGCGAATTGCAGCGGCCCGGCGAGCGGATGGGGGTGAGCACCACCTCTTCGGGGCGACCGGAAGAGTGGGAGCAAGTTAAGCACCAGCTGGTGGAGCGTTTCGGCGCGCTCGCCGACGACGCGGTGACGCGCGGTGTCGTCGTCACGATGGAGCCCCATGTCGGCACGGCGCTCCACACCCCGGAGCAGGTGCTGTGGCTGCTCGATCAGGTCGCTTCCCCCGGCCTCGGCATCCACTTCGACATGAGCCACTTCAATGTCCAGGGGTTGGATATGGATGCGGTGATCGCCGCGCTGGCCCCACGGAGTAGCCACACGCACATCAAGGACGAGCGCGGGGTCGCGCCCGATCATGCGTTCCTCATCCCCGGCGAGGGGGAGATGGACTACGTGCGCTATCTCCGGGGGATGGACGCGGCGGGCTATCGGGGACACATCGTTGTGGAAGTGAGTATGATGGTGCAGCGACGCCCGGACTATGATCCGCTCGCCGCCGCGGCGCAGTCCTATCGCGTGCTGGCCCGGGCCTTCGTTGACGCGGGTCTGGCGCGCACGCGCGAGCCCCGGCCCGCCCACAGCACGGCGAACGGCGCGGCTGTGCCCGGGCCTGATCCCGCGCTATAGGGCTTGTCGCACGCTGGCCCGGAGCTGTCGTCGCTGGTTGGACAGGGTGCCGGGCCGGGTGTCGCGCCGGTGATGGTGCCAGGAGGAAAGAGGGGACATGAGCGATACCATGCTCCAGGAGTTGTTCTCGCTCGACGGGCGGGTGGCGCTCGTGACCGGGGCGAGCAGCGGGATCGGGCGCGAACTGGCCTGCGGACTGGCGCGCGCCGGGGCCAACATCGCGCTCGGCGGGCGCTCCGTCGAGCGCCTGGAAGCGACCCGCGCGTCGATCCTGGGCGCGGGCGGCATGGCGGTGGCCTTCCCGGGCGACCTCGGCGAACTCGACGCCAATCAGGCGCTGGCGCGGGAGGTGCGCGCGCACTTCGGGCGGATCGACATCCTGATCAATTGCGCGGGGATGAATCGGCGCGAGCCGGCCACCGAGGTGCAGCCCGCGACCTACGACGCGATCATGGCGGTCAATCTGCGCGCCCCGTTCTTCCTGAGCCAGGCCGTCCTGCCGGCGATGGCCGCGGGCGGCGGGGGGAAGATCATCAACATCGGCTCGCTCACCACCGCGTTCGGCCTCGGCAAGCTGGCCGTCTACGGGCTGACCAAGAGCGCGATCGCGCAGCTGACGCGCACGCTGGCGGTCGAGTGGGCCGCGCACAACGTGCAGGTGAACTGCATCTGCCCGGGCTGGATCGAGACCGCGCTGAACAAGGCGCTCTGGGCGGACGCGCACACGCGCGCCTGGATCCTGGAGCGGGTGCCCGCGAAACGACCCGGGACGCCCGCCGACCTCGTCGGCCTCGCGCTCTACCTGAGCGCCGGGGCCTCCGACTTCACCACCGGCCAGACCTTCTACGTGGACGGCGGCTTCATGGCGGGCGGCCAGTGGT
>JAABUV010006350.1_pt1 | contig 12925 bp, 14 predicted proteins | sample 5559971 | NCBI WGS metagenome assembly JAABUV01 (sample SAMN10711881, study PRJNA513362) | rock metagenome | isolation source: Antarctica rocks | place: Antarctica: Victoria Land, Knobhead nord | collected 2015-12-19
TACACAATCAGCTCTTGTGCGGCACAGCACTGCTAGAGTAAGCTGGTGATGGCGGTGCCCGGCGCGCAGCGTACGCCGCGCACTAAATCTCCAGAGCGGCGTACGCCACAGCGCGCCGGAAAACCCATGTGCGCGCTCGGGCGAGGCGCCGCCGCGCGCGCCCGCCGCGGCGGCCGCTGTCGCCGGGCCAAGCGCGCTCCTTTCCCGCTCAGCCGACTGGCAGGTGCATAGCACGCCCGTGCGCATGCGCATTGCGCAAGTGGCTTAGTCAGAGAGGTGTTGCCAAGCGCGTTGCTGCACATGGCACTTGCTGCGGATGCTGACAGCGTTGGGGGGTGCCACTGAGAGCACAGGTGCAAAGTGCCCATGTAACCTGTGGTGAGAAACCAGGTAAGAGGGCTGCCTTCTCTGGGATGCAGCCCGTCGTAAGGCGTGCGCAAACGGCAGGTGGCCGGCGGCGGCGGGCAGACGCGCAAGCGACCCGACAGGCCGTGCGTGGGGCCCGCGCGCAACACGCGCGCGCGCGACGCTGCCTGGAACGCCGCGGCGGAGGGCCTCGCGCGGTTGTCACTTGGGAATGGCGGGCACGAGCCCTAGGATGGTGCTAGGGTCTGCGTGCTGCCGCATCACTTTTGCGAGTGAGTTCCTGCGTGATGCCACATGCCTGGCGGCGGTCACCTGGATGGGCTTAGGTTTCTCCTAGGGTCCCAAACCGCACGCATTGTGAGAGCGGGCCTGCAAACTAGGACGCAGGTGCCACGGCATGGTTTGAATGATTGCTGACGATGATCGCGCGGGTGCTTTGTGCTGCGCCCCACGCCCCTTTTTGGCACCAGGCGGCAGCGCATGCGCGCGTCAGCGCAGCGCCTGCGGCTGCATTTCCTGGCTTGCTTCCTCGGGCTGTCGACGCTTTTCATCTGTATTCATGGGCGGACGCTGCCGCCTGCAGCGCAGCGCACACTTGCCTGCTCGCCCCTTGCCGGTCCTGCGGTGCTGGCACCTGGTGCAGCCAGTGCCGCATGGCCGGGCGGGGGCCACGCAGTTGCTGCGCAAACCCCCCTGCCTGTGCGCACCGAGAGGGCGTTTGCTGTCTGTGCGGGGCGGGGGCCTGGTGGGGAGCTATTGAGAGCGTGCATGGGAGATGTGAGGGGGGGAGGGGGAAGGAAAGGGTGAGACACAGAGGTGCGGGGCGGAGGCGCGGCAGCGGAAGCAGCAGGCGCCCGCCGCGGAGCATTGTGGACGACTGCAGGCCCGTATGTAGCCAGGGCCTCAGCTGCCGCCCGCATGCCGGCGCCCGTGGAGCCGCACAGACTCGGGGACAGGGATGGCAGAAAGCGGTGGGTGGGGCCTAGTTTGGACGGTCTGTCATGGGATGGTACACGCGCTGCTTGCCACATACAGCTGCTGGTTGGCTGCAGCCTTGGGTCGGCTGCTGCATGGATGCAGCCGCGGGGTGGCGGCGGCAGGGTTGGACGTTGGGGACAGACCGCGGTTTGCGTTGCTGGTGCCGGCACATGTGGGCGTTAGGCAGCGTTCTCAGATGGCAGGCTTTGCTGCAAGGCATGGGTTCATTGCAGGCTGCTGCTGTGATTGGCGCTGGAGAGGAGAAGACAGTTGTCTCAGGCGTTTTGTACAGACAGGAGGGGACTCTCGCTTGGGCATGCGCTAGGCATGGATGCATGTGCTGTACACATTTGAGCGGGTTTTGCATGCACCCGGGTGCCGCCTCAGGGGCGTCGCGAGGCACTAAGTCCATGCGTCAGTAGCTCACCACAGACCGGGCAAGCCCGCAGGCACGTTGCGCGCTGTAGGACGACTTCTGTGCTAGGATTGACAAGGACTGACAGACAGGACACAATGGTAGCTAGGCGGCAGCTAGTCTGTAGCTAGGCACAGCAGAGATGTCTGTGCCCTGTTGGTTCATGCAGATCAGCGCTCTCCGGCTAGAAGGCAGTCATTCAAGCAGAGGCGCACATGGGCAGGCCTCTTCTCCAGTCCAGCATCCGGGCCAGCATGCAACGCCCTCTGCATGTCACTCAACAGTGCTCACACTCTCCATTATGACGTGCCGCACAGCGCACACCAGGCGCCCACACACACTCAGCACAGTGCGTGTGGTGAAGCACGTGTCTGCGGCTCCGGCCGCATGCCATTCCTGCGCGTGAAACTAGCAAAACCGTTTCCCAGAGCATTCTGCCTTGATACCAGCAAAATGTAAATTTCAGGGGGAGGTTCGAAATCAGCTCAATTGCACAGCTGACGTGCATGCACATCAGCTCTGACATGCAGGAGGACGCTAGGCTGCCGCCTGGCGACACATGGGCACGCAACGCGCGCACAGGCTGAGCAGCGGGCCGTCGGCCAGGCTGGAGAGCCAGCAAGCCTGGCCCCGCCGGCAGCGCTGCGCGCCGCGCGGCCCCGCGTTACCGAGGCCCTGGTCCGGCCGCCGCCACGCCCAGTCCCAGCCACGTTCCAGCCCCAGCAGGTTCCAGCCCAGCCCCACGCTCTGGCCTGCTTTGCCTAGCTCTGGCCCGCCTTGCCGGCGCCCTGGCCGGCGCCGCGCTGCCTGGCGGCCTCCGCCTGCCTGGCGGCCGCCACGAGCGGCGCCAGGCGGCCCTTCTCGGCCAGCAGGCGCAGCAGGTTGAAGAGCAGCGGGATGCAATTGGCCTTGCGCCGCACGTTCTCGTCGCGCCAGCGCTGCGCCTTGGCGGCCTCCTGCGCCAGGTCCTCGTGCGCCCTGGCGCGGCAGCGGGCACAGGGTGAAGCCCTCGGGCGTCAGCACGTGGCTGCAGCCCTCTTCCCAAGACCTGCGCCCGCCTGGCCTGGCCACTCCTGGCCTCGTGTGCGAGGCTCCCTGGCAGGCGCGAGAGCGAGCCCGGGTGACGGGCGCTCGCACCCTGCAGCGGGTACATGCACCACCATGAGATTTGCTAAGGCGGCTGGTTAGCACTGACGTACACCGCCAGCCCAGCCCGTCAGAATGCTCTCTCACCGGGAGGGGGAGCCGCACTCTGCAAGCTTGGCCGCAACGCCCGCCAGCTCTGCGGCTGCGGCGTCCGCTACAGCGCTGTCTGCAGACGACTGTGCCGCGCCGCTGCCGGGCGCCGGCTGGGCCGCGCCGGTCTCGGCGCCTGCACCGTCCACATCCATCGCAGCTGCGCCGCCAGCGCCTGCGCCGCGAGCGCCTGGTGCGCGGACCCCCCCTCTTAGTGTAACACTTGTATATATACATAGACAAGGGATGCGGGTGATGCTTGTGTTGTGGAGAAGCGGCCTACTGATACTGTGGCAGCCTACTGAAATACCTTGCCCGTAACCCCTGCCTATATTCTGCGCTCACAGCAGACATCATGCTTAACTATCCAGCCTGCGGAGGACGAGACAAAACACCTCTGGAGAGGAAGGGGCACTAGCCCGCATCACCCAGGCGACTCACAGCAACGAGCTTCGTTGTCCTAAAATACACTAGCTCTTGGGATCCTGATACACCACATTCTGAATTTGCGGTTACAGAAAAAAATGCCCACATGGTGCCCACACCGAGCAACGTGTCTGCAGGCATCAAGTTAAGTCTAAGCTGCACACACAAATCCGCCCGGGCCCAGGGGCGCGCCAGGCAGCGCGGCCTCCAGCGCTTCCCGCCGGGCCTCCAAGCCGGCGATGCGCTCACGCAGCGCGTCGCGGCGGCTGCGGATGACGGCCATCAGGTTGAAGCGCACCTCGCCGCGGTAGCCCTCGATGCGGCGCTGGATCACGGGCGTCACCCGCTCCAGCCAGTCCTCCTGCGGGGCGCCCCGGTCTGCGGCACTGCCCGCTCGCTCGGAAAGAGCATGGAGTTTGAAGCTGTTGCACAGCTTCAAAGCAAAAATTTCAGTCAACAGGCAGTGCCGAGCATCGGTAGAGTCTGCGGAGTCGGGCTGTATTCCCTGCCGTCACTGCGCCCTGGGCTGCCTGATCAAGGCGTGCGCGGAGTGCGAGCGCAGGGGCGGCGCGCGCCTCGCTGCATGCGCCCAGGCTGATCGGCCCCGCCTTGAGGCCGTCGAGCTCGTACAGCGTGCCGCCGATGGGCAGGTAGGAAATGAAGTGGTACACGTCGTCGCCGTCGCGCGCGGCGCGCGACTCCTCCGGCCCGATCGGCTGCGGCGGCGAGAAGCTGTTGTGCGCGCGCCGGATGGCCTCGCTGTTGCCGATGGCCAGGCCTGGCGCGCGCGCGCGCACCGCCTGGGCGCCTGTGACCCTGTGTGTGCGCAACTGCGAGCATGCCTGGCTGCGCAACGGGCAAGCTGCTGGGCACTGCGCCGTGGCAGTCTTTCCTCGCTGCGCAGCTCTGGCACAAGCCTCCGAAAGCGCGTGCTGCAAGGCAGGGAGTGGGTGGACTCTCTGCTGCTCGCCAGGCTCCTGACCGCACGCCGGACTTGACCTGTCCGTGGCGCAGGGGCGGGCCTCGCCTTTCAGGTCGGGCGGGAAGTCTGCAGTGAAGTCCCGCAGGCTGGTCAGCTCCGGCCCCAGCTCCAGGTCTGGCCGGTTGAGCAGCACGGACAGGATGGCCTGCGCGGCAGCACTGACGTGAGCGCGCTGCAGGTACTCTGCAGCTTGCTGGTAGGCATGGCTGGTGCTGACAGCGCTTGGCGCAAACCTGCACAGAAGAACACGAGGGACACGCAGCTGTCTGGGGCACTGGCAAGTGCAGGCAGGCGAGTGGGGAGGGGGACCTGCGTCGCGCAGGCATTGCTGATCACTTGCTGCGCGAAGAACACCTTGCCGTGGTAGTCGCTCTCCGGCACCGAGGTGCGCGCGTCCTCTTCTTTCCTCCACTTGAACAGGAAGATCAAGCCGTACACTGGCCTGCACGGTTGATTTGTGCGATGGTGAGTAGCGCGGCTTGGCAAGCGGCAACTATGCGCTCATCAGCCACCGCGCACCTGAGAGCATCAAGCGCGTCTGTCTCCAGCGCATACAGCTCCTCCATCTATCGTAGACTGAAGCTTTCAGCCGCGCGGCCAATAACCGAGCAGAGAGAGTGCGGCCACCTGACATATCAAGCTCTTGCATGCTTGACAATGCAAGCAAGCGAGTGCACACCTGCACTCCCGACACGCCCATCTCCGTGATGAGCTCGGTGAACACGCCCGGATCGCTTTCTATGGTTGTCCAGTTGTCGTTGCCCGACATCGTGCGTACCTATTTACTAAGTACAGAGGGGCGGTTGTAACACGCTGAGCTAAGTCTGGCGCCCAGGCTGTCTGCTTTTCCAGCTCGGTCAAACCCCGTTTGGCCAGCAGGGTATGCTCGCCAAAGTGGAGGCGGCGGGCAAGACAGGACATACTTGCTAGGTGTGCCCCCCTGACTATGGTAATTGCGTGATGTGACCAGCATCACTTCCACCAAGCCGGCGTACCTTCCAGTGCAGGTGCACGCTGATTGTCTCCTTGCTGCGCAGGCTCCCACCTCGAGGACGTCCAGACATCCGGGAGGCAGTCACTTGCCGAGGACCACGATGTCTGACGGGTGCGCTGCCTCCTGCTCCCTAGCTACACGCTCAGCCTGGTTGCTCTGGTGCAGCTAATACAAGTGCGTCGCAATAAGCCGTGCGGTCCATCCACTGCACAGTGCTGTCAAGTGAAGGCTGCAACGGCAGAGTGCGGCCTGCAGAGAGGCGGAAGTCAAGGCGCCGGACGCCGAGGAGGCGCCGGCGGCCGAGGAGGAGGAGGCGCCCGCGGCTGCGCCCGCGCCGGATGAGCCCATGGACGTGAACCAGGCGGTGCAGCAGGTGCTGAAGAAGGCGCTCGCGCACGACGGCCTGTCGCGCGGCCTGCACGAGGCGGCGCGCGCGCTGGAGCGCGGCAACGTGCGCCGCCCCGCAAGCGTGTGTGTCCATGTGCAGCTCCTGCGCCACAGCAATAGGTCGGGGCTCTGTGTCTCGCTGCCTGGCTGAGCGTCTCAAACAGCAACAAGAAGAGGGCGCGCGCGCTGGAGCGCGACGTTGGGCGTTGCCCCGTGCGGCACATGTGTTCCAAGTAGCTTGCGCTCTCGCAATGTGGTGTCCAGCTGGGCCGCACTCTGCCTGCATGCACCCCCATCCTGTAGGAAGCGTGACCAGCATCCTGCTCCAGCAGTGCGCAAGCTCTCCTGCGGGTATGTGATGCAGCCTCCCTCGTGCAGGGCTCAGCAGGCAGAGAGCGATGCACTTGCAGGTCCGGCCCCTGCCCGTGTCGCGCCGCAGTGCTGCAGGGTAAAAGAGCGCTCCCACGATCTCGCCGCCGCGCGTGCGCAGGGCCAGCTGTGCGTGCTGGCCGAGGACTGCAACCAGCCGGACTACAAGAAGCTGATCGAGGCGCTGTGCGCGGAGCACAACGTGAGCCTGCTGGCCGTGCCGGAGGCCAAGCAGCTGGGGCAGTGGGCGGGCCTGTGCAAGATCGACGCGGAGGGCGAGGCGCGCAAGGTGGTCGGCTGCTCGTCCGTGGTCGTGACCGACTACGGCGACGAGACGCCCGGCCTGTCCGTGCTGCAGGACTACCTCAAGAACGTGCGCCGCGCGGCCCTGCTCGCCCTGTCGTGCGCGGCCTGCAGTCACAGCGCGGGCTCTGCCGGTACTTGTGCAGGGCAGCCTTTACGTGCGAGCTGCCAGTCATTGATAGCTGCTAGTGTGGTGTGTAGCGCGATTGCCTTCTCCCAAGTTTTCCTCACTGGTTGGTAGTATTTGTCTGCTCAAACTGTATGCATGCATGCCTTGTGAATGTCCTGAACCGGGGTGTGCACATGCGATGCAGCGCTGAGGACGAGCATGGTGTTGGTGCGCTGCAAGCTTGCCAACTAGCACAAGCTTGGCAACTAGCACAAGTTTGGCAACTTGCATAAGCCTGGAAGTGAGGCGCTGGCGTTCCAGCGGGCTCGCTTACTGCCGCGGTGTAATGATCGGTGCCAGAAGGTCTCAGCCTCCCAGCAGTGCTCTTTGCACGTGCTGAAACAGGTGTCACTTGCAACCTGTGGGCATCGTGTGTGTGCTGCTATGAGCTCCAGTGAGCTGCATGACAGAGGCAGGCAGCACTATACACTTCCATTTTATCATTACATAAGTCACAGCCCGCTGTTTGCTCAAGCAGACTTTGCCCTGAAGCAGGTATGTGTGTGTATATATGTTCCCATCCTTCTATACAAGCGAGGGGGGGGTGGCAAAGTGCTCAGCAAGTGCCTCTCACTACGCTGTGCTAATCCGCAGCTTAGCTGCCCTTCGTCGTGTCCTTGCCTGCTCTAGCCAAACGTTCGTCGCATACACAGCCACAAACCTAAGAGAAAGGGGGTCTCATCTGCCAGCAACACTCTCACACACCCCAGCACCTCGTAAATGCTGACAGTCCAAGCAGGCAGACACATGCTTTTTACCTCCTCACACTCTCCACCAGACGCCACCATGACCAAGCGCTAGGGGGTCAGACGACAGACAGAAGCATGCAGGCCACAAAGCTGCCACCTAGACATGTATGTCTAGGTGCCGAGCCCACGCAGCACACTGGCCGCCCTGCTGTAGCCCGAGGGCCCGCCGGGGGCCCCGCCATGCGGCGCATGTACCATGTAGGCGGCGCGCCGACATACACTGACGCGCCGCACGCTTTGCGGCCGTGCTGCTACCCGCTGCGCCGACACAGGCCGCGCTCTTGCGCGCGCCTAGTCAGGCGCGCTCAGGTCAGCCAGGACGCCGCGAGCTGCGCGGCCAGCGGTTCGCCCTTGCACACGCGGATGAGCGAGAAGTGCAGGCAGGTGCAGTCGCTGACAGCCGCGCGGCTGCGCACGGTTTTCAGGACATAGCAGCCTTCGGCCTCGCTCCGCGCGCGCGCCTGCGCAGGGCGGGTGGCCGCGTCACACGAGCTCCAGTGGCCGTGCGCGTGGCACCGCCTTTCGCGAGGCGCAACATGAGCTTTTTATCAGTACACCTTTTAAGCAGGTTGCCTTGCGCGGCACGCTGCCAATATAGCTTGCGGCAATGTGCAGCAGCAGCGCACACAGAGCAGGTCGGCAGCTCCATCTTGCACACCAGGCTGAGCTTCGCAGCACACGCTCGCCGCCACTCGCATCAATGACATGGAGGGTGGCCGTGGTGCGTGCCTGCACAACCACGCCCCAGTACTCGATGTCCTGCCCGCTCGTGCCATGCTGCTCGCTCAGGTGCACCTCGCGCTCCGCCCTATGCATCGCTGCACTCTGCACCCGCCAAACGCCGGGGTGAGCCGGCTAAAGACGTTGGGGGTCTTATACCATCAACACAGCAATATGTATGTGTCACCTGACGATAAGTCAGGGGAAGCTGTCTACCACACTGCCTCCCCCGCAACTGCACCTGCTGCACTGCTGAGCACACTCCCGGCTGCAACCCTGCTGCACCATACCAGAACCCTCCCGATCTCACACAGCAAGCCGTCCCTCCGCCTCGGCAAGCTACCTTGGCCCCGCGGCTAAGCTGCACCACAGCGGCCCCCAGGGGCGCGCGCCAAGTCGTCCTGCTCATCGTCGTCGCAGCAATCGCCGATGCGGCCGGCAAATTCAGTACGCGCTACGCCCGTGGCGAGCAGACGCGCGCAGGTGGCCAGGCGCAGATGGTGGTCGCTGGCCAGGTCGGGCCGCCGGCCGAGCGCGATGCCAGTCAGCACGTCCGCCGCGCTCTCGCGCTCGCGGCCGCGCGCCACCTGCGCGCGGTGCGGGCTTACGGTGAGGTTCCATCCCTCCAGCAGTCACTTCACGAACGCATACTAATATAGGTGTGTATACACAAGTCACCACCAACTGAATTTGCGCAGGCCTGCTGTGACTGGCAGACTTCCGACCACCGCATCGAGGTACAGCAGTAGGATGCAATCTGCCCCAACATCACATAAGCGGACAAACAACTCAAACTAGCACACGCGCAGGGGTCACCTGCACGGCGCGCGCGGTGGTCGACTGCGGGCCGATGGCGATCGGGTGCACCAGCACGAGCGCTTCCGGCGACGCCCGGCCCAGGTGCTCTGCGATGCCGCGCCAGAGCTGCGCGCCGACCCCTCACCGTCAGCCAGTGCAATCAACCATAGGTGCAGACATACGGCTATGCATAGCAAACCTGTGTGGGCCTGCCAGCCCTCCATGACAAAGACAGTGAGCTTCCAAGGCCCGAAGGGTACCAGACTCAACACAGCAGCAGAAGGCCCTGCTGCGCTCGTCTCAGGGGAGCCGCGCGCCTGCGGCGCCTGAACGACGGCGTGCGTCACGCGGTGGCGCTGCATCCGCCCCACGCCGCCCGGCAGCTGCAGCTGCAGGAACGGCGCCTGGTCCAGGTGCTTGGCCGCGTCGCTGATGCAGGCGACGAGCCACTCTGGCGCGGCCGGCGGCGCGCGCACTGGCAGGTCGTACGTCGCCAGCGCGCCCACGCACGGCACGGAGCGGCACACGACGGGCCCCATGCGCGCCTGCCGGGTGGAGCAAGAGGTTTGATACCAACTCGCGCGTGGCAGTTACGAGGCCACCAACTGCCACTCCGCCACTCGGCCCACGCACAACAGCTTAAGTGTAAACGACAGCACCACACGACTAGCAGCCCCGCAGCATGCCGCAGGTAGCCACCAGGTGACCCAGGAGTGGTAGCGCAGCGTGTCACCTCGACGCCCACCCAACCCCTTCTGCCCTGAGCTACTGTCAGCCTGCCCGCGCAAATATCAGGTAACAGCAGAACCAGATCATGTCCCTGTACCGACCAAGGCCGGAGTACGCCACGCACAGTGAGATTGGAAGCCCAACAGTCCCATACTGCTCAATGCCCTTGCTTGGGCAAGGCAGGACCACGCACAGGCAGCTGAGCAGCTGCGTAGGTCAACTGCGGAAGTCACATAGGCACCAACTGACATATACACCCAAGACCCAAGACCAGCGCATATGGCGTCCAGCACAAACCACCGATGCGCGCCAGCCACGACTCCCCTAGTGTCACTGCAATTCCTGCCAGGTGTCCTTCAATGGCGTGACAGGCAGGAGAGGGCTGCACCTGCCGCTGGAGCCTGCCGCTGGACCTGGCGCGCGCTCGCAGCGCATCACCCGGTAGACTCGAAAGTGCCCCCCTTACGCCACCCACGGAGGTCCCCGCCTCGCCCAGGCAGTGGCCGCTCGGCCCGGGGCGCGCGCGGTGTGCCCCAGCTGGCAGCAAGGCTGCAGGCGCCGCGACCCCGCAGCACGCAGCGGCGCTGCAGCAGGCCAGCGCCTGCGGACCACTCGCGCTGCAAGCTGCAGGCAGCATCGCGCTTCGCAGGCTTCACGTGCGTGTCCAACGGGAGTGCGCGGCACTCTGCAAGCGGGCTCACATGCACCGTCAAGCTGCCTGGTGAAACACCTGTTGGCTAGCTAGCTTCAAACTACGGGTGCGCGACGCCTCCTCGCCTCTACCTATGTACTGGTGGTTCCCAGCGAGAGCTGGTGGCCACCTTCAGCCAACTGCGTGTCAGGCATGTGCCCAGGGCCATTACCCTGGGCAATGGGGGGGCCCACCCTCTGAGGGTCTCGAGTACACGTCCTAGCGCCTATGCTACTCCGTGTCTGCCCGTTCCGGCGTGAGCAGACTCCTGGCCCCCAAGTACACGGCCAGTCTCGGCGCGGTGTCACGCTGCTCCTCCTGCTTGCTGCGCGCTCTTTCAGACACAGCGCACCTAAGGTGTGCACGTCCGTCCGCTGTATTGCCGTAACAGGCCAGGACTACATGTGAGCAGGCTGAGCGCACACGAGCGCAATGGCCCGCGTGACCATGCCCCCTGTCGACGCCCGCGCACCTGCTTGGCACCTGTGCAGGCAGCAGCTTGAAGGCTCGCGCGCTTCTCAGGCTCAGTCGCACAGCACTCTTGTATGAGCAGCTTCTTTGTATATGGCTACGTAACACAGGGGCCTGAGTGTATCGCACGCGGTGTGGCTGTGGCTGTTGAGAGCACTAGAGTGGTTGGAGCTGCAGCAAGTGCAAGCCAAGCTTGTGCTTTGTCTCCTGTGTGCAAGCCGGCTCGGCCGATTAGTACACCCCTTAAGACCAACATGGGGTGGTTGTAGCTCCCTCACCTGTGCTGCCGGCTGAAGCGTGGGTCACGCAAGTACGGCCGCTTGCTCGATCGACAGGCGGGGCCACTGCGTTTGACTGGCGCGCTCACGGTTGACGGGCATGGCCGCTGCGCCTGCGGTCTAGCTGTGCTGTATGCGGGGCAGGCTGCAGTGGCGGGTGAGCAGGTGCTCCAACACAGTATTTGTGCGTGCCGCAGCCCACCGCTGCACCGTGCAATCGCCGCGGCGCCGGCGTCTCGTGGGCCAAGCAGGAGTGCGTTCGGTGCTTGGCGCAGGAAACAGGCAGCCCCGGTGCTGTGAGGCAGGTGAGCCGCTCGCTGTGCCTTATGCACGCCTTGCGGCGCGGAGGCGTCCGCAAGACGTGCGCAGGTCCCTGCCACGCTGCCCCGCTGACTAGGCGCGCAAACGCGGGGTGCGCAGGCTGCGTGGCGGCGTTCCCGCGCCGCTCGAGCTGCCCGGGTTCAGCGGCGTTGCTGCGAACCACGCGCGAAGCACCTCAGCGGCCGCGCGCCGCGCACGGGGCATACGCGCGTGAGCGGCCGAGTGGCAGACCAGCCTGGGTGGGTGCGAGCACGCCAGCTACTAGGCGGCGCCCGCTGACGTCGCCCGCCCGCGCACCGCCTGCCAGACAGCTGCAGCTGGGTGGCACCTGCCGAGCTAGGGCGCCTGAGCTGGACGGCAGAGGGGCCGCAGCGCCAGTCACCTAGCTCCGCCCGCGGTGCGGCCCGCGGCCGGTGCCGCGCTCGGGCGCGCTGGCGATGGCGCCGCAAGCGCCTGCGACGCCGCAGCCGCGCATGGACACCGCCAACGGCAAGTTTGAGCTGATAAAAGACATTGGCAGCGGCAATTTCGGCGTGGCCAAGCTGATGCGTGACAGGCAGACCGGCGAGATGCTGGCTGTCAAGTGCGCGGCCTGCCAGGGCTGCCTCCAGCTGCACCCCATCCGGCATGCACGTGCTGCCAAGCACACTGGGCAGAATGCAAACCAGCCGAAAGTGGAATAGAGCATGGCGCATAGGGCTGTATGTGTTGGCATGAGCTGCTGGGTCGCTTGCTCCTCTTTTGTGTGGCCATGATGTGTGGCAGCATAACAGAACCGCGTGTTCACGAGCTCTTGCGTGCCGGGGGATCCCATAAAGCATTCATTCAGTGTGCAGTGCGCGCGCTGCAGAGCCGCATGCCCCCCCGCATGCTGGCTTCATGCTGGCATGCCATGCGCATGGGATGCAGCGCGCCGGGCGCCGGGCATGTATCAACCACACATGGTTGGGGCGGCTTTGTTTTAATTCATGGCACACCTACGTCTGGCAACAAGGACCTGCATGGCCAGGCAGGCACCGACAGCGGGTTCGTGCGCATGCAGGTTCATCGAGCGGGGGGAGAAGATTGACAAGTGCGCCCGCCCAGCGCTCGCTCGCCGTCAGGGCGCCGGGCAGCCATGCGGGGCCGTAGCCCGTTGTGTGACTACGTGCATGACGGGTCATGACTTGTCTCTCGCACAGCCTAGCCTGCTGTGTGTGCGGGGCGTTCGCGGGTGTGCAACCCTTCGCTGGGTTCGGCCTGCTGGAGAGCAGCTGAGCGGCGGCACGCGCCGCAACCGCAGCGCAGCTGCCGTCGTGTTGCCCGCATTTGGAGGATCGCCATGCTGGCCGTGACCACCGTGCACGCGCAGCCACACACGCAGAGGCACGCGTAGCAAGGCTTCAGGTGGGATGTCTCTGGACGGGGCGAGCAAGCGCGCGCGCGCGCGCGCGCCGCAGGAACGTGGAGCGCGAGCTGATCAACCACCGCTCGCTGCTGCACCCCAACATCATCCGCTTCAAGGAGGTGTTCCTGACGAGCACGCACCTGGGCATCGGCATGG
>JAABUV010006352.1_pt1 | contig 12923 bp, 16 predicted proteins | sample 5559971 | NCBI WGS metagenome assembly JAABUV01 (sample SAMN10711881, study PRJNA513362) | rock metagenome | isolation source: Antarctica rocks | place: Antarctica: Victoria Land, Knobhead nord | collected 2015-12-19
GGGCAGGCTCTGCAAGGAAGCTTGGTCCTGTCCGCTGCAAGCGTGCGAGTATTTCTTGCGCAAGAAGCTTGCTGCTATGTGCCTGCATGCACAATTATGTGTGCTACACAAATCTAAGAGTCAGTTTTAAGTGTGAGGAGATGGACATAGGCGTACGTGCATGATTATGTCAGAATCGCAACCCCAACCGCATGCTCACACGGGAGCGCCGCCGCGCCGCAGGGCAACGCGCGCGCGCTGCGCCGCCTGCGCACGGCCTGCGAGCGCGCGAAGCGCACGCTGTCCAGCAGCGCGCAGACGAGCATCGAGATCGACAGCCTGTTCGAGGGCGTCGACTTCTACAGTTCGATCACGCGCGCGCGCTTCGAGGAGCTCAACATGGACCTGTTCCGCAAGTGCATGGAGCCCGTGGAGAAGTGCCTGCGTGACGCTAAGATGGACAAGTCCACGGTGCGTGCGCGCGGCTGGCCGCCCGGGCGCCAGCTAGCCTCGCAGCAGCCGCTGGCGCCCTGTGAGCGGGGGTGCTGGAGCTGGGCTCGGGCTTCGGCGTGGGCTTGCGTGTGATCAGGATGTGTGTGCGTGTGCACGCTGCTGGGGCCTGCTGTTTTGGAGGCTGGCAGAAATCGTGGTGCATGTGCTGCTCGCTGCTCAAGTGCATGTGCTGCTCAAAACGAGGGTACTTGTAAATCAGGTCAGTTGGAACAAGGTTGTGGATACTTTGCATGCTGGCATGAGAAGGTGCAGTGTCTCCTACCAGATCTCTTTTGTGCATTGTTGGCACACTGTGTGTGATAGTACGCTGTTGGCACACTGTGTGTGGTTTTCAAGGAAAGCTGGCGCGGCAGGTGCACGAGATCGTGCTGGTGGGCGGCAGCACGCGCATCCCGAAGGTGCAGCAGATGCTGCAGGACTTCTTCAACGGCAAGGAGCTGAACAAGAGCATCAACCCCGACGAGGCCGTCGCGTACGGCGCGGCCGTGCAGGCGCGCAGCGCCTTTGCGTCCCACCAGCGCAGTGTCGGGCGCGGCTGCGCACATCCACATGTGCTATACTGAGCACCGTGTCTTGCACAAGCAATTGATTTTGAAAAAATGGGGGTCGCTGCTGGACGCGAGTTCACTTTGTTGTTGTATTCCTGAGCAGTGGCATCGTTGAGCAGTTGAAAATCAATTGCTTGTGGCGCGCAGGCGGCCATCCTGAGCGGCGAGGGCAGCGACAAGGTGCAGGACCTGCTGCTGCTGGACGTCACGCCGCTCAGCCTGGGCCTGGAGACCGCCGGCGGCGTCATGGTGCGCAGCGCCGCCGCCTCTGTGTCCCTCACGCTCTCCACACCACCTCCTTGCAACGGTCTTTATTAAGGGAAGCACTCTTGCCATCTCTCTGTCTGGCTCGGTGTGTGGCTGCCGTACAGGCACAGTTTCAAGCTACTGGACCTGAGCTCTACGTAAATTGACAGCGAAGGAGAGCAGGTCTGCAGAGAGACTTTGCATCTGTGATGGCGAGCTGCGTGTGTCCTAGCTGGCGCGCGCACAGGGCACTGAGGCCCGGCCGAGGGGTACATGCATGGGGGCACATGCATGGGCGCTGACTGGCTGCGCGGGCGCGCACAGACGACGCTGATCACGCGCAACACCACCATCCCGACGAAGAAGGAGCAGGTGTTCAGCACGTACAGCGACAACCAGCCCGGCGTCCTGATCCAGGCGCGCGCAGCCCGCCAGCGCAGGGCGGCCCGCATGCCCCGTGTGCAAGCGCGCGGACGCTGTCTGAATCGCGGCGAGCGCTTGTGATTTTGTCACTGTGTAGATGAGCTTAGGAAGACATGTTCTCTGAAGTCCGATTGCATGGTCGGCAGCAGACGCCGCACGCAAGTGCCCTATCAGCGGGCAGGGTGGGTGCCGAGAGCCGCACAGACTCTGAGAACATGGTGCGGGGCAGGTGTACGAGGGCGAGCGGTCGCGCACGCGCGACAACAACCTGCTCGGCAAGTTCGAGCTGAGCGGCATCCCGCCCGCGCCGCGCGGCGTGCCGCAGATCAACGTGGTGTTTGACATTGACGCCAACGGCATCCTGAACGTGTCCGCTGAGGACAAGACAACTGGTGCGTGCTGCCGCCCTGCATTGCGCAGGTGGGACAAAGGCTTGGAAGGTATTCGAGGAGGAGTTGAAAGTACATTATCTCGGCTAGCACCACCCCGCCAAAGCTTAAGCACCTGCTTGCTCTTGAGGTCTGGGTCCCTCGCGGGAGAGTCCCAGTCCTCAGCATGTAGCACCACAGCCCCCATGGCTGTGCGCACTGTGCAAGTACGAGGCGACTCTGGGATTGGTGATGAGCACAGTCCTTCCTGGTCCAAAGCGCTAGACCGAGAAAATCTTGCCTAGCAGTGCATGCGCTACGGAGTGCAGTGTTGGCGCACATGCAAGGAAGTTGCTTGGTGTCTGGTGTGTGTGGTGTACCTTCACATCAGAGGGGATGGCTATCAGCACTGCAGAGGAGGGCTGCAGCGTCCCGCCAGCACGGCACCCTGGGTTGCTCCTGCGGCCGCCCTAAGTCCTCACAGGCACGGGCTGGCAGTGACGCATGACGCTCCGGCGCGGCAGGCCAGAAGAACAAGATCACGATCACCAACGACAAGGGCCGCCTGAGCAAGGACGAGATCGAGCGCATGGTGCAGGAGGCCGAGAAGTACAAGTCCGAGGACGAGGAGGCGCGGCGCAAGGCGCGCCCGCGGCCCCGCCCCCCCCTGCGCTGGGAATGAATGAGCGAATACAGTTACAGCTGTGCATCGGCCGACTTGGCTGACTAAGGGTGAGCGCGTGCGCTGCGCATGTGGGGCGCGCGGAGGGGGATTTTGACCTGTGGTGGCCTGGCTCGCGGCAGCTGCGGCTTGCACGCGAGCGCTGGCGCGCTGGGTGCTGAGCCGCTGCGACGCGGCGCAGGTGGAAGCGAAGAACAGCCTGGAGAACTACGCGTTCAACATGCGCAACACCATCCGCGACGAGAAGGTGCGGCCGCCGCCCGGCTGCGCCTCCCTCCCGGTCATGCGCTCGGCCTGTGTCCATCCGAGCGCACGCGCGTCTGAGACACCTCCAGGTCTGTGCCAGGGATGAGGGGTACCGTCGCAAGGGGACCGGGTAGGGCAGGCCTGTCTCCAATATGCAGGGTAGGGCAATATGAATGGGGCGCACGGCCGCAAGATGGACGGGCGGCGAGTGCGGCGCGCCGCGGGGCCGCAGGTGGCCAGCAAGCTGGACAAGGACGACGTGGCCAAGATCGAGAAGGAGGTCAACGACTGCATCAGCTGGCTGGACGCCAACCAGCTGGCCGAGGTGGAGGAGCTGGAGGACAAGCTCAAGTCGCTGGAGAGCACGTGCTCGCCCATCATCAGTAAGATGTACCAGGGCGGTGCGCGCGCGGCCCCGCCCGGCCGCGCCGGCCGCCCTGTGCACCCGAGCCGACCCAAGGCGCCGGCGCGTGTGCAGGCCTTGGTGGCAGGTGGTGTTTTTTTAACTTTAGGCATCTTCTTTTGGAGAGTGCAGTCAGTTCACTTGTTGCGGGGATGAGGACCTGGAGGTATGGAGCGCTGTTCTGTAGTGGCTGATGTGTTCCTGTTGGTGGGCATGCGAAACAGGCGAAGCTGGTTCTCATAGCGGCTGTGCGCCTGCGCAGGCGCGGGCGGCGCGCCGGAGGGCGGCATGCCGGGCGGCATGCCGGGCGGCATGCCGGGTGGCATGCCGGGCGGCATGCCGGGCGCGCACGGCGGCGCGCCGTCGCCGAGCGGCGGCGCGGGCGGCGCCGGGCCCACCATCGAGGGTGCGCCGTCCGCTCAGCGCGCGTGCCTGCGGCTGCTTGCCTAAATCACGCGTGTGTGTTGCCAGCCTCGCAGCGGCGCTCTGGACTTGTTGCGAACTTGCGTCTTCACCCGCAAACCGCATCTGTGATTGCCTCCTCGAGCTGCACACACAGTGTGTCTGCGTTGCCCAGTGCATGCGCACATTATTTTGCAGCGCCACTATAGCACACCTATTGTTGTCTGGGTGGTCAGGCTGGACGTGGATACTTGTGTGTCTCGTATGCTGGCATCCGCCGGCCTGGTGCTGTCGTGCTGCTGTTCTGCTGTGCTCTTGTTGGGCGGTGTGTCGCTGGACATCCTGTTCTTTTGCACAGCCCGACTGCTGACATGCAGGCCATTTTGCCGGCCATGTGCGCGCTCAAGGGCCACTCTTAATAGTTTTCTTGGCTGGCGCAGAGGTGGATTAAGCGGCTGCGCTTGCTACCAGAGCCGAACGTGGGGGCGCCTCGCCGCGGGCGCGCGGGGGTGCGGCGCTGCGCCGCCATGCGCAGCAGGGCTTGCCTTGGGGAGGGGAGACGGCAGCATGCGCGGGGCTCAGTGGGACGGCGTGTCCCTCCTACGGTGTGCAGGGACTGCACGGTGTCAACAGTGAGGGCGTGACGGGCCTGTTAGGAGAGCGTCAAGCGTTTCGTTTCATTCCATTGCTTCAGAGACATTCTTGCCCGGCCCTGGCCATGGCTGCCAAGCGCCGGAGCGTATAGCGCTGGGGAGAGCTGCCGCTCCTGGGGAACAGTGCAGCCAGGGGTGCAGAGGGCCCACCCAAACTCCCAGGGGCTGGTGCTGCGCGCGCGGTGTTGCTGCGCCTGCCAGGCACTCGGGTCCCCAGTGCATGGCGGGCGCGTGCGTGCGAGCGGCTGCCTTTGGCTAGTACTGAATAGGTCCGCCACGGCATCCGCCCAGTTTCAAGCAGTCATTGGATGCAGCTATCGTCTGTCTGTGTGTCCGAACCGAACCAGTACAATGAACGTGGGTCGTTGGGCTTCAGGTTTCATGTTTGCCTGATGCCTGCAATATATGGGCTGTAAGAGCGGCTGCAGGCAGGGAATAACGAGGTGTATCTAAAGCAGCGTGCTAACAGGATTGGTCACAAATGGCACTCCTTCAATCAGATGGCACTCCTGCAACCACTATGCATGCACCATGTTTGTGGAAGCGAGTGGAAGCGAGATCATATGCACCAAGCACTTGCTTGTCTAGTACATCGGCACCGGCGCGGCCTGTGCCAAGGGCTCGCCCTCCGTACGCGCACCCACCCCCGTGCCTGCTCCCACAGCAGCCTCCACGCCCGCGCCTGCTCCTACAGCAGGCCCCACGCTCGTGCCTGTTCCCACGGCAGCCCCGGTAGCAGCTTGACCGCCAGCAGGACCGGGCGGTTCTGCCGCTGCCGGCGCCTGGCCACCGCGCGTGCGGTCGACCTCTGCCGGCGGCGGCGGCTCTGCGGCCGCGTGGCCCGCGCCGGGCAGCGGCGGCTCCGCGGCCGCGTGGCCCGCGCTGGGCGCCATCGCGCCGCCGGGCGGCGGCGCGGCCGGCGCGGCCGGCGCGGTGGCCGCGGGGCCGCCCTCGGGCGCGGCGGCCGCAGGGCCGCCCTCGGGCGCGGCGGCCGTAGGGCCGCCATCGGGCGCGGCGGCCGCAGGGCCGCCCTCGGGCGCAGCGGCCGCCAGTGCCTGCGCCTCCTCCTGCATCGCGGCCAGGTCCTGCGGCTCGTGGCTGACGCCTGCAGAGCGCACGCAGCCCCCACCCGCCTCAGCGCCGCTGCTAGGCGGCCTGACAGCGCCGGCGCGCCCGCGCGAGTGACGGTCTGAAGCATATACGGCACGTTCGCGAGCGGTGCATATTGAATACATGCGCAAAAAAGGGCAAAATGTTAGGGTGAAAGTAAAAAAGGTGGTGTAAAAAAGAAAATATAGTATTCTATTGCGCCCCGCCTCGGCGCTTGCCGATTGGGCCGGGGGTTGGGGGCCCGCTGGGGCTGGGGCGCACCGTTGGCCAGCTCGAGCGCGTCCTCGCGCTGCACCTGCTGCAGCAGCGACGCGATGGTCACCTGCTGCGGCACGATGTCTGCGCGCGCGCGCGGCGCCCTGTCACCGCCCGCGCTCGCGCGCCGGGGCGCACGCGGCCCGCGCAGGCCCGCGACCGACCCGCGCGATGACAGGTATACACTGCAAGGAAGATGGAGGAGCGTGGGTCAGCAAGGGCAAAGGAGGCACACGATCAGCCTCGGCATTGCACCAAATAATATGCGCGTGGGCGCCGCAGGCGGAACAGGTTAAACACAGCGCTGCATGTGCTGTCGGGCAAGGGAGCCCCAAGAGTTTTCGCACGGGCGGCGCACCGCCCAGGAACTTGCCGGGCGGCCAGGCGGCCACGGACGCCGCTGCGCGCGGCGCCCCCCAGCCACATCACGCCTCCAAACGGGCGTCTGCTTCACAGCGCAGCGCAGATGCCAACGTTGCACTAGGCATGATCTCCCCTCTGTGCAAAGGCGTTCACGTTGCCTGAACCAGTCTGAAAGACCTTGCCGCGGCGGGAGGGCGCGACTGGCTGGAAGCATGAGCGATGCCTGCACAGGGTCACCACCAGAGACAGCACTCAACTGGAGTGCCGAACCAGGCACTGGGTGTCCGCGGCGGCGGCGGCGCATCCCCGCGCGACAGGGCGCTGGAGCCTGGGCGCACCCACGTCGCAGTACAGCAGCTCCCCGCGCTGCGCGGCGTGCATGCGCTCGCTCGAGCGCAGCGTCAGGTGCTCCAGCAGCAGCTCCTGCGCGCGGGCCGCGGGCGCGCCCGCTCAACCATGCACACACCAGCGCCGTCGCAACCAGGGCGCCGCGACCCGCAGGCGCACTGTGTTGCATGATTTCTACACCACGACAAGTGAAGCACGTCCTGAAGGGAAGAGACTCGCTGTTGAGCGACAGTCACCTCCAGTGCGAAGGACGGCCGTCCGTGCGGAGCGGACATGTGAGCGTGTGGCAGGCACGGCAGGGCTGCAGGGTAGCGTTATGGGTATAGGGTTAGGATATATATATAAATACCTAGCCGCGGCGCACCGTGGCGCGCGCGACCAGGTAGCTCGCCTCGGCCGACACCGCCTTGACGTCGGTGGCGTCCTTCATGGCGCGCTTGATCCGCGCGAGCGGTATTTGCTGCGCCGCGGCGCGCGCGGCTGGTCAGCCGCTGCAAAGAGCGCGCTGTTGCGTGGCTGCTTGGCTCCCGTGTGCTGCGTGCACATTGCAGCCCGCACGCGCTGCAGGGTCTGTGGCACATGTGGTCACGGGAGCTTTGCAGTGAGCCCACTGCGGCTGGCATGTGCGGACGGCTCACATGCGGGCGCAGCACGTTTAGTGCCAACGCGCCGACCAGGGACTTCGGTAGGACACTGCACAGGAGACTCTCACAGACAGAGGCCTTCCCAGTGCAGCCACAGCCTGGCAGGTCCGCCTGATGGCGTGCACGGTCACCAAGCTCGGCAGCTTGCGCGCCACAGCTTGCCCGGCTCCAAGCGCCACAGCAGGATCTAGGACTAGACTGACCTGTGGACAGCTCTACTAGTGGTGCTCTGTGTCCCACTGGAGGCTACGCGCTGCTGCGCACCCCATACATTTTACCAACACTGACACGTTCGAGTCCCTCGACACGCGCACACACACCCACCAGCTTTCCTGAGCTACCGCCTGAGTTCACTCCGCTACCGCACCTTGAGGCACCTCGAGGCACGCCTCACAGCCTGTTGACAGGCCTCCCCGCCTCCCCCCGCCTCCCAGCGTCGGGCCGCACCAGACCGAATGTCTCGCGCTCCCGTCGCCCCACCGGCTCATCGTGCACGGGCTCCTCGTGCGCGGCTTCCGCCTCATCATACGCGTCCGGCGACGCCTCCGCGCGCACATGATCCTCCGCGCCCGTCTCGGGCGGCTGCGCGTGCGCTGTGGGCTCCATGCTTCGCGCGGCGCGCTCTGCGCCTGGCAGGGGTTGCCCGATGGCTGCGGCAGCGCCCGGTAACTTTTGGCGAGTTGCGTGTGCGCTTGCGCTTGGCTGTACTGCTAACAGACAAGGGCAGCATACGAACTGACCGCACGCTCACCACGGCGGGGAGTGCAAGGTGGTAGCTGTTAGGTCATCTCAAACCAAGATCATTTTAATAGACACTGCTGTATGACAAAAGTCTGTCTAGCCTAGTTCCAGGCACGGGCACCCTGGGCAGCGCGGTAGGGAATTACCAGGTGCTGCTGTAAAGCAAGGCGGCCTTCCCTGCCTGTCCTCTGCTGCCCGAGGAGAAAATATGCGTTCTGCAGGCCGTGCAGACCTCAGCAGAGCCCCGGTCGGCTGAGCGTGCGCGGTCGCGGCCGGGCCCATGCCGCGGTCCAAGGCCTCAAAGGGCGTGAGCTTGAAGGAGATAAGCAAGCTGCTGGGCACGGCTGCCGCGTTCGCGGACGGCTCGGACGACTACGCGCACGATGACACTGGCAGCGGGCCCTCCTTCGGCGCCCGGGAGGGCGGCTTCTGCCAGTGCGCGCGGTGCCTGCGCAAGGCTGGGCCGCTCACGGAGGACAACGGGTGACTGCCCCGGGCCACCCCCGCCGCCCGACCCGAAGCTGTCTTTGCTGCCCGGGCCAGCGCGGTGCTCCGCCTGGGGACCTGCCGGGCTGGCGCCGCCGCCGGTCCGGCGCGTGTGGCTCTGCGCAGCGTCGCCGCCGCTCGGCGGCGCTGCCTCGAGCGCGTGCGCCGGTGGGGAGAGCTGTTCCGAGCGTCGCAGCAGCGCCTGCCTGCCACATTGCCGCACAGCAGGGCGCCGCTGACAGCGCCGGCTGTTTGGCCAGCACTTTTGGCACTTGCCGTGCACCTGGCGGTGCCGCGAGGCGCGCCTGGCCGAGCATGCGCATCTCGGCGGAAACCCTGCGACTGGCGACCCGCCTGTCCTGCACGCTGGCGCATTCGCCCGGCGCGGCGCAGCCTGCTAGTTTGAGCTGGCGGCTCAGGATCGCGTTGAATTCGGCCGCTTTGATTTCGGAGGTGCTGCGTCAGCTGGATGCCTGGCATCTGCTGCGCGCTCTGCTTCATAGGCGGCAAGTGTTGACGCTGGCAGAGTTCGGTGCATGCTCCGAAATGCGGAGGCATGTGCGCGCGGCCTGTGCAGCGGCGCACGCAGAGCACACGCAGGGCTCAGGTGGGGCGGGCAACTCTGTTAGGCTCTATGCGTCCGTGCAAAACTGGGGCTATGCGGTTGTGCACCGCTGGGGCCTGATGCAGGGAGCGCGGAAGAGTGCAGGAGGCTGCGATGGTGCCACTTTGCACTCAGACGGCTGTTAGCTGCCCTGCCATACTGCTCTGGCACCGCACAGTGGCAGGTGCACCTGCAACAGACTCAGAAGTGTTTGGCAGGGCATCCGAAGGTTGGCCGCCGGGGGTGGGCTGCGGAGCGGTCGAGCAAGCAGGCCGCGCGCGCTCCGTTGCGCGTCCGAGCAAGCAGGCCCGGCGCGCGCGCGCGCCGCTGCGCGCCCGCCCGGCTGACGCCTGGGCCGCGCGCGGCGCGCGCAGCGCGATCGTGGAGGACCTGGTGGCGTTCTTCGAGGACGTGGGCGAGGGCGCGGCCGCGCTGGGCGCGCCGGGCGGGCCGCTGGATGCGGGCGCGGGCGACGGCGGGCGCTTCGCGGACTTGCGCGCGTTGGCCGAGGCGATCGCGCGCGCGGTGGAGCGCGGCGACGCGCCCACGCTGCGCCGCATCCTGGAGTCCATCCCGGTGCGCCCCCGCCCGCGCCGGCGGGCCGGCCGCCGCCGCCGCGCCGGCGGCCACGCGCGGCGCGCGCTGGCCGAGCGCACAGGCAGGCACCGCGCGCGCCGGGGCCGCGCCGGCGTCGTGCTGCGCCGCGATGGGGCCGGGGCGTGCTCGCGGATGAGGGCCGTGCTGAGACGGGGCCGTGCAGGGCATGCACTCAGCGCTCCCCGAACGCTCGCATGTGAGTGGGCTGCTTAGCGCCGCGCGCCCCCGCGCAGGACGAGGACGCGCAGGCGGACCTGGCATCGATGCTGGCGATCCCGGTCGCGCAGCACGGCCACGCGGCGCTCGTGCACCTGCTGGACGCGTTCGGCGCCGACCTGGAGGAGGTGGACGACGTGCGCGGCGGGCCGCCGCTGATGCACGCCGCCAACAACGGGCACAGCGCCGCCGTGCACGCGCTCGTCGCGGTGCGGCGCCGCGCGTGCCGGCGCCTGCCTTGATCCGGCCGCCCCGGCGCCTGCGCCTGGTCAGGCGCCGGTGCCTGCATGCGTGTGCGCGCATCTATACATACTGTGTCCGGGAGCCGAGCCGGGCTCGCAGGGTCCCAGCAGGCGCACGCTGCGGGCCTCTGCCGTGGCGCTGCTGCGCCCGCGCTCCACGCCAGCCGGAGAAAGGGCTGGACGTGGGCCGCAGCAGCGCCGCGGTGGGGCCGGCGCGTTCGCGTACCGGCGCTCCGCCCTGACCCGCCGCCCGCGCGCGCGCAGTGCGGCGCGGACCCGGAGGCGACCGACTTCAACGGGCAGACCGCGCTCATGGTCGCCGTGTTCTCCGGTGCGCCCCTGCGCCAGCGTAGGGTTAGGTGCAGGGCTGCGACTGCAGGGCGGGCTGCAGGGCGACTGCAGGGTGGTGCGCGAGCGGCGGCGCCGCCCGCGCGGTCGGTGCTGGGGAGGCTGTGAGGCCGTGTGACGGACGCTGTGCCTTGCGACGAGAGTTGTCACCCTGGCTCTACCGCACTGCATGTATGCTGCGAGCGCAACCGAAGCATGCGCGCACGCCCTCGCGCCTCGGCGCATGCTGAGGCGCCCGCTGCGCGCGCGCGCGCGCAGACCGCGCCGGCGCGGCCGAGGCGCTGCTGGAGGGCGGCGCGGCGGTGGACACGCTGGACGCCAAGGGCCGCGGCGCGCTGCACCACGCGGCGCGCTACGGCAGTCTGGACTGCCTGGCCGTGCTCGCGCAGCAGCATGCGGACGCGTTCCGGCCCGACGCCGACGGCCGCTCGCCGCTGGACGTGGCCGAGGACTGCGCGCGCACCGAGGCGGCCGCGCTGCTGCGCAAGTGCGCGCCTGCGGCGCCCGCAGGGTCAGGTCCAGGGCGCATGCCGGGAGCCTTGCTGCGCGTCTGGGGTCCCTGCGTTTGTGCGACGGTGCGCCGGGAGTCCGTGTGCAAGCGAGGCGCCTGAGTGGTCATTGTGTGATGGTGCAGGCGCTCGGCGAGCGCGTGCACACACACAGCCCGCATGCTGGCTGTGCGTGCGTGCCTGCGCACTGGTGTGAATGTGCATCAATGATAGTTGAGGCTGGTCAGAAAGGCAGGTCGCATACGCAGCCGTGCGGAGGCTGCTCTCAGCTAAGGCTACTCTCCTCGCGTGACCCTCTCGCACACGCGCAAGCAGGCTGCAGGCTCGGCAGCGGCTGCGCGAGCGGCGCGAGGAGCGGGCGCGTGCGGCTGGCCGCTGGTGCAGGCAGACTCCTGGCTGCGCTGAGGTTGCTCTCAGCTGGGAGCACTGACCGGGCGCCCGGCGCGCGCAGGCTGCAGGCGCGGCAGCGGCTGCGCGAGCGGCGCGAGGAGAAGCGGCGCGAGGCCAGCGCGGCTGCAGCGCCCGACCCGGCGCTGCTGCGCGCGCGCGAGGCCGCCGCCAGCGCCGCCGAGGCCGAGCTGCTGCGCGAGGAGGCGGAGGAGGTGCGCCTTGCGTCTAGGGTTTTCACCCTGTCCATAATTGTATGTGCATGCCGTCTTCATGTGCACTAAGCCTCCTGAGGCTGCCTGTTGCCGGATGGACCCCAGCTCGCGAGGCTGAGCCTGGGGCAGCCGGGAGCCGCTTGGCAGTGCATGCCCTCTCCTGCCGGCTTGCGTGCTCTCTGCGCGGCGGGCGGGCGCGCTTGGCGTGTCCGAGGCGCTCGGCGCAACGCGCGCGCGCTGCCGCGCAGGCCGCGCGGCGGAGCGCGGCGGCGGCGGAGCGCGCACGCAAGGCGGCGGCCGACCGCGAGCGCAAGCGCGCCGCCGCGACCGCCAAGCGCGCGCGCGCGCAGGAGAAGAAGCGCGGTGCGCATCTGGCGGGTTGTGTTGGGGTCGCGCTGCGCACAGCGTGCTGCGCCAATGCGCGTTCAGCTTGTCTGGGCTTCTTGGAGCTTGGGCTCTGATGCGTGACGCATCTGGGTGGCGGGGAGTCTGTGTATGCACTGCTGATAGTGGCGGGAGGTGTTTGGGCGCATGAGGTCAGGTGGCGGCTGCTGCCGTGCGGCACAAGCACGCATGTCTGATTAAGAAATGTATGTCGCGCGACTGCGCCGCAGCAATTGGACCGCCCGCTGCTCGGTGGAGGCTTGTGCTCGGGGTGGGGGATTGGGGCAAGGAGAGTGAAATAGCGTGTGTCTCTGCATTTGCAGGCGGCAACGAGGTGCGCAATGGCGGCACGCCGCACGGCGCACTGGCCAACGGCGGCCACGCGCGCGCGCCGCCGGCCAGCGCAGCAGCCGTCGGCGGCGACGCCGGGCGCCCGGCGGCGCGCGCGGATGCCGGCGGCCCTGCCACGGCGCCGGCCGCGGCGCCAGCGACTGCGGACACTCCGCCCGGCACTGGCGCCGGCGCCGAGCGCGCGGCTTCCCGGGACGGCGACCGCCAGGCCGGCGCCGAGGCGGGCCAGGCGTCCGCTGGCGCGCCGCAAAGCCCGCAAGCGGAGCGGCCTGACAGGGGCGCGCACGCCTCCGCCGGAGCGGCCGCGGCGCCCGCCGCAATCGACCCCGGCTCGGACCCGGGCGCCCGGCGCGGCCGCAGCGCGGACAGCCCGCCGCCGCGGCCGGCGGAGGGCGACGCCGGCGAGCGGACGGCGGGCGCGGCGGGCTCGGCGGGATCCGACCCCGTCGGCGGCGCGTTGGAGCCCTGCGCGGCGCTCGCGCGCGCGGCCTCCTCCGCGTCCGGCACGCCGACCGCGGGCGGCAGCGCCGCGGGCGACGACGAGCCGCCCGGCGGCGGCGCGGGGCCGGCCGGCGCGCCCGAGCCGCCGCCCGGCGCCGGCCCCGACCAGGCCGAGCTGCGGCGCGCCTGGGACGCGCTGCTGGCGGAGGCGGCCGGCTG
>JAABUV010006353.1_pt1 | contig 12923 bp, 17 predicted proteins | sample 5559971 | NCBI WGS metagenome assembly JAABUV01 (sample SAMN10711881, study PRJNA513362) | rock metagenome | isolation source: Antarctica rocks | place: Antarctica: Victoria Land, Knobhead nord | collected 2015-12-19
GTGGGCACAATGATGGCGTCGCTGGCAGAGGCGCTGGCGCTGGCAGAGCATGCCGGGCTGTCCCAGGATGAGCTGCTGGAGGTCCTGAGCCTGGGCGCGATGGCCAACCCCATGTTCAAACTGAAGGCGCGCCTGTGTGCCGCGTGCTGTGTGCCAGTGAGGCCTGGGGTGCTCGACCCCGTGTCCAAGCATTCCTCAGCGTACGCGGGCCTGGGCCGGCTGTGCATGCAAGCGGCTGGTCCTGCCATGCGGGTGCTGAAGCGTGGCTCGATCATAGCCTGCAGCCTCCGCACGAGCGCCGACCCAGTGCCTGCAGCCCCGCCGCGCCGCAGCGCCGTGGCTGCTGCACGCCAGCACGTGATGCGGGGTGCGCAGGGGCCGGGCATGGTGGTCGGCGCCTACCCGCCCGCCTTCCCGCTCAAGCACCAGCTGAAGGACCTGCGGCTCGCGCTGGAGCTGGGCGAGGCCGCGGGGCAGCCCCTGCCCGTCGCCGCCGCCGCGCGGCAGCTGTATGAGCAGGCGCGTGCGCGCGCTGCGGCCTGGAGCGCGCGGGCGCCGGGCGCCCGGCCGGGCCGCGCGCGTGCCGCCTGGGGGCAAGCAAGCGCCACGGTGCACATGCGTGCAGGCGGCAGCGGCTCCCGTGCAGAGGGACTCGCACTCGCTGCAATGATGCCTGGTGCTGATGAGCGGCAACACATTGCGCTTGGAGGTGCACTGACTGCCGTTGTGCAAAGCGTTGTTTTCAAGTTGCAAGAGGGAGAGCCAGTGCAACGAGGTTTGCGACAGAGATTGCAGTGTTAGTCTCACTATTTCTATGCACCATGCCCTGACCACCTGCACAGCCGGCGCTGGCAGACGGGATGCCGTGGAGGAAGCCATTGCCGATGGGTTCTGCCACCAGGCACGTTGCTGCAGGCATCTGCACTTCTTGAGCACTGCGCAAGAAGCATAACGCGCGCTGCCCGCCTTCTCTGCAGGCGATGGCAGATGGCCACGGCGAGGAGGACTTTGCCGCAGTGCTTGAAGCAGCACGCGTGGCCAAGACCACATCGGCCGCATGACCGCCAAGCAGCAGCACCTATGTACTGGTTTCTCTGTGGTTGTGTGCAGACCTGTGATCATAGGCTGCGCATGCAGACCTGTGATCATAGGGTACGCATGCAGAATTGTGATCATAGGGTGCGCATGCTGTGCGCGGTGACCCTACTCGACTTACCTACGTTTTACTCCGTATCATGTTGGAGCATGTAATATCATCATGTTTCTCTCGTCTATCTACCAAGGAGCAGGCGTGTGAAATGCGCGTCTTATTTACACCCGACAAAGGTGACCCAGCATAGTACCGGCGATGCGCAGTGTGGAAAGAGACCCCCCGCTACCCTCCGCCAGCGGGAGGGCGCTGCCCGCCGCAGCCGCCCCGTCATCGCACGTGCATGCCTAAGAATGTCAAGGCAGGAGCACACGCTGCCCCCGCTGACCCACCCGATGTGGGCGGGCAGCGCCGAGCGCGCACACTGCTGAACCTGCTCACGGAGCGAACCTGCAAGCGCGGCCACACGCAGCCCATCAGCTTCAGCTCTCGCGCAGACCAAAACAAACTTGACTCAGTGTGTTACAACGCGCCCGCTGGACCTCTCAGAAGCCTCCGAGCGTGGGCATTGCCATAAGCGTAACTGCGCATGCTGCAGAATGCGCACAGGAAACAACATTGACAGCGAGTGGGCTGGAATTGCGTGTGGCTGGAGGGAGCGCACTTGGTGGCGGCGGCGAAGCCGTTGTTCACGCCCGGGTCCGACAGGTGGTCGGCTGCGCAATCAAACAGAAAGATTGAAACAACCCTTGAGAATCAACAGTAGTGTTCACATTGCATTGTTGCAAGCAACATGCAGGCTGCACTAACTTGCTGGCCACCGCACGGTACACACAGCAGCAGCTTGGAGTGACTTTGACAAAGTGGGGTCAGCGGGCCGCGTACCCAGGTTCTCGAGCGGGCCCTTGCCGGTGACAATGGCCTGCACGAAGAAGCCGAACATGGCGAACATGGCCAGGCGGCCGTTCTTGATCTCCTTGATCTTCAGCTCGGCGAAGGTGTCCGGGTCGTCAGCCAGGCCCAGGGGGTCGAAGGGGCCGCCCTGCCGCACCCGCGGCAACGCTCGTCAGGGGCGCCGCCAAGGCTGAGCTGCTGCAGCAGCCCACGGCATGGCACTACACCCAAGTACAGTTATATTTAGTGTCAAGTGATAGAGTGCAGTGGCACCAAGGCTGCAGTACATGAAGACCATACCCCTTGATTGAAAATAAACAGGTGACAGGTGTTGGCGCCATGCAGGTATGTGATACACACTGCTGCCAGCAGTAACATTTACTTGGAAATCTTATACGCCAGATTGATCTGTCTTCAGGGAGCGGTTCCCAGGCCAGTCAAACATTGCGCAAGCGATCACAGCGGCAGCAAACAGGAGGGTCGTCGCTCCAGGACATACCGGGTACAGGGGGTCCAGGCCCTCAACGCCCGGCGCCTCGCCAGCGTTGCGGTAGGACTCGGCAGCGCCCATCAGCACAACCTGCAGCACGACAGCACTTCAGCATGCAAGTGCTCACGACGTAGTCCGTTTCATAATCAAACGCGCGAAACTGAAGGCACGTTTGGTCTCCTTTTGACACCCACTCGTTTTCCTGACACTGGGGCTGGCACTCCAGGTGTCAGCCATCAGTGCCCGCCGCGCAAGCACCACGCAACGGGAGGCCCAGGGGCGCGCCTGGACGGCCAGGGTGGCGATGATGCTCTGCGCGTGCACCAGCGAGGGGTTGCCCAGGTAGTCCAGGCCGCCGGGCTGGAAGATCTGCGCGCCCGCCTTCCACCAGACCGGCTCCTGGAAGCTCACGCCATTGCCGGCCAGCAGCTCGGGCGTGATGCAGCCCAGCGCGCCCAGCATCGCCCAGCGCGCGTGGATGACCTCGATCGTGCGGTAGCTGCGCGCGGGGCCGCACGCGCGCTTGAGCTGCGCCTGGGTGTGCCAGAGCGGCCTTTCGCCAATCACCATCGCGCTCACATGTCGCCAATGCCCGACCAGCCACCGCACTGACCGGCCACCACACTGGAGAGCCCGGATCTGCAGCGCTGGCAGCACAGCGCGGCGCAGTGCCAGACGCACAACCGCACACTGGCGGGCACCGGCTCGCGAGCGCACCGCGCGAAGGTCTCGGGGTCGGCCGACAGGCCGGCGGTGTCCCAGCCATAGTCGCCCGGGTACTCGCCGGTCAGGTACGACGGCGTGTAGTCCTCCGAGAAGGGGCCCAGGAACTTGACGCGGTCGGGGCCTGCGCGCGCGGGGGCGGCACACGCGCGTCAATGCGCCATGCAGACGCGCGCCAGGCACACGTCCAAAAGCTTGGCCAGCCTGTGACTGACTGACTGACTTGCAAGCTCGATGGCACCCAGAAATCTAGAAGATAACGTTCTGCTTGTGTCGGTGGTCACTCAAGGCTAGCCGCTCCGGCGCTTGTGGCAGCAGCTGAGAAGCCCGCTTGCAGGCGAATCAGAGCATGGGCTCAGTCTGCGGCAGCGGTTTCGGTTGCCGGCGGATGGACTTGGCCGAGCAGCCAAAAAGCAGCAGCCCGGCCCCACCGTGGCGCCTCCAGCAGATACCCACATGGCCCCTGCCGGTCCGGGCGAGAGCACAAGCCTCCCGCACTCCAGTGCCGAGCGGGTGGGGTGGTTTTGCGGGCCGCTGTTGGGGAGAATCACCGTAGAACTCGATCGCGGCGCGCGTGACCTGCTTGTTGCCCTTGCCGGCGGTGGAGACCTGCGAGCGGGCAGCCGGCGTGTCACGATGCGGCCAGAAGTCGCGAAGAAACAGTAACAAGCAGACATGCTCTGGCACCCGGCCCCACCCACCTTGAAGGCCGCAAGGGGGCTGGCGATCAGAGCAGCTGCCATTTTAACGAGGTGTGTATAGCGAAGGGAGATGCGAGAGGTGATTGAATGGCGCAAGATCTCGGCTTGCGCCCTCCAGCGATAGGAGAGGGCCTGGGTAGGGTTAGGCTGTTTCGAAAGCTTTCGAGCTCGGCAGACGCAAGTCAATTGTCTTGCGCATGGACAGAACTTGGTTGGACATATTTCTCGCACAATACTTGCAGCAGCCCAGCTCAGCACGCCGAAAGTGTTGCAGGTGCAGTGCGTTAACGAGCCCGCTGCTTTTGCAGTGGACCTTCAACGCCCAAGAAAAGTGCACAGGGGCTGCTCCCCATAATTATACAGTGCCAGACAATGCTCACGGACTCGTTAACATCACTGCTCGAGTGAGCTTTTCTGCTCCTCAGTTTGGAGTGAGGCGCGCAGCTAAGGTGTCCCTCACGGTACACAGATTTTGTGCAAGTCCGCTGTCTGGACCGCTTAAAAGGCAGGCCACAAAGCGGGCGCCTCAGTGCTGGGCCGCCAACGCAGGAGCACGGCAAAGTGGCATAATTGGTTGCCCGCCATGCTGCCTGACTGTGCCGGGACGTCTCCTGTGGCCTGCTGTCAGACGCTGCAACCTGACCGCTTACACTTTGTTGCTGTGACAGTACTAATTTATGGCATATATATGTACAAGGTGCTTGCTGCTTGCCAAGCGTGTGAACCTCTTCCTGGAAGAGCCTCCCAAATAATCAACCCACACAGTCTCTTCAAGCGCGGAGTGTGCCAAATTTCTTGCCAGTGATCGTCTGGCTGTGTGACAGAACAGCGCTACGGCCCAAATGGCGGCGTAACGCAGCCTGCAACCCTGCATGCGCCTGGAATCTCGCCTTATCTTTTGCAGCGCGATAAGGCAGCCACAAAGCAGCCCAGCACCAGCACTTTCAACATTGCAACTATGGCGGCCTCTATGCTCTCCAGCACCTTCGTGGGCGCACGTCCCGTTGCGGGCCGGGTGCGCACCCGCGGAAGGTTTCAGCCAGCATGGGCGCAGGTCGTGTGTTCTAGCTGTGGAGCTTGATCAACGTGGTAGCTTTCTCACACGCCTGCTGCCCAGCTGGCCAGCCAGATACCCCCCTTCACAGCGCCCCAGCACCCAGCTCGGCGTGTGTGGTGGCAGGCAAAGCCTGCCCAGAGACATCAGTTGATGTGGGCGGTGGTAGCCTCCTGCTTGACAAACACACAACAACCAAGAGTTTTAACCGGGGCCCCCGGGCGTGCGCAGGGCACCCGCCAGGTGACGCGCGCCGCCGTGGAGTTCTATGGCCCCGACCGCGCCAAGTGGCTGGGCCCGCTCTCCGAGGGCTCCGTTCCCAGCTACCTGAACGGTGCGCTCGCAGCCGACGCAGCGCCGGCCGGCAGCCGAGCCCGAGCTCGGGATCTGCTGCATGCCGAGAGCGCAGGCGGCGCTGGAGCGTGCGCCGACTCGCGGCGCGCCGCGCGCGCAGGCGAGTACCCGGGCGACTACGGCTGGGACACCGCGGGCCTGTCCGCGGACCCGGAGACCTTTGAGCGCTACCGCGAGATCGAGGTCATCCACGCGCGCTGGGCGATGCTGGGCGCGCTCGGCTGCATCACGCCCGAGCTGCTGGCCGGCAACGGCCTGGTCAATTTCGGCGAGCCGGTCTGGTTCAGGGCCGGCGCGCAGATCTTCGCGCCGGGCGGCCTGGACTACCTGGGCAACCCCTCCATTGTGCACGCGCAGAGCATCATCGCCACCCTGGCCGTCCAGGCGCGGCGGCCGGAGCCCGGCCTCTACTTGCACGTCTGCCTTGGTGCAGACCTGCTGCCAGCTTGGAGAGGCGCTCGTCTCGCGCTGGCCTGCCTGCCTGTGCCTGCGTTGTGTGGCGCGCTGCAGAGCCACTCACTGCCAGGTGTTTTTAAGTGCATGCAAACTCGGTGAGAGGGGCACGCGTTGCGCCTGCACCCCCCCTCCCTTAGCAGCAGCGGTGTCAGCGTGCTTGTCACGCGGCCCCGGACTGACCGGACCAGTGATGCCGAGCAGGTGGTGCTGATGGGCCTGATTGAGGGCTACCGTGTGAACGGCGGCCCCGCGGGCGAGGGCCTGGACCCCCTGCACCCGGTATGCCGCCCGCCATGTCAGGGTCGCTCACTGCAAGGGAGCGCCTCCTGTATGTGTCTGTTATAGCCCCTGCACCGCCAGGTTGTCGCCAGTCAAAATTTTATCGGGAGTGTCTTGTAGGCCCTGTGTTCGCCTTTTAATCTCATCACACACGTGAACGTGTGAGCCGGCCAGACGCCCTGCGTCGCATGCCAGCCTCACCATGCAAGGTCAGCAGTGCAGTCCCACTGCCGTCGCTCAGCCGTGCCGGCTGCCTGCCTGTGCCACATGCGGGCGCCTGAGCATGCCCACACTGTCTGCCCATGGCGGCGGGGGTCTGAGCAACGCCGGCACTGGCAGGGCGAGGCGTTCGACCCGCTGGGCCTGGCGGACGACCCGGACTCCTTCTCGGAGCTGAAGGTGAAGGAGATCAAGAATGGCCGCCTGGCCATGTTCTCCATGCTCGGCTTCTTCGTGCAGGCCATCGTGACGGGCAAGGGGCCGATCGAGAACCTCAGTGCGCGCCCGCCCCCGCCCCCGGAGCCCCTCCAAGACCACGCTTTGCTTCTCCTACTGCAGCCATGCCATCTTGCAAGCGATGCCATCAGGGACTATTTCCATGCTGCGCAAGAGGAACTGCTCGCATGGCTCTTCGGCATGCATGGCCGGCGTCAGTTCCGTGTGGCACCATGTCACAAGCAGGCGGGCAATGTGCCCGCTCGGCGTGCTCCCGACAGCGGGGCAAGCATGCATGCGGCTCTGCACGCGCTGAGTCCGCCTGGCGCACCGCGCAGCCGAGCACCTGGCCTCGCCCTTCGAGAACAACGGCTTCGCCGCGGCGACCAAGTTCTCGCCTTGAGGCGCCGGCTGAGGGACGCGAGGGCTTCCGGTGCATGTGCGCGGGGCGCTTGCCCCGCCACTCTTGCGGGGGTGCGGGCCGGGCGCCCGCGCGCGGCTGCCGTGCAGCGGCGGCTGCTGCCCAGCCCCTGGACCTGTGTAACACCCCCCCGATTCGGGGCTGTAGATATACCAGGTCCATGCAGCGCGCTGAGCAGACCCAGTCGGTATGAACCACAGGCACCAGTGACAGTGCATCATCGCATGTCGAGGCAGCAGAGCTGGCAGTGCGGCAAGCCCGCAGCATGCATGCGCAAAGTGTGGTGCAAATTACAACCGCTCTCACGGCTGCGGTGGCAGGCCGCAAGCGCCTGTGCAAGCCTAAGCCTGCAGGCGCGTATGGAGTGGCACACTTACTAAACATCATGGTACTCACAGGCCGAGAAAACTAGCAGACAATGGGTGCCGCGCCTACAAAGGGACAGCATTAGGTATATTGCCTTAACCGACCTGCAACAACAGGTCCAGCTGACCCGCCAAACCAAGGGGCGGGCCAGCAATCAAGGGGGTGCAGCCAAGTGCTAATGCATGTAGCGCCTCACCCCAGCCAACAAAAGCAAATACCTGCAAGTTGCCTAATCCTTTCCAGGCTTGTTCTACAGGTTTGTGTTCACATGTTCCTGTGCACCAGGCTACTGCAGCACAAAGTTCTTCAGTGCCCAAAGCAGCACAGGCCGTTTCGAAAGAGCACAAGCCGGGTGCCTATACGAGCAGCCTGGCCATAACACTGGCACACAGGCACTGCCAGCATACACTGCGGGCAGTTAGCCTCCATATCAAAACACTACACTCCCAAAAATCCAGCACGCTAGCACGACATGACCCGACTCAGTGTCCGGGAGTACTGCAAAGGCTGTCAGGGCTGGCAGCCCAGGCAGCCAAGCGCTGCGGCGGACACGCGACGGGGCAGCGCCGACCCTGTGCTGCGCCCAACCGCCTGTCTCCGCGTACGCCGGCGCGCATATAAGGCAGGACGCGCAAGTGCGCCGGCGCACGAGGCCGGCAGCTAACCCCAGGTGCGCCGGCGCGGTACCGCCAGGTAGTCAATCACCTTGACCGCGCCAGCGGGCTCGTCCCCGTCGCAGCCGCGCGCCTGGCTCGGCGCGGCGGGCTGCCAGCGCGACGGGTAGTCCGCGCGGTGCGCGGGCTGCCGGCGGCACCCGCCGCCGCTGGCGCCGCGCCAGCGCGGGTCCTCGCGCCACTCGTGCGGCACCTGCTCGCGCGAGCCCACTCACTCGTCAAATTTGCTGCTGAGCACCTGAGGGCCTGGAACCTGCCGTACAAATAAGCAAAGCAGCGCCTTTGTGCTAAACACACAGCGCGTGCTGCCAGTCCGCGTGCAATCCTGCCGCGCACGCCCCCTTCCTTCAACAGCGTGTTCGCTGCGGTCTGCTCACACAAGAGCGCCGCCCGGCCGGCAGGAGCCGCCGCGCCTTGTCCATGGCGAGGCCGTAGATGTGCAGGTCGCCCTCGGGCGTCACGTGCAGCCGGCTGAAGCCCTTGTGGTCCGCGATCTGGCCCCGCGCGGCGCGCGGGTCAGGTCGGCTGCAGGCCCCCACGCACTTCCCTGGCACCCTCAATCGAGCATAGCGCCGCCCTCGCTGCTCTGCCCTCCTCGCGCCAAGGTGCTCGCCTGTGCTCGTCAGCGGCAGCACGACCAGCTCGAGCGTCGCGACCAGCCCGAGCATCGCGACCAGCCCAAGCAGCCACCCCCGCCCGCGCGCTTGGCACACGTCACTGCGCCGCAGGCGGCGGGGCGGTGACATGCGCGCGCGCAGGGCAGCGCGGCGGGCGGCGCGCGCGGTGTTGGGTATGGGGTAGGGTCAGGGTGGGCGCCTGCAGCGAGGAGAACGCCTCGTCGTAGTGCACGTGAAACCAGTTGACGCACACGTACAGGTACGCGCCGAACAAAAAGCCTACGCTGGGCGTGGCCAGCACCCAGTAGTATGCGAGCATGCCCAGGTAGAACGCGGCCGCCTGCGCCGCGCGCGCCCAAAACCCTTAGGCGGCCCCAAGCCCTTGGGCGGCCCGTCACCCTCCGCCAGGCCGGCCCGTTCTGGCGCGCCCGCCTGCGCAGAGCGCGGTGCCCCTGCAGGCGGCCGGCGCCGCACCGTGTGCTCAGCGACTGCGCATGCGGTTCTACACTGAAGCCTCCGCCGCACGCATGTGCAGCGAGGGGGCCCTCGGCGCGCGCCCCGCAGCAGCGCTGCCCCGAAACAGGGGTGGCGCGCCTGCAGGCGCGTGAGCGCGGCCAGGCCACCGCCGGGCGCGCAGAGCACGCCGCGCGCGACCGCAATCGCCTCAGGCACGTCGAACACCGCCATCGCCGCCTGCAAAGAACGCGCAGTGCGCAAAATCTGGGCAACATTTGGAGTGTGCAGCTGCGGCTTGCAGTGCGCGACGAGCGAGGGGCTGCAGGTGCAACCCGGCTGTGGTAGTGCATGGACGTGTGATATGTGTGGGCTCATACTCGCAGCACATCCGCACAGCGCATGCGGCCCACTCGGCGTCATGGGCGGCAATCCCTATCGGCAAACCCCGTGCGGCCACGGAGGCTGAGCAGCCGGCGCTGCGGCAGGCGGCTGGTGCTGCCGCGAGCCGCCCTCATGAACGCCCCAGGGCCCGCGCCTTGAGCACGCCCGGGTAGGCGCCCAGCGTCCAGCGCTGCAGCGCGGCGCGCAGGCCCGCCGGGTCCGGGAACGCCTCCGCCTCAAAGCGCTGGTACCAGCGGTACAGCGAGTGGTAGCCCTCCTTGCCCACGCCCTCGTACCTGGCGCCCGCGCGTGTCTTGATGAGGCAGGTGCCAGGCGCGCAGAGAGCAGGGCCGCGACACCTCCTGGCCCACGCCCTCGTACCTGGCGCCCCTGTGTACCTTGATGAGGCAGGTGCCAGGCGCGCAGAGGGCAGGGCGACGACACATTGCCTGAGCAGCCCTGGCTGGCGGACACAGCCAGCTAACCTGAGCGCCGCGGTGCACCGAAGAAAGTGCGCACTCAGAGCCTTCCCAAACAAATATACGTTTAAACCGACTTATGTGAAGCCTGGGGAGGCATGCGGCTCCGGACACCGGACAGCGCAGGACAGAGGGACACGGAGCCGCGAGGCAAGAGCCAGCCGGCGCGCTGGGGCCGCCCACCGTATGCATGTTTCGACGCCCAGCTCCAGCAGCACCAGCGCGAGCACCGCGGCCGCCAGGTGTGCCGTCGTGTGCGCCAGCGCAAACGCGACCTGCGCCGCCAGGCCCCCCGTGCGGCCCCTGCGCCGCGACGCGCGCGGCCGCCCGTCAGCCCCAGCCAAGGCCGAAACAACGTGCACCAGCCTCCGCAGCAGCCCATGGCCCCGCCGGCTGCACACGGGTGTGCCGCCGGCTGCAGCCAATTGTGTATGAACAACCCACGGCGATCGGGAAGTTGCCGGACGGGCAAGGTGGCACAGGTCAACCACACCACTGGCCGCGCATGGCCCTCTGCAGCAGCGCACGCCATGCCAGAGGTACGCTCGACAGCAGCGTCGCACGTCTCCACCAATAGGGTTAGCCAACCCAGGATAGGGCAAAGTTATCCTCCCTACCAGGTTACAAACCCTGTCTACCAAGTTGTGCCGCAGCGCGGCGCGCGCACCGCACGGCGAGCGCGTCCGCAAGCGACTGCCGCCGGCCCGGCGGCGGCGGCGGCGGCGGTCCCGGCACTGCGCCGACGCCGCCGCCGCGCGCCAGGCCCAGGCAGATGGCGAACAGCACGCCCAGCGCGGCCAGCGACACGCGCGACTCGCCGAAGATCGCGCCTACCGCGTCGGCCGCCGCCCAGGCCAGCGCGGCGGCCGCGTCGCCCGCCGTGCGCGCATCCAGCACCGCCGCCAGCCGGTGGCAGCGTGGCAGCACGCTCACCTGCGGCGCGGGCGCTGTCAGGCCGCTGCCCGCCCCCAGGCCAGCGGCACCCCTGGGGGCGCCAGCTGCGTGGCCTGATTCCAGACATCGCGTGAGTTTTTGTCTGGCAGCACAGGAGGGTTGCGGGGCAGGCCGACGACCTCAAGGCAGCCAAGCTTATGGTTCCAACAAGCCCAGGACGCGGTTGTGCTTGGGCACATCCCATGGTCCCTCGCTGGCGGGTCGCGCAGAACCTATCGGCAGACAGACAACTCAGCTTTGCCGCGCCGCAAGCAGGGAGGCGACAGCCGATGCTGACACTTACGACAGGCGCAAGAGATGCGCATGCGCGCGTTGCCGGCCGGGCCGCTATGCATGCAGCGCGGTGCCGGCCGGGCCGCGCGCCACGAGCATGAAGTAGAAGGCGCCGCCGATGACGTCGAAGCGCGTGTTCTTGAAGCGGAACAGGTGCAGGTTCTGGCGGCCGTAGGCGAGCGAGCGCGCGGGCGGCGGGTACGCGGCCGCGCAGCAGTACTCGCCGCCGCCGCCGGCCACCGCGCCCGCGCCCGCCACCAGCTTACCGACCGCCGCGTCGCCTGCGCGGCGCGGCGCCCGAGTCAGGGCAGGATTGCCTGCAGCCTGCGCTGGCGCGCTCGCCGTCGCTGCGTCGCCGTTGCTGCGCCTGCTGCCCAGCGCAGGGTGTGTGCATGCGAATGTCACGCCCGGCCTCTGCCAGGCCGCAGCCGTTGTCCACACACCCATGGCCGCGCTGCCCGATGCTGAATCCTACACGACCCCAGGTATCTCCTGGGACACGAGGCTGCGGCAACGTCTGGCAAGCAAAGCCGCCGGCTCGAGTTGAGACACGGGCAGACAGTGTCGGCCTGCTTGGTGCTGGGTGTCATGCACAAGCCGGAGCACGTGCTTGCAGGCGCATCTGCCCCCCGCGCTGCAACCACGAGGGTTCGAGCGGACTACAAGCTGCAAGGCAGCGGCGCCGTGCCTGCAAAGCTGGCGCGGCGGCTGAGCGCGCGGCGCTGCGGCGACACGCCGCGCGGGCTGCCGCCGGCCGGGCTGCCGCCGGCGGGCGGGCTGCGGCCGCGCGTGGGGCTGCTGCCACGCGGCGAGGCGCCCCGCGCCAGCGCCGCGTCCGCCTCCGGGTCCGGCACCTGCAGCAACCGGCCGGGGTTGCCGATCTTTGTGCATGAGGGGGCTGGGAGGCACTGAGCACGCGCAGCGACTACTAACTCTCAGCCAGACAGGCATGCATGCTGCTGCTGCCACACGCCTCAGCCTGCTGTGCGCTTTGAGCGGTTATTGCTATCGTCTAAAGCAGTGCAGAGCAAGGCGGTGCGCCGCAAGGACTGCAGGTACAGCCCCTCCCGAGCCGCAGCGCCGCCGGCGGCCGGCCGCACCGAGGCGAAGCGCGCGGGCGCAAACACGTGGGTGGGGTGCAGGAAGGCGCCGCCCAGGCCGTTGACGATGAGGTGCTCCGGGTCGTACGGGTGCAGGTTGGCGCGCGCGGCCGCTGCCGGCGCCAGCCCAGCCGCCAGCGCCACCTCGTTTGCGGCGCGCGCTGCGCGCGCCGTAGCGCGCCCGCTTCAGCCTGAGTTAGGGTTAGAGTAGGGATCACCCTGGCCGCCCTGTGGGCGGCGGGCGCCGCTGCAGCGCCAGCGGCTGCGCCCACCTCAGGTCGTACTCTGCAACCAGCGGGGCCCCGCCATGCCCATGCGCGGCTCAGGCCTGGGTCAAAACAAGGACAGCGGCACGGAGTGCAGCGCAGGAGGCCGGCCGCGGGCGGCGCGGCGCAGCGCGCGCGCACCCTCGCCAACCAGGCCGGCCAGCTCGGAGTAGAGCCCGGAGAGCTGCGCGGCGGCCGCCTCGTCGTCGCTGGACGCGAGCGACGACGCGCCCGTCAGCGACTCGCTGCTCGCCGAGCTATCCGTGCCGCGGCGCGGCCCCACGCCCAGCTTGGCGGCCGCGGCCGCGGCCGCCGCCGCGGCGCCTGCCGCCGCCCGCGGCGGCTCGCCGCCGCGGCCGTGCGCCAGGCCGTTCGCGGGCGCGCGCGGGAGGCCGCGCTCCAGCTGCCGCCCGCGCGGCGGGTGCCCGTTGGCCGCCGGCGGCTCCGACGCCCGCGCCTG
>JAABUV010006356.1_pt1 | contig 12919 bp, 10 predicted proteins | sample 5559971 | NCBI WGS metagenome assembly JAABUV01 (sample SAMN10711881, study PRJNA513362) | rock metagenome | isolation source: Antarctica rocks | place: Antarctica: Victoria Land, Knobhead nord | collected 2015-12-19
GATCGTGTCCGACGGACGGTGACCTTCCCGGGGCCGAGTACCCAACCCGGCTCCGTCCCGTCGAAGCCGCACTGGGCCATCCGGCCGAGGCGAGAAGGGGCCGGGCAGCCGCTCGGCGATCCGATACAGGCTCTTAGGTAAGCACATGCCCCGGGCTCAGGTCACCCTGCCCGGTGAGGTCAGCAGCGTTCCCACTGCCCGCCGCTTCGTGGAGTCGATGCTCACCTCGTGGGCCACCCGGACCTCGGCTGGACCGCAGCGGTGTGCGTGAGCGAGGTGGCCGGCAACGTCGCCCTGCACGCCCGGACCGAATTCACCGTGCACCTCGCCATGGAGGGGCAGGACATGGCGCGGATCGAGGTCACCGACGGCTCGAGCCGCATTCCGACGATGCGTCGCTACGGTACCGACGCCACGACCCCGAAAGTGGCACAGGGTCATCACGCGACTTCACACCAATCATCGTGCCCCAGGGCGCCGTGCGCTCCATGGCCAGCGCCGACGTGGTGGGTCTGCGGCCCGACGCGGGCCTGCTGGTGCGCGGGCGTCGACGCCGTGGCTGCGTATGGACGTGATCGACCGCCGAGGGTAGGTGCCGGTGCCCACCGAGATCGACCTGCTCAGTAGGTGCCGCTCCCGCTCCGGGCAGGCGCTGGTAGTCCCGCACGACCCCACCGCGTATGGATCGACGGTGTCTGTCTCCCCGCCGCGCTGATCGCCGTCGTTTCCAACCGGCGAGCGACTCCTGCGATGCCGACGATCAGTCCGGGCGGTCCATCTCTGTGGGGTGAACCCGCAGCGGCGTCCATCCGGTCGCTGCCACGGCCCGGTCCACGGGCCTGGCTGGCCGCGATCCGCTGACGCGCCGCACGGTCCAAAATCCCGGACGGCTATGACCTGCTGCGACCGGCGTCGACTTCGGCGCGCAGCGCCGTCGCGGGGCCACCGGCGCGTCCGGTCTGCTCCTCGTGGTAGTCGTCCTCGACGTTGACCTCCCAGACGTCGTGGGTGGTGCCGTCGAGGATGTTTTGCGCGCTCAGGATGGCCGTGAGCATCGAGTGGTCTTGGTTGTTGTATCGGTGCATTCCGTTGCGTCCCACCGGGTGCACGTTGGGGACCTCGGCCGCGATCCAACGCTGGATCGTGTCCAGGTTGGCGTGATAGTTCTTGTCGTAGAACGGATACGCCTTCGGCATCCGGACGACGAATCCGCGCTCGACCAACTCGGGTTGCACGAGGCCGATCTGCGCGAGTTCCTTGGTGGCCAGCGCGACGAGCTCCTCGTCGGGCAGCGACCAGGTGTCGTCGCCGGCGAACACGAAGTATTCCAGGCCGAGGCAGGTGCGGCCGTCCTTGACCAGGTACGGCGACCAGCTGCCGTAGTTCTGGATCCGGCCGACGAGCACGTCGGGGGAGTGGATGTAGATCCAATTGTCCGGGAAGCCGGCGCTTTCCGGGATGACCAGCGCGACCGTCAGGTAGTCGCGGTACTTCAGGTCGCGAGCGGCGGCCTGCACGTCGGCAGGGGCCGGTGGGTCCATCGCCAGGATCATCGACGACAGCGGCATGGTGGAGACGAGCTGGTCGAAGTCGTAACGGTGCTCGCTGCCGAGGTCGGTGCGGGTGGCCTCCGGCGCGCCCGCACCGGAGCCGTAGCCACCGGTGACCACGGCCGTCACCGCGGTAGCGCCGATCCCGGGCTCCCGGGAGATGCTGCGGACCTTGGTCTCCAGCACGACCTCGCCGCCCTGCTCCTGCACCTTCTTCGCGCAGCGCTCCCACATCATCCCCGGACCGAGCTTGGGATACTGGAACTCCTCGATCAGCGAGGTGATGTCCTTCTGGTTGCGGTTGGGCAGCACCGCGTTGACGACGGCGTTGAGCAGCGACAGGTTCTTGATCCGCTGGGCCGCCCAGTCCGACTGCAACTCGGTGGCGTCGCGCCCCCACAGCTTCTCGGTGTAGGTCTTGAAGAAGATCCGGTAGAGCCGCCAGCCGAAGCGGGCCGCGACCCAGCCCTCGAAGTTCGTCTGGTCCTTCGGCGGGGAGATCCGGACCGCGACGTAGGACAGCACGCACCGGACGGCCTCGAGCACACCGAGGTTGCGCAGCGCGTTCATCGCCTTGAGCGGGTAGTCGTAGAGCTTGCCCTTGTAGAAGATGCGGCTCATCCGCGGCCGCATGAGGAACTCCTCGTCCGGCAGGATCTCGTGCCACAGCGCCTCGACCTCCGGCACCTTGGTGAAGAAGCGGTGACCGCCGATGTCGAAACGCCAGCCCTCACGCACCGCCGTGCGGCTGATGCCACCGACCATCGCGTCGCCCTCCAGCACCGTCACGGGAGCACCGCGCTTGGACAGCTCATAGGCAGCGGTCAAACCCGCCGGGCCAGCACCGATGACAAGGGTGCGGGGCATGGACTCAATCACAAAGGATCCAAGATCGACGACGTCTTCTGAAGCGGTCATGTCGAGATCATAGATTAGGGGCATGCCCACGGGAAGCGCTGAAGACAGCCTGAACAGCTTCTTAACGTTCCGACCGGGCGGGTGCAGGCGCGACGTCGGGAAGCTAGACTTAAGGATCTCAGCTCGGCCCGGGGCGCCTCCACCAAACCCCCACCAAACCCGACGATGTCTGGCCGGAAGCTATGTGCCACGGAGATCAACCACCGCCTCACCAATGGTGGCATCGGTGACCACCACGCCCTTCCGGAGGATGATGCCCCGCTCGGTGACCTTCTTCACCATGTCGAGATCGTGGCTGACGATGAGTAGTGTCTGGCCACCTCGGTTGAGTTCGCGGATCCGGTCCAGGCACTTGCGCTTGAAGGGCTCATCCCCCACCGCGAGGATCTCGTCGATGAGGAAGATGTCCGGTTCACTGTGCGCGGCGACCGAGAATGCCAGCCGCAGGAACATGCCGGAAGAGTAGAACCTCACCTCGGTGTCGATGAACCTTTCGATCTCGCTGAAGGCCACGATCTCGTCGAACCGGGCGTCGATGTCCTTCTCACTCATGCCCAGGATCGCCCCGTTGAGGTACACGTTCTCGCGCCCGGTGAGGTCCGGGTGGAAGCCTGCACCCACCTCGATCAGTCCGGCCACCCGCCCCCGGACACCGATGCGTCCCGCGTCCGGAAGCATGACTCCGGAGATGAGTTTGAGCATCGTGGACTTTCCCGAGCCGTTGAAGCCCAGGAGCGCCACCGACTCGCCCCGCTCGATGGTGAAGGTCACGTTGTCGAGGGCGTTGAAGTGGTCCCGCAGCTCCCCTCCCCGCCCACGCAAGGTCCACACGATGAGCTCCTTCATGGAGCGGGTGTGGCGCAGGGAGAACGACTTGGTGACGTCCTCGACCTCAATGGCGGTCGTCACCGGTTCACAGCTCCTGGGCGAAGCGGCCCTCGAGCCGCCGGAAGACCAGCTGGCCAACGACGACCGAGAGCAGGCTCGCCACCAGTCCGACCACTCCCCAGGCGGCGAAGTTGTTGGGCATCGTCTGGCCGCCGTGGAAGGCCTCGATGACCCCGTTGGTCGGCACCCAGAACCCGTAGTGGGCGAGCTCGACGGCCGCGGTGAGCGGGTTGGCCTGGTATGCCGTCGGGATCCACTGCGGCAGGCCGTCCTTCACGACGGTGTCAGTCACCTGGTTGAACGTGTACAGCACCGGTGAGAGCCAGGTGGCGATCATGATCACGAGGTCAACAATGTTCTCGGCATCGCGGAAGAGGACGTTGACGGCTCCGAACACCAGGCCGAGGCCGAGCGCGAGGAGCCCGGCGATGCCGAGGCCGCCCAGTGCTCCCATGACGTTGGTCGCGCCCGGCCGCCACCCCACGGCGAGGGCGGCGAGCACCAGGACGAGCGTCTGGGGCAGGAGGTGGACGATGGCGACCCACACACTGGAGACCGGGAATAGCTCGCGCGGAAGGTAGATCTTCTTGACGAGGTCGGAGTTGGCCACGACTGAACGGGTGGTGTTGGCGAGGACCTCCCCGAAGAAGTTGACGACGACGATGCCGGCGAAGAGGTAGATGACGAAGTTCGGGAGACTACGCTCCAGCCCGAGGAACTTGCCCATCGCCACGTAGTAGACGAGCAGTTGCACCCCTGGCTTGACATAACTCCATAGCAGGCCCAGGACGGACCCACGATAACGCACGCGCAACTCCTTGCGCACCAGAAGCTTCAGGAGGAACCGCCATCGCACTACATCAATAAGCCCCGCGCTTCGCCCTGGGGTAACCAGCTGTGCAGGCGCTCCAGAAAGGCCTGCGCTCATGTCTTGTCTGTTGAGTCAGCACCGAAGGTCTTGGCCCACTCCTCAAACGAGGTGAAGTGAGCAAGCTCAGACCGATACAAGTTAGAGAGGGCCGACCAGTTGGAGCGCATGAGCGCGTACAATCGAGCGCTCTGCAACATCTGGCGTCGGAAGCGGTCAGGTCGGCGCCTGTACCACGCTGCTCCTGTGCCGTCGGCCTTAGTGACCACAGCAGAGTCGAGTTGCGAAAGCACCCACCACTGGCTCTTGGCGTGTGGTACGACGGCTTGGGGCTTGTGTCGAGACAGTTTCGCCGGCGGCCGCAGCTGTTTAACGGCTGTCACCACGGCCCAAGGAAGCAGCATGCCACGGCTTGGCGCCGACGGCTGCCTCCCCTTGCGAGGTGGTTTGCTCAGTCCGGGCACAGGGTAGGCGTCCGGGTCAGATGAGTACTGGGCATCGTCGTGTCTCGATGCGGCCGCTCGCAACTCAGGCAGGGTGCTGGCCAGTTTTCTGTGCAGATGATCGGGACCTGACAAAACATCTCTCAGCGCCTTGAGGCGCAACTCTTCGGGGTAGTACTGCATCGAGAAGGCATGCTTGACGTCGAACTGCGCGCTTGTCGGTAACAGGCCACCTCCGTTCTTGTAAGGCGAGTAGAGCAACGCAACCACCATGCGGTTGCGTTGATGGTAGTAGGCCTGCCAGTCGATCGTGTCGTCCTTTTCATCCCAAGAGACATGCCATACCGCAGCCCCCGGAAGAGTCACCGTCGGGTAGCCGGCTGCCTGAGCGCGCAAGCCATACTCGGCATCGTCCCACTTGATGAAGACTGGAAGCGCAAGCCCAATCTCCCTGATAACTTCGGTGGGCACCAGGCACATCCACCAACCGTTGTAGTCGACATCCACCCTCCTGTGCAGCCAAGGCATTTCGCGGATACCGTGAACGCTGAAGTCGTGGCGGTAGCCTAGATCACGGGCAGGACCGAATCTCCAAGGCCATGGCTCCACCACCTCACCCCACGTGTGCAGCACGGAGCGGTTGAACATGTCGAACATGTGCCCACCGACGAGCGTGGGACGTCGACAGTAGGTCGCGAAGATCAGCGCCCGCACGATACCCTCGGGCTCGATGTTGACGTCGTCGTCGAGCATCATGTGATAGGTGCTGTCGGCAGCCTTCACCGTCTCGTACATGCCGCGGGAGAATCCACCGGAGCCCCCGAGGTTGGCCTGGTGGATGACCTGCAGCTGGTCCCCCAGCACCGCCGCCGACTCCGTCCAGCCGGGTTCGTCCTCGACCCGCTGGCTGCCCTGGTCCACGATGTAGAGCTTGTCGAGCTGGGCCCGCAGGTCGGGGGCGGAGCCGACGGCGTCGATCAGGGCCTTGCAGTAGTCGGTGCGGTTCAGCGTCGTGACGCCGATGGAGAGCCGACCGGGGCGAGCCGGCGGCCCTTGGACCTGCCACTCCGCCGAGTCCAGGCGGGCCGCCCGCTTGCCCGCGACGATGTCGAACCAGTACCAGCCTCCGTCCCCGAAAGGCTTGAGGTCCAGGTCGAACGTCAACGTGGTGAAGTCCTTCGCGCTCTGGCTGGCCACCTGCTGGCGAGTACCGCGAGCGCTGGACCGATACACCAGGACCTTGGCGACACCCTTGATCCTCACGACGAGGCGCACTTTCTCGACGACGGTCCAACGTCGCCAGTAGCTCGCAGGGAAGGCGTTGAAGTACGTGGCGAACGACAACCGGGAGCCGATGCGGATCTCGGTCGAGCGACGGCTGTGCACATCCTCGCCGTGGGTTTCGACGGCGCTGGCCAAGGGGGGCACCGCACTCTCGCCGTCATCTGGCAAGGCGCGCGCCTTGAGGCCGTGCTCCACGTAGAGCGGCAGGGTGTCCTCCTCGCCGTGCTGCGGGAACACCACTCTGGCGACGACGCTCCACTCTTTCGCCGGGTCCTCCTGGAACGGTTCCGTCCCCGGTTGGGTGCCTGCGGTCTCGATCATGTCACTCGTCACTCGTCAACGCCCCCGCTCTCCAGTTTGCAGCCCGACGTGAAGTGGGGCTCCAGCTTGTTGTCGACCGTGCTCAGGGCCGCGCCGATGGCCATGTGCATGTCGAGGTACTTGTACGTGCCGAGCCGGCCCCCGAAGAGCACGCCTCGCTCGGCCCGGGCCAGGTCACGGTACTTCAGCAGACGCTCGCGGTCCGCCGCCGTGTTGACCGGGTAGTACGGCTCGTCTCCTCCCTCGGCGAAGCGCGAGAACTCCCGCATGATGACGGTCTTGTCCTTGGGGTAGTCCCGCTCCGGGTGGAAGTGGCGGAACTCGTGGATGCGCGTGTAGGGCACGTCCTCGTCGGGGTAGTTCATCACCGGGGTGCCCTGGAAGTCGCCGACGTCGAGGACCTCCTCCTCGAAGTCAAGAGTTCGCCACCCGAGCCGCCCCTCGGAATAGTCGAAGTACCGGTCGACCGGGCCGGTGTAGATGACGGGGAGGTTGCCGACGACGTTCTCCTTGTGGACCGGCTGGCTGGTGTCGAAGAAGTCGGTGTCGAGCTGCACCTCGATCCGGTCGTGGTCGGCCATCCGCTCGAGCCAGGCGGTGTAGCCGTTTGTCGGCAGGCCCTCGTACGTGTCGCTGAAGTAACGGTTGTCGTAGGTGTAGCGGACCGGCAGTCGGCTGATGATGTCGGCGGAGAGCTCCTCGGGCGAGGTCTGCCACTGCTTTGCCGTGTAGTGGGCGATAAACGCCTCGTAGAGGGGACGACCGATGAGGGAGACGCCCTTCTCGACGAAGTTCGCCGGCTCCCTGCCGTCCAGCTCCTTCGCCTGCTCGGCGATGAGAGCACGGGCATGCTCGGGGCTGTGCGCAGACCGGAAGAACTGGTTGATCGTCCCGAGGTTGATCGGCATCGGATAGACCTCGCCGGCGTGGGAGGTGTAGACCCGGTGAACGTAGCCGGTGAACGTCGTGAACTGGTTGACGTAGTCCCACACCCGCTCGTTGGAGGTGTGGAACAGGTGAGCGCCGTAGCGGTGCACTTCGATGCCGGTCTGCGGCTCGGCCTCGCTGTAGGCGTTGCCGCCGATGTGGGAACGGCGATCCACGACCAGCACCCTGCGGCCGAACCTCTCGGCGCACTGCTGAGCGATCGTCAGCCCGAAGAACCCGGAACCGACGACGACGAGGTCCGCGTCCACACATCCTCCAAGGTCGACAGCTGTCGCGTCAGGTTACCGGAGATCGTCTCGCCCCCTGCATCCGCCGCTGCGAGTCGCACGTCATTACGCGGAGCGCGACGTGGCACGATGTGTCGTCAGTCGAGTCGAGGAAAGAGGCGCAGGTGACTGCTCGCGAGCCGCGCCCTGGCGCCGTCCATGACGCCGACGACGACGCCTACGTCGTCGATACGCGCCGGAGGGTCGGCCGCCCGACCGGCCGCCCGACGTCGCCCGTCGCTGCCGTGCTCACGTCTGATCACGACGGCCGGCCCGGGCGTGCCGCCCCCCGGCGTGGACGGCGGCACCGAGGCCGGCGAGCGGTGCTCGTCGTCCTGCTGCTCGTCCTGGCCTGGGTCGGGTTCATGGTGTGGGTTCCCTTCGCCGCCTGGAACGGGGTCGCCAGAGTGGACAACGCCCCCGCCGGTCAGCGCCCCACCGACACCAAGGGGTTCAACTACCTGCTCGTGGGCTCGGACAGCCGTCAGGGGCTGACCGCCGAGCAGCAGCAGCAGCTGTCGACCGGCTCGGACGCGGGCAAGCGCACTGACTCGATCATCCTCGTGCACGTGTCCGACAGCGGCGGCAAGCCGGCCATCATCTCGATCCCCCGCGACTCCTACGTCCCCATCCCGGGCTACGGCAGCAACAAGATCAACGCCTCGTTCTCGTTCGGCGGGGCCAGGCTGCTCACCGAAACCGTGGAGAAGGCGACCGGCGTGCACGTGGACGGCTACGTCGAGATCGGCTTTGGTGGCTTCGCCTCCATCGTTGACAGTCTGGGTGGGGTGGACCTCTGTGTCGCCACCGACATGGTGGACCCGCTCGCCGGGATCAACCTCAAGGCGGGGTGTCAGACGCTCAACGGCCCCAACGCGCTGGGCTACGTGCGGTCTCGGCACGAGGACCCGCTCGGCGACATCGGACGCGGCAACCGCCAGCGCCAGTTCCTCGGGGCGGTGATGAAGAAGGCCGTCACCCCGTCGACGGTTCTCGTCCCCTGGCGTTACAAGGGTTTCGCGGATGCGGCGGCGGGGGGCGTCACCGTCGGCCAGAGCACCTCGCTGCGTGACGCGGTGCGGGTCCTGCAGACCATGCGCGCGGTCAGTAGCGGCGACGGTCTCTCGCTCACGGTCCCGATCGAGACGGCGGACTTGCATACGAAGAACGCCGGCGTCGCCGTCAAGTGGAACACCGAGCAGGCCAGGGCGTTGTTCACCGCGATCAAGAACGACGACCCGCTGTCCGTGCCCCCAGCAGGCACGACGCAGGGAAAGACCGGTTAGCCGACGCGCCGACCCCAATCAGTGGGCCCGGCCAAGTGGACGACGCCGGTCAGCCCGGGCGGTCGCCCCGGTGGGCGAGGAGCCGCTGGTATGCCGTGCGCCGGACCTGCTCGGGCACCAGGCGGTAGGCCCCCCGGACGACGACGTTGCGGACGCACTGCGCCCGCGTCGTGAAGCCCATGGCGCGAAAGCGTCGCTGCAACCGCAGCTCCGAGCGCAGGATGCGCCAACCGCCCCGGCGGGCGTAGGAACCCGCGCTGACCCGGTAGCGGACGAGCGGACGGGCGACGTTGCCGACCCGGGCGCCGGCCATGATCATCTTCGCGAACAACAGGTAGTCCTCCAGCCCCGGCAGGTCCTCATAGCCGCCGACCTGCGCGACGAGCGAGGCGCGATAGACGACCGAAGGATGGTTGAAGGTCTGGCGCAGGCGCGCCTGCGCCAGGATCTCCGCCGGGTCCGTCAGCACCGCCCGGCTGCCGACGACGACCTCGGGCCTGCTCCGGAACTCCAGCAGCGCCGACCCGAGGACGTCGGCCCCGGACTCGACGAGCGGGATCTGGATCTCGAACCGCTCCGGTTCGGAGACGTCGTCGGCGTCCATCCTGGCCACGATGTCGTGCTCGCAGGCCGCCAGCCCGCGGGTGAGCGCGACACCGAGCCCGAGGTTCTGCGGCAGGACGACGAGGGTGGTGGCGCTGACCGAGCGCTCGACCAGCTCGGTGATCCGCTCCCCCAGCTGCGCGCTGACCGGACCGTCCTGGACGAGGACCACCTGGTCGGGCCGGCGAGTCTGCGCGGCGGTCACCGAGAGGAACGCCGCCTCCAGGGCCTCGGGCGAGTCCGCGGCGTAGCAGGGCAGGAGCACGCTGAACGCCTCCGTCACGGACTGCCCATATCGCCGTTCGACACCAGCGCCTGCGCCGTCACGACGCTCGTCGGGCGAGGGCCGGCGAGCACCCCGTCCCGCAGGCCGCGAGCGAGACCCCGCAGCAGCACCCGGCGCCGGTGCGACCGAGCCACGGTGACGGCCCACCGCCGGAGGGTGGCGCCGGCATACAGCACCCTCTCGCCGGGACTGAGGCTGCTCGTCCGGCCGAACAGCCAGACCTTGTTGCGCACCTCGAAGTAGAACCGCTCCCCCGGATCTGCTTCTGTGTCACCGAACTTCGTCGTCTTGTGGACCACGACCGATGCCGGGCAGCTGAGGCCCCGGCGGCCCCGCAGCACGCGCGCCGAGAACTCGAAGTCGTCGTTCCAGAGAAAGTAGTCGGCGACCGGCAGCCCCACCTCGCGGACCCGGGCCGCGTCGAGCAGGGCCGAGACGAACGACGCCGTGCGGAGCGGGGTGCAGCCGACCCGCCGGGCGCTGGTGCGCTCCCCGGACGAGGAACCCACCTTCGTGCGCGGGGTGTTCATCGGGTGGTCATGCCCGTCGGTCCAGACCACCCGGCTCGCCACCAGGGCTGGAGTCGCCAGCGCGGGGTCGGCTCCGTGCTCGGGCCGGTACTCCCGCCGCACGCGCACGAGAGCCTCCAGAGCATCGGCGTGGGGCACCGTGTCGTCGTCCATGAGCCAGATCGCGTCGGCGTCCTGCATCAGGGCCCGCTCGATGCCGATGGCGAACCCTCCGGCGCCGCCCACGTTGCGCCGGGTGGAGATGACGTCGACGTGGGGGAACTGCTCGGCGAGCATGAGCGCGGTGCCGTCATCGGACGCGTTGTCGACCACGAGGACCGCCTCGACGGGATGCGTCTGGGCACCGATGGCCGCGAGCGACTCCTCGAGCAGCTGACGCCGGTTCCACGTCACCACGACCGCGATGACGCGCTGCTGCTCCGACACGGGTCGCAGCCTACTTGAGCAGCTGACGAGCCATCACCAGTCGCTGGATCTGGTTGGTGCCCTCGTAGATCTGGGTGATCTTGGCGTCCCGCATCATCCGCTCGACCGGGAAGTCCCTGACGTAGCCGGCGCCGCCGAGCAGCTGGACCGCGTCGGTCGTGATCTGCATGGCGACGTCGGAGGCGAAGCACTTGGCGGCGGCTCCGAAGAACGGGAGGTCGGGGTCGTCCCGCTCCGATTTCGCCGCGGCGACGTAGACCAGCTGCCGGGCCGCCTCGAGGCTCATCGCCATGTCCGCCAGCATGAACTGCAGGCCCTGGAACTCGGCGACCGCCCGGCCGAACTGCTGGCGCTCCTTGACGTAGCCCACGGCGAAGTCCAGGGCGCCCTGGGCGATCCCGACCGCCTGGGCGCCGATGGTGACCCGGGTGTGGTCGAGGGTGCGCAGTGCGATCCTTAGCCCCTCGCCCGGCGCCCCGATGATCCGGTCGCCGGGGATGCGGACGTCGTCGAGGTGCAGCTCGCGGGTCGGGCTGCCCTTGATGCCGAGCTTGCGCTCCTTCGCGCCGAAGGTGAACCCCTCGTCGGACTTCTCGACGACGAACGCCGAGACGTTGGACCCCCGCTTGCCGTCGGGGTCGGTGACGGCGAGCACGGTGTAGAAGTCGGAGACGCCGGCGTTGGTGATCCACGACTTCTGGCCGTTGAGGACCCAGTCCTCGCCGTCCCGCCTGGCCCGGGTCCTCATCGCCGCCGTGTCCGACCCGGACTCGCGCTCGGACAGGCCGTAGGAGAACCCGGCCTCCCCGCGAGCCAGCGGGGTGAGGTACCTCCGCTTGAGCTCCTCGGAGCCGCCGAGGATCACCGGCATGGAGCCGAGCTTGTTCACCGCGGGGATGAGCGAGCTCGACGCGCAGACCCGCGCCACCTCCTCGATGACGATGCACGTCGCGAGGGCGTCGGCGCCGACGCCGTCGTACTCAGCCGGGACGTGCGGAGCGAAGAAGTCCGACGCGACGAGGGCGTCGTGGGCCTCCTGCGGGTAACGGCTCTCCTCGTCGACCTGCGCGGCATACGGGGCGATCTTGTCCTCCGCGACGGCGCGCACGGCCCCGCGCAGGACCTCGTGGTCCTCGCTCGTGGCGAAGAGCGGATACGACTCGTCTGGTGCCCTGGTGCTCACTACGAAAGGTTACTCCCGGGTATGCCGGTCGGCCGCCGCCCGCGATGTCGCACGGCTAGTTTGCGGTATGGATCACGTCGACCGAGAAAGACGATCACCGCTCTGCTCAGGTGCACCATGTCCTCATCGCTGAGTCGGCCCAGCCGGGTACGCAGGTTCTCTCGCGGCATGGTGCTCACCCTGTCAACCATGATTCGGCTTGGCTCACTGAGTCCGTTGGTGTCAGTCGCCTCGATCGGTACCCGGGCGAGCGGTGCCTCGACCTGGTTGTGGTCAACGGACAGACCTGATCGACGCGGTGGCGTCAAACCGGTCGTCCTGCAAAACCACCACGGGACGGGGCCTTCCGGTGTACGGCCCCCGCACGGCGGCCGTGTAGACGTCCCCCCGCCTCACTCGTGTTCTGCGCCGCTCGCGCTGCCTTCCTCGTCAGCGTCCCAGTCCCACGAGAGCGCATCTACGAACGCTTGGTCGTCGTCGTCCTGCTTGCCGGCCGCGATGGCAGCTGACTGCTCGTGCGCGGCTTGCGCGAACTCCGGTGCCCGCACGTCGGGCACCCAGATCTGCACCGGTCGCAGCCCCTGCTGGCGTAGCCGGGCGCGGTGGGCGGGGACCCGCGCCCGCGCTGGGACTGCCTTCGTCTCATCGGTACCCACACCACCACGTTACATGTTACGAAGTTGTCGGGGGCAAGGTCCACGTGTCGGAGGCGCGGATCAGCGGGAAGGGAGAAGCGGGAAGCTGACGTTCGTCAGGCGCTCGGCCAGCTCCCACAACCGCTGCTGCGTCGTCCGGTCGTGCGACGCCCGCGAGGAGCCCACGATCCCGGGCGGACCACCCATCTCACCCGGACCGGACGGGCCGGCGTAGCTTCCCCCGGGTAGGTCCGGCGCCGTCGCGGCATAGACCGTCGGCTGCGAGCCGCCTTCCGCGTCCTGCACGAACGGAGTCGTCCGGGCGAGGAAATCCTGGGCCTGGTGCGTCCACGACGGACCGATGTGCCTCTGGAGGTTCGTCGAGGCATAACCGGGGTGCGCCGCCATGGACCGGATCCGCGAACCCGCGAGCAGGAGTCGACGTTGCAGCTCGTAGGCGAACATCAGGTCGGCGAGCTTGCTC
>JAABUV010006357.1_pt1 | contig 12917 bp, 9 predicted proteins | sample 5559971 | NCBI WGS metagenome assembly JAABUV01 (sample SAMN10711881, study PRJNA513362) | rock metagenome | isolation source: Antarctica rocks | place: Antarctica: Victoria Land, Knobhead nord | collected 2015-12-19
GTGTCCTGGTGCTGCAATTACCCGGCGCCTTGCCAGCGACGCCGTTCGCCCGTTTCGGGCTGGCAATCCCCGCCGTGCTGGCACTGGCCACACTGGCGGTTGGCTTCCTGCCGCGGCAGCGGCTGCTTCTGTAATGGGCCCTTGGTCGTCAAGCTCAGAGTGCATCCACTCGCCGGTTTCGTGCTTCTGCCCGTGATTGTTAATCAGCGCAAATACCGGATCCAGAGGAAACATGGATGTCAGTGCGTTATGGCGCTGATCAGCGTCGAAGCCCACCGCTGATTTACAGGCGGTGTGCTTGAATTGTCCAGGGTCTTGGGTGCAGGGCTTTCGCACCAAAGCCTCTGTCGTGCTGATTGTCCTGCATGGCGTGACAAACTGCTGGACCCGGCATAGCTGAGCGATAGTGTTTGCGCCTTTCAGGGGCGTGCGCCATGGGTCCTTCCGCTTGCAAGCTTTTTTACCGGGATCGACGATCCACGGGTAGTCGGGCGGACCACTCACGGGTTGGCGGAGATCCTGTTTGCGGCGCTCTGTGCCACGCTGTGCGGGTTCGGATGCTGCGACGGCTACGCGCAGTTCGCCAGGGCCAAGGTCGATTTCTTGCGCCGCTATCTGCCGTATAAAGATGGCACACCGTCTCACGACACGTTCGGGCGGCTGTTCCGGCTCATCAAGCCGGAACAGTTTGAGGCGGTGCTCGCCGACCGTAAGCGGTGCTCCGCGGCCCTGGGCTTACCGGCTTGACGGCGAACTGGCGGCCGACTTGGTCCAGTTCCATGGCATCAGCTCGTCGATGCGCGTATTTGGCCAGCCGTGGACGAGGCGGGTCAGCAGGTCGGTGAAGTAGGCGTGCGGCTCGACGCTATTCAGCTTGCAGGTCTCCACCAGCGACGCGACGGCCGCCCAGTTTGCCGCCCCCTCATTGCTGCCGGCGAACAACGAATTCTTTCTGGATAAAGCGACCGGCCTCATCGCGCGCTCGACCGAGTTGGTGTCGAGCTCGATGCGCCCGTCGTCGAGGAACCGTTCGAGCCCGTCCCAGTGGTTCAGCGCGTAGCGGATCGCCACAGCCGTCGGTCCGCGGGCCGGCAGCTTGGCTGCCTGCGCCTCGAACCAGACGCGCAAGGCGGCGACCAGCGGCCGGCTTTTGGCCCGGCGGACCTCAAGCCTGTGCCCGGCGTCCTTGCCGCGGATGTCGGCCTCGATCCGATACAGGGCGGCGATGCGTGCCAGCGCCTCGGTGGCGGTCGGCGCATGGCAGGCCTTGGCCAGGTCGTAGAAGCCGCGGCGCACATGGCTCCAGCAGTAAACCAGTGTCACGCCGGCCTCGCCGCGCTTGGGGTCGGCCAGCGCCTTGTAGGTCGCGTAGCCGTCGCATTGCACGATGCCCCGATAGGCGCCAAGCAGCCGGTCGTTGTGCTCCTGCCCGCGGCCCGGCGCGTAGCTGTAGACCACGGCCGGCGGGTCGATGCCGCCCCAAGGACGGTCGTCGCGGGCGATGGCCCAAAAGTAGCCGGTCCTGGTGCGCCCCCGCCCAGGATCGAGCACCGGCACCCGGGTCTCGTCGGCGAACAGCCGCGCCGAGGCCAGCAGCGCCTCGCGCAGCCGCGCCACCACGGGTGCAACCTCCGCCGCGGCATAGCCGACCCAGAACGCCAAGGTGGAGCGGTCCAGCTCTACGCCTTGGCGGCTCATGACCTGCGCTTGGCGATACAGCGGCAGGTGGTCGGCGTAGCGCGCCACCAGCACGTGCGCCACCAGCGCCTCGGTGGGCAGGCCGCCCTCGATCAGCCGCGCCGGCGCCGGCGCTTGCACAACGACGCCCTCGCAGGCCCGGCAAGCCAGCTTCGGCCGCCGCGTCACCAGCACCCGGAACTGCGCCGGGATCACGTCCAGCCGCTCGGAGCTGTCGTGGCCGATGACCGCCATGGCACCCCGGCAGCACGGGCAGGCCGTGTCGTCGGGCTCCAGCGTCACCTCGATGCGCGGCAGGTGCGAGGGCAGCGCCCCGCGGTTCGCCCGGCGCTTGGCCGCACGCGCCTGCTTCAGCGCCGGATCGCGCCGCTCGGCATCCGCCTCGCCCTGGGCAATGGCCTGTTCGATGTCCTCCAGGCCGAGCTGCAGCTGCTCTTCAGGCAAACGCTCAGACTTGGCGCCGAACTGCATGCGCTTGAGCTTGAGCAGCAGGTGCCGCAGCCGGTCATTCTGCGACGCCAGCGCGTCACGCTCGGCCGCGATTCGATCGCGTTCGGCGGCGACGTTGTCTCGTTCGGCAACGATGCCGTCCCGCTCGGCCCATGCCGCCAGCAGCAGCACCCGCAGCGCGTCGGCCGTCTCGGGCAGTGGGGGCAAGGGATCACGCATGGCAGGCATCGCCCGACGATCCTATCCCGCAGCCGTCGGCGTGGGAATCCTCCGCACGCTCTGCACCCGCGTCCAATCCAGCCCGTCGAACAGGGCGGCGAACTCCACCGCCGACAGCCGCATCGCCCCGTCCACCACTGGCGGCCAGCGGAACCCGCCCTGCTGCAGCTGCTTCCAAACCAGCACCAGCCCGCTCGCGTCCCAGACCAGGATCTTGATCCGGTCGGCGCGCTTGGCCCGCCAGACCACCACCACGCCCGAGAACGGGTCCGCGCCCAGCACTTCCGACGCCAGCGCCGCCAGGTCGTGAGCGCCCTTGCGGAAATCCACCGGACGCGTCGCCAGCAGCACCCGCGCGCCGGACGGGATGGTGATCATGCCGCCGCCGCCGATGAGCGCACCGCCCGCAGCACCGCGGCCAGCAACTCGCCGTCCAGGCCGGGCAGCACGCGCACCACCGCACCGCCAAGCTCGACCTCGATCACCGACGAGGACGCCGCCGGTTGGCCTGGCGACGTCGCACCGAGCGAGGCTGGCCCGGCCACGATCGGCACGAACGCCGGCTCCGGCACACGGGTCCCGGACAGCTGCGGCAAAAGCTGTGAATAGGCATGGAATAGGGACCCTGTTAGCGGGGTGATCGGCGTCCAAACGGGACCCCCCTGACGGTGGGGTTCACGGTGGCTCTCGTAATGATCGAGGGCCTGTTTGGGATGTTTGTTGTGGAGACGATTGCGCGGATCCGTCGGGCCCATTTCGTGCAGGGCAAATCGATCAAGGCGATCTGCCGCGAGCTGCGGGTGTCGCGCAAGACCGTGCGCAAGGTCATCCGGTCCGAGGCGACGGACTTCCAATATGAGCGCGAGCAGCAGCCGATGCCGCGTCTGGGGGCGTGGCGGGAGAAGCTGGACGCGTTGCTTGCGGCCAATGAGGCCAAGCCCGGCCGCGAGCGGCTGACGCTGATCCGGCTGTTCGAGACGTTGGGCGGACTGGGCTACGAGGGCGGCTACGACGCGGTCCGGCGGTATGCCCGGGCGTGGGGACGCCAGCGGGCGGCAACGACGGCGGATGCGTTCGTGCCGCTGAGCTTCGCGCCGGGCGAGGCGTATCAGTTCGACTGGAGCCATGAGATCGTGCTGATCAACGGCACGACGGTCACGGTGAAAGTCGCGCACCTGCGGCTGTGCCACAGCCGGATGCTGTTCGCCCGCGCCTACCCGCGCGAAACGCAGGAGATGGTGTTCGACGCGCACGACAAGGGCTTCGCGTTCTTCAAGGGCGCCTGCACGCGCGGCATCTACGACAACATGAAAACCGCGGTGGACGCGATCTTCGTCGGCCGCGAGCGGGCTTACAACCGCCGGTTCCTGCAGATGTGCAGCCACTATCTGGTCGACCCCGTCGCATGCACTCCGGCGTCGGGCTGGGAGAAAGGCCAGGTCGAGAACCAGGTCGGCCTGGTGCGGGAGCGGTTCTTCACCCCGCGTGTCCGGGTCAAGAGCTATGACGAGCTGAACGCCTGGCTGCTGGACCAGTGCGTCGCCTACGCCCGGGCGCACCGGCATCCCGAGGTCCGCGACCGGACGGTGTGGGAGATGTTCGAGGCCGAGCGCCCGAGCCTCGTGCCGTATGGCGGGCGGTTCGACGGGTTCCAGGCCGTGTCCGCGTCGGTGTCGAAGACCTGCCTGGTCCGGTTCGACAACAACCGCTACTCGGTGTCGGCGCATGCGGTCGGGCGTCCGGTGGAGATCCGGGCCTACGCCGAGCGGATCGAGCTGCGCCAGGCCGGGCGGGCCGTGGGCGAGCATGCCAGGTGCTTTGGCCGGGACCAGACGGTGTTCGACCCCTGGCACTACGTCCCGGTGCTGGCCCGCAAGCCGGGCGCATTGAGGAACGGCGCGCCCTTCAAGGACTGGCTGCTGCCTGCCGGGCTGGAGCGGGTCCGGCGCAAGCTGGCGGGCAGCGCCGACGGCGACCGGCAAATGGTGGCGATCCTGGCCGCGGTGCTGAGCGACGGCCTGCCCGCGGTCGAGGCCGCCTGCCTGGAAGCGTTGCGCGAGGGCGTGCACTCCGCCGACGTCGTGCTCAACATCCTGGCGCGCCTGCGCGAGCCCGCGGCGCCGCTGACCATCATGACGCCGGACGCGCTGCGCCTCGTGCACGCGCCGACGGCGGATTGCGCCCGATACGACACCCTGAGGAGGCCTGTGTGATGGAGCGTTCCGAGATCCTGGCGACCATGGCGGAGCTGAAGCTGTATGGCATGAAAGCGGCGTTCGACGAGATCATCGGCACGGCGGTGAAGCGCCAGCACGAGCCGACCCGCATCGTCGGCGACCTGCTGACGGCGGAGACCAGCGAGAAGCAGGCGCGCTCCGTCCGCTATCAGATTGCGATCGCCAAGCTGCCGCTGGCCAAGGACGTCGACGACTTCGCCTTTGACGGCACGCCGATCAACGAGACGCTGGTGCGCGACCTGGCGGGCGGGAACTTCGTCGCCCACCAGCGCAATGTCGTGCTGGTCGGCGGCACGGGCACCGGCAAGACCCACCTGGCCATCGCGATCGCCCGGTCCTGCATCCGCGGCGGGGTGCGGGGGCGCTACTTCAACGTCGTCGACCTGGTGAACCGGCTCGAGGCGGAGGGGCGGGCGGGCAAACAGGGCCGCATGGCAGACTATCTCTGCCGCATGGACTTCGTGGTGCTCGACGAATTGGGCTACCTGCCGTTTGCGCAGTCCAGCGGCCAGCTCCTGTTCCACCTGATCAGCCGCCTTTACGAGCAGACCTCGGTGATCGTCACCACCAACCTGGCGTTTGGCGAGTGGCCGAGCGTGTTCGGCGACGCCAAGATGACGGCCGCCCTGGGGTAGGTTCGGGATACGTGTAAAAAGTAGTCACAAGGCTTTGGGTGCCGGCCTCCCGACCGATACCAGGGTGGTGTGGAGGCGCGTTTAGCGCTGAAGCGGCAGTCAGGACGGTCTGTCTTCTAGCCTCAAGGGGTTCTCTTGGCAGGTTCCCGCGATCATTGTTGCAAGCCAAGCTGTCCTTCTATACATTTTGCAAAATGCAAAATGTCTCAAACCAGCTTGACGTGACTGCCGCTCACTTCCGCACCAAGCGGGAGGTGGCGATCGACACATTGCGCGATGCCATCCAGTCCGGCCGCTATGCACCGGGTCAGCAGCTTCGGCAGACACAACTCATGGCCGACTTCGGCCTGGGCTCTACTCCGGTGCGCGAGGCGGTTCTGGAACTGCTGGCCCGCGGCGTGCTGGTCCAGGAAAGCCACCACAGCGTCCGCGTCGCCGAACTGGACCTACCTCGGCTTCGCAACATCTACCGCGTGCGCTGCCTGTTAGAGGTGGAAGCGGCCCAGCTCGGGACGGCTAAGCTGTCCGACCCAGTTCTCGCCGCAATGCGGGGCCAACTGCGCCGCATGGAGGATGCCAAACGCGCGGGTGATCCGGCCGAAGCCGCCCGGGCCGATATCGAGTTCCGCCGGCTGCTCTATGCCGCGGCGGACAATCCCATCCTACTGGACCTCATCGACCAGGTTTGGCTCAGTTTCCCCGGCAGCATCCTCTATGGCATTCCCGGCCGCCTCGCGCAAAGCATCAAGGAGCACCACGAAATCCTGGATGCGGTGGCGCGGCGCGACCCGACGGCAGCAGGGTATCGCGTGCAGAAGCACCTGCTCGGCGCCCTCGACGTGCTGGAAGGCTACGTCAGGCAGTTCAACGAACGCCCATCCAAGGCTGCCCCCAACGCCTGACGAGCAGCACCTGATCCCCCAACGCCCAACAAGGAGCCGCAGCATGCACGTCGAACTGAGAAACGCCGCTAAGGAGTACATGGTCCGCTACGGCGGTGACGCCTTCCCGAACCTGTTCGTCTCGGCCAAGGGCACGGTCGTCCACGACGACACCGGGCGCGAGATCCTGGATTTCACGTCGGGCCAGATGTGCGCGACCATCGGCCACAACCACCCTGCCATCGTCGAGGCCGTGAACAAGGCCGGTCTCAAAGCTTTCCACATGTTCAGCGGGATGATCCCGGAGGTCGTCGCCGAGCTTGCCCAAACGGTGGCGCGCGATTGGATGCCTGCCGGGCTGACTAAGTCCATCTTCGTCAACACGGGATCGGAGAGCAACGAGGTCGCGCTCCGCATGGCGAAGATGCACACCGGCGGCTACGAGGTTCTCTCGGTCGGCGGGTCGTGGCACGGCGTCACCGGTGCCGCCAGCGGTGTGTCCTTCGCGAGCGACCGCAAGAACTACGGTGTCCCGGCGCCGGGTGTGTTCGTCATGCCGGAGCCGAACGCCTACCGCCCCTATATCAAGGCCGCGACGGAGGAGGCGTCCGCGCTGGCCTGCCTGGAGCTTGGCCTCAAGATGTTCGACATGCAGTCGGCGGGGCGTCCAGCGGCGATCATCATCGAACCCATCATCAGCGCCGGCGGCGTTCTGGTGCCGCCCCGGGCTTACATGCAGGCCCTGCGCCGGGCTGCCGACGAGCGTGGCATGATGCTGATCTTCGACGAAGCACAGACCGCGTTCGGGCGCATCGGCCACCGCACTGGCTCGGAATTCTTCGGTGTCGTCCCCGACATAATGAGCGTGTCCAAGACCCTCGGTGGCGGCCTGCCTCTGGCCGGGACTATCACTACGCCGGAGATCGAGGAAAGCGTGCATCGCAAGGGCTTCACCTACTACACCAGCCATGTGTCGGACCCGCTGCTGGGAGAGGTCGGCCTGGCCGTCCTTCGCGTCTTGGAGCAGGAGCGCCTGGTCGAGCGGGCGCAGGAGATGGGCGGCTACCTGCGAGCGCGCATGATGGACCTTCAGCAGCGCTACGAGGCGATCGGCGACGTGCGCGGCGAGGGGTTGTTGATCGGCGTCGAGCTGGTGCGCGACCGCGAGTCCCGCGCGCCGTATCACGAGCTGGGCGCCCGGACGACGAGTAAGTGCTTCGAAAAGGGGCTGAGCATGAACATCCGTCGTCGCCCCGAGCGCGGCTCGGTGTGGCGCATCGCGCCGCCACTGACGGTGTCCACGGACGAGATCGACCGTGCAACCGCGATCCTGGACGAGGCCTTGCGCGAAAGCCTCGACGAGCTGGCAGTGGCCCGCGCCGCCTGACGCTTCGCTGATCAACCGCGCGGGAGGGCTCCGTCCATGTCGTCATCGAAGCTGTCCGGGGTTGTGCCCGGCGTCCTTTTACTGACCACCTTGTCCCTGGCGGCGCCGTCCGGCGCGGCGCAAGCGGCATCGCCCACCCTTGATGCCGTGAAGGCGCGTGGAGCCGTTCGCTGCGGCACCTCCCCGGGCTTTCCCGGCTTCAGCCTGCCGGATAGCCAGGGCGTATTCCGCGGGCTGGATGTGGATGTTTGCCGGGCGGTGGCGGCGGCCGTCTTCGGCGACGCCACCAAGGTGCAGTATGTGCCGTTGACGGCGGTGCAGCGTTTCACCGCGCTGCAATCCGGCGAGGTGGACGTCTTGGCGCGCAACGCGACCTGGACCTTCACGCGGAGCACCCAGTTGGCGCTCACGTTCACTGCCGTCGACTACTATGACGGACAAGGCTTCCTCGTGCCGAGCGCGGCGTCGGCAGGCCACGTCGGCGACCTGAATGGCGCCTCTGTGTGCGTGCAGGCCGGGACCGACACGCAAGGGGGTTTGCAGGACTACTTCAACCGCAACAAACTGAAGTTCGAACCGGTGACGTTCGAGAACGTCGAGCAGATGAAGGATGCGTTCACCGCCGGGCGATGCGACGCGATGACGAGCGACACGACGCAACTGACGGCGATCCGCTCGACGATGCAGCACCCGGCAAACTACCGGCTGCTGCCCGAAATCGTGACCAAGGAGCCGCTGGCCCCCGCGGTCCGCACCGGGGACGAGCAATGGGCCAACATCGTCCGCTGGAGCTTCTGGGCCATGGTGACGGCCGAGGAGCTGGGGCTCACGTCCGCCACCGTGAAGGAGCAAGCCGCAAGCAGCACCGACCCGGGCGTGCAGCGGCTGACGGGCAAGAGCGGCGACCTTGGCAAGATGCTCGGCCTTGACCCTAGTTGGGCGCTGAACGTGGTGGCCCAGGTCGGCAACTACGGGGAAAGCTTCCAGCGCAACCTCGGGCCGCTCGGGGTCGAGCGCGGTTACAACCGGCTTTGGCGCGATGGCGGCCTGATGTTCTCGCCGCCGCTGCGGTGACGGACGATCCCCCGGCGCAAACTGGCGCATCGACGGAGACAGGCAGATGAAGGTTGGCGTTCCCAAAGAGATAAAGGATCACGAGTACCGCGTGGGGCTCACACCCGGCGCCGTGCGGGAGTACTCGGTCGCGGGCCATGCGGTTCTCGTTCAGCAGGGCGCCGGAGCAGGCATCGGCGCTTCGGACAATGCGTATCGAGATGCCGGCGCAGCGGTGGCCGACACCGCGGAAGAGGTGTTCGCGGCCGCCGACATGATCGTCAAGGTCAAGGAGCCCCAGCCAGGGGAGTGGGTACAGCTCTGGGAAGGACAGATCCTCTTCACCTACCTGCACCTCGCGCCCGACCCGGAGCAGGCCAGAGGTTTGCTCGCCTCCGGCTGCACGGCTATCGCCTATGAAACCGTGACCGATGACCAGGGCGGCCTGCCGCTGCTCGCGCCCATGAGCGAGGTTGCTGGCCGTCTCGCCATCGAGGCGGCCGGGGCGAGCCTGCGCCGCCATGCGGGCGGACGGGGCGTGCTTCTTGGCGGCGTGCCGGGCGTGCAGCCTGCCCGCGTGGTCATCCTTGGCGGCGGCGTCGTGGGCACGCACGCGGCGCGCATGGCCACAGGCCTCGGCGCGGAGGTGACGATCATCGACCGCTCGCTCCCTCGCCTGCGCGCGCTCGACGAGGGTTTCGGCGGCCGCGTCCGGACCCGGTTCTCGACCCAGGCCGCAATTGAGGAGGAGGTTTACGGGGCGGACGCCGTGATCGGTGCGGTGCTCATCCCGGGCGCCAGCGCGCCCAAGCTCGTGACGCGCGGGATGCTGAAAGGCATGAAGCCGGGAGCCGTGCTCGTCGATGTCGCCATCGACCAGGGCGGGTGTTTCGAAACCTCGCACGCCACGACGCATTCGGCGCCGACCTACGAGGTTGACGAGGTGGTGCACTACTGCGTGGCCAACATGCCCGGGGCGGTCCCGCTGACGTCCAGCTATGCCCTCAGCCACGCGACACTTCCCTTCGGGCTCGCGCTTGCAGGTAAAGGGATTGACGCTCTGGTCGAGGACGCGAACCTCCGGAACGGCCTGAACATTCACTGCGGGAAGGTGACCCACCGTTCGGTCGCTCAGAGCTTGGGCATGGTGTGCCAGACGGCTGAGGAGGCGCTGAATGGGACCCGAACGAGCTAACGGCGCGGGGCGATCACGAGATCACTGGGCGCACGGCACGGGCGCGTTTGGTGATCTCGCCGACGATGCCGCGGCTTGCCCGACCGGCAATTTGCTTCTGGATGGCGCGGACGCTGAGGTCGGTGGAGGTGGCCAGCTTCTCGATCTCGCTGACGATGCGCGGCGAGGTGGCAGGCCGCCCCAGGTGCCTGCCGCGCGCCTCGGCAGCCTGCATGCCCGCGGTCACGCGCTCGCTGATCAGCGAGGACTCCAATTCGGCCATGGCGCCGATGATGGTGAACATCGCCCGTCCCATGGGACTATCGGTGTCGATCTGGTCCTGCACGCTGACGAACCGCACGCCGAGGTGGTCGAACTCCTCCAGCGCCACGAGCAGATGGCGCGTGCTGCGGGCGAAGCGGTCGAACTTCCACACCAGCACGCAGTCGATCTCCTGGTTGCGGGCCGCCGCCATCAGCGCACTGAGTTGCGGCCTTCCCTCCCGGCGGCCCGACACGGCGACGTCGCAGTAGTCCCGGACCACGTCGAGGCCGGCGCGCTCGGCATAGCCGCGTAGGCCGTCATACTGCAGGTCCGGCTTCTGCTCGGCGGTCGAGACCCGCAGGTAGAGCGCCGTCCGGGTGCCAGGCCTTGGCCGGGGCGTCGCGCGCCTGCGTCCAGAATGGTATACCTTTGCGGACACTGGACCGCTACCTCCTATCCCCTTCAAATCACATAGCCTACCCGGCCGTTGTGGCGCACCCCTTTCTGGACACCCCATGACGGCCATAAACCGCACGGCCTATCCACGCCCTGGCATGCGGCTGACCCGGGAGGAACTCGGCGCCCGCTACGACCTGACCGAGGGTGACCTGGCCTTCGTGCATGCGAGCGCGCGGACCGATCCGGGACGCCTGCTGCTGGCCACGCTGCTCAAGACGCGCCGGGATCTCGGATGCTTCCCGCCGCCGAATGCAGTTCACGCCGGAACGGTGGCCCATCTGGCCGCGCAGCTTGGGGTGGTAGAAGCGACGGCATGGCCTGACGAGGTGCGGCTGACGAGGTCGCTCTACCGCTTCCAAGCCGCCGTGCGGACCCACCTTTCGGTTGCGGCCTACGGCGCCACAGCCGAGCAGATGGTGGCCGGCATCGTCCTCAGCGCGGCCGAAACCATGAGCGATCCGGCCGACCTCATCAACCGAGCGGTCGAAGTCCTGGAGACGGCCGCCATCGACCTGCCTGCATTTAGCACCCTCGACCGGCTGGTGGGCCGGCTGCGCGCCGAAGTCCACGGGCGCTTCTACAGCCGCGTCGCGGCGCGCCTTGCGCCGGAGAATGCGGCTGTGCTGGACGGCCTGCTCGCCAAACCCCCTGACAGCGTCACGACCGGCTTCAACCGCTTGAAGCAGGCGCCCGGACCTGCAACACCCAAGACGGTCACGCTCTGGACCGATCGCCTCGGTTGGATGGACGGCCTGATCGATCCCGATCCACTCCTGGAGGGCATCGCGCATACCAAGTTGCGCCAGTTCGCCGCCGAGGCCGCGGCGCTCGAAGTGGGCGACATCCTCGACATCACCCAGCCGGGCAGGCGGCACACCCTACTGCTCGCCCTGCTGCGCCAGGCTCGGATGCGCTGCCGTGACGAGTTGATCGAGATGCTGCTGCGCCGCGTCCGGCGGACCCAGGCCGCTGCCAAGGAACAGCTCGACGACTTGCACGAACAACACCGGGCCATCGAGGAGAACCTGATCGGCATCTTCGCCGAGGTACTTGAAGCCGAGCAGTCGCAGAACAGCGACGCCGACTTCGGACGTCAGGCCAGGAAGCTCCTGGCGAAGCAGGGCGGCGCCGAGGCCCTGGCGGAACAGTGCGAGACCGTCTCCGCCTGGCATCGCGGCAACGACCTGCCGCTGCTGTGGCCGATCCATGCCAAGCACCGCGTCCTGCTGTTCCGGCTCCTCGACCTCATGGACATCCAGTCCGCAACCCAGGACCGCGGCCTGCTGGATGCGCTCGCCGTCGTGAGCGGGAACCGCCACGCACGCCGCGACGAAGTGGGTGGCGTCGACCTCGGCTTCGCATCCCTCCGCTGGCAGGCGTTCGTCGCCAAGCGAGGGTCCGCAACGGGCATGCTGGACCGGCGGGCGCTGGAAGTGTGCGTGTTCGTCCATCTAGCCGATGCGCTGGAGACCGGCGACCTGTTTGTCGTTGGCGCCGAGACCTTCGCCGACTACCGCGCCCAGCTCCTGCCTTGGGCCGAGTGCGAAGCCCGGCTGCCCGCCTATTGCGCCGCCCTTGGCATCCCCGAGCGAGGCGAGGACTTCGCCGCCGCGCTGAAAGCCGAGCTGACGGCGCTCGCAGCCGAGGTCGATGCCGGGTTCCCGGCCAACACCGAGTTCAGCGTCGACGCCGATGGAACGCCGCACCTGAAGCAGTTGGCGACGACGGAACAGCCTGCCGGACTGGCCGAGTTCGAGGCTGAGGTCCGCGCCCGCATGACCGAGCGCCACCTGCTCGACATCCTCAAGCGCGTCGACCACTGGTCCGGCTACACGCGCCACTTCGGTCCGCCGTCCGGCTCCGACCCCAAGCTTGGCGATCCCGTCCAACGTTACTTGTTTACCGTGTTCGGCTACGGCTGCAACCTCGGCCCGGGCCAGACCGCCCGACACGCCCCGGAGGTCGCGTCGGCTCAGGCGCTGCGGCGGACTAACGCCCAGCACATCACCGCGGGCAAGCTGGAAGCCGGGATGGTCGACGTCATCGACCAGTATGCCCGCTTCCCTCTGCCCCGACACTGGGGCAGCGGCCGGGCGGCGATCGCCGACGGCACCCACGTCAAGCTGCGCGAGAACAACCTGCTTGGCGCCCGGCACATCCGCTACGGCGGCTATGGCGGCATCGCCTACCACCACATCGCAGACACCTACATCGCGCTGTTCACCAGCTTCATTCCCTGCGGCGTCTGGGAGGCCGTTCACATCCTGGACGGGCTGCTGAAGAACCGCTCCGTCATCCAGCCCGATACGCTGCACGCCGACACGCAGGGGCAAAGCGTTATGTGGACAGTCAAGCCCGGTGTTTTCCGGCCGGTGCCGACCAGCTTGCACGTCTGGTGTCGCCCAGCACACTGCAACGTTTCTCGGTTCGGCTGGGGGCCGTTTCTCCGTCCCGGCCTGC
>JAABUV010006358.1_pt1 | contig 12917 bp, 17 predicted proteins | sample 5559971 | NCBI WGS metagenome assembly JAABUV01 (sample SAMN10711881, study PRJNA513362) | rock metagenome | isolation source: Antarctica rocks | place: Antarctica: Victoria Land, Knobhead nord | collected 2015-12-19
TGATGACGGTGCTTGTTGAGGCGCTGCCTGCTGCCTAGAAGTCTGGGTATAGTCTGGCATAGCAGAAGTTCTGCTGTATGATGTCTCATTGGGCCTGTACTGGTCATTGGAGTTGGGGGTTGCTGAATCAGGGTACTGCATGGCAGATGGATAAGTCTCTCTGTTTGGCTGAGATGAGGGGTAACATGATGGTGACAACATGGCTCTGGGTGTTTGAGTCTGCATTGGTGGTGTGTTCTGCTGGTTTGCAGCCCCTTCAATCTGCAGTACAGGGCAAGGCATGGTCACATCATTGCCTCAGCACAGTAGGGCAGGGGTCATGCTGTTTTGAAGCTGGAGCATGAACAACATGATGGCGCATCAAAGCCAGAGGCTGGTGCCAGGGGATTGCGGCATACCAGTCCAGATGGCCTTGCCATGCGCTGAGCTAAAAGGTCTTGAGACTGGCGCAAGCTTTCCTGTCTCTCCATGCGTTTGCGACTTTGCTTTTCAGCTATCTGTGCTTGTAGCTCAGCTGCATAGCCAGCCATGCTCTGCTGCCGTTGCTCCTGTATGCAAAGCAGCAAGTATGCCTGGGCATGAGAGACAAGTGAATTGTGCTTGTTATTCACCAGTACCAGCTTGCGCTGGCTTCAGGTAGAAGGGTCTGCATATGACACTAGACAAACGCATCAAGTGTATAGTGCAGCACGGAAGCACCTTTGACCTCTGTTCCTGCATGCCTCCTTGCAGCAGACCTTTCACCTGATCAGCTGGCTGCGTCCTTTGAGTCATATTGGTCAAGCGACTTGTGACACACAAAGCCTTCTTGCCTGGTAGTGATCAAGACCTCAGCCTAATTACAGAGAGTGTAAATCAGCTGCTACAAAGACCCTGTAGGTCATGACAGCGATTGCTGGACCGCGCTGTTGCTTCGACCGATCAGAGTATGACGAAATCCACAGACGACTATTTCCTGGACAGCATGCAGCCCTGATCGAGTCGGTTGCATTGAAACCACTCAGCTGGTGAAAGCACAAGCACGACACACAGCGCCGACACAGAGTCGCTGCCTGATGATCTGACATTTGCAGCAGTGTGAAGTTTGACTATGGCGATCAGAAGCTAGTTGCCTAATTTGGTCCTTGGATTGCAAAAGAACTGCAATGCAATGTGCTCTTGCCAGCTGTAGTCAAAGCCTCGGAAGCTTGTGGTCTTTGCAGGGCCTTCCAGCAGCTGTTCGACGGCGTATAATGTCATATTATCATCTTTAGAGTATGTTGTCAGCATCGCACACATCTGGCAAGTGTAAGAAACCGTCCGGCGTATTGCTTCCCCGCTAGGTCAAGCTTTGGTCAAAACCGGTCAAGCCAAGCAAAATGGCTCTGGCGTTGAGGAACAACAGGCCGGTTGCATTCAAAGATTACGCCATGGAACAAACAAAAGACAGCATCGCCTGGTTACGAGACTACATCACTGCCATCAAGAACGGCAGGTTTCACCCTTTCACTGCTCTGGAACGCAAAACAAGAGAGGCCACTCGCAATGAAGCTTGGTAAGCAACGCGTGCACATCATGTTGAACTGCGATGATAATATACCTTAACCGCCGCATAAGGTTTTCAGTGTATAGTCTTTGAGTTGCGTCATGGTTGCAGGGGTCCAACAGGCACCCTGCTGAATGAATTGGCAGATGCATCATTTGATGGCGCGGGCTGCGAAATCATTTACGTAAGATGCTGCTCTCAATGTGTTGCGTGAATGCAGAGCTACCAGTAGTGCTCACAATTCCTAAAAAGGCAGTGGTGTTCTCAAGGCCTCAGTCAAGGCTGTAGATGTTCTGCTACATGATCTGGCACTCACTGCAGATCTGTCAATGTGTGCAGGCTGTAGTTGAGTTCCGTCTGGGGTATCCAAACATGAAATGGAGAAATGTCTACAAGGTGCGCTTGCTGTGTCTCCTGCAGCATGCTTGTGTAGACTAACCTTGCAAAATGCTCATGCAGTCAATGTCTGCTGGCATTGGCTCACACCAAAGCAACACAGTATTGCATGCAGGCACTCACAGTTCTGGAATTCCTGATCAAGCGAGGGAGCGATCAGTGTGTTGAGAATGCACAGAACCTCAAAGTGAGGCTCGAAGATCTGCAGGTCTTTGAATACACCTCGCCAGATGGGCGTGACCATGGTGTCAACGTGCGACACAGGTACAAGCCAACACCAGCAACTCTACCTTGCCATATTGCACAACTTTTGGTCAATGCTCATGTGGGCTTGATGTCTTGAGTTTGGCAGCTATGATAGGGATTTGTATCTTCAAGCACAATCTATGCAGTACGTTCAAGCAGTTGATGAATACGCATAAAGCTTGAAACCCTCCATACAGCCTTGCTGAAGCAAGCTCGTCACTGGCCCTCTGAGACAGCTCTGCAATTGTTGGACGGGCCTCCACTTTGTCACCCATTTTCTCCAGCGTCTAGAGCATAGTTGCTGATCTCTCTTCACGCCCTCTGAGCTGGGGTGAAATTGAGCCTGCCCTGGCCAACAATGCCCATGCAAAGTTCTCTGCCCACACAATGCGCCGCATGCAGGGCTTTAGCAATCTCAGCATTGCTCAAGGACACAGCGCGTCTAGAGCAAGAAAGGGCTGCATTTGCAAACAAACGGCAAGTCTATAAGGGGTTCTCAAGAGAGCAGCTGAGCAGCGGTCCTGTTCAGCGAACGCACTCGGCAGACTCCATGGAGGGACGTTACTCATCTGCCAATGCTTCGCACAGCAGACAGCAGGTAATCCTGACACTCAAGCCCACCAACAGAATCTGCTCTGCTTCTTGTGCACCACATGAGGAGGTGCTGTCTTGATGCAGCTTTGATAACATGACTGTTTACCAAGATGGAGTTCACAAAGTTGAAGCATAGCTGCTGTAGCTTCAGCACGACACTGATGTTTTGCACTCAGTGGCACGCCACCCTTTGGCATTTGGGTTGCTCTGTCTGTTTACGCATGCATCATCTAGGCTGCTTATCAAGCTGGTGCAGGCACCAAAGAAGTCCCTGCTTGTACTTGTATGACAGCTCATGGTCTGCACCATGCAGGGCTCTCACGAGCAGGAGGCAAGCTCCAGATACAACTCTGGCTATGGGGCATCAACAAGCGCTGCATCTTCTGCAAGGTCTGCCAACATCTTCACTTCATCATGTCAGGATGTATTTGTACATGCAGCTTCTGCGCCTGATTTGGATGGCAGATTTGCATTGCTGGTATGCAGGGCTCAGCTTCCCAATTGCTATCACAATCTGTGCTGCAAACAGACATAAATGATGTTTCCCTGCAGTCACTGTACTCATGGAATCTCTTCTCTCAAAGGAACAGCACTTGCATGCTTCGCTTTAGTGGCCCTCAACCAATTTTGCATGGGATCAAGCAGTCCTGTACCTAACTGTCATCAAGTGCACAAGTGAACATGCATGGCCAGTCGTATCACTCGATCGATTTACATTTCTGTCTTTAGGACTCATCAGGGGAGTCAACAGACAATGACTGCGAAAATTCTGAGAATACTGAGTTTGAATGGAACAAGTCATTCAATGCTGTTCTGGGCCACAGAAAGGTCCAAGGTTTGTAGTAAAAAAAAAGAATCCAGCTTTGATGTAACATGCCTATTGTGCTGACAGGAATGCAGGTGAGACAAAAGGGGTAACCATGGAGGAGAACAAGCAGCAGCTAGCAGCCCTGAAGAAGCTGCTAGACTTGCCACACAACAAGCAGTGTGCAGACTGTGTGGGGGGAGGGAGCGCAGCCCGGGCAAGCTGGGCGTCCATCAACACTGGCGTCTTCATCTGCATGCGCTGTGCTGGCATCCACCGTGGCCTGGGCGTGCACGTCTCCAAGGCATGTGCAATAAAATCTTGAAAGAAACGAAAAGAAAAGTCTATGCCTTGCAGCGATCGCAAGGGGAGGCTCCTGAGGCGGCAGCCTGGATCCAAGACCGTAGGCCACAGCCCAGCAATCATATCTTGCATCTACAGGCAACTGCAGTCCAGACAGATGTCTGTCTACAAGTTCTGACTGTCAGGCTGCTTGCTGACAACAAACTGCAGAGCACATTGATGTATGTTGCATATGTCATGGCATGCTTGTGATCAAGTGCTATCTCATCATGCAGTTGAGGTGTGCCAAGCAGGCTAGCACGACCACAGTTGGGTGCCTAGGCTGCCTTTGTGCAAGCATCGCCCATTATGTTGCAGGTGAGATCATGCACACTGGACACATGGCTACCACAGCAAGTTAGCTTCATGGCAGTCACTGGCAATGCAGCTGCGAACAGCTACTGGGAAGCCAAGCTTGGCCCTGGTCAGAAGCCTCACTATGAGAGCTCAGACCTGGAGCCTTTCATCCGCCGTAAGTACTGTAACAAGGAATTTGCAGAGGGCGCATGGCCGCCAGCATTGCCCGACCAGCCAGCCTCTGCCACCACAGCTGATAGCAGCCCAGCAGGGGTGGCCAGGCAAAAGCCTGGGGCCTCAGCCGGCGCTGCCACCTCCTCTGGTGCTGTGCCACAGCTGGCATCTGACCCCTCTGCTGGCAGGCTAGAGGCAGGTGGGTTCTGGGGCAGCCTGACCCCTCAAGAGAGCGGGGTACCCATTGATCAACTGCTAGATGGTCCAGTCACTGCCAGCATCACTCCAGGCAGGTTGCAGAGTCAACGGCTGCCGCTGTCAAGACAGCCAATCAGTGTCAATGCAGAGTCCCCAGCACTGCTGATTGACTTGATGGACTTTGGGGCAGAGTCAACCTTTCAGTTGCCCACGACACCTCGGCGGCAATCATCCAATGCACCATCTGTGTTTGACCCTGCCAGCAGCAATGTTGCAGCAGGCAATGCTGCTGTGGTCAATGCTGGCAGTAGCAAAGGCCCTGCTTCTGCAGCTGCGGCTGCACCTGCACCAGCTGTGAGCAGACAGCGGTCCAGCTTTCCACTGTTGCCACCTCCTCCTCAGGTCAGCTTCAGCAGTGCTTTTGTTGCTCCTGCACATGGATAGAGTTGAACGTAGCTTTTTGTAGGAGACACAATGACAGCACACACTTTCTTGATTGAGGTTGAGCAAATGGACCATTGCAGCAGCGCTATGTGTTGTGTGTGTATGCTGTTTCCTTTTGTCCATAGCATGTGTGTATCTGGACAGCTGCAAAGGAGTCTGTCTGTGTATAGGTCACAAGGCAGTTAGGCCCTCAGGCTAAACAGCCTACACAGGTGCCTGCTGCCGGCCCCACCCCAGCACCCCAGCCCCAAACCTCCCCTTCCAAAGACATGGCTGTCAACACAGACATGGAGATGGGCGGCCTTGAGGAGTTGGTCATGAATCCAGATGTCATCATCCCCAACCCTGCTGATCCATTCTCCATGCAGCATAGCTATCCCCAGCCACACACATCTGATGCCAGTACCTCTGGCAGAAGCCACCAGTATGACGCACAGCAGCATGCTGTATACCCTCAGCCGCAGATGGCAGATGCCAGTGCTAGCGGCAGTCAGTACGGGTCACAGCAGCAGCCTAGGAACCCTGTAGTGGGCAATGCTGGTATGAATGGTGTTGGTGGCGGTGATGCGGGCCAACCAGTGCGGCAGCCTAGCCAGCCCATCTTCTTCCAGGGCCAGTGGTTCACCCCAGCGCCCCCCGGCTTCACCCCTCCCCCTCTCCAGCAGCATCAATACGGGTTTACGCATCAGCAGCAGCAGGGCATGCAGCAGCAAGGGCAAGGCCTGCAGCAGCAGCATCTGCATGCAGGTTATCAGCACCAGCACCATCCAGGCTATCAGTCATATCAGCAGCCAGCGCAGCAGCAGCAGCAGCAACAGCAGCAGTCGTTTGCTCAGGTGCCGCAAAACCTGGCCATGCCCTCAGGGCAGTCTGGTACTGCCCCAGCAGTATACTCAGCACCCACAGGGCAGGTGAGGCCTAGCCCTGGGCCCACAGCAGGGAGCGCAGGCTCTCAGGAGCAGGCCTGGTCGCCAACCAGTGCCTATCAATTTGAGAGCCCAACTTTCAGGAATGGGGCTGCTCACCAGCTGTCACCTGGTCCCTCAGGCAGGACCTGGAGTCCTGCAGCTTCAGATGTCACTCGATTGACAGTGCCTCAGGCTGAGCCTGCAACCTCCCAGCAGAAGGTGAGGCTTTGGTCTTGACACATAGGGGCAAGACAACAGCCTGTGATTTGTGAGTATGTTGACAAAGAGTACATTAAAGCTAGCTGTCAAGCACAGCACCGTTGCTCAGATTCCAATGGTGCAGGTGCTTTGCACACAATGTGCAGACAGCTGTGTCAAACTCAAGACCTGATTTAGGTTTTATGTATACTGTGAGATCCTGGTTTGCCACCTCACATCCATTGCATTTGTAGGGACAGGCGTGTGACATGCTTTGCCAAACAAGGACCCTATGCTAGAACGCAGAGAGTCACCCGTGCTCAATCACCACTCCCAGTAGCTCCACGACAAGTCCTTTGCAGGTTTTGTGGGCATGCTGTGACAAACCACATGTGGCTGCAGGACAGCATTGCAGTGCTAGATGACCTGCTGCAGCATGCTTTAGAGGGACTGCAGGTGAAGGCTCAGCTGGACACCGGCAGCCTGCCTCGCAAGACCCCCAAGCAAACAGCCATGAAGGTAACCACAATATTACTTTGTTAGATCAGAGACAGTTATGATGTCCGCCAAAATCAAAGACAGTTATGATGTCCAAAAAAATCTGTCTTGTGGTCTCATTCTGTGATGGAAGCTTAGCAGTGTCAGAGCAGCATGCATGCTTCTGCATTGTGAGATGCTGCGAGTTTGGTTTTGCGATTGTGTGCTTCACGGAGGTCTGCTACTAAAAATGTCATCCTGAACCACTGGCTTGTGTAAATCTTGGCTGATCATGCCACTGTGATGTGTCATGGCACAATGTCCTTGTGTATGGCACATCGCCTATGCTTGATGTCAATGTTGCCCAGGAATAAATTTGTTGAAAGTGCAACACGTGAACAGTAGTGTAGGTCTTCTGCTGAGGGGTCAGACTTCACGTGAATCAATGCAGCTTGCACTGTCTGTCTGTATGGCTGTCTGGCCGGCTTCTGTCTGGCTGTCCATGCTACCAAATATGTTACTATGGTCTTCATATGCCTTGTCCGGTGCAGGAACAGGCAGGAATGCTTGAGCGCAAGGGCACGGCGTCACCACCGCAGGTAGCATAATAATAATAATAATTAAATAATTATTGCAGGTAGCATGTTTGTCTCATTCATGCTTTGCATCCACTGTGTGACAGCTTAAGCCCTGTTATGGTTGTAGCACAGTCCACTTTCCCACTTCCGCTACTCTTTATGGAACATGGTCATTGCTGCATTGTTTCTATGGCAGCGAACGTTCAGCAACAAGGAGGTAAAGCATGACATAACGGCAGAATACTTGGGTCAGGGTGCAACGCTTGAGCATATGCTGTTTCATTGATGTTAGCATATGTCAAAAAGCACATCCTGACACTCAAATGCTGTGCCTGATATCTCCCCTTTGCTGCATGTTTGCTGCCATAGAAACAATGCTGCAAGGCTCAGGTTCCACAATGAAGTAGCATATGCTCAGTGCTAGTGCATGCTCCTTCCTGATGCTGTCTGTCCTCGCGCGTGTTGTAGCAGACAGAAGCCAAGCTGGTGAGAGCATATGATTATATCGGTGATGCAGGTGCAAGTACATAGTGATGCAAGTTCTTCTTTCAGCTTGAGCAGATGACAAGCAGCACGTTTTTATGGCTGCCAGTAGAGCTGGAACTGGGGAAGAGGCTAGCAACTGCCGTGGGCGCGTTCTTGGGCTGTTGCATAATGCTACTTTTGCAAATGCTTGCTGTCGTCAAAGTACGTGGAGGCAGACTAGGCGCTCGTCCACAGGGTGATGGCGTGCAGTTTGCCTCGGCATGCTTTCCTTCTGTTTGTATATAGTGTGTATATATGTTCAGGAAAGTTGAATGGCTCTTTGATCTGACTAGTGTAGCATTTCTTGATCGTTCCATATGAATACATAGTGATGAATCAACTTGCCAGCATCTCAAAAGCAGGGACTAGGGGGCTTGCACTGGCAAAATGTGACAACAAAGCTCACGCACAGACATGAGCGCTGAGCCAATCAAATGCACGAAATGTGTTCTACAGTACATAGAACTTCAAGTCATCAATATCAAAACGTTCACATGCAAGCTGTCCAGGACTTGTCATTAATAACCAGTGCTGTACACAATCAAAGCGTTCTCCACACGCTCCAGCCATACAGAACAATCCCGAGAACATTGCCAGTTGCAATTGTGATGAAAGGATACAAGTAACCATGCACTTTCTCAGGCCACCCTTGCAGCTGAGCTCTCACCTGCAGCAAGACAATGACTCTTCAAGATATACACCAGAAGCACTGGCAAGATCCACATTCTATGGAGCAACAATGTGACCATGATCACAGAAGCAATTGTCATGTGGCAGCAGTATGCAGGACATACAGAACTTGAACCGCAATCATGCTAGAAGCTTGGGGTGAGCTGCAGAGCAAGCTGTATTGACAAAGGTACACATGAGCATTGCCAAATTTTGTTTCCTACCTCGGCAATGAATGTGGAGACAGTGCTCAATGACCCAGCATAGCCGACTCTGATCGCTGGCAGAATGACCATTGGCCAGTACCCTAAGCTATACCTGTTGGTAAGAGCCCCAATGATGAAGTCAATACAGCAGGCTATCATGTTGGCTGCAAATGTGCCAAATGGAAACCAGGGCAGAATGCGGTGCTCCTTGGTGTTCAGCCTAGACAGGAGCCACCTCAAAACACACCCAAATGGAGCAAAAAGCAGTGCAAACCATTGCTGCCGTCTACCTGAATGCTTCCTCTCGCTGTCTACTATGGCTAACACAATCCACAAGACCGTCAGCACAATACACAGCAGAGCACAAAAGAGTGTCGTCAAAGGTAACCTAGCACTCAAGCTTGTATTGTTTTGGATTACTGCTCCATGGGCAGCCTTTGCATGAGACACATGTGCCCTATGTCTAGGATGTGTTCCGTTCTGTACATCTGCCCTAGGTTGTGAATCCATGCCAATCTGCTGACTTCTGCTGGCTGTCAGCACCTGGTGTGAGTCAGCAGTGCCATACAGATCTTCCCCTTCCTCAGCAGCATCTGTAGGTCTTTCCAGATCAGTCATCTCAACTTTGCCATCTCTGTTTCTATCTTGCCCGGTCTCTGGTCTATTGTGTTGCTGGGTGTTGTGATTGTCATCAAGGGTGTCCTTCAGCTCATCACTGCCATACAAATCTTCCCCCTCCTCTTGTGGCTCTGTGGGTCGTTCAAGCTCTGTGACTTCCGTCTCAGGTCCCTGTGACCCCTCTGGCAGAAGCCATCTGTGGATGCCCAGCGCAGCATGCTCGCCGATCAAATTGGATGCATAGGCCAGTTCAAAGCCAATGATGTAACCCCACAGCCATTGTTGCCACTGTCCACCGTCCCCACCCTTGCTCCCAATCAACAACTGGAGAAGAGAAAGCTCCCAAGAGGCGAAAGTCGTCAAGCTGCCACAGTAGCCAGTCCGCAGACCTACTTGCAATTCCTTCTCGCCTTGGAAGTGATGTGAAGCTGGCAGTATAGCTAAGCTTTTCTTGCTTTTGAGACCCAGCACGGCTGCTGTCGAGAGAAGGCCCATAACGAAACAGCCCAGCATGTTGGCAGGCAGGTCAAAAAACTCTGCACCATACTGCTTGGCTGCCGTCTTGTCGGACGTCAAGCAAAGACCCCAACCATCATCACAGCCGTCGTTGAAGAGCCTGTCCAGGTAAATGCGTGTGAGAACCCCGAGCTCGCTCCACAGGCAGAGTTGCAGCAGAACAGTTGCGGTTTCTCTGCTGCACAACGCTTTGAGACTGCCGCCAATTGACATAACCGTCAGCAAGTCTCAGAAAGTGTTCAGACAACGGCCGCATTGACATCAGCAGCAAAACGGTCCCTTCGTGTTTGAGTGGCTCCGAGACCAGCATGCATGTCTTGTAGGGGTGCTTTCGGCATGACAGCTTGTAACGTGGTCCTCTGTATTACGTTGACACGATGGTCAATCCACAAGGCTGTGGTTGCCGCAACGGTGTTGAGTTCATATTTTGCTTTGCAATGCGTGCATTGATGCAGTCATTGCCTTGATGCAATGCAATATTGCACGCCAAGCAGCTATGAGGTTAATGATGCTTCTCGTTCGTGGCCAACATTTGTTCTCTAGAGATCTCGAGTACCTCTTCACTCAGTAACAAAATCTGAACGGCCTACACATTAACATTAATGCCTTGACTGACACACTGATCTGAGTGCTATGCATCCGATTTATTGTACAGCTGGCCGCCATGAGTCAGCACTTGTTCCCGCAAAAACAGGCGGATTCCTGGTCAGCACCTGGGTGACAGAAAGATATAACTGGGTGACAGAAAGATATACTTGCTGCGCCTACCGGCAAAATGAGTTGCAGTACCCGGATTCGAACCGGGGTTACCAGATTCAGAGTCTGGGGTGCTAACCACTACACTATACCGCAGGCGCGGGGTGTGACATGCATATGTGCGAATTTCAGAAATATCTACCTATCTCATAACAGTGCTCTGAGTGCACCTATTGTCACTGCTTATGTTAACGCTTGCGCCCTCGATGACAGTGACGTGCAGTAACAACAGCACGTCTTTACAGGGCAAGCAGACATTGATGCGTCAATCTGAATGAACGTTGCCTGGCTGCTCTTCTGGGCAGCTGCGATATCTACGAGTGCAGTCAACGCACAAGCTGATGTAGTTCCCAGCTCGTCAAGCATTGGCAGCGCCCAGGACAATGGTCCATTTGCGTTTGCAACAATGGCAGGTAATCACTCGTCAGCACGCTCGGATACCTGCCCCGGCGAGCTGTCACACACTGAGTCAGCAATAACGCTTGTGCAGAGCTGGTGCTTCCAGAAGGGTACCCGCTAGAGGAGCAGACAGTTGAAACAAAAGATGGGTACTTGCTTTCAGTGTACCGCATGCGCGCTGGCAGACTGCCAGATCACAAGCTACAGCATGCTGAGTGAGCAAACACTTACATTGCTTGATCTAATGCTGAGGCAGCTTGCCACCAGCATAAAGTTGACATGCTCAATGTGTGCCATGCAGCAAGCCTGTTGTACTACTGCAGCATGCACTGCTGGACTGCAGCGCAAGCTGGGTCAACAATGGCCCAGAAGCAAGCCTAGGCTACATTCTGGCAGACGCAGGCTTTGATGTGTGGATGCCAAACGTCCGTGGAAATACTTTCAGCAGGTGATCAGTTGAATCTGCTTTGCATTCGCATGCAACATGCTACACTGACTGGCACAATGACTTTTGTTGTCAGGATGAAATGCACTAACTGCAATTCCAAGGACTGCTCTTTGAGGCAAGCTCTGCTGTTTGATGGTCACAAGCTAATGCAGCTAATTCAAAGCAGCAGCAATGTTGAGAACTTGCCTACAACATACAGTCAGCATCCATCACGTCGAACGTGAAACATAACAGCCTTTAATATTGAAGCATACAGTTCAAAACCCACCAGCTTTGTGGACTGACCCGAGAGCCTTTAGTCAGCCAGTCGACCCAGCCATGCTGCTGACTTGCACTTGCCTGAGCACAGCATCCCTCCATGAATGTGCATGCTGTTTCTGCAGGAAGCACACGCACTGGTCCCCATCTGACCAAGAGTTCTGGGCTTTCTCATGGGACGAAATGGCAGCTTATGACCTGCCTGCTTCCATTGACTTCATCCTAGCAGCAACAGGGGCTGCCAGCCTGGGCTATGTGGGACACTCTCAAGGGACCACAATGGGCTTCGCTGCCCTCAGCTCACAGCCTGACCTCGCTCAGAAGGTGCTCACTCTGTACCTTATGACCTGGCTTGTGTGCACTGTTTTGTCTGCAATTTACAGCCTGATGTGATACAGATAAGTTAAGATTCTGCAGCTCTGCATTCTCTAGTGTGCGCTGCCGTAGATCATCACTTGAGCAAGGTCAAGGTGCATGACATTATACTGTTTCATTTGCCTTCTGCCTGACAAAGCTCTGCCTTTCAAGCTGTCTGTTGTGAAGCCCTGCCTCTCAAGCTCTGCCTTTCAACTCCTGCCTTTCAACCTCTGCTTCTCAACATCTGCCTGTGCTGCTCTTGTGTCACAGCCTGACATTGCTCGACAATGGGCGACTTACCTACAATACTGTACGTACTCATCGCCTCCCGCGCTCAATGCTTCAAAACCTGTGAACGGCACTTTACACTACCTGCCCCTTTTCCATGGGGCTCATCAAGGCATCCGTGCAGAACCCATTTGTGCATGGTGCAGGTGAATGTGGCTATCATGCTGGCTCCTGTGACGTTCCTGGGTCACATCACCAGCCAGCCGGTTGAGGCCATGGCTAGAATGCAGACAGACCGGGTATGTCATCACATCTTGCCTGCTAAACTTTTAATGCTGCTGCTGCTGCTGCTGCACTCTGTTGCTGCCGTTCATGGTCATGTGGTGATGCACAAAGCTGTTGAGCAGCAATCTGCACCACAAGGACACATTGCTGCTCAACTGCAGGAAACATGAGATGCTGCTTGCTGATGCTGCATGCTATTGCATCTGCTGCATGTCAAAGCATCAGTCAGCAGCGGCAGGTCACTGTTGGTGCACGCACAAATGTTCAGAACATGCATCAAGTTTATTGTTGATGTACAGGTTGAACTGCTCTGCAACGCGCGAGCAATTGCAACAGGTGTCTGCAGACAGGAGTCCCTTCACACAATAATTTGCATTTGCACGTCTTGGAAGGAGAGGGTTGCCATAACTCACAACTCACGTTGAGACTTGTGCACTTAGTCTCAACTTGAGTCCCTTCTGATTTATTCT